>Ga0208794_1000072_pt1 | contig 117962 bp, 111 predicted proteins | sample 32_taG_FD_184106 | JGI IMG/M metagenome (GOLD analysis project Ga0208794, IMG submission 184106) | Marine viral communities from the Gulf of Mexico - 32_GoM_OMZ_CsCl metaG (SPAdes) (version 2) | ecosystem: Environmental > Aquatic > Marine > Oceanic | place: Atlantic Ocean: Gulf of Mexico... | reverse complement strand
TCCTTCTTGGCGAGTTCCTCGGCGTCGGGGGTCAGGTTGACGAGGTTGAGCCCCAGCCGCGCCGCCAGTTCGTCGCGATAGGCGAGTGTCTCGGGGAAATGCTTGCCTGTATCGAGGAACAGTACCGGCATGTCGGGCGCTACGCGCGTGACGAGGTGGAGCAGCACCGCGCTTTCGGCGCCAAAGCTCGACACGATCGCCGTTTCGCCGATCAGCCCCGCGCCGATGACGCTCGCGACGACTTCGGCGGCGTCCTGCCCGCGGAACAGATTGTTGAGCCGGATGACGTCAGCGTTGGTGAAACGCGGAGCGACATCGATGCGGTCGCGCGTGCGGTCTTCGGCCTTGCGTTGGGGAGAGAAAGTCACGTCAGCCATGCCTCAATTTCCATACCGGTACCGCAGCGTCGGCAGCGCCCTGATAATGATGCGGCCAGCGCGCCAGCGCGGCGTCGACATCGGCTGGGTTGAGCGGCTTTTCGGCGGCGAAGCTGTCGAAGCCGCAGCGCTTCATATAGGCGATCTGGTCGACGAGGACGTCGCCCTGCGCGCGCAGTTCACCCGTATATCCGGCCTCGCGCAGGATACGCGCCGACGAATAGCCGCGTCCGTCCCGAAAGGCGGGGAAGGCGATTTCGATGAGCTTGAGCCGGTCGAGATAGGGGATGAGCGCGCGCGCATCCTCGTCGCTTTCGAGCCGCACAGCGGTCGCGTTCGACTGCGACAGAAAGGCGTCGAGCGTGACGCAGGGTTCCTCGCCGTCGACGTGGAGATGCTCAACCATAAATCGCCTCCTTGAACGGCGCCATGCCGACGCGGCGGAAGGTGTCGACGAAGCGTTCGCCTTCGGCTCGCTCGCTCAGATATTTGTCGGTGACGCGCTCGATCGCGTCGACGATGCCGTCCTCGTCGAAGCCGGGGCCGGTGATCGCGCCGAGCGACACATCCTCGGCGCCCGATCCGCCGAGCAGAAGCTGGTAATTTTCGGTGCCTTTGCGGTCGACGCCGAGGATGCCGATGTGGCCGGCGTGATGGTGGCCGCAGGCGTTGATGCAGCCCGAAATCTTGAGCTTGAGCTCGCCCAGTTCCTTCTGGCGCCCGAGGTCGGCAAAGCGCGTCGCGATCTTCTGCGCGACGGGGATCGAACGCGCATTGGCCAGGCTGCAATAATCGAGCCCGGGGCAAGCTATGATGTCGCTGATGAGGTCGAGGTTGGGCGTCGCAAGCCCGGCTTCGTCCAGCTTTTGCCAGATGGTATGGAGGTCGGCCTTACGGACGTGAGGCAGCACGATGTTCTGCGCGTGGGTGACGCGCAGCTCGTCATGGCTGTATGTCTCGGCAAGGTCAGCCATCAGCTCAATCTGCGCCGACGATGCATCGCCGGGAATGCCGCCGACGGGCTTGAGGCTGATCGTCACGATGGCATGGCCCGGCACCTTGTGCGCGGCGACATTCTGGTCGAGCCAGACGGCAAAGTCGGGATCGCTGCGGTCGACGTCATCGGGCGCCGAGGCGTCGAGCGGCGGCGGTGCAAATTGCGCGGCGATACGGTCGAACTCGGCGCGCGGCGGGTCGATGCCCAGCGTCTTCACATGCGCAAATTCTTCCTCGACCTGACGGCGATACTCGTCGGCGCCGATCTCGTGGACGAGGATCTTGATCCGCGCCTTGTAGATATTGTCGCGGCGGCCATAGCGGTTGTACACGCGCAGGCACGCTTCGGTGTAGCTGAGCAAATCCTCGAGCGGCACGAAATTTTTGATCAGCGGTGCGATCATCGGCGTGCGACCCATGCCGCCGCCGACATAGAATGCGGCGCCGTGGACGCCGTCCTTCTCGACGATCTGGATACCGATGTCGTGCAGGCGCATCGCAGCACGGTCCTCCTCGGCCGCGATGACCGCGATTTTGAACTTGCGCGGCAAATAGCTGAATTCCGGGTGAAAGCTCGACCATTGGCGCAGCAGCTCCGCCCAGGGGCGCGGATCGGTGATCTCGTCGGCAGCGGCGCCGGCGAACTGGTCCGAACTGATGTTGCGGATGCAATTGCCGCTCGTCTGGATCGCGTGCATCTCGACCGACGCGAGGTCGGCGAGGATCGCGGGCGCGTCCTCCAGCTTGATCCAGTTATACTGGATATTCTGGCGCGTGGTGAAATGGCCGTAATCGCGGTCGTATTTGCGCGCAATGTGCGCGAGCATCCGCATCTGTCGGCTGTCGAGCGTCCCATAGGGCACCGCAACGCGCAGCATATAGGCGTGAAGCTGGAGATAAAGGCCGTTCATCAGCCGCAGCGGCTTGAACTGATCCTCGGTGATTTCGCCCGCAAGGCGGCGGCGGACCTGGTCGGAAAATTCGGCGACGCGCGCCTCGACCATCGCCTGGTCATATTCGTCATATTTATACATGTCAGATCACCCAGTCGCCGGCCGTGGGATCGGCGGGTTTCAAAGTCAGGTCGGGACGCACCGTCGGGCCGAGCGCCCGGATGCGGTCCTTGATGTGCGCGGGACGCGGGCCATCAGGAGTCATTTCGCCCGCGATGATATAGGGCGCGTTGACGCGGCGGGCGCCTTCTTCGGCGTGCAATATCGCCTCGCCCTGTTCGCCAACATCGGCGGCGTCCTCGATATGGATCGACCAGTCGCTGCCCGTCCACCAGGTGACAGCGCCCGTTTTCAGGTCGTTGCCCGTCAATAGTTTCATGAAATACCCCTTATATGTTCGGCGACGCCGGGCGCGCCGAGGCAGTCGAGAGCGTCGGCGCGCGCGGCGACCTTGCCGACGATGATCAGCGCCGGGCTTGCCACCCGTTCGCGCGCCACCAGATCGCCAAGGTCGGTGAGCAAGGTGCGGAGCACGCGGGCGTAAGCCGTCGTCCCGCGCTCCACCACCGCGACCGGCAGATCGGGCGAAACGCCGTCTGCGATCAACTTGTCGGCGATCGCCGAGGCGGTCGCGAGACCCATATAGATGACGAGCGTGCGGCCATGCCCCGCAAGCCCCGACCAGTCCTGGTCGGTCAGGTCCTTGCATTGACCCGCGACGAAGCTCACCGCGCTTGCATCCTCGCGGTGGGTGAGGGGAAGGCCCGCCTGCGCCGCACAGCCCGCCGCCGCGGTGATGCCGGGGACGACCTCGCATGCGATTCCCGCCTCGCGCGCCGCGTCGAGTTCTTCGCCGCCGCGCCCGAAGATGAACGGGTCGCCGCCCTTCAGCCGCACGACCTGCTTGCCCGCGCGCGTTTCGCGCACGAGCAACTCGTTGATAAGCTCCTGCTTCATCGTGTGGCGGCTGCGCTGCTTGGCGACGCTCACACGCGCAACATGGCGGGGGATGAGCGCGAGCACGCCTTCGCCTACGAGGCCGTCATGGACGACAAGGTCGGCGCTTTCGAGCAGCCGCGCTGCGCGCAGCGTCAACAGGTCAGGGTCGCCCGGCCCGGCGCCGACGAGCCACAATTTGCCCGGCGATTGGAGATGCTTTTCCATGCGAGCCAAGATGGTTTGCGCGCGGCAATATGGCAAAGCAGGCTTTTTTGGCGGTGGCGAAGGTAAATTTGCCTCCCGCCATTGTCGTCCGGATCATGCCCGGTGCGACGTTCCGCCTATCCCAGCAGCACCACGGGGCTGTCGGCGCGCCAGTGCATGCTCACCCGATCGTCCCAGGTGAAATCCTCTTGGTCATGGCGCGAAAGGTTGGGGCGCGACACGCGCAGCATCGCGCCCGAATCGAGCAGGATCTCGTAAAGCGTGATGTCGCCGAGATAGCTCATGCCCTTGATGCAGCCGCGCGCGAAATTATGGTCTTCGGGCGCGTCGAGCGCCGCCGCGCGGACGGCCTTCCCTTCGCCGGGGACGTGGAGATAGATTTTCTCGGGCCGCAGCGCGATCCACACGTCCGCACCGTGCGGGCCGGTGACACCATGGTTGAGATAAACCTTGCCGAGCCCGGGGCAGTCGACCGCCGCGCGGTCGGGTTCGTCCAATGTCAACTTGCCCTCGAAGATATTTACCGACCCCACGAAATCGGCGACGAAGCGATTGGCCGGATATTCGTAGAGGTCCGACGGCGTTGCAAGCTGCGCGACATCGCCTTTGTTGATCACGGCGATCCGGCTTGCCATCGACAGTGCCTCGTCCTGATCGTGTGTGACGGTGACGAAGGTGATGCCGACCTGATCCTGCAGGTCGGACAGCTCGAACTGCATCTGCGCACGCAGCTTGGCATCGAGCGCCGACAGCGGCTCGTCGAGCAAAAGCACCTTGGGCCGCATGACGAGGCTGCGCGCAAGCGCGACGCGCTGGCGCTGCCCGCCCGACATCTGGTCGGGCATCCGCGCCTCATACCCGCCGAGCTTGACGAGTTCGAGCGCCTCGGCGACGCGATCCTTCGCTTCACCGCCCTTCACCCCTGCGATATTGAGGCCATAGCCGACATTGTCGGCAACGCTCATGTGCGGAAAGACGGCATAGCTCTGAAAGACCATGTTAACGGGTCGCTTGTTCGGCGCGATGCCCGCCATGTCCTGCCCGTCGATAAGGATTTGGCCCTCGGTCGGCAGCTCGAACCCTGCAATCATTCGGAGGAGCGTGGTCTTGCCGCAGCCCGATGGACCGAGCAGGACGAAGAACTCGCCGGCAAGAATGTCGAGGTTCACATCGTCGACCGCAGTGACTTTGCCGAAGCGTTTGGAGACGTTGCGGATCTGGATGATCGGCTTGGGCGCGTTGGTCATGATGCGGTCCTGATGGTTTTGCCGCCTCCGCGCAGGCGGAGGCCGCTGTCGGTCTTTCGTAGCGTCGCAGACTCCCGCTGCCAGCGGCCTTCGCCTTCGCGAGGGCGACGGACAAGACCGGGAAGTTGATGGGGAAGTCGCATCAATGCGTGTCCGCAATTGCTTTCACGCCCTGCAACTTGAGCGCAATGAAGGTCAGCACCACGGTCAGGATGATAAGCAGGGTCGAGGCCGCATTGACCTCTGGCGTCACCGAAAAACGGACCATCGAATAGACTTTCACCGGGAAGGTGATCGTGTCGGGGCCGCTGGTGAAATAGGTGATGACGAAATCGTCGAGGCTGAGCGTGAAGGCGAGGAGTGCCCCGGCAACGAGCGCGGGCTTTATGTGCGGGATCAGCACGTCGCGGAACACCTGCCATTCGCTCGCGCCGAGGTCTTTAGCAGCTTCCTCCTGCTCGCGGTTGAAGCTTGCGAGGCGCGATCGCACCACCATCGTTACGAAAGGAAAACAGAAGGTTATGTGCGCGATCGTGATCGCGCCGAGGTTGAAAGGCCAGATGAGATCGGTGGGCCAGTCAACGGCCGCGAAAAACATCAGGAAGGCGACGCCAAGGCAGATTTCGGGGACGATGATCGGCAGCGACACGGTGCCGTCGACGATTCCTTTCAGTGGAAAGCGAAAGCGCCAGAGCATGACCGCAGCGAGCGTGCCGATGACGAGGCTCGCGAGTGTCGCGAGCGCGGCAATGGCGAGCGAATTGACGAGCGCCTCGACAAGCTGGTCGTTGCCGAGCGCCTTTTCATAATATTTGGTCGTGAAGCCGCGCCACACGACGTTCCGTTTGCTGTCGTTGAAGCTGAAGATCATCAGCACGGCTAACGGCGCGTAGAGAAAGACCATCACCGCGCCGACCCACAGCCGCATCCACAAGGTGCGGCTATATTCGAGCGGCGCGCGCGCGGCGCGGGCAAAAAGTGCCATCAGCGGACCTCCGGCACTTTGCGGCGCAGTGACTGCAGCGCGATCAGGACGAACATCGCATAGATGAGAAGAAAGGACAGCGCCGCGCCGAAGGGCCAGTCGTTCGCTTTCTTGAACTGCCGCTCGATCACATTGGCGATCATCTGGCTGTCGGTGCCGCCCATCAGATCGGGGGTGAGATAGGCGCCGAGCGCGGGGATGAGGGTAATCATCACCCCCGCGACGATGCCCGGCGCCGCGAGCGGCACGACGATGCGCATGATGGTACGGAAATGCCCGGCGCCAAGGTCGAGGCTCGCCTCGATCAGGCTGCGGTCCAATCGGTCGAGCGCGGCATAGAGCGGCAGCACCATGAAGGGCAGGTGGACATAGACAAGGCCGAAGACGACCGCGAAATTATTGAAGAGCAGCTCGACGGGCTCCCAAGTAGGAAGCGGCTCCAGACCGACGAGCGTCTTGACCCAGCTCGCCCCGCCCCAGAGCAGGCCGAGACCCTTGTTCGCGAACCCCTGCGTTCCGAGCAGCATCATCAGCGCATAGGTGCGGATGAGGAGATTGGTCCAGAAAGGCAGCATGATGCCCAGCAGCAGCCACGGCCGCCACTTTTCGCTCGCAAAGGTGATCGCCATTGCGACCGGAAAGCCGACGATCAGGCAGATGAGCGTCACCAGCGCCGCGACGGCGAAACTCTTGGCGAAGATGGTGACATAAAGCCATTCGGTCGCGCGCTTGTAATTGTCGAGCGTTCCCGAAATGTCGATATCCGTCAGGCCGCGGTTCTCGCCGAAGCTGTACAGCCAGACGATCGCCATCGGGACCAGGAAAAAGGCCACGACCCAGAACAAGGTGGGCAGCGATACCGCCGCGAACGCTCGTTTGTTCGTGCCCCAATCCTGTTCGGCCACCCCCCGATGCCCTTATCGAGGTCTAAGCTGCCCGGACCCGCGTGAACGCCTCTTCGTACAGCGGCTGCAACTCGGGGTTGAACTGCGCATATTCGCATTTCGCGAGCTTGTCCGCCGGCGGAAAGACGACCGGGTTGTTCTTGTAGCTGTCGGGCATCATCGCCTTCGTCGCCGCATTGGGCGTCGGATAGAGGATCGTCTCGGTGATATGCTTGTCGACCTCTGCGTCGAGGATATAGTTGATGAAGGCATGCGCGTTTTTCGGGTGCGGCGCGCCCTTCGGGATGCAAAGATTGTCCGAATTGAGCTGGCTGCCTTCGTTCGGAATGACGAAGTCGATATCATCGTCCTCAGTCATCGCCTGCGCGATATCGCCATTATATTCGAGCACGACGTCGCAATCGCCCTTGAGCAGCAGATCCTGCCCGTCATCCTCATGGAATTTCTTCACATGGGGCTTTTGACGGATCATCATCGCCTCGATCGTCTTGATATCTGCCGGGGTGAGCTCGTTGACCGATTTTCCCAGATATTTGCCATAGAGGCGAAACATGTCGCCTGCTTCCGACAGCCAAGCGATGCGGCCGGCATATTCGGGACTGTCGAACAGCAGCTTCCAGCTGTCGGGCGTCGCCGATACCTTCGACTTGCGATAACCGATGCCGAGCGCGAGCCACGTGTAGGGCATCGAAAATTTGCGCTGCAGGTCATATTCGACGTTGATATAGGCTGGGTCGATATTGCGCTTGTTCGGAATCAGGCTGTGGTCGAGCGGCATCAGCATGTCGGCCTGGATCATCCGTTCGACGAAATCGTTCGACGGCACGATCACGTCATATCCGGGGTTGCCCGCCTTGAACTTCGCAAACAGTACGTCGTTGCTGTCGAACAGGTCCATCGTGACGTTGACGCCGGTCGCTTCCTTGAAATCGTCGAGCGTCGTCTCGCCAATATAGGTGTCCCAATTGTAGAAGTTGAGCTTGGCCTCTTCGCCATTGGCGAGCTTGGTACCGTCGCCTTTGCTGCAAGCGGCAAGCCCACCGAAGCTGATCCCGACCGCCGCGACCCCCATCGCCTGCAACAGCGAGCGGCGCCCGCGGGTTTGCTTGATCAGTTCGTTCACGTCCATGACCGCCTCCCTGTATGAAGACGCCAAGCTGACTCAAACGGCGGCGCTTGGGAAGGGTATATTTGCGCTGCACCACATATCTTTGAAATTATCATGCGTTACGCAGATACCAGTGGTAATCGAGCGCGGGGACGGCGGAGAAATAGCGGTCCTGCTCGACGCGCTTCACGATGCTGAACATATCGACGAACCGTACGCCCAGATAATCGCGCATCAGGTCCGACGCGTCAAATCGGTCGACCGCCGCGAACCAGTTCGACGGCGGCTTTTCGTCCCCGGCATTGTCGCGGTCATAGCCGTTGCCGACGACCGCCGGGCCGGGATCGGTCTTGTGCGTCATGCCGTGGTGCATGCCGGCGAGGACGGCGGCCACGGCGAGATAGGGGTTGGCGTCCGCGCCGCACGCGCGATGCTCGATATGACGGCTGGCGGGCGGTCCCGCGGGAATACGGAAGGACACGGTGCGGTTATTCACGCCCCAAGTCGGCGCGACGGGGGCGTAGCTGTTAGCCTTGAACCGGCGATAGCTGTTCGCATGCGGCGCAAAAAGCGCAAAGGCGTCGCCGACGCTGCCGATCATCCCGCCGATTGCGTGACGCAGCGCATCGCTGCCTTCGGTGTCGTTGCTCGCGAAGATGTTCGTGCCATCGGCGTCGTTCATCGACACATGGATGTGCATCCCGCTGCCCGCCTGTTCGGCAAAGGGCTTGGCCATGAAGGTCGCCTCCAGCCCATGCGCCTGCGCGATCGCTTTCACCAGCCGCTTGTACATGATCGCGTCGTCGCACGCACCAAGCGCGTCGGGCTTGTGGCGCAGGGTGATTTCGAACTGGCCTGGAGCGAATTCCGAAATCGCGCTTTCGAGCGGCAGGCCCTGCACATCGGTGGCGGCGTAGAGCGCGTCGAAAAAGGGCCGGAAATCGTCAAGTTCGCGTAGGCCATAGACTTCGACATTGCGCGGCGTATCGCGGCTGTAGGGTGGCCGGGCGGGCCGGATGGCGCCGTCGCGCGCGCGCCGCGGATCGACGAGATAGAATTCGAGCTCGACCGCGACCACCGGGGTGAGTCCCTCGGCGGCAAAACGGTCGACGACGCGGCCAAGGACGTGGCGCGGGTCGAGGTCGTGCGGCGTGCCGTCGAGCTCGTAGAAGTCGACAAGGAACTGCGCAGCCTTGTCGCCGCCCCACGGCGTGCGCACGAGCGTTCCGGGGATCGGCTTCATCGACCGGTCGGCGTCGCCATCCTCCCAGACGAGGCCGGTTTCCACCGTATCCTGCCCGGTGATGTCGACAACGGTGATCGACCCCGGCATCATTCGGCCGCTCTCATAGACGGCAAGCACCTCGTGCTGACGCAGCCGCTTGCCGCGCGGGACACCGCCCATGTCGGTATAGATCATCTCGATCGAATCGACGTCGGGATTGGCCGCGAAAAAAGCCTCGGCCTCCGAGCGCGGCGCGATCGCGCCCGATGACTTCGACATGGATTAAGCTCCTTCACCCCAAGCGGTCGCGCAGCGCATACCAGAGCAGACCGAGCGTAGCGAGAGGGCGCCGCAGCCAACGCCCGCCGGGGAAGGGGCGCGATGGCAGGCTGGCGAGAACGTCGAACCGCTCGGCGGTCCCCACCATCGCCTCGGCGATCAATTCGCCCGCGATCGTCGTGACGAGCGCGCCATGCCCCGAAAAGCCGTGCGCAAAAAAAATACTCCCGTTTCGCCCGATATGGGGGAGGCGGTTCATCGTCACCGCAACCGCGCCGCCCCAGCCATAATCGATTGGCGCATCGGCAATCTGCGGGAATACCTCCGCCATGAAGGGGCGGACGAAGGCGGCAATGTCGCGCGGCGGCCTCTGCGAATAGCGCTCGCCGCCGCCGAAGATCAGCCGCTTGTCGGCGGAGAGGCGAAAATAGTTGAGCACGAACCGGCTGTCAGCGACTGCGGCGTCGCTGGGCAGAAGTTCGTGGGCATTCGCAAGCGGCGCGGTCGCGATATTATAGTTCATGATCGGCACGGTGTAGCGGCCGAGGTCGGGCTGGATCTCGCCGATCCAGCTATCGGTGGCGTCGATGATGAAGCGCGCATCGAGATCGCCCGGCGCGACGCGGCGCCCCTCGACAATCCGCACGCCAGCGGCTTCGGCAGCCTTCGCAAGGCCGATAACATAGTTGAGCGGGTGAAAATGACCGCCGTGCGGATCAAAGATGCCGCCGTGATAGAGCGGGCTCGAAATATGCGCGTCCAGGCCAGCTTTTTTGACAACGTGCGTCGTATAGCCGAAGCGGCCCGCTAGATAATCTGCCTCGCGCCGTAGCGCGTCAAAATCGCCCGGCGTCCATGCAGCCTCCAGATGGCCCGCCTTCAAATCGCAGTCGATGCCGTGCTTTGCGATCCGCGCCTTCACGCGATTGTCGCGCCAGCAGAGGTTGAACAGCGCATCGGTGCCCTCGCGCCCGAATTCGGCCTCCAGTTCGGATGCGGTCCAGCGAAGGCCGGGGATCAGCTGCCCGCCATTGCGCCCCGAAGCGCCGAAACCGATACGCTCGGCTTCGTAAAGAACAACCGAAAATCCGCGCTCCGCACATGCGAGCGCCGCGCTGACTCCTGTGAACCCGCCGCCGATGACCGCGACGTCGCACGCAATGTCGCCTTCGACGAGGGATGGGCGCCAAGGGCTGGCGGTGGCGGCGTAGTAGCTGGCGGCCAGCGGGTCGGACATGGTGAGCCGGCCTTCTATTTCCGTTCGCGTCGAGCGGAGTCGAGACGCCACGCGGACACGAGGGGCGTCTCGACTTCGCTCGACGCGAACGGGTGGGCCGGGACAGGGGGCATCAAACCCGCATCAACAGATGTTCGCGCTCCCAGCTCGATACCACCGACTGGTAATTGAACAGCTCATGATCCTTCACCGCGAAATAGATTTCGAAGAAATCGTCCCCGAGCAGGTTGCGGACCTTTTTGCACGAATTGAACCGATCGAGCGCGGCCTCGAGCGTGCGGGGCAGGGTGCGCGCGCGGTTATAGGCGCTGCCGGCGATCGGCTTGGGCGGGACCATCCGGTCGACCATGCCGATATAACCGCACACGAGCGACGCGGCGATCGCCAGATAGGGGTTGCTGTCGGCGCCCGCGAGGCGGTTTTCGATGCGGCGGTTATGCTTGTCGGCAATTGGCACGCGAAAGCCGCACGACCGGTTGTCGACCCCCCAATGAACGTTGATCGGCGCGGCGCTATCGGGACGCATCCGGCGAAAGCTGTTCACATTGGGTGCCCACATCGGCGAGATTTGCGGCATGAAGCGGATCAGCCCGGCAACGAAGCTGCGGAACTGCGCGCTGTCGCGACCGTTCGCGGTCGCGAACAGATTGCGCCCCGTTTCGGCATCGACGACCGACTGGTGGACGTGCATCGCACTGCCCGGCTGTCCCGCCATCGGGTTCGCCATGAAGGTCGCATAGACCCCGTGCTGCTTCGCGACGTTGCGCACGACGCGCTTGAACAGGAACACTTCGTCGGCAAGCCGCAGCGGATCGCCGTGGATGAAATTTACCTCGAGCTGCGCGGCGCCCATTTCATGGATCATCGTATCGATATCGAGCCCCATCAGCTCGCAATCGTCATAGATATGGTCGATGATATCCTCATATTCATTCATCGCCTCCAGCCCATAGGGCTGGCTCGCAACCTCGGCGCGCCCCGACTGGCCGGTCGGCGGGGTCAGCGGAAAATCGGGGTCTGTGTTCGGCGACACCAGATAAAATTCAACCTCAGGCGCGATGATCGGGCGCCATCCTTTGGCTTCGTAGAGCGCGAGAACTTTTTTCAGGATCGTCCGCGGCGCAATGGATACTTCGCTACCGTCGCCGTTGAACGCGTCGGCAATGACAAAGGCCGTCGGCGATTTGAACCCTGGCGCGATACAGATGGTGTCGGGGTCGGCGATCAATATCTTGTCAGGGTCCTTGTCCCAGATATCGTCGATATCCTCAGGATAATGGCCGTCGATCGTGCAGATGAAGACGCTGCCCGGGATGCGCAGCGTCTTGTCGTTGACCGACGACAGGAATTTCTTGGCAGGCAGGACCTTGCCGCGCTGCACTCCATTGATGTCGGGAACGATGCACTCGACCTCGTCGATATTGTGCTCGCTGATCCAGTGTTCCAGATTGATCGACATGAACCCCCGATTGGGCAAAGCGCCCCCTGTTGAGTGCGCAGCCTATCGCGAAGCGTGGGGCGGCGCCAGTGGGGCAATTTTCCCGATTGTCAGCCGCTTGGCGGGCGGTCACAGTGGCGCGGCAATCAAAGCCGTAGGGGGAACGCGCGATGAAGGGTGAGAATGATCCGCTGGCGTCCTTCTGGATGCCGTTCACCGCGAACCGCGCCTACAAGGCGCAGCCGCGCCAGCTCGTGTCGGCAAGCGGCATGTACTACCAGAGCGCCGACGGGCGGCAGATCCTCGACGGAACGTCGGGGCTATGGTGCAGCAATGCCGGGCATTGCCGCGCCGAAATCGTCGAGGCGATTACCAAGACCGCCGCAACACTCGACTATGCGCCGACCTTTCAGCTGGGCCATCCGTTACCGTTCGAACTTGCACAACGACTCGCCGCGCTGATGCCCGACGGGCTCGACCGGATTTTCTTTACGAACAGCGGGTCCGAATCGGTTGATACTGCACTAAAAATAGCCCTGAATGTCCAGCGCGCACGCGGGCAGGGGACGCGCACGCGATTGATCGGACGCGAGCGCGCCTATCATGGCACCGGCTTCGGCGGGATCAGCGTCGGCGGGCTCGTCAACAACCGCCGCGCGTTCGGCGGCGGCCTTCCCGGCACCGACCATCTGCGCCACACGCACGATCCTGACCGCAACGCCTTTTCGCGCGGCTTTCCGCAGCATGGCGCGGAGCTGGCCGACGACCTCCAGCGGCTCGTCGACTTGCATGGTGCGGAAACGATTGCCGCGGTCATCGTCGAACCGATGGCGGGATCAACGGGCGTGCTCATTCCGCCGGTCGGCTATTTGCACCGGCTGCGCGACATCTGCGACCGTCACGGCATTATCCTGATTTTCGATGAAGTCATCACCGCCTTCGGGCGTGTCGGTGGAGCTACCGCCGCGAGCGAATGGGGTGTGACGCCTGACATCATCACCATGGCCAAGGGGCTTACCAACGCGGCGGTTCCGATGGGCGCAGTCGCGGTAAAGCGCGAACTGCACGACGTCGTGATCGAGAGCGTGCCGGGCGGGATCGAGCTTTTCCACGGCTATACCTATTCGGGCCATCCGCTCGCCGCCGCTGCCGGGCTTGCCGCGCTCGACGTCTATGAGCGTGAGGGGCTGTTCGAGCGCGCGCGCGAACTGGGTGCCTATTGGGAGGACGCTGCCCATTCCCTTAAGGTGGGGCGGCATGTCGTCGATATCCGTGCCATCGGAATCGTGGCCGGTATCGAGCTGGAACCGCGACCGGGCGCACCGGCCGCCCGCGCGACCGAACTTTTCCATGCCGCGTTCGACAACGGTCTGCTGATCCGCGCAACCGGCGATATCATCGCATTGTCGCCGCCGTTGATCGTCGAAAAGGCGCAGATCGACGAGATGTTCGGTAAACTTGCGGAGTTGGTCGAGCGGATCGACTAGTTTTCGGTTGCGAGTCGAAAGACGACCGACACCGTCGTCCCCTTGCCGATTTCGCTCGCAATATCGAGCTGCCCCTGATGGCGCTCGCTGATGTGTTTGACGATCGCCAGCCCAAGGCCGGTTCCGCCGACCGACCGGCTTCGGGCCTCATCGACGCGATAGAAACGTTCGGTCAGGCGCGGAATATGGTCGGCTTCGATGCCGTCTCCTTCGTCGACAACCGACAAACGCACCCGCGTCCCTTCGCGTGCAAGCTTGACCGTCACCGGCGTGCCGGGACGGCCATATTTCATCGCGTTGGTGATGATATTGTGCGCAAGCTGGCTGAGCTGCGCTTCGTCGCCGAATATCGGCTGCTCGGCGTGGCCCAGTTCGGCAACGATGTCCCGCGCGCGCGGTTGGTCGCTTTCGCGCAGCTGCGCCACTGTTGCCCCCGCAACGACGCGCAAGTCGATTGTCGCGGTGGGGCGGCGAAAACGATCCGCCTCGACGCGCGAAATCGAAAGCAGGTCCATTACCAATTGCTGCATCCGCCGCGCTTCGCGGTCGATGATCGAAAGGAAGCGGTGGCGGGTGGGACCGTCGTCTTCGCCGTTCATATCCTGCAGTGTTTCGACATAGCCGAGGATCGCGGCGAGTGGTGTGCGAAGCTCGTGGCTGGCATTCGCGACGAAATCGGAGCGCATGCGGTCGGCGGCGTCGATTGCCGAGCGGTCGGACAGGAAGATGATCCTGTCGGTGCCCGACAGCTTGGCGATTCGCATCGTCCAGCGCTGACCAGGGCGCGGAAAATCGGCGAGGCTCAGCGTCTCGACGGGTGCGGCATCGGCAAGGCGCGACAGCCAGTCGGTTGCCGCCGGGTGGCGGATCGCGGTGCGGATGTCGGCGCCGACGATATGCCGGCCGAGCAGCTTGATTGCCGCGTCGTTCGCGATGGTCACGATGTTTGCCGCCGTCCCCAGCAGAGGTTCTTTTTCCTGGTCGGCCCATTGGGCGAAATCGGGATGGTGCAGCAGCGAGCGCGGCGGGAGAGCGACGGGTTCGGTATTCACCTGTACTCGTGCGTCGGAAACTGGCGCGGCAAGGGTGCTGTACAGCACGGCAACGGCCGCGATCGCGGTGATCGTCAGAATCGTGATCGACAGCGCATCCCCGCCGACCATCGCCGCGAAAAGCGCGGCTATGGCAATCATTGTCAAAGCGGCGACGAGACTGGACAGGCGGTCGAACATCCTGCCTTGTGCCTTAAACGATGCCACGTCGCCCGCAAGCCCGTTCGCACCGCTAACGATTATTCGCCCAAGCGTCCCAAAGCGGGAAGCGACCGCGTCCGGAGCGGTCTTTGCCTTTTCCTCGTCCGGCCATTGGGTTAAGCGTCAATCATGAAAAGTCACGATGATCAGGCGAACAATGCGCAGGAGGATGCGGGCGAAGCCGCGCCTTCGCGTCGCCGCCTGCTCATTCTCGGCGCGGCAGGCGCTTCGGCGGCGATGACGATCCGACCTGCCTTTGCGCAGACCGCGGTGTCGGTGATGAATTGCCAGATTCCGGTCCCGGGTCCGGGTGGCGCGGGGCAATATATCGATGCCGGCGGCCGATTGGTGCCGCCGGGAACCAAAGGCGCCTTTCCAGGCGCCCCTCGCCCGTTCACCGGCGAAGAGGTCAAGCGCGCATTTCGCGGCCAGACTCTGCCCGGCGCGACCTACAATCAGTCGCAGGCCTATCTGCAATATATCCGGCGCTTGCAGGCGGGGCAGAGCGGCTTTACCTGTTTCGCATCGATCCAGATGCCGCGCTGATCATCGCTCCCCCGATCATGCGATGCGCGCCATCGCAGACAAAGGGACAGATGTGAAACTTGCTTCGCTCAAGCATGGCCGCGACGGTCGGTTGATTGTCGTATCGGATGACCTCGCCTGGTACGCCGACGCTACGCGGATTGCGCCGACCATGCAGGCCGCGCTCGACAATTGGGCCGACGCTGCCCCCCGGCTCGCTGCGCTGGCCGAGGATCTGAACCATGACGCGATCCCGAAAGAACGCTTCCACGAGCGCGACGCCGCCTCGCCATTGCCGCGCGCCTATCAATGGGCCGACGGCAGCGCCTATGTGAACCATGTCGCGCTCGTGCGGCAGGCGCGCGGGGCAGAGATGCCCGAGAGTTTCTGGCACGATCCGCTGATGTACCAGGGTGGCAGCGACGCTTTCCTGGCGCCGCGCGACCCGATCCCGCTCGGCGATCCCGCTTGGGGCTGTGACATGGAAGCCGAAGTTGTCGTCGTCACCAGCGATGTTCCTGCCGGGATCGACGTGGCGACGGCGCGCGAACATATCCTGCTGGTCGGCTTGACCAACGACGTCTCCCTTCGCGGCTTGATTCCGGGCGAACTGGCCAAGGGGTTCGGTTTTTTCCAGTCGAAGCCGTCGAGCGCGATGTCGCCGGTGTTCGTGACGCCGGAATCGCTCGGCGATCGGTGGAAGGACGGAAAACTGCACGGTACCTTGTGCGTCGATTTGAACGGCGAGCCATTGGGGCGCGCCGATGCGGGCGTCGACATGACCTTCGATTTCGGCGCCCTGATCGCGCATGCTGCAAAAACGCGCAATCTGGGTGCGGGAACGATCATCGGATCTGGCACGGTGTCGAACCGCGACAGCGATGGCGGACCGGGCAAACCAATCGCGCAGGGCGGGCTGGGATATAGCTGCCTTGCCGAAGTGCGAACGGTCGAAACGATTCTGGAAGGCGCGCCCAAGACGCCGTTTATGCAAAAGGGCGATACCGTCCGCATCTGGATGGATGACGAGCGTCATCACAGCATCTTTGGCGCAATCGAACAGCAGGTTGCTTAAGCAAGAAAAAGGGGGCGGATGTTGGTCCGCCCCCTTTTCCGTTTCGCTGCAAAGCTTTTGATTTAATTGCCGCTGCCTCCAAAGGCGCCGCCCGACATCGCGTCGCTAAGCGAACAGGCCGCCGGGCCGAGAATGACGATGAACAGGCACGGCAGGATGAAGAGGATCAGCGGAACCGTCATAATTGCCGGCAGGCGTGCAGCCTTTTCCTCGGCGCGCATCATGCGCTCGTTGCGGAACTCGGCCGACAGGACGCGCAGCGCGCTGGCGAGCGGCGTGCCGTATTTTTCGGTTTGGATCATCGTGGTGACGACGCCCTTCACCGAGTCCAGATTGACGCGATAAGCGAGATTCTCGAACGCCTGCCGGCGCTCGGTCAGGAATCCGAGTTCGATCGACGTGAGCGCAAATTCTTCGCCCAGTTCGGGGTAGGCTCGGCCAAGCTCCTTGGCGACGCGTGAGAACGCGGCGTCGACGGTCAAACCGGCCTCGGCGCAGATGACCAGGAGGTCGAGCGCGTCCGGCAGGCCCTTGCGGATGGCGTCGGTGCGCTTCTGCCGCTTGTTGTCGACAAAGAGGTCTGGCGCCTTGTAGCCGAGAATGAGCGCAGCCATGGTCGCGCCCGATCGCTTCATCGACGACAGCTCGGGCCACATCTCGAGGCCATAAATGAGGAATGCGGCAAGTCCGCCGAACACGATTGGCAGAACAAGGCGACCAAAGATCACGGCAACAGCCAGATCCTTCGACCGGATACCGGCCTGTGCCAGCTTTTGCTGCACTTCCTTGATCTGCTCTTCCTGAAGCACCTGCAATTTGCCCAAGAAGGTCCGCATGCGGTCTGCGGTCTGATTTTTGCGAACAAGCTTCGCGCGGCGTTTCGTCGTCGAGGCGGTGATCCCGGCCTTCAATTGTTCGCGCCGCTCGTTGAGCGCCTTGACGCGCTTGGTCATCGGGTTTCGAACGGTCACGGCGCCATAGATGGCCATAGCCACTGCGAAAACGCCGACGGCAGCAAGCATCGTGGCGGCCCACACGACATCAACACCCATTACGGTTGGGCCCGACTGCGCTCCGGTGAAGGCGGCAAGAATGAGGTTGTTGGTCATTTCAGCGCGCCCTTCAGATTTCGAAACTGATCATTTTTTTCATGATGAAGGCGCCGATGCTCATCCATACGAGTCCGCCAAGACCAGTCACAATCAGCCGTTCTTCAGAGAAGAAGCCTGCCAGATAGTCGGGGTTCATCATCCAGACGATGCCAAACACGAAGAAGGGCAGCGCGCCGACGATATAGGCGGACGCCTTGGCTTCGGACGACATGGCCTTGATCTTCAGTTTCATTTGCGCGCGCTTGCGCAGCACGTCGGAAAGGTTGGCCAGCGTTTCAGCGAGGTTGCCGCCCGTCTCCCGCTGAATCGCGATGGTGATGCAAAAGAACTGGAACTCGGGCGTGCCGAGCATATTGGCCGATTCTTGCAGTGCGGCTTCCATGGTGTTGCCGATACGGATGCGCTCGACCACGCCCTTGAACTCTTCGCCCACCGGTCCCGGCAACTCCTGGCTAACAACCTGGAATGTTTCCGTGACGGGCAAACCCGATTTCAGGCCGCGAACGCACAAATCGATGGCGTCGGGAAAGCGTGTGTTGAACGCCGCAACACGTTTCGCGATGAGCCTGCCGAGATACCAATAGGGGCCACCTACGCCGACGAAGACGCCAACGAGCAAGGCCAGCGGAAGTGGGGTGCGAAGCATCAGCAACAGCCCTGCCGCGACAACGAACCCTCCCATCGTCGCGAAGGTATATTGGCTAAGCGTCCACGGCTTTCCCGTCCGGCGAATCCGCAGTTCCATCAATTCGCGACGGGGTACGAGGCTCGACAGGACGGCGTTGGTGTCGCCGGAGCCGGTCTGAATCGTTTTGCGCATCTGGGCCGCGACCACCGCTTCGGTCGACGCGGCGTGGCGATCCTTGACGGTGGCGAGCCGACGCGTCTTTGCCTTCGCAACCGAGGGGCCGCCAAGCAGGATGACGAGCACGACAAAGGCCAGAAAGGCGGCGGCGATGATAAGGATCACTGAAAGGTTCATGGTCGGCTTTCGTCCACTTCGGTGCGGGGTTCAGCCGGCGCGCGCGTGGCGCGCACCGCTCAAACTTACTTTGCGCCCTTTTTGGTCATCATTCCGCCGAGGCCGCCGAGCTTGCCGAGAAGCGAGCTGCCCGATTTCCCTTTCGCGGCGGCCGGGGCTTCCTCGACCTCGCTGTCGGCACCGTCGAGGATCAGGCGCATCAGATTCGTCCAGACCTGGCTCGCCTTGGTTCCCTTGCAGATTTCGGCATAGGATTTGCCGAGCTTCGCGGCCTGGCTGACGAGCTTGGGATCGAACGGAATGGTGATGTCGACCTGACGTTCGATGGAGGATTCAAACTCCTTGCGCGACAGTTCGCCAACGGCGTTCTGGAATTTGTTGGCAACCAGAACGACGCGTGCGCCCGGAACATTCTGTTTGAACCACGAGAGCAGGCGGATTGTGTCGCGCGCCGATGCTAGCGTCACGTCGCTGACGAGCAGGATCGTGCCCGCTTCCGACACCAGGTGCGGGAAGGGAATGAGAACCTGACGCGGGATATCGACGATCGTCATTTCGAAGGCGTTGCGCAACTCTTCCTCGAGTTGGAAGAACGCAGAGCCGTCGGTCATCACCGGCTGATGGATCGGCGCTTCGGCTGACAGCAGGCTGAGCTTGTCCGATGCACGAACCATTGCTCGTTCGATGAAGAGGCCGTCAATACGGCTGGGATTGTCGATTGCGTCGATCAGCCCGCGGCCCGGTTCGAGGTCGAGCGTTAGCGCGCCGGTACCGAAATGGACGTCGAGATCGAGGAGCGCAGTCTGGCGCTCGGCCTGCTCGCTCATCGCCCAGGCGAGCGACGTCGATACCATCGAAGCGCCCACGCCGCCGCGCACACCGACGACTGCCATCATATGATGCGGCTTGTCGTCGTGCATGTCGGCATGTTTTGGCGCCGACAGGATCGCCTGGGCTGTCGTCAGCGATTCGCGGACCTGATCGAGCGAAAGCGGTTTCAGGAGATAGTCCTGGATCCCGCTCGAGAGAAGGTCGCGGTAAAGGCGAACGTCGTTGACCTGACCGGCGGCGATCACGACCGTTCCGGGCTCGCAGACCTCGGCAAGCGCGTTGATGTCGTTGATCGGGTCGCCCGACTCCGACATGTCGACGAACAGGATGTTCGGGCTTGCGGAGACCGACAGCGACTGGACCGCGTTACGAAGGCCGCCCTTGTTGCACTTTTCAATCGGCCAACCCATGTCGCCCGCGGCGACGCGGATCAGATCGAGCGTCTCGTCGTCGCAGACAAAGGCATTAAACGGATCGCGCAATCCTGCTGCTTTGAAAGGAGCGTTCACTGGCCACCTCCGTTGCTGGTCGACTCGCCCTGCAGTTCGCCGGCGCCGGTCTGGGGTTTCGTCCGATAGGTGTTGATCGCGCGTGTTGCTGCGGCGGGATCGCTGCGCTCGCTGCGCGTGCCCTTGATCAGGTCGTTGGGGTCCGCGACCATCGCAGCAAGATTGCTGTTGGTCGCGCAGCCATAGTTGGCCGAGGTCGCGTTGTTATAGTTGAGCGACGATTTGCTCGACCAGTCGGGGCAGCCCGGAACATGTGCCGACGCCCGGGTCACGACGACGCGGACATGGCCTGCCGGAACGGCGCCGGTCGTGACCGGCACCTCGTTGCTCATCAGCAAGCCGCGACGTTCGACCATCGACCGGATCGTCGCTTCGGCTCCGCGCGAGCCATAGAGCGACGGGTCGTCGATAGCGATGCGATCGCCATAGCGGATACCGAGCGCATCGAACCAACCGGCGAGGCGGCCCTGTTCGCTCGGAGCCATCTCGCCATTGGCGGCGGCGACGTCGAACTGGAAGATGCTGTTGCGGACGACAGGCTGGTGAACCGAGTCGAGACTGCGGTTGCTGTTGCCGGCACCGGTACAGCCTGCAAGCGACGTGGCCAGTGCCAGAGCCGTCAAAGTTGCGATATTTTTCATAACCTGCTCCTCAGAACCAGCGCATCACTTGAAGTTGAAACCGGGCGAGGCATCGCCCGCGCCGCCGCGTGGCCGGTCCGCATCGACTGCTGACGTTTCAAGGCGCGGCTTGGGCCGCTCGCCACCGCTCACACCGTCGCTCTGCTGTCCGATCAGAAGACGCGAAAGATCGTTGGTGTTCTGGAATGCGTCGGTCGGCAGCTTGATGTCGTTCGCCGATACCGGCTGCACCAGATAAGGCGTCACGACGATGACGAGTTCGGTTTCGCCGCGGCGGAAGCTGTCCGATTTGAACAACATGCCGAGGATCGGCACGTCGCCAAGGCCGGGCATCTTGTCGATGGCGCCGATCGAACGGTTGTTCATCAGGCCGGCGATCATGAAGCTTTCGCCCGACCCGAGCTCGACCGTCGTTTCGGCGCGGCGGATCGTCAGGGCGGGGATTTCGAACCCGTCCATGCGGATGGCACCTTCGGTCGACAGTTCCGACACTTCGGGACGCACGCGCAGGCTGATCCGGCCGTTTGACAGGACCGTCGGCGTGTAAGCGAGGCTGACGCCGTATTTGCGGTATTCGATCGTCGTCCCGGCGAAGTTGCCCGGGATCGGGATGGGAAACTCGCCGCCGGCAAGGAAGTCGGCGGTTTCGCCGGATATTGCCGTCAAGTTGGGCTGAGCGAGCGTCACGACCATGCCCGAACGCTCGCCAAGGTCGAGCGAGGCAATCAGATCGATGCCAAACAGGCGTCCGGCGCCGCCGATCGAATTGACGTTGGCCGGCTGGTTAAACCGATAGCCCGTCGTGCCCGCGGGAAGCGGCGGATCGCCTTCGCCCGGGAAGAGGATTTCGCCGGCGGAGCGGCCGCGTGAAATGCTGCCGAGAAAGCCGTTGCCCAGCACGCCGTCGCGGTCGCGGGTCACGATATTGCCGCTAATTTCCTTGACGAGCGTCCGGTTCACCTCCGCAATGCGAACCTGCAGGTTGACCTGCAGCGGCGTCGCGGTGCGGAGGCGCGAGAGAACCTTGGTGTCTTCGCCGACGAAAGCCTGAACGAGACGTTCGGCCTCGGCGGCGTCGTCAGGCGACTGGACGGTCCCGGTGAGCAGGATCAGCCCGTTCATCGTGTTCGACGCGATATTGGCGTCGGGCATCGCGAGCGACAGCATCTGGTCGATCGTTTCGATGTTGTTGCCAACGCGCGCAACGGTCGAATAGACGACCCGGCCGCTCGCGTCAGTCGCATAGATGCTCGTTTCGCCCGGTGCCTTGCCGAAGATGTAGAGCTGGCGGTTCGAGCGGACCTGGACGTCGGCCACCTTGTCATCCGCGACGAAGACATCCTTCATCGCAGCGGGGAGGCTGATCAGGCGGCCGCGTCCGACCGACAGGTCGATACTGCTGCTCGCATTGTGCGTGGCCTGGGCGATAGCCGGGCCGGCTGGGGCGGCGACCAGCGTCGCGGCGACCAGGCCAACGGCCAGGGTACGCGCGAGTGCCGCCGCTTTGAAATTGGCTTTGCTGTTCATCTTACTTACCCCCAACCGGAACTTCGGTCACCTTGTCACCGCGCGTGATCCGCACGGTCGGGCCGCTGGGAATTGCGGCGGTGCCGCCATTGGACTGCGGCGACCCATATTGCTGCTGCGGCTGCTGCGGACGCTGGGTCACACGGCCGCGGACGGGCACCCAAAAGCGCGACACGTCGCCACCCGTCGTTGCCGATGCCCGGTTCGAGGTCGGGCGCGCAGCGGCGGCTGCCAGCATCTTCTTTTCGGCAGCTGTGCCGCCGCCGGCAGGCACGTTGATCTCACCCGAGGCGATGGCCGCGTCGAGTTCGCCAGCGCTTTCGGCGAGCGGGCGCAGTGCGAGCGACAATTTGCCCATGTTCTGCGCGACCGCGATCTTCTCGGCGATTTCCGAGGTAGCCTCGAGCGTCACCGAGCCAAAGGTGCGGACCGGAGTCTTGCCCGTTTCGTCTTCGGCGTCATAGCGCTGGTCAGTCGCGAGGACGCGGACGTTGCGCACGATGGTCTCGGCGGTGAACAATTGCTTGTCCGGGTAATTGCCGCCCTCTTCGATCTCGATTTCCTGCGCGAGCACGACATCGACGCGGTCGCCCGGGAAGACGAAGCCGGCGACGCCCTGTTCCTGCGACACCTTCACAGTGACAGCGCGCATGCCGGGGCCAAGCGCTGCGGCAAGGAAGCCACGATCGTCGGGATGGACGAGCGCACCCTGCGTGAGCGGCTGGCCCGCGGTGATCGGATAGCGCACCACCGTGCCGACCAGCGTGTTCACGTCGGTCTTTTCCTTCAGGAAGTAGGCCTTTTCGACCAGTTCCTTGGGCCAGGGCTGGAAACGGAAGCTATCGGGGCCGATGATCGTGCCGACGGGCAGTTGCCGCGTCGCGACGAGGATCATCGGTCCGTTGATTTCCGGCGCTGCGGCCGCTCGGGCCGCCGGAGCAGAGGCTCCACGCATCATCTGATTGACCCCGAATGCGGCGCCGATGGCGATCACCAGCGCGCCGACGATCAGCATAATCTTTCGCGTATCCATGACGATTTTTCGCCCTCCTGCACTCACCAGAGACGGCCGTGCTTGCCCTCAGGACAGACCGATAGCCTGAAAGTGGTTAAGATATTGTTGGTGAAGCGCCCAAAGCCCTGCAGCAGCGATGGCAACGCCGTATGGAACCTCAACAGACTTGTCGGACGGGCGTAATTTGCTGTGAACGAGCATGACGGCCGACAAGATGCCGCCGCCGACCGCCATCACGGTGAGTGCCTCAAGAAACAGGTTTACGGGAATCCAGAGCATCACGCCGCCGATCATCTTGACGTCGCCGCCGCCCATTGCGCCGAAAGCGAACAGGCCGACGAAAATTGCGAAGACTGCAAGCGCGGCTCCGATCTGGATCGGAATTTCGGGCCAGAGCGCCAATCCCGACACGGCCCAGAAGGGAATGGCGAGGAGCGCGATTGCTGCGTTCAGCCGGTTGGAAATGGTGCGCGACCGGACATCGCTTATTGCCGCCGCGATCATAAATGCCGCGAGCGCGAGCATTAGTGCGATCGAGAGGATGCCGCTTTCCATCGGCTTTGTCCTACGCAGCATGGCTTACCAAATAGTAACCATGTCTGCCGCGCGGCTTGCAATTCCGCGCTTGGTCGATATGCGGACGGGCAATGTCGTCCGCTCTTCCTTCGTCCATCGACGTGCTGATCGTCGGCGCCGGGATTGGCGGCGCAAGCCTGGCAGCGGCCCTCGCGCCCCATCGCCGCGTGATGATGATCGAGCGCGAAGACGCGCCGGGCTATCATGCGACCGGACGCTCGGCCGCCTTCTGGCACGAGAGCTATGGCGGCATACGCGTCCAGCCCCTATCGGCCGCCTCCTTCGCTCTGCTCGACGCACCCCCGCCCGATTTTTCAGAGCACGGCTTTCTCTCGCCCCGCGCTGCGCTGACCATCGGGCAGCGCGAGGAGTGCGCCGCGGTTGACGCTTTCGTCGCTGAATTTGCCGCGCAGGGCGTCGATGTCATGCGCCTCACCGGTGCGGCGGTAGCAGACAGGGTCGCGGGTATCCGGCCCGAGTGGACCGAGGCGGCTTTCGAGCCCGCGTGCAGCGACATCGACGTCGGCGGGCTGCATGCGGCCTATTTGCGCGCCGCTAAACGCGCCGGAGCGCTGCTGGCCCCGCGCAAGGAACTTGTGTCGGCGCGTTGGCTCGGTGACCGGTGGGAGGCGAGCGTCGGCGGCGAGAAACTCGAGGCCGCCGTCATCGTCAACGCGGCCGGGGCATGGGCCGACCGGGTGGCAGCGGTATGCGGCGCGAAACCCGTCGGAATCCAGCCCTATCGTCGGACCGTGATGCAGTTGCGGCTCGGTGTCGCGACACCGGCCGACCTTCCCCTGATTATCCACGTCGGCGGCGATTTCTATTTCAAGGGTGTCGGTGAGGGACGGGTGTGGCTCAGCCCGCATGACGAAACCGCCACCGACCCGTGCGATGCCGCACCAGAGGAGCTCGATGTCGCCGTCGCCATCGACCGGATGCAATCGGTGGTCGACTGGCCCATTGCCGCAGTCGAACGCAAATGGGCGGGACTGCGCAGCTTTGCGCCCGACCGTATTCCGGTATTCGGCGCTGATCCGCATCAGGAGGGCTTCGTCTGGTGCGCGGGGCAGGGCGGCTTCGGTATCCAGACCTCGCCCGCAATTGGTGCACTTCTTGCGGCCCAATTGGGAGCGCCGCTTGCCGACGGACCGATTGCTAGCGTCGATGCTTCGCCATTTTCGCCGTCCCGGTTTGGCTGAGCCGTACGCGGCGGGGTTGCGCGACCGGACGCGATGCCTAGGATGGCCGCGTTGCGCCACCGTCCACGCGACATGACCAGCGGAGAATGACATGGCCCATTATTTCGAGATCAAGAAGAACAAGGCCGGCGAGTTCGTTGCCTATTTCAAGTATAACAGCGAAACCATCTTCTGGACCGAGGGCTATTCGAGCAAGGCCTCGGCAGTGAACGCCATCGAATCGATCAAGAAAAACGGGCCGGGATCGGACACTCGCGAAGCCGAATGAGGCTTCGCGGCTAGCGACGCCCTGCTATCGCCAGCGCTGCGTCGCTGGCCAGCTTATCGGCCAGTTCATTGTCGCCGTGGCCGGCGTGACCCTTGACCCAAAGCCATTCGATCTGGTGGCGCGCGGCTTCGGCGACCAGCCGCTGCCACAGATCGGCATTGGCCACGGGCTTCTTTGCAGCCGTCTTCCAGCCGTTGCGCTGCCAGCCATGCACCCATTTGGTGATGCCGTCGCGGACATAGACGCTGTCGGTCGACAATTCGACGCGGCATCCGCGCTTGAGCGCCGCCAGTGCCTCGATCGCCGCCAGCAATTCCATCCGGTTGTTCGTCGTGTTGGCCTCGCCGCCGGAGAGCGTCTTGGCGACATCGCCCCAGCGCAGAACCGCGCCCCAGCCACCGGGACCGGGATTGCCCTTGCAAGCCCCGTCAGTCGCAACGATCACCGTTCGCTTGCTATTATCCGTGGTCATATACCAACGAACAGTTCGGCCGCGTCTTCGGCCTGATACCGGCGCAGGCGTGCAAGGAAGGGGGCAGGGTCTTTCCGGGTAACAAGGGCATCGGCGGGCGTGTGGACCCAGTCGTGCGCACGCGTAAGCAGGAAGCGCAGCGCCGCGCCGCGCGCGAGCAGCGGCAGTGCCGCGACTTCCATGTCAGTCAGGCAAATTTCCTCTGCATAACCTCGCATCAAGGCGCCGGCACGCGCCAGGTCGCAGTTCCTGCCGTCGTCCGAAAACGTCCAGGAGGCATGGGTGACGGCGACGTCATAGGCGCGAAAGTCGGTGGCGGCGAAGTAGAAGTCGATCAGCCCGGTTACCCGGTCGCCGAGCATGAGCACATTGTCGGGAAAGAGGTCCGCATGGATGACATGCTTTGGCAGGTCGCTCGGCCATTCGCGGTCGAGAAGGTCGAGTTCGGCGTCGACGACGGCCTGCAACCCCGGAATCACGACATCGAGATTGCCGGTGGCGGAGGCGACTTCACGCCAATGCTCGCGGCCCATGCTGTTGGCGCGCGTGCCGCCAAAGTCGGCCACGGCGCGGTGCATGGCGCCGAGCGCGGCGCCCGCCGACGCGCATTGCGCCGGGCTGGGATGCGTCAGCGATATGCCTGACAGAAACTGAATGATGCACGCGGCGCGCCCCGAAATGCGCTGAATCGCATCACCGCCGCGATCGCGGATCATCGCCGGGACCGGGCAATGTTTTTCGGAAAGATGGGCGAGGAGGTCGACGAAAAAGGGCAGATCGCCCTCGCTGACGCGCTTTTCGTAGAGAGTGAGGATGAAGCGCCCGCCAGTGGTTTCGAGCAGGAAATTGCTGTTCTCGACGCCCTCGGCGATTCCCTTGCACGACAACAGCGTCCCGATGTCGTAGCGGGCGACGAGCGCGGCAAGGTCGTCAGGATCGACGTCGGTATAGACGGCCATCAGCTCGCCGCCGGCTCGAGCCCGCGCGGCAGCTTGAAGACCATATTTTCTTCCGCCGTGACGACGACTTCCTCGGTGAGCGGGCGGAGCGCAGCGACGGCGTCGATGATCTCGCGTACCAGTTCTTCGGGCGCACTGGCGCCCGCCGTGATGCCAAGCGTCGCGATGTCGGCAATCCAGGCGGGGTCGATGTCGGTCCCTCGCTGCACCAGATGCGCCGGAGTGCCCAGTCGCTCTGCCACCTCGACGAGGCGCAGGCTGTTCGAGCTGTTGGGGGCGCCGATCACGATCATGCGATCGCACAGTCCCGCGATGGCCTTCACGGCCTCCTGCCGGTTCGACGTGGCGTAGCAGATATCTTCCCCGCGTGGTCCGGCGATCGTCGGGAACCGGTGCTGCAGCGCGGCAACGATATCGCGCGTATCGTCCACCGACAGCGTCGTCTGGGTCAAGAACGAGAGCGCGTCGGGATTCTGCGGGGATAGTCCGGCGACGTCGTCGACCGATTCGACCAATGTCATTGCACCTTCGGGCAATTGCCCCAGCGTCCCTACAACCTCGGGATGACCGGCATGGCCGATGAAGATGATGTGCCGACCGGCTTCGTTCGCGCGCTCGGCCTGCCGGTGGACCTTGGACACCAGAGGGCAGGTTGCGTCGACATATTCCAGCCCGCGCGCCTCCGCCTTGGCAGGAACGGCCTTGGGCACGCCGTGGGCGCTGAAAACGACCGGGGAGCCGTCGGGCACCTGATCGAGCGATTCGACGAATATCGCGCCCTTGGCGCGCAGCGTGTCGACGACATAGCGGTTGTGGACGATTTCGTGCCGGACATAGACCGGCGCCCCGAAGCGCTCGATCGCAAGCTCGACGATACGGATCGCCCGGTCGACGCCCGCGCAAAACCCGCGCGGCGCCGCAATCAACAGCTTCAGTTCGGCCGCCGTGCTGTGGTCGGCATGTATCGAGGACAGGGGAGCGTTCATGATGCAGGCGCTCTAGCGCAGCGCGGCATATCGGGTAAAGCGGCTTCGCACCGTTGCGCCGCGTTCATCCCCCCGATAAGAAGCGGCGCGCATGAAGCGGTCTCGACCGACCCGCTGCGTTCGCGCCTGTTTGGAAAGCCCGATTATCATGATGTCCATTTCGATTGCCTCCCGTAAGTTTCTGACCCTGTTGTTCGGCACGGCAGCCGTTGTCACCGTCACCGGGTGTGCGCGGGACAATGAAATCGAAGTGGCGGGCGGCGTCGGCATCACAGCGACGCGGAGCGCTTGCCCCGCTGTTGCTGTGCCGATGCACACGGGCGACATCACCTTGTTCGATCCGGCGAACAGCCGCGACGCGAGCGCCATCGACATCGTCGCGACGATCACCAATGTGACGCAGCAGTGTAACGACCAGGGCGAGAAAGTATATCAGCTTGCCAGTTTCGACGTGGTCGCGACGCGCCGTGATGCTGGCCCCGCACGTTCGGTTACCCTGCCTTATTTCGGAACCGTCGTGCAGGGCGGCACCGCGGTCGTCGCAAAGCGTTTGGGGCAGGTAACGGTCACTTTCCCCGAAGGGCAGGTGCGCGGGACCGGACGCGGCGAGGCGTCGGCCTTTGTCGATCGCGCCGCCGCCACGCTGCCCGCCGACATTCAGGAACGCATCACGCGCCGCCGCCGCGCTGGCGATCAGGACGCCGCGATCGACCCGCTGAGCCTTCCGGAGGTTCGCGCCGCGGTGCAGCGTGCGAGTTTCGAACTTCTTGTCGGCTTTCAGCTGACGCAGGAACAGCTCGAATATAACGTCCGACGATAATCTCGCGGCGCCGCATGGCGTTCGCATCCATACAGGCCCTGCGCGCCGTTATGGCGACGCAGGGCTTTTCGCATGTTCCAAGCTGCGCTAGGCCGCGCCAGCCTTTTTGACCGAAGATAGGATCACCCGTGACCCTGTTCCGCCGCTTTTCAGACCATATCGCTTCGGCGCTCGACGCCATTGCGGCGCGCGATGCGATCCCTGCGGGGCTCGACCGCCGCGCGATCAGCGTCGAACCCCCGCGCGATCCCGCGCATGGCGATGTTGCAACGAACGCCGCCATGGTGCTGAGCAAACCCGCCGGAATGAACCCGCGCGCGCTGGCCGAATTGCTGGCGGCTGAACTCGTCAGTGTTGCCGAGGTCGAGGAGGCCAGCGTCGCCGGTCCCGGCTTTATCAACCTCCGCGTGTCGGCCGACAGCTGGCGCGCCGAACTGGCTGCCATTCATGGCGATGGCGACGATTATGGCCGCTCGAAAATGGGTGAAGACCGCTGCGTTAATGTCGAATATGTTTCGGCAAATCCCACCGGTCCGATGCATGTCGGGCATTGCCGTGGCGCAGTCGTCGGCGATGCGCTGGCGGCGCTGCTCGAATTCGCCGGGCATAAGGTCGTCCGCGAATATTATGTCAACGACGCAGGAGCGCAGGTCGATGTTCTCGCCCGGTCCGTGCATATGCGCTACCGCGAAGCGCTCGGAGAAGATATTGGCGCCATTCCCGAAGGGCTGTATCCGGGCGACTATCTGAAGCCGGTCGCTGCGCGGCTTGCGACAGAATATGGCGACCGCTTCGTCGGCGCACCCGAAAGCGCGTGGCTCGGTCTGTTCCGTGCCGAGGCCGTGAGCGCGATGCTCGACATGATCCGCGCCGACCTCGCCAAGCTGGGCATCCACCACGATATATTCTCGTCGGAGGCCGAGTTGCAAGCAGCGGGCAAGCCCGACGAAGCCGAAAAATGGCTGCGCGAACAAGATCTTGTCTATGACGGGATGCTCGAAGCCCCCAAGGGTGAAACGCCCGAAGACTGGGAAGCTGTCGAACTGCCGCTGTTCCGTTCGACCCGTTTCGGTGACGACCAGGACCGGCCCATCAAGAAATCGGACGGCAGCTGGACCTATTTCGGCGCCGACCTCGCCTATCATTTCCAGAAGGCGCAGGATGCCGACGAGCTGATCGACATTTGGGGCGCCGATCATGCCGGCACGGTGAAGCGGATCAAGGCCGCGGTGGCTGCGCTGACGGGTGGAGAAAAGCCGTTTGATATCAAGCTTGTACAGATGGTGCGGCTACTCAAGAACGGCGAGCCGTTCAAAATGTCGAAGCGCGCAGGCAATTTTGTCACGCTCGCCGACATTGTCGACGAGGTCGGCAAGGATGCCGTGCGTTTCACCATGCTGACGCGCAAGGCCGACGCGCAAATGGACTTCGACTTCGCCAAGGTGGTTGAGGCATCGCGCGACAATCCCGTATTCTATGTCCAATATGCGCACGCGCGGATTGCCTCGCTCAAGCGCAAGCTTGCCGACGCTGGCATTGCCAAAGCTGTGCCCGATCCGGCGCGCCTTGACGATAATGAACTCGCGATCGTCAAGCTGCTCGCGCAATTCCCGCGGATCGTCGAATCGGCGGCCGCAGCGCGCGAGCCGCACCGCATCGCATTCTATCTGGGCGACGTCGCCGCGGCCTTTCACGCCTGGTGGAACATGGGCAACGACCGGCCAGAAGCGCGGATCATCATCGCCGATGACGCCGAACTGACTGCAACCCGCCTTTATCTGGCCGATGGAATCGGGCAGGTAATCCGCAACGGGCTCCACCTGATGGGGGTAGAAGCGCTCGAGGAGATGCTTTGATGGCGGAGGAAAATGGCACCGGACTGGGGCTGGTCGACGAAGATCGCCTGCCGTGGCTCGAGCCGGCGGACAGTGTCGAGGACGATGGCGAGGTCTCGCCCGCGCGCTTGCTGATCATGGTGCTCGGCGGCCTGCTCTTGATCGGCGTGGTTCTCGGAAGCTTGTGGTGGATCCAGAACGGAGGAAAGCGCGGCAGTGGCGAGCTGATCCTTGCGCAGAAAGGCGATTACAAGGTCGCGCCCGTGGATGATGCCGCAAAAAGCTTTGACGGCGAAGGCGATGCAAGTTTTGCCGCGAGCGAAGGTGCCGAGCCGGCGGGCCGCGTCGATCCGAGCCGGATGCCCGAAGAGCCCGCCGTGACGCCTCAGGAACGCGAGGCAGCGGCGAAGGCGGCCAACGCACCCAAACCTCCCGCCGCGCAACCAGTCGCCACGAAGGATGCACCTGAACCGGCAGTATCGGAAAGTGGCGCGGCTTCGGGCGCCATGGTCCAGCTCGGGGCGTTCAGCAGCGAAGGGGCCGCGAACAAGGCATGGTCGACCCTGTCGAAACGTTTCGCTTATCTGGCCGACCTCAACCGTTCGATTGCGCCCGCCAAGGTCGGCGACGGCACGGTCTATCGGCTTCGCGTCGGCGCCGGCTCAGCCCAAAATGCCGCGGCGCTGTGCGGAAAGTTGCGTGTCGCGGGCGAAAATTGCGTCATCGTTCGCTGAATCGCCTCATTCCGCCTCAACAATATTTGGCGCTACGCGCGGCTTGTGCCATGTTCGCTGATCTGCTCGCCGCGCGCAGGAGTGCGGCGATCGATGGAGATTGACGCACGATGATTCCCGCTATCTTTGGCCTTTCAGGATTGACCCTGAACGACGATGAGCGGGCGTTTTTCCGCGATTGCTCTCCCGCCGGCTATATTTTGTTCGGCCGCAACATTGCGAACCGCGAGCAGCTTCGGCGGCTGACCGACGAGCTTCGCGCGCTCGACGGGCGCGACAATCTGCCCATTCTGATCGATCAGGAGGGCGGCCGCGTGGCGCGGATGAAAGCGCCCGAATGGCCCGATTTCCCGAGTGGTGCCGCGTTCGACGCGCTGTACGACCGCGCCCCGGCGAGCGCGATCGAGGCGGCGCGGCTCAATGCGATGGCGCTCGCGTCGATGCTTGCAGAGGTCGGGATCACCGTCGACTGCCTTCCTTTGCTCGATGTGCGTCAGCCGGGCGCGAGCGACATCATCGGCGACCGCGCGCTCGGCAGCGAGCCGATGCGCGTGGCGGCGCTCGGTCGGGCAATATTGAACGGCTTGCAGGATGGCGGCGTCGTCGGCGTCGTCAAACACATTCCCGGTCACGGCCGTGCGCTGTTCGATTCGCACGAGAAACTGTCGATCGTCACCGCATCGGACCATGAGCTTCAGACCGATCTCGCGCCCTTTGCCGCGCTTCGCGATGCGGCGATGGCGATGACCTGCCATGTGATTTTCGACGCCTGGGACCCCGACCTCCCCGCGACGCTGTCGCCGATCATCATCGACAGCGTGATACGCCAGCGCATCGGCTTTCACGGGCTGTTGATGACCGACGATCTCGACATGAAGGCCTTGTCGGGCGACGTGCCCTCGCGCGCCGCCGCCGCAGTTGCGGCTGGATGCGACATTGCGCTCAATTGCTGGGCAAAGATGGACGATATGGTCGGCATCGCAAACGCGCTCGACCCGATCCGTCCGGTCGCGCTCGCGCGATTGCAGGGCGCGATGGACCGGATTGCCGGCGCGCGCGACCCCCGCCAATTCGCAGCGCTTGTCGACCAGCGCGACGCGCTGCTGGCGATGGCCTGACGTCTGTGGAGGATCTGCCCCTCGAATATGAGGCGATCCCCGCAACTGCCGAGCGCGACGAAGCGCTTCAACTGTCGCTCGAAAGCTGGGAGGGGCCGCTCGACCTGCTGCTGACCCTCGCGCGCAGCCAAAAGGTCGACCTTCGCCAGATTTCGATTCTCCAGCTTGTCGAGCAATATCTGGCGTTCATTTCGGAAATGCGCGCCAAGCTGGAACTTGCGGCCGATTATCTGGTGATGGCGGCGTGGCTCGCCTATCTGAAATCGGCGCTGCTGCTGCCGAAGGACCCACTTGAGGAGCCGTCGCCCGACGAACTGGCGCTTCGTCTGCAATTGCGGCTCCAGCGGCTCGCCGCGATGCGCGAGGCGGCGGCGCGCCTGCTTGGACGCGACTGCATCGGTCGCGACGTCTTCATCCGTCCGCAGCCGGAAGGACTGCATGACGTCAGGGTAAGGCGCTGGGATGCCTCGCTTTACGATCTTCTCTCGGCATACGGACAGGTCAAAATCCGCACAGAACCCGCGATCCATATGGTCTCGCGGCGCCCGGTCGTCACGCTCGACGCGGCGCTCCATCACCTCGAACGGTTGATTGGCGTGAAGCTCGACTGGGCGCTGCTCTCCGACTTCCTTCCGACCGATTACGACGGCCCGCTTCGCCGCTCGGCGATGGCGTCGAGTTTTGTCGCTGCGCTCGAACTGGCGCGGCAGGGGCGCGTCGACTTGCGGCAGGATGGTGCCTTCGAACCCCTTTACCTGAAAGCGACGAGCCAATGATCGACGATCTCGAACGCGCAATCGAAGCGATGCTGTTCGCCAGCGACACGCCGCTCGACGCGCGCCAGCTCGCCGCCCGCCTCGGCGACGAAAAGACGCCGGGAGAGATCCGGGCGATCGTTCAGCGGATCGCGGCGCGTCACGACGGAAGCGGGATCGAACTGGTCGAGCGCGGCGGCCACTGGCATTTCCAGACGCCCGCCGATCTGGCGCATCTGCTCCGCCGCGAGCGCGACGATCCGCGCAAACTGTCGCGCGCGGCGTCGGAGGTTCTTGCCATCATCGCCTATCACGAGCCGGTCAGCCGCGCCGAGATCGAGGCGATCCGGGGGGTGCAAACGTCGAAGGGCACGCTCGATGTGTTGATGGAGGCCGAATGGATCGCGCCTGCCGGGCGTCGCGAGGTCCCCGGGAGGCCGCTCATCTACAAGACTACCGACGCTTTTTTGCGCCATTTCGGGCTCGAAAGTCGCAAGGACCTGCCTGGTATCGAGGATTTGCGCGCCGCCGGGCTGCTCGACCCGGTCGACCTCGCTTTCGAGGAGGCAATCGGCGAACTGGACCTAGTAAAAGACGGTGAGGAAGCCTAGATGAAGCGCTCGAGGAGAATGTAAATGGGTAGCTTCAGCATCTGGCATTGGCTGGTCGTCGGGATCATCATCCTGCTCCTGTTCGGAAAGGGACGCTTTTCCGACATGATGGGCGATGTCGCCAAGGGCATAAAAAGCTTCAAGAAAGGCATGTCGGAAGACGATACGCCGCCTTCGGCTCCCAAGCATATCGAGGGGCAGCGCGCGCCCGACGCGACGCCGACCCCGAGTGCGGAAACCGAAAACCGCTGATCCCAATCGCGCGGCGGGAATGTCCTGATCCATGTTCGATATTGCGCCCACCGAGTTGTTGCTCGTCGTGGTGGTGGCCCTTGTGGCCATCGGCCCCAAGGACTTGCCCAAGGCCATGCGCTTCGTCGGCAAATGGATGGGCAAGGCGCGCGGAATGGCGCGGCACTTCCGCTCGGGCCTCGACACGATGATGCGCGAGGCCGAGCTTGAAGAGCTCGAAAAGCAGTGGCGCGAACAGAATGAGGCGATCATGCGCGAATTTCCGCGCGTTGATGGTGTCGATGCGCCGCCGATGATCCCTGCAACGTCGACGCCGCCAGCCGATTCTCCCGTCGATCCGGAGATCGCGGCCGACGAAGCGGCGGCGAGCAAACCGGAAACGCACGAGGTTCCGCCGCGCGACGGACCGCTGCCATGACTGCCGAGACGCCGATGTCGACCGGGGATACCGACGGTGCGGGCGGCAAGATGCCGTTGCTCGATCATCTTATCGAACTGCGCTCGCGATTGCTCAAGTCGCTGGCCGCCATCGCTGTAGCGTTCGGCGTCTGCCTCTATTTTGCGAAACCGATTTTCGGTGTGCTCGTCCAGCCGCTCGTTGCGGCGGGGCAGGGGCGATTGATTTATACGCAGCTGTTCGAGGCGTTCTTCGTCGAGATCAAGGTCGCGCTGTTCGCGGCGTTGATGATCGCCTTTCCGGTGATCGCCAACCAATTGTGGAAATTCGTGGCGCCCGGGCTTTATCGCAAGGAAAAGCGCGCGCTTCTGCCCTTCCTGCTCGCGACGCCGCTTCTTTTCGCATTGGGCGCTAGCTTCGCCTATTTCATCACCATCCCGATCGCGCTCAAATTCCTGCTCGGCTATCAGGGTGAGGTGGGCGGAGTAATGCAGGAAGCGTTGCCGTCGGTCGGCAATTACCTCAGCTTCACGATGCAGTTCATCATGGCGTTCGGCATCGCCTTCCTGCTCCCGATCCTGCTGATGCTTATCGAACGGTCGGGGCTGGTTACGCGCGAACAGCTTGTGTCGGCGCGCCGCTATATGATCGTCGCGGCCTTTGTGATCGCCGCCATCTTTACCCCGCCCGATATATTGAGCCAGCTGCTCCTCGCGATACCGCTGGTGCTGCTTTACGAGCTGTCGCTATTCGCGATCTGGTTTACCCAGCGCCGACGCAAGGCGGGCGCCGAAACGGCGCCCGAACAAACCGCCGAATAAATCCGGCCGTCCCCAAAATCTGGAGGGGTAGCGCGTCAGAGCGCGCGGTCGCCTGCCTCGCCAACCGATTCGATGTCGCGGCCGACGCCCTTCACGGTGTTGCAGCCCGTGACCAGAAGACCGGCTAGCAGGGTGAGAAGGATGACACGGAAACTCGACATAAATCACCTCATCTATTCTTGACGCAAAATGGCCCGGCACGCTTCGAAGGGGGGGGAGGGAATGCGAGCCGGGCCAATGTTGCTGAGCAGCGCTGCGGGGGGGCGATGATCGCTGCTCGGACGGGAAACGAACAGCGCGCGCGAAAAGTTCCCGAAAAAAATGGCCGCGATGCACTTTTTTTCCCTCCCTGCAACTAGCGTCCTGAATACAGTGGATTAGAGTTCATAAACTGGTCAGGCCGCTCGCGACGGCAAGCCCCAAAAAGGCCAGAAAACCCATCGAATCGGTCGTCATCGTGACAAAGATCGAGCTGGCGACAGCGGGGTCCTGGTCGAGCCGGTCGAGCAGTAACGGGATCGCTACCCCCGACACGCCCGCGACAAAGATATTCACGATCATTGCCGCCGCGATAACCCCGCCAAGGGCCGGGTTTCCGAACCACAACGCGGTCGCGGTTCCGGCGATCGCAGCGATCGTGCAGCCATTGAGCAGCGCAATCTTCATCTCGCGGAAGACCGCGCGCCAACTGTTCGAATCAGTGAGCTGGTTCATTGCGAGCGCGCGCACGGTGACGGCGAGCGTCTGCGTTCCGGCGTTGCCCCCGACGCCGGCGACGATCGGCATCAAAGCGGCGAGCGCGACCATCTGTTCGATCGCGCCGCCGAAAAAGCCGACGATCGACGAAGCGACGAGCGCGGTGCCGAGATTTGCCACCAGCCAGCGGACGCGCGCGCCATATGTCTCGCGTATCGGCTCGTTGATGTCGCCGTCGCCCGCGCCCGACAGGCGCAAAATATCCTCGCCCGCCTCTTCCTGGATGATGTGGACGATATCGTCGACGGTGATCATCCCGACCAGCCGCCCCGCCTTGTCGACGACCGCCGCAGAAATCAGCGCATATTTCTGAAAGCGCAGCGCGACCTCTTCCTGGTCCATGTCGACGGGGATCAGCGTCTGTTCGCGGCGCATCACGTCGCTGATCGCGATGTCGCGCGGCGTGCGGAGTATCCAGCTCAGCTGGCAGGTGCCGACCGGGCGGACGAGTGGATCGACGACGAATATTTCCCAGAAATCGGTGGTGAGGTCGCCGTCTTCGCGCAGGCGGTCGATGACGTCGCCGACCGTGACATGCTCGGGCACCGCGACGAATTCGCGCTGCATCAGGCGTCCCGCGGTCTCCTCGGGAAAAGAAAGCGCGTCCTCGATCGCGGCGCGATCCTCGGGCTCCATCGCGCGCAGCACCGCCTGCTGCTCGTCGGCTTCCATATCCTCGATGATCGCGACGGCATCGTCGGTATCGAGTTCGGAGGCGAGTTCGGCGACCTGTTCGGGCGCGAGAAGATCGATCAGTTCCTCACGGACATAATCGTTCATCTCGGCGAGCACTTCGGCCGAGAGCATGTCGCCAAGGACGCCGGCGAGCATCGGTCGCTCGTCGCTGCGCGCCAGTTCGAACAGGTCGGCGATGTCGGCAGGGTGCAGGCGTCCGACGCGTTCGCGCGCTGCCTCCGCCTCGCCGCTTTCGGCCAAGTCGATGACGTCCCGCACGAACTCCGGCTTCAACCGATCATCTTCGTCGAGTTCGCCCGTCGCTTCGGCAGGGGGCGCATCGCGGTCGCGCTCGTCGAGCGCGACATCTTCGAGGGGGTGGGAATCTTCGCGTTCGTCCATCGCGCGGTCCTCCCATCTCTCTGCGGCGTCGATGATTTTCCCTAGTCGTCCGCCCCTCGATTGGCAACGCCGCGCTGTCCGAGTGGGCAATTTAAGGGTGGCATCGGCGGCGTCCGCCGCTATGGCACCCGCAAATTCCCAAAATGCAGGAGACTCCAATGTCCGACCCGACTCTTACGCTTTCGCTTTCGACCGGCGACGTCGTCATCAAGCTGCGCCCCGACCTCGCGCCCAAGCATGTCGAGCGCATCACCCAGCTGGCGAGCGAGGGATTTTACGACGGCGTGGTTTTTCACCGCGTGATCCCCGGCTTTATGGCGCAGGGCGGCGACCCGACGGGCACCGGCATGGGCGGCAGCAAGCTTCCCGACCTGCCCGCCGAATTCAACAGCGAGCCGCACGTCCGCGGCGTCTGTTCGATGGCACGCGCGCAGAACCCGAACAGCGCGAACAGCCAGTTCTTCATCTGCTTCGAGGACGCGCGCTTTCTCGATAACCAGTACACCGTCTGGGGCGAAGTGATCGAAGGCATGGACAATGTCGACGCGCTGCCCAAGGGCGAGCCGCCGCGCGAGCCCGGCAAGATCGTCAAGGCGACTGTATCGTAATCAGGCGTCGCCCCCGCGAAGGCGGGGGCCGCCATCAGCCGCTCAAATCGCCAGCGGCCCCCGCTTTCGCGGGGACGACGCACTATCCGCCCACAAACCCGTTCAGCCGCTCGCAGGCGGCGATCCAGTCTTCCTTGAATGCCTGGACGACCTGTCCCGCGCTCATCGGTTCGTTCATCAGACCGACGCCCTGACCGACCCAATAGGTGGCGAGCTGCTTCGCGCCCTCGTGGCCGCCCTCCGCCAGCTTGTCGACCTTGCGCAGCGCCGGTTCGCTGACGAGCGACTGGAGCGGCATGGGGAGCGGCTTCGGCGCATCCTCTGTCTCCCAGGCGTCGGTCCAGGGCGAGCGGAGCTGGCGCGAGGGTTTGCCGGTGCGGCTTTTCGAGCGGATCGTGTCGCGCGACGAGGCGGCGAGCATCTTTTCCTTCACGACCGGATTGGTTTCGGCCTCTGCGGTCGTCAGCCAGACCGATCCGCACCAGGCGCCGTGCGCTCCCATCGCCATCGCCGCCGCCATCTGGCGTCCCGTGACGATTCCGCCTGCGGCCAGGATCGGCGTCGATGCGCCGACCGCCTCGACCGCTTCCGCGACTTCGGGGACGAGCACCATCGTCGCGACCTCGCCGCAATGGCCGCCCGCTTCGCCGCCCGCCACGACGAGGATGTCGACTCCCGCGCGGACCTGCGCGAGCGCGTGGTCGCGCGTGCCGACAAGCGCGGCGACAGGGACATCGTGCCGCTTGCCGAGGTCGAGCATCAGTGGCGGCGGAACGCCGAGCGCGTTGGCGATGAGCTTGATCGGGTGGCGGAAGGCGACTTCGAGCAACGCCGCCGCGCCTTCGTCGGTCATATTATCGCCGAGCGCTTGTCGCGCCGCCGTCGCATCGTCCGTTCCCACAGCATCGACATCGAAGCGTGCGAGCAGGCCGGCCGCGAAGTCGCGGTGGGTCGCGGGAATCTCGGGGCGGGTGGCGCCACCGGTTTCGCCCTTGCCGGCAAAGCTGTTCGGCACGATCAGGTCGACGCCATAGGGTTTGCCGCCGATATGGGCGTCGATCCACGCCAGTTCTTCCTCGAGCCGCTCGGGCGGCAGCGCGGCGGCGCCGAACACGCCCATGCCGCCGGCTTTCGACACGGCGACGACGACGTCGCGGCAGTGCGAGAAGGCGAGGAGGGGGAATTCGATGTCGAGCATCGCGCAGATGGGGGATTGCATGGGCTTCTCCGATGTTGGCGAAAGTGCCGCGTGGCGTGCATGACAGCGCTGGTTTACGTAAACGTCAAGTTGATTTGCGGCGGCCAGCCTTTATCGCGGGGGCCATGACCGCATTCACGCTTCCGGGTTTCGACCTCCACGCCTTCGTTCGCGCCACTTTGGCCGAGGATCTGGGGAGCGGGGGCGATATTACGTCGATGGCGGTGATTCCCGCCGGCGCGCGCTTCGAGGGGGTGATGGACAGCCGCGATGCGATCATCGTCGCGGGGCTGCCCGTCGCCGAAGCCTTCTTTCGCGCGCTCGATCCTGCCATCGAGATCGAAATCCTGGCCGAAGAGGGCGCCGCCGTCGCCGCGGGCACCGACCTGATGCGCCTGTCGGGCAAGGCGCGCGCGATGCTCACCGCCGAGCGTTCGGCGCTCAACACGGTCCAGCATCTTTCGGGAATCGCGACGATGACGCGCGCCTATGTCGACGCGCTCGCGGGCACGGGCGCGACGCTGCTCGACACGCGCAAGACGATCCCCGGGCTTCGCGTCCTCGAAAAATATGCGACGCGGACGGGCGGCGCGACGAACCATCGCATGGGGCTGTGGGACGCGGCGATGATCAAGGACAATCATGTCGCGGTCGCGGGGTCGGTCGAAGAGGCGGTGCGCCGCGCTGTCGCCGCGAAAATCGACGATATCATCGTCGAGGTCGACCGCATCGACCAGGTCGAACCGGCGCTGACGGCAGGCGCGACGCACCTGCTGCTCGACAATATGACGCCAGCCCAGCTTCGCGAATGCGTCGCGCTGGTCGGCGGCCGCGTCCCGACCGAGGCGTCGGGCGGGGTGACGCTCGACACCATCGGCGCGATCGGCGCCGCGGGCGTGACCTATGTGTCGGTCGGACGGCTCACCCAGTCGGCGCCCGCAGCCGACATCGGGCTCGACTTTGCGCTGGCCTAGCCTTGTTGGCGTCGCCCGCGCGCAGGCGGGGGGCGCTGGAGGCGGCACGCAAGACCGGTTGCGGCCCGCGCCTGCGCGGGGGCGACGGTTCGGGGTGGTGGCGCTGACGCTGCTCGCGCCCGCGACCGCGCTGGCGCAAGCGCCCGCCTGCACGATCCCCGACCGCATATCGGTGCCGCGCATGGAGCAGCCGCGCCGCGGCGAGCCGGTGCGGAAGCCGCCGGTGACCGGCTATCTGCTCGCGATGAGCTGGTCGCCGCAGCATTGCGCGGGGGTCCGCAATCCCAAGGGTGCGCGCGACCGATTCCAATGTTCGGGCGAGAATGGAAAATTCGGTTGGGTGCTCCACGGCCTTTGGCCCGAAAGCGACACAAAGGATTATCCGCAATGGTGCCGCCCGGCGCGGATCGTTCCGCAACCCGTGCTGCGGCGGCATTTGTGCATGACGCCGTCGGTGCAACTGCTCCAGCACGAATGGGCGAAGCACGGCACCTGCATGAGCCCGAACCCCGCCGCCTATTTCCGCGCCGCGCAGATATTGTACCGCGCGGTGCGCTTTCCCGACATGACGGCGCTCGCCAGCCACCCGCAGACCGCGGGCCGCATCCGTACCGCTTTCGCAAAGGTCAATCCCGGCATATCGGAACCGATGATCGCGGTGACGGTCGACCGCGAAGGCTGGTTGAAGGAGGTCCGCCTGTGCCTCGGCGCACGGATGCGGCCGCAGCGGTGCAAGCCCTTCCAGGCGGGGGCGCATGATTCGCGCCGGGTCCGAATCCGGCCGCTGCGTTAGCAAGACCGTTCGATGCTGTGCCGCGACGGGACAGGGGGCGCGTTAACGATCTTTTAACCTTATCGACTCGTTAGCATCGGTTTAGCCTCCGGCGCATGAACTCGGACGACATCATCGATATTCGCGGGCGCATCCGGGCCCATGGAGCGCGGCAACTGACGCTCGCGCGCCTTGCGGCCCCGACGGATTGGGAAAGCGAGTTGCGTATGGCGCTGCAGGAGCAGCGCGTGCGCCCGTCGATATTTGCCCAGGGCAGCGACCTTCGCCTGTTTGCCGAAAGCTTCGCGATCTTCTTTACCGCGGCGATGCTGTTTTTGCTCTGACGCCGGGGTCTGGGTGCTTGTTGCCCGTCAGTTCGCGTCACCCTGAACCTGTTTCGAGGAACATGGCTTGCCTTGTCCTTCGACGCCGCACTGAGCGAGAGTTCAGGCCATGGATGCTGAAACAAGTTCAGCATTGCGAAAGTCTGGTAGCGACCGGTTGCGGACGTTCTCCCTGTGCCGCAGGCATGGGGAGGGGGACCGCCGCCGCAGGCGGTGGTGGAGGGGCGGCGGCGTTGCGTTATTGCCCCTCCGTCAGCGCTGCGCGCTGCCACCTCCCCATCGCTGCGCGACAGGGAGGATTGAGGGCCGCTGGCGAGCGATCGCGATCCTTTATTTCATCGTCATCCCGGACTTGATCCGGGATCCATAGCCGCCCCCTCGTCGTGGATCCCGGATCAAGTCCGGGATGACGAAACTAAGTGAGCAAGTCCGCTTTCCACCCCGTTTTCCCCATTCGCTCCCGATCTGGTCGCAATGACGTGAATCGGTCGATTCCGGTCATTGAAGCCAGGTTGGCCGCAAATGGCAGCTAGCGACCACTTGCGGACATATGCCACTTAGAATGCGACTGCCTCGGAAGAATCACAACGCCCCGCGCTCGCTTCGATTTCTGGCTGACCAATATAGCCATCTCGGTTCGCATCGATGCAGGCGAATGTGGCGAGCGGCTCCTTGGTTAACTCCGCGATGTCGAGGTAGCCATCCTTGTCTAGATCTTGGCGGGCATAGTCCTCCAACAGTCGGTTTCGCAACTCGGGTTCAAGGCCTGATTTGAATGCAGAATCGACCATAGTTTGAATCTCTTCCAAACTAAGCTTTCCGTCGCCGTTTCGGTCGTGGCCCTTGATGACTAGCTTAAATGCGGACACCAGTCCAGCGCGCGTGCTGCCGTCGGGAAGATCGGAAGAGCTACACCCTCCGACGAGTAAGAAAGCCCCAAGGCAGCGCATAAAATTCATGTCTGGTCGCTACCAGCGCCTGTGTCAGCTTTCCACCCCATTCCCGTCGTTCGCCAACGATCTGGAGCGAATCTCTGGAAACGACCAGTTGCGGACGTTCGCCTTTTAATCGATAAGTCTAGGGCGATCGAAATATGGGGGTAAGCGAAATGCAGCGCACGTTAGCCGCACACCTCGCAAGCCAGAGCAATTTGGAAGTGGTCTCGTTTCAGCACTTTGACTGTCTTTTATTCGAACGCGGCGAAACTTGGAAAATGTTCTTGCCACGTTCGAAGCGGTTGCTTGGGGGAACAACGCAAGAGCGGTTGGTCATCGGCGATTTACTAGCGATCTTCGAGAAAGACCTTCAGCGCCTTCGCCCACCTTCAACGAGATTTAAATTTGTAGACTTCGCGACAAGCATACCAATCGCGAACTTTCCGTCGATCACTGCCTCTTCGGTGATAATTGAGGGTGTCGTCGATCCCGATTTTTTCAGGAAAATTCGTTTTCTTCTGAATGGGATGCCTGACGGAATATCCGAATGGACCGCAACATTCGGCGAAGATTTTTTAACTCGTTCGCCGATTAATCGATGCGTTGATACAGTTAAGTACCTGAGGTCCCAGCGCTGAGTTCAGACGTCGGCTCCCCACCCCATATCGGCCGTTCACTGCGGATCTGGGGGTAATGGCTGCAAACGACCGGTTGCGGACGTTTAGGCCCCTCCCCTTCAGGGGAGGGGTTGGGGTGGGGGCTATCGACCTGAGCAAGGCCGATGGCCCCACCCGCTGCAACTAGGCAGCAAGCTGCCAAGTCTCGCTGCCCTCCCCTGAAGGGGAGGGCCTATGGTCATGCTAACGTCCCCTCTCCACCCCAAAGCCGTCATTGCGATGCTTTGCGCCAGAATCACAACGCCCGGGCTTCGCTTTCGCAAAACCCGGGCGCCTGTGACGAACACTCGCCATCCCCCTTGTGCGCAGGCCGGCGAAGGACCTGCACTCCCTGGAGCCGGGCCTTTGGGCCGCGTTGAACCAGAAGCGTTTGGCTAGGCAATGGAGGGCGCCTTGTCACCCTCTGGCAAGCAGTTGGCGCGCGGTTTTGCTTGGCCCTGTGGCCGATTGGCAACAGATGTTGCGATTCGCTCGCAACATCGGCGTGCATCGCGGCTTATTGCCAGCGGCGCGGCCGCTCCCTAAAGCACCGGCATGACCGCAACGTCCGTTGCGCCTGAAAGGCCGGCCGCCGCATGATCCTGCGATCCTATGAGCGCACTATCTTCAAACGCTACATGCTCCCCCAGCGCGGCGAAGGTTTCATCTTCGTCGCCGCGGCGTTCAGCTTTGTCGCGGTAACGCTGGGCGTCGCGGCGCTCGTCATCGTGATGAGCGTGATGAACGGCGTGCGCGCCGATCTGTTCGACAAGATCGTCGGGCTGAACGGCCATGCGGTCGTTCAGGGCTTTGGCGGGCGGCTGGACGACTGGCGCGACGTGCTGAAAGAGGCGGAGGCGACGCCCGAGGTGGTGTCGGCGACGCCCTTGATCGAGCAGCCCCTGCTCACGACCTTTTCGGGGCGCGTCGAAGGCATTTTGCTGCGCGGGATGACGGTCGAGGATATTCGCCGCAACGACGTGCTGGGGGGCAAGGTGTTGCAGGGCAACCTGCGTTCGCTGACGCCGGGGTCGGGGAATGTCGCGATCGGGTCCGAACTGGCGCGCAACCTGGGTGCGACGGTCGGATCGAACATCACGATCATCAATCCCGCCGGCCGTTCGACGCCCTTTGGCACGGTGCCGCGCGAGATCAGCTATCGCGTGTCGGCGGTGTTCGAGATCGGCGTCTATGATTTCGACAAGCTCTATGTCGTGATGCCGATGGAGGATGCACAGCTCCTCCTCCTGATCGGCGACACGGTGGGGATGATCGAGGTCAAGACGGCCGATCCCGACCGCGTCGGCGAAATATTGCAGCCGCTCGCCGAAAAGGTCGCGGCGCAGGCGGTGGTTTCGGACTGGCGGCAGATGAACAGCAGCCTGTTCGAGGCGCTGGCGATCGAGCGCGTCGCGATGTTCGTCATCCTGTCGCTGATCATCCTTGTCGCTTCGTTCAACATCGTCTCTTCGCTGATCATGCTGGTGCGCGCGAAGATGCGCGACATTGCGATCCTGCGGACGATGGGCGCAACGCGCGATTCGGTGATGCGCGTCTTTATCGCGATCGGCCTGTCGATCGGCGTCGCGGGGACCGCGATGGGGCTGCTCATCGGGTTCGGGCTGTTGTCGATCCGCCAGAATGTCGTGCGGTCGATGGAGTGGATAACCGGCCAGCCGCTATGGGACCCCTCTATCCGCTTTCTGACCGAACTGCCGTCGAAGCCCGATCCGTTCGAGATTATCGGCATTTCGGTGATGGTCATCCTCTTCAGTTTCATCGCGACGCTCTATCCGGCGTTCAAGGCGGCGAATACCGACCCCGTGCAGGTGCTGCGTTATGAGTGATCTGGCGCTCGAACTGGTCGGCCTGAAGCGCAGCTTTGTGCAGGGCGAGGTGACGATCGACGTGCTGCGCGGCGTCGACGCGGCGTTGAAGCGCGGCGAGATTGTTGCGCTGCTCGGTCCGTCGGGGTCGGGCAAGTCGACGATGTTGCAGGCGGTCGGGCTGCTCGAAGGCGGCTTCGAAGGCGTGATCCGCATCGACGGCGAGGATGTGACGCGCATCGACCAGGGCAACCGGACGAAGACGCGGCGCGAGAAGATCGGCTTCGTCTATCAGTTCCACCATCTGCTTCCCGACTTCAACGCCATCGAGAATGTCGTGCTGCCGCAACTGATCCGCGGCGCGCCGCAGGCCGAGGCCGAGGAGCGCGCGGCCGACCTGCTCGCCCGGCTGGGGCTTGCCGAAAGGCTGCACCACAAGCCGAGCAAGCTGTCGGGCGGCGAGCAGCAGCGCGTCGCCGTCGCGCGTGCGCTGGCGAACCGGCCGCTGCTCGTCCTCGCCGACGAGCCGACGGGCAATCTCGACGAGGCGACCGCCGACCGCGTGTTCGACCAGTTCATGAAGCTGGTGCGCGATCATGGATCGGCAGCGCTCGTCGCGACGCACAACGAACGGCTCGCGGCGCGGATGGACCGCGTGCTGCGCTTGCACGAGGGGCGCATAGAGGCCTAGGCTGCAACCTCCGGGGCGAAGGGGGTGCATATGCGTAATCGACATTATCGCGCGCTCGCCGTCGCGGCGCTGGTCTGGCCTGCCGCCGCGACGGCGCAAACGCCGCCGACACCGCCGCCGCCCGCCTGCACGAGCGCCGATCACCGCGCGTTCGATTTCTGGGTCGGCGAGTGGGACGTCTTTCCGAACGGCAGCGACACGCAGGTCGCGACGAGCAGCATCGAGGCGATGTTCGGCGGCTGCGCGATCCGCGAGACCTGGAAACCACGGTCGGGCGGGGGCGGCGGGTCGTTCAGCCTTTACGACCGCGAGCGCCGCCAATGGCGGCAGGCGTGGGTCGACGGTTCGGGAACGCGCGTCGATTTCGACGGCGGGGTCGCGGACGGCAAGATGGTGCTGACCGGACTGTGGCCGAACGTCGTGGGGCAGGGGCAGGATGCGCTGATCCGCATGACCTATTCGCGCGCGGACGACGGGTCGGTGCGCCAGCATGGCGAGCAGTCGACCGACCACGGACTGACATGGGCGATGAGTTTCGATTTCATCTATAGACAACGAACATCCGGGGAGAAATGAGATGAGCCTATATGATTTTTCGGCGCCGCTGCCGGGCGGGGGAGCGCAGTCGCTCGCCGATTATCGCGGCAAGGTGCTGCTGATCGTCAATACCGCATCGAAATGCGGTTTCACGCCGCAATATGAGGGGCTCGAGGAAATCTATCGCGACTACAAGGACCGGGGGTTCGAGATACTGGCTTTCCCGTGCAACCAGTTCGGCGCGCAGGAACCGGGCGATGCGGACGAGATCGCGAATTTTTGCACGCTCACCTATGACGTGACCTTTCCGGTGATGGCGAAAATTGACGTCAACGGATCGGACGCCGACCCGATCTTCAAGCATCTGAAACAGGAAAAGGGCGGGCTGCTGGGCAGCGGGATCAAGTGGAATTTCACCAAATTCCTGGTCGACCGCGACGGCAAGGTCGTGTCGCGCCACGCGCCGACGACCAAGCCCGAACATTTGCGCAAGGAGATCGAGGCGCTGCTGGGGTAGATTCTGTTCCTCGTCATTGCGAGCGCAGCGAAGCAATCTCCAGCCTTGGTCCGACGAGGGTATGGGCTGGAGATTGCTTCGTCGCTGCGCTCCTCGCAATGACGAATTTGTGAAACGTGGCGGTGGTCGAATCACGAGAGCGGCGTTAGCGTCCCGTCATGGCCTACAGCCCCTTTGTCCCCCTGCGCGTCTTTTCCAGTTACACGATGCTCGAAGGGGCGATCGACCCCAAGGCGGTTGCCAAGGCGGCGCGCGAGCGGGGATTTCCCGCGGTGGCGGTCGCCGACCGCAACGGGCTGTACGGCGTCATGGCCTTTGGCGACGCGTGCACCGCGGCGGGGGTGCAGCCGATCGTCGGCGCGCTGCTCAGCGTCGCGCGGCCCGGACAACGGCTCGCGAGCGGGGCGCCGCTGATCGACTGGATCGCGCTCTATGCGCAGGACGACACCGGATATGACAATCTGTGCGCGCTGGTGTCGGCGGCGCACCTCGGGCGACCGATCGAGCATGACCCGCATGTCGCGCTCGCCGACATGGCCGGACGCACCGACGGGCTGATCTGTTTGACCGGCGGCGGCGAGGGCGCGCTCGCGCGGCTGCTCGCCGACGGGCAGAAGACCGCGGCGGACGATTATGTCGAGCGGCTCGAGGCGCTGTTCGCGGGCCGCCTGTACATCGAACTGTCGCGGCGCGGCGATGCGGTGGAAAAGGCGGCCGAGGATGCGCTGATCGACATGGCCTATGCGCGCGCGCTGCCGCTCGTCGCGACCAATCCCGCCAATTTCGTCGAACCGCAATTCCATCCCGCGCACGACGCGATGCTGTGCATCGCGCAGTCGGCCTATGTCGAAAGCGAGGACCGGCGCGTGTCGAGCCCCGAGGCGTGGCTGAAGCCCGCCGAGGCGATGGAGGATGCCTTTTCGGACCTGCCCGAGGCGATCCGCAACACGCTGGTCGTCGCGCAGCGCTGCGCCTTCATGGCGCCCAAGCGCAAGCCGATCCTGCCGAGCCTCGCGGGCGACCGCGAAGGCGAGGCGGCGCAATTGAAGGCCGACGCGCATGCCGGGCTGGCGGCGCGGCTGGCGCTCTATCCCGAGCTGACGGACGAGGAGCGGCAGGCCTATGTCGAGCGGCTCGATTTCGAGGTCGACGTCATCACGCAAATGGGGTTTCCCGGTTACTTCCTGATCGTTGCCGACTTCATCAAATGGGCGAAGGCGCACGACATTCCGGTGGGACCGGGGCGCGGGTCGGGCGCGGGGAGCGTCGTCGCGTGGGCGCTGACGATCACCGACCTCGACCCGTTGAAACTGGGCCTGCTGTTCGAACGCTTCCTGAACCCCGAGCGCGTGTCGATGCCCGACTTCGACATCGACTTCTGCGAAACGCGGCGCGGCGAGGTGATCCGCTATGTGCAGGAGAAATATGGCCGCGATACCGTCGCGCAGATCATCACCTTCGGGAAGCTGAAGGCGCGCGCGGTGCTCAAGGACACGGGGCGCGTGCTCCAGATGAGCTATGGCCAGGTCGACCGGCTCGCGAAGCTGGTGCCGAACCACCCGACCGACCCCTGGACGCTCGAACGCGCGCTGAACGGCGTGTCCGAGCTGATGACCGAATATAAGCAGGACGACGGGGTGCGGCGGCTGTTCGACATGGCGCGGCAACTGGAAGGCCTGCCGCGGCACAGTTCGACGCACGCCGCGGGCGTGGTGATCGGCGACCGGCCGCTCGACCAGCTCGTCCCGCTCTATCGCGACCCGCGCTCGGACATGCCGGTGACGCAGTTCGACATGAAATATGTCGAGACCGCGGGGCTGGTGAAGTTCGACTTCCTCGGCCTCAAGACGCTGTCGGTGCTCAAGGAAGCGCGGCGGCTGCTCGCGCTGCGCGGGATCGACGTCGACCTCGACACGCTCGGCTGGGACGATCCCGGCGTGTACGAGCTGCTCCAGCGCGGCGACACGGTCGGGGTGTTCCAGCTCGAATCCGAGGGGATGCGGCGCACGCTGTCGGCGGTGAAGCCGACCAATTTCGGCGACATCGTCGCGCTCGTCGCGCTCTATCGTCCGGGGCCGATGGACAATATCCCGCTGTTCGGCGCGCGCAAGAACGGGCGCGAGCCGATCGCCTATCCGCACCCGCTGCTCGAAGGCATCCTCGCCGAAACCTATGGCATTTTCGTCTATCAGGAACAGGTGATGCAGGCCGCGCAGATATTGGCGGGCTACAGCCTCGGCGGCGCCGACCTGCTCCGCCGCGCGATGGGCAAGAAGATCCAGGCCGAAATGGACGCGCAGCGCGAAACCTTTGTCGCGGGCTGCGCCGAGCATAACCAGATCGACGCCAAGACCGCGAACGAGCTGTTCGACTTGATCGACAAGTTCGCGGGCTATGGCTTCAACAAGAGCCATGCCGCGGCCTATGCGCTGCTGTCGTACCAGACGGCGTGGCTGAAAGCGCATTATCCGCACGAATTTTTCGCCGCGTCGATGTCGTTCGACAATCATCAGACCGACAAATTGTCGGTGTTCATCGACGATATGCGGCGGCTCGACATCGCGGTCGCGCCGCCGTCGGTGAACGAGAGCGAAGCCGATTTCTCGGTCAGCCGGACCGAGGAGGGACTGGCGGTGCGTTATGCGCTCGGCGCGCTGAAAGGCGTCGGCGAAAAGGCGATGGAGGCGCTCGTCGCCGAGCGGCAGGCGCGCGGCGATTTCGCGAGCCTCGACGATTTTGCGGGGCGGATCGACCCGAAAATGCTCAACCGACGACAAATCGAGGCGCTGGCAGCGGCCGGGGCGTTCGACTGCATCGAGCCCGACCGCCCGCGCGCCTTCGCCGGCGCCGAGGCGCTGCTCGCCTGCGCCAGCAGTTCGGCGCACGAACGCTCGACGGGGCAGGGCGGGCTGTTCGGCGGCGAGGTCGATCTGGCGCCCGTCCTCCAGCTTCCCTCTGCCGAGCCGTGGGCGCTCGCCGAACGGATGACGCGCGAAAAGGAAGCGTTCGGTTTCTATTTCTCGGCGCACCCGGTCGAGCAATATCAGGCAATCCTCGCGGCGCGCGGCGCGCGCAGCTATGGAGACATTTGCGACAATGTCGAAATGACGCCGGGAACGCGCGTCCCGATGGTGATGGCGGCAATGGTCGAAAGCGCGCGTGCGCGTGTGTCGCAGCGCGGCAACCGCTTCCTCAACCTGACGCTGTCCGACCGCAGCGGGCAGTTCCAGTCGAGCTGTTTCGACGAAGCGGCGGGCAAGACGCTCGAGGCGCTGGCGGCCGACGGCGGCTGCGCGCTTCTGTCGGTCGAGCTCGACCTGCTCGAAGGCGAAGAGACGCCGCGCGTGACGGTACGCGGGGCGCAGTCGCTGGCCGATATTGCCGCGACCGCGGCGCTCGAGCTGACCTGCCGTGTCGAACTCGCCGAGGCGGTAAACGATATCGCGCGGCTGCTCGAACGCCGCGACGACGCCCGCGGGCGCGTCGTGATGATCACCCCGGACCCCGATACGGGCGACGAGATTCGTATCGATCTGGGGCGCGGCTTCGCGCTCGGCCCCGATCTGGTTTCACGGCTGGAAAGCGTCGCGGGGATCGCGGACCCCGCGCTCGCACTCGTTGCGCCGCGCGATTTCCGGGTGCGCGGCTAGAACGGTCGAGCCTGCCCCACGCGGCCGCCGCATAACGCCCCTTGCCACATCTCCTTCGGCGCTCCTATCCTTGGTCAAAACAAGGAAGAGGATGTCATAATGGGAATGCAGGGCCAGCCGCTGCTCGTCACGAGCCTGATCGACCACGCCGCGCGCGAACATGGCGAGCGCGAGATCGTTACCCGCTGGGCCGACGGCAGTCTGACGCGAACCAACTGGGGCGAGGTCGGCGTCGAAGCGCGCCGCTTTTCGGCCGCGATGCTCAAGCTGGGGATGAAGAAAGGCGACCGGATCGCGACGCTCGCGATGAATCATGCGCATCATCTCGTCAGCTGGTACGGGGTGGCCGGGATTGGCGGCGTGCTTCACACGGTCAATCCGCGGCTGTTCGACGAGCAGCTCGTCTATATCTGCAACCATGCCGAGGATCGCGTGCTGCTGTTCGACGCGGCCTTTCTGCCGATCGTCGAGCGGCTGCGCGACCAGCTCACGACGATCGAGCATTTCATCCTGTTCGACGCGCCGGCGCGCGAGGGCTATCTCTCCTACCGCGACCTGGTCGATGCCGAAGACGGCAGCTTCGAATGGGCGGAACTGGGCGAACGCGATCCGGTCGGGCTTTGTTATACCAGCGGCACCACCGGCAATCCGAAGGGGGTGCTCTATGAGCATCGCTCGAACGTCATCCATGCGGTGACCGAGGTGCAGCCCGACGCGTTCGACCTGTCGGCGCGGTCGGTGATCCTGCCGATCGTGCCGATGTTCCATGCCAATAGCTGGGGCATTCCCTATGCCGCGGCGGTCGTCGGGGCGAAGCTTGTCTTTTCGGCGACCAACGACGCGCAGGTGCTGTGCGACCTGATGCACGAGGAGGGGGTCACGCACAGCGCGGGGGTCCCGACCGTGTGGATCGCGATGTTCGCGCATATGGACGCGACGGGGATGGACTATGGCGCGCTGCGTCACGTCATCATCGGCGGATCGGCGGCGCCACGCGCGATGATCGAGCGTTTCATGAAGGCGGGGGTCTATGTCGGCCACGCGTGGGGGATGACCGAGACGAGCCCGATCGGGACGATGGGCAAGCGTCCGTGGAACTGGGACGCGCTGGGTTTCGACGAACAGGTCGACATCATCTGCCGCCAGGGCTGCCCGCCGTTCGGGGTCGAACTGCGCATCGTCGACGACGAAGGAAATGTGCTGCCGCGCGACGGCGAGACGAGCGGGCGATTGCAGTGCCGCGGACCGTGGATCATCCAGCGGTATTTCAAGGCCGACACCGACGCCGCCGACGCCGACGGATGGTTCGACACGGGCGACGTGTCGGTCCTCCACCCCGACGGCGTCATGCAGATCACCGACCGCGCGAAGGATGTCATCAAATCGGGCGGCGAGTGGATCAGCTCGATCGAACTCGAAAATGCGGCGGTCGGCGCGCCGGGGGTGCAGGAGGCGGCTGCGGTCGGCGTCTATCACCCGAAATGGGACGAGCGCCCGATATTGCTGATCGTCCGCAAGCCGGGCGCGGAGACGAGCGAGGCGGCGATCCTCGACTATCTGAAGGACAAGGTGGCCAAATGGTGGCTGCCCGACGAAATCGTCTTTGTCGATGAGCTTCCGCACACCGCGACGGGCAAGATTTTGAAGCGCCAGATCCGCGACGAGTATAAGGATTACAAGCTGAAGTCGCTGGCGGAGGCGTGAGCTCCCCGCCTTGGCGGGGGCGACGACTCTTCGGGTCCTGACGCTAGAACAACTCCATCTGCCCGTCGCGTTCGGGCGGGCGGAAGAGGTCGCTGCGGATCGGCGGGAAGCTTTTGTCGAGGCCATGTTCGCGCGCGGCGCGCTTGACGCGGGTACGGATGAGCTGCGCCCAGACGCCGCGCCCCTTCATCCGCGAAAAGAAGTCGGGGTCGTTGTCGCGGCCGCCGCGAATGTCCTGCACCATGTGCATCACCTTGTCGGCGCGGTCGGGATAATGCGCGTCGAGCCAGGCGCGGAACAGCGGCGCGACCTCGTGGGGCAGACGCAGCAGGATATAGGAAGCGCGGATCGCACCCGCGCTTGCGGCGGCGGCCACGATCGCCTCTATCTCGTGATCGGTGATCGCGGGAATGATCGGCGAGATGTTGACCTGCGTCGGAATGCCCGCGTCGATGAGCGCGCGGATCGCGGCGAGGCGCCGCCGCGGGTGCGGTGCGCGCGGTTCGAGGGTGCGTGCGATTTTGGGATCGAGCGTCGTCACCGAAATCGCGACGCCGACCAGATTGTCGCGCGCCATGTCGGCGAGCAGGTCGAGGTCGCGGAGCAGGCGATCGGACTTGGTCGTGATGAGCAGCGGGTGGCGCGTTTCGGCGAGCACCTCGATCACCGACCGCGTGACGCCCCATTCGCGCTCGATCGGTTGGTACCCGTCGGTGTTGGTGCCGATGGCGAGGGGGGCTGGATCGTAATTCTTCTTCGCGAGTTCGGCGCGCAGCAGCTTTGCAGCGTCGGGTTTGGCAAAGAGACGGCTTTCGAAATCGAGCCCCGGCGACAGGTCGTGAAAGGCATGCGTCGGACGCGCGTAGCAATAGACGCAGCCATGTTCGCAGCCGCGATAGGGGTTGATCGAGCGGTCGAAGCCGATGTCGGGCGACGTGTTGCGCGCGATGATCGTCTTGGGATGTTCGGCGGTGACGGTCGTACGCAGCGGCGGCGGCGCGCCGTCGACGTCGAGCGCGAGGTCGAGCCAGTCGCCATCGGCCTCGCGCGCGAGCGAGCCGGTGCGCGTCGGGCGCAAATTGGTGGGGGCGCCGCGACCGGAAATGGGGGGCAGGGGCTTGGCTTGTTCCACCCAAATAATGTAGCGTGTCGGTGAGAACAAATAAAGAACAAATCGAGGTTCGGATGCAACCCGGTGCCTTCGTCATGCCGGACTTGATCCGGCATCCATTCCTTTCGCGTTGCTGGACCCCGGATCAAGTCCGGGGCGACGAACAGGAAGGGGGCGCGACTATTCGGTCAGGCGAGGCATCAGTTCGACGAAATTGCACGGGCGGTAGCGGCTGTCGAGCTGGGTCGCCAATATGCCCTCCCACGCGTCCTTGACGGCGCCGGTCGATCCGGGGAGCGCGAAGATATAGGTGCCGCGCGCGACGATCGCGCAGGCGCGCGACTGGATCGTCGAGGTACCGATCTTCTGATAGCTGAGCCAGCGGAACAACTCGCCAAAGCCCGGTATGTCCTTGCCGTCGAGGCGGTGCAGCGCCTGGGGCGTGACGTCGCGGCCGGTCAGGCCGGTGCCGCCGGTGGTGATGACGACGTCGACCTCTGGATCGTCGATCCAGTTGTGGAGGCGCGAGACGATCAGGTCGGCCTCGTCCTTGATGATCGCGCGCGCAGCAAGAATGTGCCCCGCCTCGGCCAGCAATTGTTCGAGCGTGTCGCCCGAGCGGTCGTCGGCTGCGCTGCGGCTGTCCGAGATGGTGAGAAGCGCGATGCGGACCGGCTTGAACGGCCGGCTGTCGTCAATCGGCATTGCTGCCGCCCGCCCAGCTCAGCCGCGTGCGATCCTTGCCATCGGGAAAGCGCGGCCATTTGCCCTGCGCGAGCGCGGCGCGGCTGTCCGAGGGCCTGCCCTGCTGCGCCTCGTACATCCAGTAATTGCGCAGCACGATGCCGACATAGCCGCGCGTTTCCCAATAGGGGATCGATTCGATGTAGAGCAGCGGGTCGCCATTGTCGCGAATCTCGCTCTGCCAGCGCGCGACGGGCGCGGGGCCGGCGTTGTACGCTGCGATGACCTTTGGCAGCAGGCCTCCGGTCGCCGGTTCGCGGCTGAGATATTGCAGATAGCGCTGACCGAGTTCCATATTGACCGCGGGCGTCTTGAGATCGCCGAGCGCGGCGACCGCGCCTTCCCAGCGCACGATGTCGCGCGCGGTGCCGGGACGCACCTGCATCAGCCCGGTCGCTCCGGCCGAGCTGACCGCCGCGCGGCGGAAGCTCGATTCCTGAAGCGTATGGGCGAATACGAGCGCGGGGTCGACCCGCCAGCCGCCGGCCGGTTCCCAATTGGGCTGCGGATAGCGGGCAGCGGCGGCGAGCTTGCGTCCCTTCGGTGTGTTGTGCGCGAGATAGAGCTGGGTTTCGGGGAGGTTCAGCGCACCGGCGATACCGAGTATCTGTTCGTGATGCTCGGCGCGCCCGATGCGCGCCTGGTGGCGCAGCGTCTCGTCGGCATATTTGTCCTCGCCGATTTCAGCGAGCGCGATGGCGATGCGGATGTTCGGAAGGTCGTCGAGCGCGCGCCACGCGCGGCGGTCGGGGCGCACATTCTGTTGCTGGTGCTGCACCGGCTGGCCGAGCGTTTCGGCGGCGAGGAGACCGTAAAGCGTTTCCTCATTCGCCGCCGCGGCGCGCAGACGCGGCTGGACGAGCGCGGGCTGCCCTGCCGCCATCGCCGCGCGGCTCGCCCAGAAATGGGCGGCGGCGCGCAGTTCGCTGTCGGGCGCATCGCGCGCGACGCGGTCGAAGGCGGTCAGTGCGGTGCGATAATCGCCGAGCCGCCACGATGCGAGTCCCTGGACCCATGCGCCATGCGCCGCCCAGGCCCCGCCGTTGCCGACGCAATCGGTCGCAAGACGCAGCGCGTTGGCGTCGTCATTCTCGATATAATAGGACCAGGCGACCTTTTGCGTCCATTCGGCGCGCGATTCGGGCGACAATTTGTCGATGACCGCGTTGAGCAATGCTTCGGCGCCGGCCGGATCGTCATTCTTGATACGTTCCGGGATGCTGCTCGCAAGGCCCGCGGCGAAGGGGTCATAGACGCTTTCGGCGCCGATGCGGCGCGGTGCGCTTCCCGCCCAGCTCAGCCGCATTTGCGGTGGCAACGACGGTATGTCGGTCGCGCCGCGCTTTGCCGCGAGGCGGCCGAGCTGCGCCGCCTGCGGCAGATCGGGCGCGCGCGACAGGATCGGCATGATGTCGGCGACCTCGGCGCGCGGGCTGTTCGCCGCGACGAGCAGTTCGGCGCGCAGGAAATTGTCGAGCGGGCCCTTGTCCTCGGCAAGCAGCGCCTTGGCATCGCCCCAGCGCTGGCCGCGAATGGCCGCGACGACATCGCGATAATGCTGTTTCTGCTTTGCCGACAAGATTTCGGGCACGGTTTGCGGCGCGATGACAAGATCGCGTTCGCCCGCGTCGACCGCCCGCGCGGGCGCGGCGTTTGCTGCGGCAAGGATTGCGCAGGAAAGGAAAAGGCTGGTCCGTTTCATCATCGGTCAACGTCCCTGGTTGAACAGTTTCAGGCTGTCCCATGCCGCGGCCTTCTGAACGGGCCGCGCGAGGAGCAGGGCGGGGTGGGCGACCGCCACTGCTTCCACTCTTCCGCCATCTTGGTTAATTTCGAGTAACTTTCCGCGCGTATCGGCAAGCTCCAGCTTTGCCGCCATCCGCGTGACCTCTGTCCCCACGAGCAACAGCCGCTGCGGTCGGGCGAGGCGCAAATGGTGCCACAGCAACCGGTCGAGGTCGGGCATGACGCCGGTGTCGCATCGGCCGCCCGGAGGACGGGTGACGGCGAGGCTGGCGAGATAGCAATCGGCGCGGGCCATGCCGATCGCCCGCAACATCGCATCGAGCAGGCCGCCGGCTGCGCCCGCAAAGAGCGTCCCGTCGCGCTGGTCGTCGACTTCGGGCCAGGCGGTGAGAACCATCAGCGCGGCGCCCGCTTCGCCCTGGGGGAGCACGCGGCGCGCGTCCCATTGGCTGCCCGGTACATCGGGATGCTCGGCAAGCCAGCGCGAGAAGGCCTCCCACTCGGCGGGAATGTCGACCGGACCAGCGGGCTTGGCAGGCGCAGCTTCGGCCTGGCGTTGCAGCGCGGCGGGAAGCGGCGGCGGCGCGGCCTCGGCCGCCGGTTCGCGGGTTTGCTTGCGCGCCGAATCGTTCGCGGGAAGGGGGACGGCATCGAGCCAGCCCGCCGGCGTTTCGCCGACGAGCGCGTCCAGACCGGCGAGCGACCACCAGTCGTGATAGCTTTCCGCCGCGCGCAAAAGGTTTCGCCCACCCATGAATTGATTCAAACAGGCTGTTGACGGACGCGTCAATTGGCGGGCATCGCAATACGTGACAAGATGAGTGCCGCTTACGACGAATGAGCGGTGCAGGGACGGCAGAAAGGTATTTGCGGTGAGCGAACGGGAATCGATGCCCTATGACGTGGTCATCGTCGGCGCGGGTCCGGCGGGACTTTCGGCGGCGATCCGCCTCAAGCAACTGGCGAACGAGGCGGCACGCGAACTGTCGGTTTGCATCCTCGAAAAAGGGTCCGAAGTCGGCGCGCATATTTTGTCGGGCGCGGTGATCGACCCCAAATCGCTCGACGAACTGCTCCCCGATTGGCGCGATTCCGGTTGCCCGCTCGCCGAGGTGCCGGTGAACGACAACCAGCATTGGGTGCTCACCAAGACCAAGAAATATGGCCTGCCCGATTTCATCTCGCCGGGCTTCATGCACAATGAAGGCACCTACACCGGAAGTCTCGGCAATCTCTGCCGCTGGCTCGCCGAACAGGCCGAAGGGTTGGGCGTCGAGATTTTCCCCGGATTCGCGGCGGCCGAAATCCTCTATAACGACGATGGTTCGGTGAAGGGCGTTGCAACGGGCGACATGGGCATCGCGCGCGACGGCAGCCGCAAGCCCGACTATGCGCCGGGGCTGGAACTCCATGCCAGATATACCTTCTTCGGCGAAGGCGTGCGCGGGCATCTGACCAAGATGCTCAAGCCGCAATTCGGCCTCGACGCCGATTGCGAGCCGCAGGTCTATGGCCTTGGCGTCAAGGAACTCTGGGACATCGCCCCGGAGAATCATGCGCCGGGCCGCGTCATCCACACGCAGGGCTGGCCGCTCGACGAAAATTCGAACGGCGGCGGGTTCCTGTATCACCAGGCGAACGGACAGGTCGCCCTCGGTTTCGTGACTTGGCTCAACTATCGCAATCCGCACACCTCGCCCTTCCAGGAAATGCAGAAGTGGAAGACGCACCCCGAGATTGCGAAGATATTGAAGGGCGGCAAGCGCGTCTCCTATGGCGCGCGCGCGATCAGCGACGGCGGCTACCAGTCGGTGCCGAAGCTGGCTTTTCCGGGCGGCGCGCTGATTGGCGACAGCGCCGGATTCCTGAACGTTCCGCGCATCAAGGGCACGCACACCGCGATGAAGTCGGGCATGATGGCGGCCGAAGCGGCATATGCGGCGGTGAGCGCGGGGCGCAGCAGCGACACGCTCGACGCCTATCAGGCGGCCTATGACGACAGCTGGGTCAAGAAGGAGCTGAGCGTCGTCCGCAATGTCCTGCCGCTCGTCGAAAAATGGGGCGATCTTGCGGGAACGATGCTCGCTGGAATTACGATGTGGCTGGAAAATTTCGGTATCCGCTTGCCGTTCACGATGAAGCATCATCCCGACAACACCACGCTCTATCGTGCCGACATGATGCCCAAACCCGATTATCCGAAACCCGACGGCGTTCTGACCTTTGACCGGCTGTCCTCGGTATTCCTGTCGAACACCAATCATGAGGAAGACCAGCCGGTCCACCTGCAACTCAAGGACCCCTCGATCCCGGTCGAATATAATCTGCCGCTCTATGACGAGCCCGCGCAGCGCTATTGCCCCGCGGGTGTGTATGAGATCGTCGGCGAGGAAGAGGGCGATCCCAAATTCGTCATCAACGCGCAGAATTGCGTCCACTGCAAGACGTGCGACATCAAGGACCCGACCCAGAATATCAACTGGGTCACTCCCGAAGGCGGCGGAGGCCCCAATTATCCGAATATGTAAATTCGTCCCGGCCGCCGCATTGGCCATGAGCGTTGCGGCGCCGAGCGCAGCGTCGGCGGCCGACGACAGCAACGCTGCGCTCAATGCGCTGGTCCGCGCGCGAATCGCGGAAGAAAACAGCGAGCCTGCGGAAGCGCTGTCGGCGCTGTCGGCGCTGGCATCCCACGCCCCGGAGCTACCCGGTGTGCGCCGCCGGATGCTGGAACAGGCGATCGAGGCGGGCGATCTGGCGGCCGCGCGCAATGCCGCGTCGCAGCTCTGGAATGAGGGCGAGCGCCGTTTCGACGCGCAGCTCGTACTGCTGGTCGATGCGATGCGCCGGTCGGATTGGGCTGCTGCGCGCGGCTATTTGCGCGGACGGTCCGACAAATCGGGCGGCGATGTGATCGCGCAATTGATCGAACCCAGCTTCAACGCATGGATCGACGTCGGCGCGCGCCAAAAAATGCCGCACCGCCATCTGCTTGCGGCCAGCGGACCGGCGCGTACCGAACCCGCGCTTGCGCTCGAGGCGGCGCTCGTCCGGCTCGCCATGCGCGATACGGCCGAGGCGCTGCGGCTGATCGACGCGATTGTCCTGACCGACCGCACGAGCCAGGTCGTCGCGCTGCGCGTTGCAGCCACCCTCGATCAATCGGGGCAGGCCGATGCCGCCGAACGGCTGCGAAAGCGGATTGCGCTGGCCGCGGGCGCGCGCGAAGACCCGCTGCTGCTGCTTCCCGACCAATCGGTCGCGACACCGCGCGCAGGTGCCGCGCTCTGGCTGGCCCTGCTCGCCGACGGACTGGCGCGTACGCCGAATGCCAACCCCAAGGTTCCGCTGCTGTTCGCGCGCGCCGCCTTTTGGCTGAACGATGGCGACTGGCTGGTGCGCACGGCACTGGTCGAAGCGCTGGCGGCGAACGAACAGGCGTCCGACGCGCTCGCGCTCACTGCCGCGCCGCGTGGCGGAACAACGCCGCGCGTGCTCGCGATGCGGCGCGCCGAACTGCTCGCCGAAGCGGGCGATTTTGCCGCGGCGCTGCCCATTGCCGAAGAAGCGGCGGCGCAATCGCCGCGTGCGCGCAGTCTCTATGTCCGCTTCGCCGACCTTGCGCGGCGCGCCAAAGACGCCGACGCGGCCGCCCGCGCCTATGCGGGAATCGAAGCGACGCTGGGCGATGGCGATGACGATATGGCGCTGCGCGCGACCTTGCTGGTGGCGCGCGCCGAACTTCTGCTCGAAGCCGACGATTGGGAAGGCGCCGCACCGCTCCTCGAACGCGCCGTCGCCTTGCGGCCGTCGGACGCGCAGATATTGAACTATGCGGGCTATTCGGCGCTCGAACGCCGTCAGAATGTCGAGCAATCGCTCGCGCGCATCAAGATGGCGTGGGAGCAGCAGCCGACCAATGCGGCGATCACCGACTCGCTGGGCTGGGCCTATTTCCTAACCGGGCGCGTCGACGAAGCGGTGCCGCTCCTCGAACGGGCGCAGTTGGGCGAGCCGACCAATGCGGTGATCGTCGAGCATCTGGGCGACGCCTATTGGGAGGCGGGACGCAAATTCCAGGCGCGCTATGTGTGGCGCGCCGCCGCGCTGCTCGCCGACGCCGATGCGGCGACGCGGATCGAGGCGAAGCTGCGCGACGGACTGACTCCCGCGACCATCGCGCCATGAGCGGCGCGATGCGCGAGACGGGGTGGGCCAAGATCAACCTCGCGCTGCATGTCCGCGCGCGGCGGGACGACGGTTATCACGAGATAGAGACGCTGTTCGCCTTCGTCGACGGCGGCGACGCGATCGAGGCGGAGGTTGCTGATGCCGATAGGCTCAGCATCGACGGCGAATTCGCCGAAGGGCTGGACGCAGGCGCCGACAATCTGGTGTTGCGTGCGGTGGCATTGTTGCGGCGGATTCACGGGGGCGACCGCGTGCCGCCTCTGGCGCTTCGCCTGACCAAGGCGCTTCCGGTTGCAGCGGGAATCGGCGGCGGATCGGCGGACGCGGCGGCGACCGCGCGGCTCGTCCGGCAACATTTCCTTCCCGAGGTCGGAGAGGCCGAACTGATGCGCGACGTCGCGCCGCTCGGCGCCGACGTCGCGGCCTGCGTCGCGAGCCGGACGTGCCTGGGCACAGGGATCGGCGAGCGCGTGCAGGCGGCGCCCGAACTTCGCCTGACCGGCACGCCCGTGCTGCTCGTCAATCCGCGCGCGCCGGTCGCGACCGGACCGGTGTTCGCTGCGTGGGACGGGTTCGACCGCGGGCCGCTGTTGGTCGGTGCCGAAGTGCGCGCGCAGCTGTTCGCCGCGCGCAACGATCTGCAACGCGCGGCGGTCGCGCAATGTCCGGCGGTGGTCGACATACTCACCGAACTGGGGGCGCTGAAGCCGTGGCTCGCGCGCATGTCGGGGTCGGGCGCGACCTGTTTCGCGCTGTTCGACGCTGCGGCCGAGCGCGACGCGGCGGCGGCAACGCTCGCCGCGAGCCACCCGCACTGGTGGCAGATGACGGGCGCGCTGCGATGAGTGAGGCGTGGGTCGATCTCGGCGCGGCGAAAGCGGGCGGGGTGCTGCTGATCGGAGACCATGCGTCGAACCATGTGCCGTCCGACATCGAGCTGGGGATCGACCCCGCGCTGCTTGGCGAGCATATCGCGGTCGACATCGGCGTTGCCGAGGTCGCGGCGCTGCTCGTCGCGCGCGGCGCGGTCGATGCCGCGATCCTCGGCGGGGTGTCGCGGCTCGTCGTCGACTGCAACCGCGACGAGCATGCGCCCGGCGCGGTGCCGGTGGCGAGCGACGGTCACGCGATCCCCGGCAATGCGCTGAGCCACGAAGCGCGCGAGGCACGGCTCGACCGCTTCTTTCGACCCTATCATGCGCATATCGCCGAGGTGATCGCCGCGGCACGCCCCGCCTTCATCCTGTCGCTGCACAGCTTTACCCCGCGCCTTGCGAGCGACCCCGGACTGGCGCGGCCGTGGGAGGTGGGAATCCTCTATAATCATGACGAGCGCCTGGCGCGGATCGCGCTCGAATATTTTGCGGCCGAGGGGCTGAACGTCGGCGACCAGCTCCCCTATTCGGGCAAGCTGCTCAACGCGACGATGGACCGCCATGCCGAGGCGAATGGCATCGCCTATGTCGGGATCGAGATGCGGCAGGATCTGGTCGGGGCGCCCGCCGATCAAGCGGCATGGGCGGGGCGGATCGCGCGATTGTGCGATGCAGCGATGTTGAAACTCGCGGCATAGACGTGTAGAGGCGCAGGCACCGCCTAGATTGAAATATTATTATCAGGACTGACAAAAATGCCTTCTTATCGTTCGCGTACCACGACCCACGGCCGCAACATGGCGGGCGCGCGCGGCCTTTGGCGCGCGACGGGGATGAAGGACGATGATTTCGGCAAGCCGATCATCGCGGTCGTCAACAGCTTTACCCAGTTCGTCCCCGGTCACGTCCATCTGAAGGACCTTGGCCAGCTTGTCGCGCGCGAGATCGAGGCGGCGGGCGGGGTCGCCAAGGAATTCAACACGATAGCGGTCGACGACGGCATCGCGATGGGGCACGACGGGATGCTCTATTCGCTGCCCAGTCGCGACCTCATCGCCGACAGCGTCGAATATATGGTCAACGCCCATTGCGCCGACGCGATGGTGTGCATTTCCAATTGCGACAAGATCACCCCCGGCATGCTGATGGCGGCGCTGCGCATCAATATCCCGGTCGTGTTCGTGTCGGGCGGGCCGATGGAGGCGGGCAAGGTCGTGCTGAAAGGCAAGGAGGTCGCGCTCGACCTCGTCGACGCGATGGTTGCCGCCGCCGACGAACATTATAGCGACGAGGAAGTCACCGCGATCGAACAGGCGGCGTGCCCGACGTGCGGTAGCTGTTCGGGGATGTTCACCGCCAATTCGATGAACTGCCTGACCGAAGCGCTGGGGCTGTCGCTGCCGGGCAATGGATCGACGCTTGCGACGCACGCCGACCGCAAGGCGCTGTTCCTGCGCGCCGGGCGGATCGTCGTCGAAATGTGCCGCCGCCATTATGAGGAGGACGACGCGAGCGTCCTGCCGCGCAACATCGCGAGTTTCGAGGCGTTCGAAAATGCGATGAGCCTCGACATCGCGATGGGCGGATCGACGAACACGGTTCTCCACCTGCTCGCCGCCGCATATGAAGCGGGTGTCGATTTCACGATGGAGGATATCGACCGGCTGTCGCGCCGCGTTCCCTGCCTGTCAAAGGTCGCGCCGGCCAAGAGCGACGTGCATATGGAGGATGTCCATCGCGCGGGCGGGATCATGGCGATCCTCGGCCAGCTCGAGCGCGCCGGGCTGCTCCACGCGCATGTGCCGACGGTGCATAGCGCGACGCTGGGCGACGCGCTCAACAAATGGGATATTTCGCGCACCAACGATCCCGACGTACAGAAATTCTTCATGGCCGCGCCCGGCGGCGTCCCGACGCAGACGGCGTTCAGCCAGGATCGGCGCTGGGATGCGCTCGACCTCGACCGCGAGGGCGGGGTGATCCGCTCGGCCGACCATGCCTTCAGCAAGGACGGCGGGCTCGCGGTGCTGTCGGGCAATATCGCGCGCGACGGCTGTATCGTGAAGACCGCGGGGGTCGACGAGAAGATCCTGAAATTTTCCGGCCCCGCCAAGGTGTTCGAAAGCCAGGATGCGGCCGTCGCGGGGATTCTGACCGGGCAGGTCGTCGAGGGCGACGTTGTCGTGATCCGCTACGAAGGGCCGAAGGGCGGCCCCGGTATGCAGGAAATGCTCTATCCGACGAGCTACCTCAAATCGAAGGGGCTGGGCGCCGCCTGCGCGCTGATCACCGACGGGCGCTTTTCGGGTGGCACGTCGGGCCTGTCGATCGGCCATGTCTCGCCCGAGGCGGCCGAGGGCGGCACGATCGGCCTTGTCGAGGACGGCGACCTCATCGAGATCGACATTCCGGCGCGTACGATCATGCTCGCGGTCGCCGACAGCGAACTCGCGGCGCGGCGCGCGGCGATGGAGGCGAAGGGCGATGCCGCGTGGCAGCCCGCAAAGCCGCGTCCGCGCAAGGTGTCGGTCGCGCTTGAGGCCTATGCCGCGATGACGACGAGCGCGGCGCGCGGCGCGGTGCGCGACCTGTCGCAGCTGAAAGCCGCGCGGTGACGCGGGCGGGCGCCGCGCTGCTTGTCCTGCTGTTTTCAGGCTGCGACAGCGCCCCCGACAACCGCACGCTGGCCGAGGCCGAGGCTCGCGGCGACAGCGCCGCGCTTGCGGACGGCCGTATCGACTGCGCGCTCGAAGGCGCGGCGCGGTTCGCGCGCGATTGCACCTTGCAGGAGATCGCCGGTGCCAGCGGCACGGTGCTCGTCGTCGGGCGGACCGACGCGGGATACCGCCGGCTGCGCATCACCGGCGACGGGCGCGGTGTCGAAACGGCCGACGGGGCGGAAGCCGCGCGCGTGACCATCGTCGGCGACGGGCTGATCGAGGTCGGCGTCGGGGGCGATCGCTATCGCCTTCCCGCCAACACCGGCGGCAACTGAGGCGACTTTCGCCGCGATGTGATAGGGAAGGGCGATGACCGTTCCCGCCGATGCCCCCATTCTGACCGCCGCCGCGATGCGCGAGGCGGAAGCGGCGTGCGCTGCGGCGGGCGTATCGCTCGCCGAATTGATGGAGCGCGCGGGCGCGGCGGTCGCCGATATCGTGTGGCGCATGGCGGCGGGGGCGCCGATCCTTATCCTGTGCGGACCCGGCAACAATGGCGGCGACGGCTATGTCGCGGCGCGCTTGCTGCGGGTACGCGGGGCAGAGGTGCGCGTCGCGGCGCTCGGCGAGCCGAAAACCGACCTTGCGAAAGCGGCGCGCGCCGCGTGGACGGGCGAGGTCGAGGCGTTCGATGAGCGCACGGCGCCGGCGCCGATCGTCGTCGATGCGCTGTTCGGCGCGGGGCTGTCGCGGCGTCTGTCGGACGATCTGGCGGCGCTGCTCGCGCGCTTTGCCGGACGGCGCGTTGTCGCGGTCGATTTGCCAAGCGGGATCGAGAGCGACGGCGGCGAGGCGTGGATGCCACCGCTGCCCGCGCATGTCACCATCGCGCTCGGGGCGCTCAAGCCCGCGCATCTGCTGCTCCCGACCGCACCGGCTTGCGGCCGCACATTGCTCGCGAGCATCGGGATCGACGCGGCGCGGACGATGCGGACCTTGCCGCCGCCGCCGCTGCCCACGGGCGATCCGGCGGCGCACAAATACAGCCGTGGAATGGTGCTCGTCGTCGCGGGTCCGATGGCGGGCGCTGCGGAGCTTGCTGCGGGAGCTGCGCTCCGCGCGGGGGCGGGTTATGTCGTCCTCGACGGCGCCGGGCGGGCGCCCTTGTCGGCGGTGATTTGCGACGACGGCGATGATTTAGCCGAACGCGCCGCGGACCCGCGCCTCGGGGCGATTGTCGTCGGGCCGGGATTTCCGGCGGGCGAGGGTCTGACGCGCTCGCTCGATGTCGCGCTGGGTTCGGGCAAGCCACTGGTGCTCGACGCCGCGGCGATTGCGGCGGGGCTGACGGCGCTGGCAGCGGGCGAGCGGCGCGCGATCCTGACGCCGCACGAAGGCGAATTTGCGCGCAGCTTTCCGGCCACGGGCGGCAGCAAGATCGACCGGACATTGGCGGCAGCACGCCAGTCGCGGGCGGTCGTCGTCCACAAGGGCGCCGACACGGTGATTGCGGCGCCCGACGGGCGGGTGGTGGCCGCCTGGCCGGGGTGCCCCTGGCTCGCGACCGCGGGGACGGGCGACGTGCTCGCCGGCGCGTGCGGCGCGATGCTCGCGCGCGGCGGCGATGCCTTCGAAGCGGCGGTCGCGGCGGTGGGCTGGCATATCGACCGCGCCGCGCGTATAGGCCCCGGCCTTGTCGCCGACGATCTGATTGGGAAATAGCATGACCGACACCGCGTTGATCGAGCGCATTGCCGCGCGCGGCGACGGCGTGACCGCCGACGGGCGCCATGTCGCGGGAGCGGTCCCCGGCGACCGGATCGCCGCCGATGGCACGCTGATCGCCGGTCCGAACCGCTCCGAGCCCGTGTGCAGCCATTTCGGAAAATGCGGGGGGTGCCAGCTCCAACATGTCGCTGAAACTGCGCTCGCAGATTTCGTGCGCGACCGCGTCGCAGGCGCGCTTGCGGGGCAGCAAGTGGCGGCGACCGACATCCTTCCGGCAATTGTTTCGCCGCCGGCGAGCCGCCGCCGCGCGGCGCTCACTGCGCTCAGGGCGGGCAAGCATGTTGCCGTCGGCTTCAACGCGGCGCAGAGCAACCAGATCGTCGATATGCGGCAATGCCCGCTGCTGCTCCCCGAATTGTTCGCGCTCGTCGCGCCGATCCGCGGATTGCTCGGCGCGATCGCGCCGCAGCGGCGGCCCGTGAAAGTCAAGCTGCAGATGCTCGATCAGGGCGCCGAGGTCGTGCTCGAGGGCGTGCGCGCCGAGGGGCTCGATGCGGCGATGGCGTTGCAGGATTTCGCGGGCGCGCATGCGCTCGCGCGGCTCGCGATCGACCAGGGCGACGGGCTCGAAACGCTGTGGCAGCCCGAGCCGCCGACGGTGCGCTTCGGCGAAATTGCGGTCGAAGTGCCGCCCTTTGCTTTCCTGCAGGCGACGGCCGCGGGGCAGGCGGCGCTCGTCGAGGCGGTGCAGCGCGCGATCGGCGATGCGCCCGCCGTGGCCGACCTGTTCGCCGGGGTCGGGACTTTTGCCCTGTCGGTGCAGCAGGGGCGCAAAGTCTATGCCGCCGAGGGAGCGCGCGACGCGATTGCGGCGCTGACGGGCGCGGCGAACCGGGCGCGCGCGCTCGTCGCCACCGAGCATCGCGACCTGTTCCGCCGTCCGCTGGTTCCGTCCGAGCTCGACCGCTTCGGCGCGGTCATCCTCGACCCGCCGCGCGCGGGCGCCGAGGAGCAGGTTGCGCAGCTTGCGTCATCGGCAGTGCCCGCGATCGCCTATGTGAGCTGCAACCCCGCAAGCTTTGCCCGCGACGCGAAGCAGCTTGTCGCGGGTGGCTATACGCTCGACTGGGTGCAGCCCGTCGGCCAGTTCCGATGGTCGACCCATGTGGAACTGGCCGCGCGCTTTTCGAGGACCTAGTTCAGCACAAAGCCCATGAAGGCGTGGATGCACAGCGCGAGCAGGAAAAGGCTCGCAAACACGAAAATGCCGAAGCGCCACAACACGCGGTTCACGGTGACCTGGACGAGACTGTGGACGATGCGCAGCGCGACATAGGCCCACGCAAGCTGGGCGTTGAGCCCGCCGCCCATCCCGCCGACGGCAAGGGCAATCGCCACCGCGTAAAAGAGCGTCGGCTGTTCCATCAGGTGATTGTAATTGTGCGCCTTCCACTGCACCTGCGGCGGAAGAAGCTCGTCGAGGCTTCGTCCTGTCGTCCCGACCAGATTTATCGCGTCGACCTTGGCGCGGCTCATCGCCGGAATGCGCGTGGCATACATCCATACCCACATCACCATCGACCAGAGCGCAAGCGTCGCGACTGCACCGAGAATGGCGTTCGTATCCATGATCTTGCTCCTCAGCCGAGGGTTGCGATGACCGCCAATATGGCGAGCGCGAACAGGCAGAATGTGGCGAGCGAGAAAATTGCGAAGCGCACCGGGATGCGGTTCACGGTCGTCTGCCAAAGGCTGTGGACGATGCGCAGAACGACATAGGCCCATGCAAGCCCGCGCGTCAGATCGGTGTCGCCGCCCGAGAGGTGCAGGAAGACGATGACGGCGTAGAAGATCGTCGGTTGTTCGCACAAATGCGTGTAATTGTGCGATTTCCAGTTGACGGCCGGCGGCAGGATTTTTTCGACATCGACCCCGCGCCCACCCGGAGGGGCGGCCTTCAGATCGATCCCTGCCTTGGCCATTGCGGAAAAGCGCGTGAGCGCGACCCAGCCGAGAATGAGGAGCGTCCACAACGCGAGCACCGCTCCGGGTGCCAATAGGCTTTCAGACATCGATTGTTCCCCTTTGATCTTGCGGCTCGTTCACGACCCGGCCGTGGGGAAGGATGCTAGGTTAAGCGTCGCAATTTGCAACGCAAATTTCAGTGCATTGCAGGTTCAAGCGCTTCGGTGGAATTGCCGGACAATTGTTCGATGAAATCCGCCGCCCAGCCGATAACATCGGAATCGCGCACGACGGCATTCAGTGCCTCCCACCGCTCCTTGCGCTCGGCGAGCGGCATGTTCATCGCGGTCCATATCGCGCGCGTCACCTCGTCATGGTTGAGCGGATTGACGAGCAGCGCGTCGGTAAGCTGTTCGGCAGCCCCCGCAAAGCGCGAGAGGATGAGCACGCCGGGATCGGCAGGGTCCTGCGCGGCAACATATTCCTTGGCGACAAGGTTCATGCCGTCGCGGATCGGGGTGACGAGGCCGATCTTGGCGGCGCGGTAAAAGCCGAACAGTTCGGCGCGGCCGAAGCCGCGGTTCACATAGCGAATGGGGACCAGATCGACGTCCGAATGGGCGCCGTTGAACTGCCCCGTCTTTTGCTCGAGCGTCGCGCGGATTTCCTGATAGGATCGAACATCCTCGCGCGAGGGCGGGGCGATCTGGATATAGAGCAGCTTGTTGACCATGTCGTCATGCTGGTTGAACAATCGCTCCATCGCGTCGATGCGTTCGGGCAGCCCCTTGCTGTAGTCGAGCCGGTCGACGCCGATCACGACGGTGCGGTTGCGCGCGCTGCCCACGAGGCGGTCGTGCGCGCGCCGTGCCGCGTCGCTCTCGCCAAGCTCCATGAACTCCTTGTGGTCGATACCGATGGGAAAGGCACGCGCGACGGTGGTGCGTCCCTCGTGGCGCACGATGCCCGCATCCTCGTCGACGTCGGCATGCAGCTCCTTGCGGCAATAGTGCAGGAAGCTTTCGAGCCATTCGACCGACTGAAAGCCGATCACGTCATAGTGGAGCATCGCGGCCACCAGCCGCTCGTGAAAGGGCAGCGACACGAAAAGTCGGGCGGGCGGCCAGGGGATATGGAGGAAGAGGCCGATCCGGTTCTTCAGCCCCTGCGCGCGCAACCGTTCGGCGAGCGGCAGGAAATGATAGTCCTGGACCCAGACGACATCATCGTCCTCGACGAGCGGCACGAGGCTGTTGGCAAAGCGTTCGTTGACGCGTTCATAGCCCATGCCGAACTCATTCTCATATTCGGCAAGATCGATGCGATAGTGAAAGAGCGGCCACAGCGTGCGGTTGGCGTAGCCGTTATAATATTCGTCGACATCGTGCGGCTCGAGGTCGATCGTTGCGGTGGTGAAACCGTCGGCGCGCTGCATCGTGAGTTGGCCTGTGAAGCGGTCCACCTCGTTGCCCGACCAACCGAACCAGATGCCGCCGCGCGCGCGCAAAGCGCCGTTCATCGCAACCGCGAGTCCGCCCTGCGCCCCGGCGGCGCCGCGGCCCTTGGTGACCGACACACGGTTCGAAACGACGATAAGGCGGCTCATCGGACGGTATCCCAGCTTCGCGACAACAGCCCCGCGCAGTTGATAATGCCAACCAGCGAATAAGTCTGCGGAAAGTTCCCCCACAGCTCGCCGCTTTCGAAGTCGAGATCCTCGGACAAGAGGCCCGATGCGGTCCGGTGCGCGAGCATCGTTTCGAACAGTCCGCGCGCCTCGTCGCTGCGCCCGCACATATGCAGTGCCTCTATCAGCCAGAAAGTGCAGATGTTGAAGGCGGTTTCGGGCTGGCCGAAATCATCCTCGCTGTCATAGCGCAGCATATGCTCGCCGCGGCGTAGCGCCATTTCGATCGCCGCGAAGGTCGACTGGAAGCGCGGGTCGTCGGCACGGATGAAGCGCAGCTCGACCATCTGGAGCAGGCTGGCGTCGAGGTGGTGGTGGCCGAAGGCCGCGCCGAAATGCTGCTTTTCATCGGACCATGCTTCGGCCTCGATCCGCGCGCGAATCTTGGCGGCGCGGTCCTTCCAGAAGGAGGCTCGCTCGGGTCGGCCGATGCGCGCGGCCACATTGCCGAGGCGGTCGCACGCGGCCCAGCTCATCACCGCCGAATAGGTGTGGACGAGTTGGCGCGTGCGGAACTCCCACAGCCCGGCATCGGGCTGGTCGTGCATCTTCCACGCGACCTCGCCGACGCTTTCGAGGCTCTCGAAATCGCGCTCGTCGGCCATGCGGAACAGGCGCTGGTCGAAAAAGCCCTGCACCGTCGGCAGCACGATCTGGCCATAAGCATCGTGCTGGATTTGCGTCCAGGCGGCGTTGCCGATCCGGACGGGCCCCATGCCGCGATAACCCGCAAGGTTCGCTGCGACGCTTTCCTCCAGCTCGGCAAAACCCATCACCGAGTAAAGCGGCTGGATGTGGCCGCCTGCAGCGCGGTCGACAATGTTGCGCAGATAGGCGAGATATTTTTCGAGCACGTCGAGCGCGCCGAGCCGGTTGAGCGCCTGCACCGTGTAATAGGCATCGCGAATCCAGCAGTAGCGATAGTCCCAGTTGCGCTCGCTGTGCGGCGCTTCCGGGATCGAGGTCGTCAGCGCGGCGACAATCGCGCCGGTTTCCTCATGCTGGCAGAGCTTGAGCGTGATTGCGGCGCGGATCACCGCTTCCTGCCAGTCCATCGGCGTCGCAAGGCCGCGTACCCAGCTTTGCCAGTAAAGCTCGGTCGCCTCTTCCATCGCGCGGATCGAATGGGCGACATTGCCCGTGAAAGGCTCGTCGGGGCCGAGGAAGAAATGCAGGTCCTGCTCGACGCGGAAGCTCCGCCCCTCGTCGATATAGCCGATAGGGGCGTCGGTGGTCAGGCGAAGCTGGTGGTCGCCGATCAGGAAGCGCTTGTGGTTGGTGCCGCGGGTCGTCCGCGCGGCTTCGGTTCCATAATGGTGCATCGGGGTGAGCAGCATCTCGAGCCGCGGATTGCCCGCGACGGGGCGGATGATGCGAATGAAGGCCACCGGGCGGTACATGCGCCCCGAATGCTGGTAGCGCGGGCAGAAGTCGATGACGTCGACCGCGCTGCCGTCCTCGGCCTCCAACCGGGTGACGAGCATCGGCGTATTGCGGCGATACTGCGACGTCGCGCTGACCTGTCCGGCCAGACGAAGCCGCCACACGCCCTCGTCCTGCCGCTCGCCGCCGAGCAGCGCGCAGAAGGTCGGGTCGCCGTCGACGCGCGGAACGCAGCCCCAGACCAAGCCCGCCGCGTCGTCGATCAGCGCGCTGACCTGGCAATTGCCGATCGGCCAGAGCGAAAGCGAGCTCAGCGGTTCAGCCATCGGTGCACCTCCGTCGGATTATCGAGCCGGAAATCGGCCGCGGTCGGGCGCTGCGGGCCAACGAGAATGCCGTGGCCGCGGCCGTCCAGCACCGCGGCAAAACCGTCCTCGTCGGTCACATCGTCGCCGATGAACCACGGCGTTGCGCCCTCGAAGCCGGGCGTCGCCAGCAGGGCGGCGACTGCGGTGCCCTTGTGGGTGCAGCGTGGTCCGAGTTCGACCACCATCTTCCCGCGCCGCGGCGCAAGCCCCTCGCTCTCGGCCAGTTCGTCCATAAGGACAAACACACTTGGCGCGGCGTCGGGTTCCTGCCGGTAATGCACGGCAATGCCGTGGGGCTTGGTTTCGACCAAAATTCCCGGCCAGCGGTGCGCGAGGTCGTCGATGCGCGCGCGCCCCGAAGGCGATATCGGCGGCGCGGGCGCGGCGACCTCGCCCATTTCGGCACCGTGCGACCCCACGATGATCAGGTCGCGCACCTCCAGAAACTGACCGAGGTCGGCGAGCGAGCGCCCGCTGACGATCGCGAGCCTGCCGTTGAGCCGGTCGCGCAGTCGATGGAGCCGTGCGTCGAGGTCGGCCGGAACGGCGATCCCGCCGGGCGTGTCGGCGATCTCCACAAGCGTGCCGTCGAAATCGAGGAAGAGGGCAACGGGACGTCCGGCCACCAGCTCGGCAAGCGGCGGCGGCGGCGGGAGGTCGAGATTTTTGTGCATTGCGGCAAAGGCTAGAGGCGGCGACCCCGATGGTCAACCGCCCCGGCCGATGCCGGTCAGAACAGCTTGGTCACCGTCGCGCTGCGGCGTTCCTGTTCGACTTCACCCGTGTAGAGGCTCGCCATCGGCTCGTCGCTGACCACATGCGTCTCGTCGGCGCCAAAGCCGTTGAACTTGGTCCGCATCGCGCAGCCATAGGCGCCGAGCATCCCGATCTCGATAAAATCGCCCGCCTTGATGTCGGCGGGCAGGAAGAAGGGCCCGGCCATATGGTCGAGATCGTCGCACGTCGGGCCGTAAAAGCTGAACGGCACGAGTTCGGCACCGCTTTCGGCATCAGATTGCAGCGCAACCGGGAAACGCCAACCCACATGCGCGGCGTCGAACAGCGCGCCATAGGCGCCGTCGTTGATATATAGTTCGTTGTCGCGGCGCTTTTCAACGCGGACGATCAGCGAGCTGTACTCGGCCGACAGCGCGCGGCCGGGCTCGCACCACAGCTCGGCCGAATAGCTGATCGGCAGGCTTTCGAAGCTGCGGTGGATGGTGTCGAAATAGGCGTCGAGCGGCGGGGGCTCCATGCCCGGATAGGAGGACGGAAAACCGCCCCCGACATCGACGATGTCGACGGTGACCGATGCGCCGACGATTGCCGCGCGCACGCGCTCCATCGCCTGCGCATAGGCGTGGGGCGTCATCGCCTGGCTGCCGACATGGAAACAGATGCCGAGCGCGTCGGCGGCCTGCCGCGTTGCCATGAGCAGTTCGGCGACATCTTCGGGCTCGGCGCCGAACTTGGCGGCGAGGCTGAGCTTCGAATGGTCGGACGAGACGCGCAGGCGGACGAGCAGGTTCAGATCCTGCGCGCCTTCGGTGGCGCGGACGATCTTTTCGAGCTCTTCCATCGTGTCGAGCGAGAAGGTGCGGACACCATGCTTCCAATAGGCTTCGGAGATTGCCTCCTCGGCTTTCACCGGGTGCATGAAGCAAAGCGTCGCTTGCGGCAGCGTACGGGCGACCAGCCGAACCTCGGCGATTGAGGCAACGTCATAATGGGTGACGCCCGAATCCCACAGCACGCGCAAGAGGTCGGACGACGGATTCGCCTTGACCGCGTACATGGTCGTGCCGGGAAAACGCTCGATGAAGAAACGCGCTGCGCGCCGCGCCGCGTGCGGGCGGACAAGCGTAACAGGTTCGACCGGCGAAAGTGCCTGAATCAGCCCGTGGGCGCTATGATGCTGGTGCAATGCAAGGGACCCCCAAAATGAAACGGTAAACGACAAGGCTGCCTTGCGGTTATTGGAAGTCCCCCTGGGGCAGCGGAGGGCGCATATATGGCGGGGGGTCCTGTCTGTAAAGACCCCGAACGAAGGTTTCTGTTCCATGCGATGTCAAATTAGGCCAATCGAAGCGTGCGAGATATTGCGGTCGAAAATGGTCGCGACCGCCAATCGGGACAGCAACGCATGACAGCTCCGGCCGACGTAAATCATACATTTTCGGACAGCGAGCTCGTCGAGCTTTGCGCGTTCGGTTCGATCGAATCCTATCGTCAGGGCGATCTGATTCTGGCCGAAGGAACGATGGCGCCCGACTGCATCGTCACATTGTCGGGGCACACGGACATTTTCGCGACGACCGACGAGGGCCCGATTCGCGTCGGCTGGATGGAGCGCGGCCAGTTCGCCGGCGATCTGTCGGTGCTGACCGGACAGCGCCATCTGTCGCGCATCGAGATGGGTGCCGACGGCGAAATCCTGCGGATTGCGTATCCAGATTTCCAGCGGCTGATCGCAGGCAATTCGCATTATTCGGATATTTTTGTCCGTGTGCTCTCGGCGCGGCGCGAATTCAGCAAGACGCGCGGCTTTGCGGTGACGATCGTGATCGGCGCAGCGATGGATCGCAGCGTCTATGCACTGCGCGACCTGCTGCAAAAGCATGGGGTGGCGCACCGCTGGTTCGACCCCGACGAAGGGCCGGTAGCGGCGCATCTGCTTGCCGAACGCGGGATCGACGAGACGCAGCTGCCGGTCGTGATTCTTGGCGCTGCCGATGTTTTGATCCAGCCGACCCCCGAACAGCTTGCGGCGAGTCTGGGACTCGATCTGCTCCCCGACGGCGCAACCGCCGATGTCGTCGTTGTCGGCAGCGGTCCGGGCGGGCTCGCCGCCGCGGTCTATGCGGCGTCGGAGGGACTCGACGTCATCGCGATCGACGCGCTCGCGCCCGGCGGTCAGGCGGGAACCTCGTCGAAGATCGAAAATTACCTCGGCTTCCCGACCGGCATATCGGGCAACGAGCTCGCGCGGCGCGCGACGGTGCAGGCGCAGAAATTCGGTGCGCGGCTGGTTGCGCCGGTGCGCGCGGCGGCGATCGAGCGCGACGGCGACGCCTATTGCCTGACGCTCGCCGACGGGCGCAAACTGCGGTCGCGCGCCGCCGTCATCGCGAGCGGCGCGCAATATCAGCGCCTGCCGATCGAAGGCATCGAAGCCTATGAGGGGCGCGGTATCTATTATGGCGCGACGCCGATGGAGGCGCAGCTGTGCGGCAATGCCGAAGTCACCGTCGTCGGTTCGGGCAATTCGGCGGGGCAGGGCGCGATCTATCTCGCGAGCGTGGCGAAGAAGGTCCATGTGATTTTCCGCCGCCGGTCGCTGCGCGAGACGATGTCGGAATATCTGGTCAAGCGGCTGGAGGAACATCCCAATATCGAAATTGTCCCGACGACCGATGTCATCGCGCTGCACGGCGAGGACCGGCTGGCGGGGCTCACCTATCGCTGCCGCGAAACGGGCGACGAAGGCCATTGCGATTGCGGCTTCCTGTTCCTGTTCCTTGGCGCGAGCCCGAACACCGGCTGGCTGCCGAAGGAAATGGTGTGCGACGATCGCGGCTTCGTGAAGACGGGCGCCGATATCGCGCCGATCGAGCTGGTGCGCGCGGGCTGGTCACTCGACCGCATGCCCGCACGTTACGAGACGAGCTGGCCGCGCATCTATGCCGTGGGCGATGTCCGCAAGGGCTCGGTCAAGCGGGTCGCGTCGTCGGTGGGCGAGGGGTCGGTCGTCGTCAGCGACATACACGCAGCGCTGGCGGAGATAGTGCCCGCCGCGCAATAATGCCATTCCGGCGAAGGCCGGAATCGCGCGCCCGCCGGGCGACGCACCGGCGAGACCCCGGCCTTCGCCGGGATGACGATAAAGGGGTTACCCAAGCCGCGTCTTGAAATCCTCATACCCGAATTCGCGGATCAGCGTCAGTTCGTCGGTTTCGCTGTCCCATAGCCAGATCGACGGCAGCGGAACGCCGTTGAAGCTGTTCGTTTTGACCATCGAATAATGCGCCTGGTCGAGAAAGGCGAAGCGCTGGCCGACGCGCGCGCCGCCGGGGAGGCGGTAGTCACCGATCACGTCGCCCGCTAGGCACGACGGCCCCCCGAGGCGCACGGTCGCGCCGCCGCTTTCTTCGCCGAGCATTGCGGGGCGATAGGGCGCCTCGATCACGTCGGGCATGTGGCAGGTCGCCGAAATGTCGGTGATGCCGATCGGCATGCCATTGTCGAAGAGGTCGAGGATTTCGCCAACGAGAATCCCCGCGTCGAGCGCGACCGCTTCGCCCGGCTCGATCATCACCTCGCAGCCTGTAGCAACGCGGATCATCTTCAAAAAGGCAATCAGGTCGTCGATCTGGTAATCGGCGCGCGTTACATGATGACCGCCGCCGAAATTGATCCATTTGAGCTGACCGAAAAAGGGGCGCAGCACGGGCTCGACCGCCGCCCAGGTCCGGGCGAGCGGGGGGAAATCCTGTTCGCACAGGCTGTGCATATGGATGCCGTCGACGCCTTCCAGATGCTCGGGAAGCAACTGGGTGACGGGAAAGCCGAGGCGGCTGCACGGCGCCGCGGGATCATATTTCGCGACCTCGCCTTCGCTGTGCATCGGGTTGATCCGCAGGCCCACGTCAAAGCGCTCGCCCGCGCCGCGAAGCTCGTCGAGCAGCGGACGAAACCGCTGGAGCTGCCCCGGCGAATTGAAGATCAGATGGTCCGAAAGCCGCGCGATTTCCGGCAGGTCTTCGGCCTTGTAACCCGCGCAATAGGTGGCGACTTCCCCGCCATATTCTTCGCGGCCGAGACGCGCTTCGAAAAGCCCCGACGCGCAGACGCCGTCGAGCACGCCCGCAACGGTGGGGCCGAGCGACCACATCGAAAAGGCCTTGAGAGCGGCAAGGACGCGCGCGCCCGACGCATCGCCGATGCCGCGCAGCACCGAAAGATTCGCGCGCACCTTCGCCGCATCGACGACAAAGGCGGGCGACGGCACGCGGCTGAGGTCGAAACGCGCAAAGGCTCCGGGATCGCCGGCACGAGTTTCCATCGTCAGAAATCCAGCGGCGCGTCGAGTTCCTTCACCTGCCACGGCAGGCCGTGCTTCATCAGCATGTCCATGAAGGGATCGGGGTCCATCTGCTCCATGTTGAACACGCCGTCGCCGCTCCAGGTGCCGCTGACCATCATCGCCGCGCCGATCATCGCGGGGACGCCGGTGGTGTAGCTGACCGCCTGGTTGCCCGTTTCGGCATAGGCGTCCTCATGGTCGCAGATGTTGTAGAGGTAGAGCGTCTTTTCCTTGCCGTCGTTTCCGAGGCCGGTCGCGATGACGCCGATGTTGGTCTTGCCCTTGGTCGTCTCGCCCAGGCTCGACGGTTCGGGGAGGACGGCCTTCAGGAATTGCAGCGGGATGATTTCCTTGCCCTCGTAGATCACGGGGTCGATGCGCGTCATGCCGACATTCTGCAGCACGGTGAGGTGTTGGATATAGGCATCGCCAAAGGTCATCCAGAAGCGGATGCGCTTGATTTCGGGCAGGTGCGTTTTCAGGCTTTCGATTTCCTCATGATACATGAGGTACATATTCTTTGGCCCGACTTCCTCGAAGTCGAACTGCTGCTTGACCGACATCGGCGGGGTTTCGACCCACTCGCCATTCTCCCAGTGACGCGCAACAGCGGTGACTTCGCGAATGTTGATCTCGGGGTTGAAGTTGGTCGCGAAATGCTGGCCGTGATCGCCGCCGTTGCAATCGAGGATGTCGAGCGTATCGATGCGCTCGAAGTGATGCTTTTTGAGCCAGGTGGTGAAGACGCTGGTGACGCCGGGGTCGAAACCCGAACCGAGCAGCGCCATCAGTCCCGCCTCCTTGAAGCGGTCGTGATAGTCCCATTGCCAATGATATTCGAACTTCGCCTCGTCGCGCGGTTCGTAATTGGCGGTGTCGAGATAGTGCGCGCCGGTCGACAGGCACGCCTCCATGATCGTCAGATCCTGATAGGGCAGCGCGAGATTGATGACGTGTGTCGCGCCGATCGATCGGATCAGCGCGGCGGTCGCGTCGATATGGTCGGCATCGACCTCGGCGGTCTTGATCGTGACGCCGGTGCGCGCCTTCACCGACTCGGCGATCGCGTCGCATTTGAACTTGCGGCGGCTGGCCAGCGTGATGTCGGGAAAGATGTCGGCGTTCATCGCCATCTTGTGAACCGCAACCGAGCCGACGCCGCCCGCGCCGATCACCAGAACCTTGCTCATCGAAAATCTCCTGTCGCGGCGCGTCGCCGCTTGTCTTCTATGCCGCGCCCTATAGGACGAAGCCATGACACAGCAAAGCCCCGATCCCCTGCTTCGTTCCGACCGTGCGCCGAGCCTTGCCGGTATCGAACGCGCGGCGGAGAAGGTCGCTGCATTGCTTCCGCAAACGCCGCTGCTGCCGCTCGAGGTCGACGGCGCGACGATCTGGTGCAAGGCCGAATGCCTGCAGCCCGTCGGCGCGTTCAAGATCCGCGGCGCTTGGCATCGGCTGACCGACCTGACCGATGAGCAGCGCGCGGCGGGCGTCGTCGGCGTTTCGAGCGGCAACCACGCGCAGGGCGTTGCCTGGGCGGCGCGGCGGCTGGGCATCAAGGCGACGATCGTCATGCCGAGCAATGCGCCCGCGTTGAAGCTCGCCGCGACGCGCAAGCTGGGTGCCGAGGTGGTGCTGTACGACCGCGTCACCGAGTCGCGCGACGCGGTGGCGGCGAAGCTGATCGCGGAGAGCGGCAGGACGCTGGTACACGCCTATGGCGATCCGTGGATCATCGAGGGGCAGGGGACTGCCGGGATCGAGGCGCGCGCGCAGCTTGCGGAACGAGGGATAGAGGGCCCCGACAAGGTCGTCGCCTGTTGCGGCGGCGGCGGGTTGACCTCCGGCCTCGCGCTCGCGCTTCCCGACGCCGAAATCGTCGCGGTCGAACCCGAGGGGTGGGACGATGTCACGCGCAGCCTTGCCGCTGGCGAAATCCTGGCGGTCGAAGACCTGGCCTATCCGACCGAATGCGATGCGCTGCAGACGCCAGCGACCTATCCGATCAATTTCGCGGTGATGCAGGCGCGCGGCGTGCGCGGAGTCGTCGTCACCCGCGAAGAGGTGCGCGACGCAGTCCGCCTCGCCTTCGAGCGGCTGCATCTGGTGCTCGAACCTGGCGGCGCAGCAGCATTGGCGGCCGTGATCGCGGGCAAGGTTGCGCCGGGCAAGGCAACGCTCGTCACCTTGTCGGGGGGCAATGTCGACCCACAGAAATATGCGGAGATATTGGCAGGCTATTGAATACTCGGCCAATGTCTGGTTCGATGCGGTGTATCAACCGGAGGAGAGTTGCCATGCGAATGCGTTCGATACTGTTCGGTGCGACGGCGGCGATGCTGCTGACAGGTTGCGAAAAGGCCGATGCTCCTGCGCCCGACGACACCGATGCGGCGCCGGTCGAAGCGGCGGGGTCCAGCGCGTCGGCTGCACCGCACCAATATGCGGACTGGGCAGGGCGGTGGACGGGTGTCGAGGGCATGTATGTCACGATCACGCCGAGCGAGCCGGGGCGCTATTCGCTGGAGATGCAATCGGACCTCGATACCAAGGGCACCTATGAAGGCCGCGACGGCGCAACCGGCATCGAATTCGAACGCGGCGGCGAGACGCTGAGCCTGACTGCTTCCGATGGCGATGCCACGGGCCTCAAATATCTGGCCGGGAAGAAAGACTGTCTGACCGTCAAGACGGGCGAAGGTTATTGCCGCGATTGAGCTTTCGGGCGCGGTGACCGAAAAGGCGGCTTTGTCGCCGTTTTGTCACTGAAACGACGCGGGAATCGCAAATTAGGCTGGCATGCGCGGCCCCGGAAACATTTGTCCGGGATATTTCGTTCATGGCCAGCCTGCCCAATCGCAAGATCGCCGCCGCCGTCGTCCGCGAGGATGCGGCGCACAGGCAACGCCTGCTCGACCGCGCGTTCGCGCTCGCCTTCAAGGGGCTCGTCTATGCGCAGATATGGGAAGATCCGGTCGTCGATATGGAGGCGCTCGCGATCGCGCCGGGGCATCGCGTCGCGACGATTGCGAGCGGCGGTTGCAACGTCTTTTCCTATCTGACCGCCGATCCGGCCGAGATTGTCGCGGTTGACCTCAACACCGCGCATGTCGCGCTGAACAATCTGAAACGCGTCGCGATCCTGCACCTGCCCGATTACGCGCATTTCCGCCGCTTTTTTGCCGACGCCGACGATGCGGCGAATATCGCTGACTACCGCACATTCGTCGCGCCGCACCTTGACGAGACGAGTCGGCGCTATTGGGAAGGACGCGACCTTGTCGGGCGGCGGCGCATCAACGGCTTTGCCCGCGGCCTTTACAAGCGGGGCCTGCTCGGCGGCTTTATCGGCCTGGCCCATCTGGTCGCTCGCCTGCACCGGATCGATCTGGGCGAATTCCTCGCCGCGAAAACGGTCGAGGAACAGCGCGCAATTTTTGACTCGAAGTTCGCGCCCTTTTTCGACCGCAAGCTGATCCGCTGGATCACCGACCAACGCTCGTCGCTCTTTGGGCTCGGCATCCCCCCTGCGCAATATGACGCGTTGGCGGACGGCAAGCCGATGGCCGATGTGTTGCGCGCGCGGCTCGAAAAGCTGGCGTGCGACTTCCCGCTCGACGACAATTATTTCGCGTGGCAGGCGTTCGGGCGCGGCTATGGCAAGGGCGTCGCCGCACCGCTGCCCCCTTATCTGCAAGAGGTGAATTACGCGGCCGTAAAGGCGCGCGCCGAGCGCGTCACGATGCTCCACGCCAATATGACCGACATGCTGGCGGCATCGGATGCGGCGAGTTTCGACCGCTATGTCTTTCTCGACGCGCAGGACTGGATGAGCGACGCCCAGCTCGCGGCGCTGTGGGCCGAAGTGACGCGGACGGCGCGGGCCGGCGCCCGCGTCCTGTTCCGTACAGCCGCCGAGCCTAGCCTGCTTCCGGGCCGCCTGCCCGATGCGCTGCTCGATCGCTGGGAGTATCGCGCCGAAGAATCGCGGGACTACACGCGCCGCGATCGCTCGGCCATTTATGGCGGCGTCCACCTTTATACTCTCAAGGCGGATTGATCGTGGCGGGGGGGCATGGCGAGCTGATGGACCGCGTCTATCGGACGCAGCGGCATGTCTATGACATCAGCCGCAAATATTATCTGCTCGGACGCGACGGGCTGATCGCCGATCTGGCGCCGCCGCCGGGGGGAGCGGTCCTCGAAATAGGATGCGGGACGGGGCGCAATCTCGTGGCAGCAGCGAAGGCATGGCCTGACGCGCGATTTTTCGGCGTCGACATCTCCAAAGCGATGCTCGAAACCGCGCGCGCAGCGATCCGAAAGGCCGGGCTATCGGACCGTGTGGTCGTCGTCGCTGCCGACGCCTGCGACTTCGACGCCGCCGAATTGTTCGGTCGGTCGACATTCGATCGCATATTCATCAGCTATGCGCTTTCGATGATTCCCGACTGGCAGGGCGCGCTGGTTGCGGCCGCGCGGCATGTCGCGCCGGGCGGGCGGCTCGAGGTCGTCGACTTCGGTCAGCAGGAGGGCTTGCCGCCACTGTGGAGGCGGGCGCTGTTCGGTTGGCTTGCGCAGTTCCACGTCGCCCCGCGCGCCGACCTCGGCCCGTTGATGGCGGGTCTGGCAAAGGAAACGGGCGGCGCGGGTTATTGCCGCAGCCTCTATCGCGGATATGCGCTGCGCTGCGGCCTGGCGCGGAGCTAACCCGCAGCAATGTCGGTCAGATAATCCTCCGAAAAGTCGGTGCGTATCTCGCACCACAGCAGCTTATGGTCGGACATCTGGTTTCGCCGGAATGTCGCCTTGAAATAGTTGATCTGCTGATCCCGGGTGCGCGGGCGCTTCTTGCTGTCGAGCTTGAATCGTTCGGGCTTCACATGGTCGACATAATGACCGGCGTCGGCGTCGCGATAGACGTGCGCCAGCATGTCGAACACGCCCGACCGGATCACCTGAAACCCCGGATGCGCGGACTTGAACGCGATCTGGTCATAATGATGACTGTTGCCGAGGTTTGTGGTGTGGAGCTTGGTCGGAATTTCGAACCCCGCGTCGCTCAGCGCCTGCATCGTTTCGTGCGTGGGCGAGACGATATTGAAGTCGCCGAGCAATATATAGCTATAGTCGCGCGCGGCGTCCTGCGGCTCGGCCCAGCCATCCTCCTTGGCGCGCTTGACCGCGGCCTTCATCTCGGCAGCCTGGCGATCCGACAGGAAGCCCGCGATCTTGGCGATTTCGTCGCGGCGGTGTTTCAGGTCTGGCGGGTTCTTGTCGTCACCATAGTGAATGTGGACGGTGCAGAGCTTGAACTTGAACCAGCTCGACCGGAAGGCGACCGAAAAGGGCGTTCGCGCGAACTGCACCTTGCGCGTGGCGCCATCGGCGCCGGGCGCCGCGATCTCCTGCCCCTCCGGAAGCACGATTTCGCCGGTTTCCTTGCAGAACACGACCTTCGAGCGGCGATAGAGGAAGGCGAGGCGTTCGTTGTTTCCGGCATCAGTGCGCTCGCCATGCCCGCCGGCGGCGTCGGTGACCAGATAGTCCCAGTCCGACCCGAGATGCTTTTCGAGCAGCGTTTCGAGCGCCGTCAAATCGCGGTTGACCTCCTGGATCGCGACGAGGTCGAAATGATCGATGATCTCAGCGATATAGAGCATCGATTCCGGCCGTCGGCGATAGCCGCCGCCATTGCCGAAATGCATGATATTCCAGGTCGCAAGGCGCAGGCTGTGCGGCGCGGTCGTGTCGGTCACTTCGGCGCGCAGCGCGGCTTTCAGGGCAATCAGCCGCTCGGCAACATGTTTCTGGTGGACGGGGTCGTCGAATTGCCAACGCAGCGAATGGATCATCGTCATGGCCGTCTCCTGCATTGCGGACAGCCATGAAGGGCGACCGCAGCCGATGGTTCGTTGCGATCCCCGAAGATGTGGCCGGTTTCCCCGGTCCGATTATGCTATTTGTTATGCCGCCTTGAGCAGCCGAATCTCGAGCCGGTCCCAGATTTCGACGAGCGCTGCCGTGAGGTCGCGCATCATCGCTTCGTTGTGCGCCGGACCCGGCGTGAAGCGCAGGCGTTCGGTTCCGCGCGGCACGGTCGGGAAATTGATCGGCTGCACATAGACGCCATATTCGGCGAGCAATATGTCGCTGATCTTCTTGGCGCGCACCGGATCGCCGACCATCAGCGGGACGATGTGCGTCGTCGAGTCCATGACCGGCAGGCCCGCGTCGCGGAAGCTCTGTTTGAGGAAGGCCGCGGCCGCCTGTTGCGCGTCGCGCTCGGCGCTCGACTCTTTCAGATGGCGCACGCTCGCGAGCACGCCCGCGACGAGTACCGGCGAAAGGCTGGTCGTGAAGATGAAGCCCGGCGCATAAGAGCGGATCACGTCGATGATATTCTTCTCGGCAGCGATATAGCCGCCCATTACGCCGAACGCCTTGCCAAGCGTGCCTTCGATGATCGTCACGCGGTGCGCCGCCTCGTCGCGGTCGGTGATACCGCCGCCGCGCGGGCCGTACATGCCGACCGCATGGACCTCGTCGCAATAGGTGAGCGCGTTATACTTGTCGGCAAGGTCGCAGATCGCGTGGATCGGCGCGACGTCGCCGTCCATCGAATAGACGCTTTCGAACGCGATGACCTTTGCTGCTTCGGGATCGTCGGCGGCGAGCATCTCTTCGAGATGATCGAGGTCATTGTGGCGCCACACGCGCTTTTCGCAGCCTGAATTGCGGATACCCGCAATCATCGATGCATGGTTGAGCTCGTCCGAATAGATGATGCAGTTCGGCAGCAGCTTGCCGAGCGTGCCGAGCGTCGCCTCGTTCGAGATATAGCCCGAGGTGAAGAGCAGCGCGCCTTCCTTGCCGTGAAGGTCGGCAAGCTCATGTTCGAGGTCGATGTGATAATGGGTGTTGCCGCCGATATTGCGCGTACCGCCCGAACCCGCGCCGACGTCGTGCAGCGCCTCTTCCATCGCGGCGACGACCTTCGGATGCTGGCCCATTGCGAGATAATCGTTCGAGCACCAGACGGTAATCGGCTTCGGCCCGTTGTGGCCCGCAAAGCAGCGCGCATTGGGATAGGCGCCCTTGTTGCGCAGGATATCGATGAAGACGCGGTAGCGGCCTTCCTCGTGCAGCCGGTCGATGGCGCGTGCGAAAATATCGTCGTAGTTCACGTGTCAGCCCCGCAGTCAGGTGCTCATTCAAGCGTATCGGCCGCACCCGCAGGCGGCTTTATTCCGTGCCGCAATAACGGCAGAGCGCCGCGAAGGCCAGTGCGAACGATTCGCAATTTCTGCCGAATCCCACTCGAAAGACGATCAAATCGTCTCGATCCGGTCGATTCCAAACGGAAGGAGCGCGGTGAGCGGAGGGGGGGGGCGTTCGGGGCTGGCGGTGAAGACGGCCAGCCCCGATGGCGCCTCCGCCGGCCAATCCTGCCCTTCGGTCAGATGCGCGATGCGACGCGCGATCCCGTCGGCTCCGTCGATAAACCGCACGTCCGGACCGGCGGCGGCCTGTAACTCGTCGGCAAGCAGCGGGAAATGCGTGCAGGCGAGGACGATCACGTCGAGTGCGCCGCCGCGCGGCTGGTCGCGAAGGCCCGAAATTGCGCGCGCGATGACAGCGGGGTCGACCGGCTCGCCGCGCAGCTTCGCCTCGGCAGCGGTGACGAGGCCGGGGCTGCCGTGGCGCAGCACCGTCTTGTCGGCGGCGAAGCGCGCGCTCAAATCGTCAACATAGGGCTGGCGCACGGTCGCGGCGGTGCCCAGCACGCCGATAACGCCGCTTTGGGTGAGCAAGGCGGCGGGCTTGATCGCGGGGACGGTGCCGACGATCGGAACGTCGAGCGCGGCGCGGACGTGCGCGAGCGCAATTGTCGAGGCGGTGTTGCAGGCGATGACAACGATGCGCGGCTGGTAACGTTCGACGAGGCGGCCGAGCAGCGCGGGAACGCGCGCGGCGAGTTCGGCCTCGCTCTTCTCGCCATAGGGAAGCCCGGCATAGTCGGCGGCGTAGACCACAGGCGCACGGGGCAGCAGCGCGCGCGTCGGACCGAGCACGGTCAGCCCGCCGAGGCCGCTGTCGAAGAAAAGGATCGGGGCGTCAGGAGCGGGCGGCTGCATGGTCGTCGCCTAGCAGGGAGCAATGCAGGGCTCAATTGTCCAACACCCTTCATGACGAACAAGCTATGTCCATTTCGGCAATCAACGATCGCCGAAGCCGTTGATTGATTTGTCCAACGCCGCCAAAAGGAAGCCGAGGGAGCCGGGAGTGTCATGACCGCCTATCTATTGATCGTCGCAGGCTATTTGCTCGGTTCGATCCCGTTCGGGGTGATATTGACGCGTGCCTTCGGGGCCGGCGACCTGCGCCAGATCGGGTCGGGCAATATCGGCGCGACCAATGTGTTGCGTACCGGGCGCAAAGGGCTGGCGGCAGCGACGCTGATTCTCGACGGTGCGAAGGGCGCGGTCGCGGTGCTGCTTGCGCGCCAGTTCGCACCCGAGCTTGGCGAGCATGGCGCGATGATCGCGGGCGCGGCGGCGATGATCGGCCATTGCTATCCCGTCTGGCTGCGTTTCAGGGGCGGCAAGGGGGTCGCTACGCTGATCGGCCTTGCTCTCGCGCTCGCTTGGCCCATCGGGCTGGTTGCCGCGGCGGTGTGGCTCTTGACGGTGCTGCTGCTGCGCATCTCGTCGCTGGGCGGGATGATGGGCGCGATTGCGGCGCCGGTTGCAGCGCTGCTGCTGGGCTATTCCACCTATGCTGTTGGCCTGGCGGGGCTCGCGGTCATCCTGCTCTGGCGGCACCGCGAGAATATCGCGCGGCTGCGTGCGGGGACCGAACCGCGCGTCGGCGCGAAGAAGGGCGGCTCCGCGTGACGCCAGCCGAGCGGCTGGCGCGGCTGCGCCTGATCCGCACGCCGCATGTCGGCCCGGTGAGCTGGCACCAGTTGATGCAGCGTTTCGGGTCGGGCGAGGCCGCGCTTGCCGCGCTCCCCGACCTCGTGCTGCGCGGCGGTGCCAGCAAGGCGCGGATCGCCCCCGCCGAGCTTGCCGAGCGCGAATATGCGCGCGCCGCCGAACTTGGCGCGCGGCATGTCTTCAGTGACGAAGACGACTATCCGCCACTGCTGCGCGAGGTCGAGGGGGCGCCGCCGGTGCTGATTGTCCGCGGCCGCACCGATATGCTGCGCCGACCGTGCGTGGCGATCGTCGGCGCGCGCAACGCATCGGCGATCGCATGCCGCTTCGCGCGCCAGATCGCGAGCGAGCTTACGGCACGCGACGTCACGGTGGTGAGCGGGCTTGCGCGCGGCGTCGATACGGCGGCGCATGTCGGCGCGCTCGGCGGAGCGACCGCAGCGGTGATCGCGAGCGGGCTCGACATCGCCTTTCCACCCGAAAATGCCGAACTGCAGGAGAAGATCGCCTGCGACCAGTTGCTCATTGCCGAACAGCCGCCGGGAACCGAACCGCTGGCGCGCCACTTCCCGGCACGCAACCGCATCATCGCTGGCGTTGCGCACGGGACGCTCGTGATCGAGGCGGCGCCGAAATCGGGTTCGCTCATCACCGCGCGGCGCGCGGGCGACTACGGGCGCGAGGTGATGGCGGTTCCCGGCTCGCCGCTTGACCCGCGGGCGCAGGGGTGCAATCTGCTCATTCGCGAGGGCGCGACGCTCGTCCAGACGGTCGACGATGTGCTCGAGGCGCTGGGACCGATCGACGCGCGCATGGTGCGCGAGCCCGCGCGGCCGTTCGTGGCGGTCGCACCGGCGCATGACGGCAATGTCGGCGACCGCGATGCGGTGGCGCAATTGCTCGGGCCAACGCCGGTCGCCGTCGATGAGCTTGTGCGCCAGTCGGGGAGGGCGGCCGCCGACGTCCAGCTGGTGCTGCTCGAACTCGAGCTGGCGGGGCGGGTCACGCGCCACGCTGGTGCGCGCGTGTCGCTGGCCTGACGGTAACCTCCCAATCGGTTCAGCGCGCGTTCACGGCGCCGGGGACAGGTTTGTGATACTGTATCACATTCGGGGAGGCTGATGATGCGAGCGAGATTCCTGACCGCGACGACGATATTCGCGCTTCTGGCGACGGGATCGGCGCCGCTACCGGCGCTGACAGCCGCCGCCGCAACGTCGAAACCCGCGCAGCCCTATTGCCGCAACGCGGGACCGCTGCCGCAGCTCGATCCCGAGGCCGAGCAGCAGCGACCCTACGCGTCCGACCGCCCGACCCCGCGCAAGAAGATCCGCGACGACCGGGCCGCGCCGCTCATGTCTCCGCCGCCGCCACCCCCGCCGCCACCCCCGCCGCCGCCCATGCCCGTGATGGAGAGCGCCGCGGATACGGGTTCGGTCGTGGCGACCGGATCGCGCATCGGCGAAGCTGCGGAGTCGCCGCGGACCTCGGCGCGCGATGCGAGCGAAAGGGCCGCGAGCAGCATGCCGCCACATCGGCGCCCCTATCCGCGACCGCAACCGCAATCGGGCATATTGACCGCAGGCGAGCATGACGATCTGCTCAACCCCGAGCTCTACGCCGCCTATGTGGGGCGCAGCGATCTGGGGCAGGATATTCGCGTCCTGCCGCGCGTCGACACGATGCGCGTCGTGACGGTGAAGGTGAACGACCGCAACGGCCAGCCGATCCCCTTCGCCGATGTCGTGGTGACGTGCAGCGACGGCAACAGCATCACGATGGCGACGCAAGCCGATGGCAGCGCGGTTTTCTTTCCCGGCCTCGACCGGCTGAGCGAGCGGATCACCGTTTCGGCGCGCAAGGCAGGGCGGCAAATCGCCGACGCGCGCCCCGTGCTCGTCGCCGATGCGCCGGGCGGACAGAGCATCGGGCTGACCGCGAACCAGATGGCGACCAAGGCGACGAAGCTTGACCTGATGCTCGTCATCGACACCACCGGCAGCATGGGCGACGAAATCCGCTACCTGCAGGCCGAGTTGCGCGCGATCATCGCGGCGATCAGCCAGAAGCACCGTAACCTCGACATCCGCACCGGCTTTGTTTTCTATCGCGATGCGGGCGACGAATATGTCACGCGTACGGTCGGTTTCGACCACGACGTCGGCAAGGTGCAGGGCACGCTCGCACGCCAGCATGCGACCGGGGGCGGCGATTATCCCGAGGCGATGGACCAGGCGTTGATCCGCGCGGTCGGACAGGACTGGCGTCCCGATGCGGTCAAATCGCTGCTGCTTGTCGCCGATGCGCCGCCGCATGACGACAAGTTCGGTCGCACATGGGCGGCGGCCGAGGTCGCGCGCGCCAAACGCATCCATATTACGCCGGTTGCCGCGTCGGGGGTTGCCGACAAAGCCGAATATGCGATGCGGGCGATGGCGGCGGCGACCCAGTCGCGTTACCTGTTCCTGACCGACGACAGCGGCGTCGGCAATCCGCACGCGCCGCCGGCGGTCGACTGCTATCTGGTGACGCGGCTCGACGCGCTCGTCCGGCGCGTCATCGACAGCCAGATCAGCGGCCGTCGGATCGAACCCGACGAGCATGAGGTGATCCGCAGCGTCGGAAAATATGACGCGGGCAAGTGCGTCCTGCCGGCCGATTTCAAGTGGCAGCAAGGCTAAACGCCTGACTTTGGGTCATTGACTTGCCCCTGCATCTGGCCGATGCAGGGGCGGGGTCGCGTCTTGAGAACGCCCGCGCCGCTGATTGGCCGGGCGTCGGAGGACGATCCCATGAAAATTTTGCTGCCCGTAGTCGCCGCGCTGGCGATGCTGGCCTGTCCCGTCACCGCCACCGCAGCCGACAAGGACCCCGTCAAGATCAGCGGAGCTTCCGCCGCCAAGGGCGTGACGACCGTCGCGGTTGGCGCCTTCAACGTCGGCTTTATTTTCGAATCGATCGACCAGACCAAGAAGACCGGCGGCCTGATGGGCGCGTTCGGCGGGACGACCAAGGCGCAGAGCGAACTCGTCGGCGTCACCCCCGAAATGATGCAGGCGATCACCGATGCGGCTTACGCCGATTTCGTGTCGCAGCTTTCCGCCCAAGGGTACAGCGTCCAGCCCGCCGCCGACCTGTTCGGCCACGCGGCGATGGCCAGGGCCAAGTCGCAAAAGGTGCCGCTCGATATCAACATCGCGCTCGAAAAGGGAAGCAAGGGCAAGGCGACCTATTTCAAGCCGAGTGCGCTGCCGTCGCTGTTGATGATCCCCGGCGATTTTACCGGTTCGGGTATGAGCAGCATGGGCCTCAACATATCGGCCGGGCAAGCGAGCATGGCGCTTTCCAACTATGCGCGGCAGGCGGGGGTCGGGGTGATCGACGTCGTCTATCTGATCGACTTTTCCGAACAGAAGCGGCCCGGCTTCTTCAGCTTTGGCGGCGGCATCAACGTCAACAGCGGGCTGTCGGTCGCGCCCGACTTTTCGCGCATTACGCTGATCGCGCCGACCGGCAAGCAATCAGTGATTACCGTCAAGGCGCCGGTCGGCGTCGAGGGCGATTTCATCGAGAAAAGCGACGCATCGACGGGAACCGAAAAGACAGTGCAGTCCGCCGCCAATGTCGCGGGCGGTTTCGCCGCGGCAGCGGGCATCGGCCTGCCGCGCTTTGGCAAGACGCGCAAATTCGAGTTCGCCGCCAAGCCGGGGAATTATGAGGAAGGTGCCGCGAAGGCGGCGAGCCTTGCCAATGCGTTGTTGGTCGGACGGCTCGGCGCGCTGCGTTGACAAGCGCCCCGCGGACACCCAAAGCCTCTTGACGGAGGGGCTGGGTGTCCGCAACCCTCGCGCGTACGTACGTAAGGCACAGCTAGGACAAAATTTTTTCATGCAATTGGTGATTGTCGAATCGCCCGCAAAGGCGAAGACGATCGAGAAATATCTCGGTCGCGATTTCAAGGTGCTGGCGAGCTATGGCCATGTGCGCGACCTGCCGCCCAAGGACGGCTCGGTCGATCCCGACGACGGGTTCGCGATGCAGTGGCAGCTCTATCCCGACAAGGCGAAGCGGCTGAAGGACATTCAGGACGCGGCGAAGCAGGCCGACCGCCTGATCCTCGCGACCGACCCCGATCGCGAGGGCGAGGCGATCAGCTGGCATGTGCAGGAATTGCTGCGCAGCAAAAAGGCGCTGCCGCAGGTTGTCGACCGCGTTACCTTCAACGCGATCACCAAGGATGCCGTGACCGAGGCGATGGCGCACCCGCGCGGGCTCGACGACGATCTGATCGACGCTTATCGCGCGCGCCGCGCGCTCGATTACCTCGTCGGGTTCACATTGTCGCCGGTATTGTGGCGCAAGCTGCCCGGCGCCAAATCGGCGGGCCGCGTGCAATCGGTGACCTTGCGCATGATCGTCGAGCGCGAGCGCGAGATCGAAGCTTTTGTTGCGCAGCAATATTGGTCGATCACCGGGCTGTTCGAGATGGCGGGGACGGCGTTCAAGGCGCGGCTCGCGCGCTGGCGCGGCGACAAGATCGAGCGACTGACGATCGGCAGCGAAGCCGATGCGCGCGCCGCCGAAGCCGATGTGAAGGCGGGCCATTTCACCGTCGATACGGTCGAGACCAAGCCGCTGACGCGCAACCCGCCGCCGCCCTTCACGACGTCGACCTTGCAACAGGAAGCGGCGCGCAAGCTCGGCTTCTCCGCTAGCCATACGATGCGCGTCGCGCAGGACCTCTATGAGGATGGCGCGATCACCTATATGCGTACCGATGGCGTCCAGATGGACGGCAGCGCGATCAGCGCCGCACGCAAGGCGATCGCGACGCGCTACGACGGGGGATATGTTCCCGACAAGCCGCGCCAGTATCAGACCAAGGCGAAGAACGCGCAGGAAGCGCACGAGGCGATCCGTCCGACCGACTTTGGCAAGGACAGGGTCGGCGGCGGCGATCATGCGCGCCTCTATGACCTGATCTGGAAGCGCGCGCTCGCGAGCCAGATGGCGTCCGCGCGGCTCGAGCGGACGAGCATCGACCTGACCGACGGCACCGGCAAGACCATGTTGCGCGCGACCGGGCAGGTCGTGAAATTCCCAGGCTTCCTTGCGCTGTATGACGAAGGCCGCGACGACGCGAGCGACGACGATGACGCGCGCCTGCTCCCCGCGATGGACAAGGGCGACGCGCCCGCGAAGACCGGCGTCGAGGTCGAACGCCACGAAACGCAGCCGCCGCCACGTTATTCGGAGGCGAGCCTCGTCAAGAAGATGGAGGAGCTTGGCATCGGGCGTCCGTCGACCTATGCCTCGATCCTCCAGGTGCTCAAGGACCGTGCCTATGTGCGCGTCGAAAAGAACCGCTTTTATCCCGAGGAAAGCGGGCGGCTGCTGACGGCGTTCCTCGAGCGTTTCTTCGAACGCTATGTCCAATATGATTTCACCGCCGGGCTCGAGGAAGAGCTTGACGATGTGTCGGGCGGGCGCGCGCAGTGGCAGGCGGTGCTCGATCGTTTCTGGCGCGATTTCAAACCGCGCACCGGCGAGGTGATGGAGCAGAAGCCGTCGGAGATCACGGCGGCGCTCGACGAATTCCTCGGCCCCTATCTGTTTCCCGACAAGGGCGACGGCAGCGACCCGCGCGTCTGCCCCAATTGCGGCACGGGCAAGCTCGCGCTGCGTGGCGGCAAGTTCGGGCCGTTCATCGCGTGCAGCAACTATCCCGAGTGCAAGTTCACGCGCAAATTCGCGCAGCCTGGCGGCAATGGCGAGGCCGACAATGGCCCCGAAACGCTCGGCACCGATCCCGACACCGGGCTGGAAGTCACCAGGCGCAGTGGGCGCTTTGGTCCCTATATCCAGCTTGGCGACGGCAAGGAGGCCAAACGCTCGTCGATCCCGAAAGACATTCCGGGCGAGGATTTCGACCTCGATTATGCGCTGCGGCTTTTGAGCCTTCCGCGTGAGGTCGGTGTCCATCCGGAAAGCGGCAATGTCATCATGGCGGGACTGGGGCGTTACGGCCCCTATCTGCTCCACGACGGCAAATATGCGAAGCTGACGGGTACCGCAGAGATTTTCGAGATCGGGATGAACGCTGCGGTCGCGCGCATCGCCGACGCCGCCAACGGCGGCGGGCGCGGCCGTGCGAAGGCCGAGCCGCTCAAGACCTTTGGCGCGCATCCGACGAGCGGCGGCGAGATGAAGTTGATGGCGGGACGCTTCGGCCCCTATGTCACCGACGGCACGACCAACGCGACGCTCCCCAAGACGGTCGAGCCCGACGCGCTCACCGAGGAAGAAGCAATTGCGCTGATCGACGCCCGTGCGGCGAAGGGGCCGGCGAAGGGCAAGAAGAAGGCCGCGGCGAAGAAGAAGGCGCCTGCCAAGAAGGCGACCGCGAAAAAGGCACCTGCGAAGTAGAAGGCTGCGGCCGAATAGCCAACCACGTCATTCCGGCGTTCGCCGGGATGACGCTTTGGTTTGAATATGATAGCCTCCCCCAAAACGGGGAGGCTTTGCTTTATGCGTTCATTGCTTGCTGTCTGCGTGGCGTCGTTTCTCACGCTCTCGTCGCCAGCGTCGGCCCAACAGGTCGGCGCGCTCGTTTCCGCCGATCCGGTCGTCGAGACCCCGCCAGGCATGCAGGCATGGCGCATCCGGTACTGGACGAGTAACGCCGCAGGAGCGCGCCAGCAGGTGACCGGCATGGTCGTCGCGCCTCGCGAGGCGATGCCGCGCGAACCGCGCCGGGTCGTTGCCTGGACGCACGGTACGTCGGGCGTGGTCGAAAAGTGCGCACCATCGGTCAGTCCGGGCTTTTACGACGCAACGCCGGGGCTTGCCGAGATGATCGCGCAAAATTATGTCGTCGTCGCGCCCGACTATCCGGGGCTCGGCAGTGCGATGCCGCATCCCTATCTGGTCGGGACGGACACCGCCTATTCGGTGCTCGACGCGGTGCGCGCGGCGCGCAGCATTTCGGGCGCCGCGGCGGGCAGCCGTTTTGCCCTATGGGGCGAGTCGCAGGGCGGCCACGCCGCGCTGTGGACCGCTGCCTCGGCGCGCCGTTATGCGCCCGACCTGACGCTTGTCGGCACCGCCGCGGCCGCGCCGCCGACCGATCTTGCCGCGAACATGCGACAGGCGAGCGATGCCAATGTGCGCGCGATGCTGCTCGCCTTCACGCTGCACAGCTGGTCGCAGCATTTCGGCTATTCGCTCGACGGCTTCACGAACAAATCGACGCAGGGCGTTGTCCGCCGTCTCGCCGAAAACAACTGCATCGAGCTGCACAACAAGCCGAAGATCGGCACGATCCTCGGTATCCTCGCGGTGCGGCAGGCGATGGGGCGAAAGGATGTCACGCGCCTCCAGCCCTTCGCCGCGACGATGCGCGCGAACAGCGTCGATGCCGCAAGCGTGCCGGGGCCGCTGCTGATCGCGCAGGGCAGCAAGGACACGATCGTAGCGCCCGCCGTTACGCGCAGCTTTGCCAAGGCGGTTTGCAAGCGCCGGACGCCGCTGCGCTGGCTCGAAGTCCCCGGCGGCGGCCACACCGACAGCGCGCGCGGCAATGCGACGGGCGAGACGCTGGCGTGGATCGCCGCGCGCTTCGACGGACAGACGCCGCCGGACGATTGCCGGCGGCTCTGATCAGTCGAACACTTTGGGATCGACGCCCCCCCTGTTCGAAAACCACGCGACAGCGTCGGGACGAAAGAGGCAGATGATCGAGGCGAGCGTGAGCGCGGCTGAGACGAGTGATGCACCAAGGGCGAAGCCGCGGAGCCCTTCAGAATGGAATGGATCAGCCAGCGCTGCAAGCGCGCTAAAGCCCATCCACACGACGTAAATCCATTTGACCACATTGCTCGCCCTGCGGGCGATTCCGTACCAGAAAGCGACCGATATAGCCGCCATGGCCACAAGGATGACGACGACGATGGTCACGGCCACGTTTGGCGAAATCGTCGCCGCGTCACGCGCGATATCGGCCATCATCCTGTCCCACGCGAACACGGGGCTGAGAAAGCCGACGAACAGGGAAAGCCAGAAGAGACGATCGAAATAGATGATCGAAACCGGTCGTTGCATCGCTTGCTCCTAATCCACCCAATCAAGCCCCATGTCGCGATAGACGCTGCGGTCCTCGTCCCAATTTTCCTTGACCTTGACGTGCAGGAACAGGTGGACGTTGCGCCCCATCAGCTCGGCGAGTTCGGCGCGGGCCTTCGCGCCGATTTCCTTGATCCGGCTACCGCCTTTGCCAAGCACGATCGCGCGCTGGGTATCGCGCGCGACAAAGATTTGCTGGTGGATTTCGGCGCTGCCGTCGGGGCGCGTCTTGAAGAGCTCGGTTTCGACGGTCGATTGATAAGGCAGTTCCTCGTGGAGCTGGCGATAAAGCTGCTCGCGCGTGATCTCGGCGGCGAGCATGCGTTCGGGGGCGTCGCTGACCTCATCCTCGGGGAAGTGCCACGGCCCCTCGGGCATCAGCGCTGCGAGATGCGCCTTGAGTTCGGGGACGCCGTCGCCGCTGCTCGCCGCGATGAAAAAGGTTTCGTCGAAGGCGAGCCGCGAATTGAGCTCGGTCGCGATGGTGAGGAGTTTGTCCTTTTTAACGATGTCGACCTTGTTGAGGACGAGATATTTTTTCTCGGGCCGCCCCGCGACGCCCTCGAGCACGCGCTCGACGCGCCCCGTGAGCTTGGCGGCGGCATCGACCATCACGAGGATCGCCTCGGCCTCCTCTAGGCTGCCCCACGCCGCCGCGACCATCGCGCGGTCGAGGCGGCGGTTCGGCGCGAAGATGCCGGGGGTGTCGATCAGGATGATCTGCGTGTCGCCATCCATCGCGACGCCCATCAGCCGCGTGCGCGTCGTCTGTGCCTTGGGGCTGACGATCGCGACCTTCTGGCCGACGAGCGCGTTGACGAGCGTCGACTTGCCCGCATTGGGCGCGCCGACGACGGCGACGAAACCGCAGCGCTGGGTCATTTTTCTTCTTCCTGTATCAATTGGTCGAGCAGCGCCGCCGCCGCCGCCTTTTCGGCGGCCTGCTTCGACGCGCCTTCGCCCTCGGCCTCGGCAAGTTTGCCGACCGACACGGCGACAAGGAAACGCGGCGCATGGTCGGGGCCTTCGCGGCGGACAAGACGATATTCGGGCGGGCGTCGCCTGCGCGCGAGCGCCCATTCCTGGAGCGCCGCCTTAGGATGTTTGGGCGCGGCGAGTTGCCCTTCGATGCGATCGCCCCAATGGGTGAGGATGAAGCGGCGCGCAGCCTCTTCGCCCTTGTCGAGCCAGATCGCGCCGATCAGCGCCTCGATCGCGTCGGCCGCGATATTGTCGCTATGGCGCCCCCCGTCGTTGCGCGCTTGCGCGCCAAAGCGGATCAGTGCGGAAAGATCGAGCGCGTGCGCGATTGCGGCGCAAGTCGCACCCGACGCAAGGACGTGGAGCCGCGACGACAATTCGCCCTCGCTCGCCTTGGGAAAACGCGCGTAAAGCTCCGACGCGATCACGAGGCCGAGCACGCGGTCGCCAAGGAATTCGAGCCGTTGGTAATCGGCGCGTCCCGTGCTCCCGTGCGTCAGCGCAAGATCATAGAGCGCGAGGTCGCCCGGTTCGCAGCCGATGATCCCGGCGAGCGCCCCGGTGTCGAGCGCATCGCTCAAAAGCTTTCCCCGATGCGTTTCCAGCGGGCGGCGGTGAGCCAGCTGATGGGGTTGAACCAGCTCGCCGAGCCGTCGGTCGAGAACATGCTGACAAGCGCGTGGCCGACGAGATTTTCCTCGGGCACCGCACCGCCCAGCCCGCCTTCGTACAGCGGAACGCGGCTGTCGGCGCTGCGGTCGCGGTTGTCGCCCATCAGGAACACGCTGCCGTCCGGAACCGTATAGGGCGGCGTGTTGTCGACGGGCAGGTCGGCAATGTCGAGAATGGCATAGCTGCGCCCGTCGGGCAGCGTTTCGCGGAACTGCTTGTAACGGCACTGACGTTGGCCATCCGCGCCGATTTCTTCGAATTCCGCCGAATAACAGACAAGAGTGCCCTGCGCGCGCGATGCTTCGACCATGTTCGGCGTGACCGGAATGACGAAATCGGCCATCGGCTCGCGCTTGAGCGGCTCGCCGTTGAGCCAGACGATGCCGTCACGCAGCTGTATCGTGTCGCCGGGAACCCCGATGACGCGCTTGATCCAGTCATCCTTGGCGAGCGGCGGCGCCTTGAAAACCACGACGTCGCCGCGCTCGGGTGTGCGGCCGAACAGGCGTCCGGGGATCAGCGGGACGCTGAACGGCAGGCTGTGCTTCGTGTAGCCATAGGCCATCTTGTTGACGAGCAGATAGTCGCCGATCAGCAGGCGTGGCTGCATCGATTCCGATGGAATATTGAACGGCGACAGGAAAAAGCTGCGGAATATGAGCACCGCGATCGCGAGCAGGCCCAAAAAGCGTAGCGTGTCGACTGCCTCTTCCTTTGCGGAAACGGGTGCCGGGGTCGGGCTGGGCGTGTTCGGGGGCGAATTTTCGGCAGTCATGCTGGCGTCAGTCATGCCGCGCATTGGCGACGAATAGGTCTGCGCGTCAAGCAAATATCGGCGGAACGCGCTGGCGCGGTGTCGCCTGTGGGCTTAGAGAAGGGGCTGCATTTCATCCCCGTTCGCACCGCGCGAAGTCGAGATGCCCATGGCGCCGGAGGGGGCGCCGGGTGTCGCGACTTTGCTCGACGCGAGCGAAAATCAGAGGGAATCCGATGACGACCGCTTCCGAAGCCTGGAAGGCACTAACCGCGTGGCAGCCGCAAAAACTCGTCGACCTGGTCGCGCACGATCCCGAGGCCCGCTTGCAGGCGCTGGTCCGCAACGTCGCCGATATTCGCTTCGACTTTGCAAAGACGCATCTCGACGGTGCGGCAATCGACGCCTTGCAGGGGCTTGCCACAGCGCAGGATTTCGCGGGACGCCGCAAGACATTGTTCAGCGGCGGAGTTGCCAATCCTACCGAAGATCGCGCTGCCGAGCATAGCGCCGAGCGCGGCGAGGGAGCGTCCGATTCGGTCCGCCGCGCGCAGGCGCTCCACCACCGGATGCGGATGCTCGTCGACGCGATCGAGGCGGGGGCGTTCGGCGAAATCCGGCACTTGTTGCACATCGGCATCGGCGGTTCTGCGCTCGGCCCCGACCTGCTTGTCGATGCGCTCGGGCGGCACAATAGCCGCTATGACGTTGCCGTGGTGTCGAACGTCGACGGTGCGGCGCTCAGCGAAGCCTTCGCCAAATTCAGCCCCGAGCATACGCTTGTTGCGGTGGCATCGAAGACCTTCACAACGACTGAGACGTTGCTCAATGCCGAATCGGTGCTGCAATGGCTCGACGAGGCGGGGGTCGCCGATCCCGCGGGACGCTTCATCGCGCTTACCGCCAATCCCGACAAGGCCATGGAGTGGGGGGTCGACGAAACGCGCATCCTGCCGTTCAGCGAGACGGTCGGCGGGCGCTATTCGCTCTGGTCGTCGATCGGCTTTCCTGCCGCGCTCGCACTCGGCTGGGATGCCTTTGCCGAACTGCTCGAAGGCGCGGCCGAGATGGACCGGCATTTCCGGCTGGCCGACGGCGCCGACAATGTCTGCCTCCTCGCCGCCTTCGTCGACCAGCTCTACGCCAATCGCCTTGGCTGTCAGACGCGTGCGGTCTTTGCCTATGACGAGCGTTTGCGGCTACTTCCTGACTATCTGCAACAGCTCGAAATGGAATCGAACGGCAAGGCGGTGACGCTCGATGGTGCGCCGCTGGGCCGTGCGAGCGCGTCGATCACCTGGGGCGGCGTCGGCACCGACGCGCAACATGCGGTGTTCCAGCTTTTGCACCAGGGCACCCACCTGACCCCGGTCGAATTCATCGTCGCGCGTGAACCCGACCATGTGCTCGACGCGGCGCATCATGAAACGCTGGTCGCCAATTGCATCGCGCAGGGCGCGGCGCTGATGGCCGGACGCGCAAGCGACGACGGCGCGCGCAACTATCCGGGCGACAGGCCGTCGACGACGATCCTGCTCGATCAGGTCAGTCCGCACACGCTCGGCGCGCTCATCGCCTTTTACGAGCACCGCACCTTCGCCAATGCGGTGCTGCTTGGGATCAACCCGTTCGACCAGTTCGGCGTCGAGCTGGGCAAGGAAATGGCGAAGGGGCTGGCCGAGGGCACGATCGACTTCGACCCGGCGACGCAGGCGTTGATGGACGCGGCGCTTGGGGGGTGAGGCTGGAGCCACTGACACTGAGCGCAAAAATCGATTGGCATCGCGCGCCCGCGTAACCACATAGGCCGCGGCTGCGAATGGCAGCGCATGAAAATTGTCAGGGGCCCCCAATGAGCGACTTCGACTTCGATCTCTTTGTCATCGGTGCCGGATCGGGCGGCGTGCGTGCCTCGCGCGTCGCGGCGTCGCACGGCGCGCGCGTCGCCATCGCCGAGGAGCATCGCGTCGGCGGAACCTGCGTCATTCGCGGCTGCGTCCCCAAGAAACTGCTCGTCTATGGCGCGCATTTCGCCGAGGATCTGAAGGATGCGCGCCAGTTCGGCTGGGACGTTCCCGACTGCAAATTCGACTGGGACCGGCTGCGCGACAATGTGCTGAACGAAGTCACGCGGCTTGAGGGGCTTTATGGCGAGACGCTCGACAATCACAAGGTCACGCTGTTCAAGACGCGCGCGACGGTCGTTGGACCGCAGAAGGTGCGGTTGGCAGACGGGCAGGAACTCACTGCCGAGCGCATCCTGATCGCGACGGGCGGATGGCCCTTCGTCGCAGATTTTCCCGGGAGCGAGCATGCGATCACCTCGAACGAGGTCTTCCATCTCGAAAAGCTGCCCAAGCGCGTTGTCATCGCGGGGGGCGGCTATATCGCCAATGAATTCGCCGGCATCTTCAACGAATTCGGCAGCAAGGTGACGATCGTCAACCGCAGCGATACGATCCTGCGCGGATATGACGAGCAGATCCGCGACCGGCTGCTCCAGATTTCAATGACCAAGGGCATCGATTTCAAGTTCAACGCGCCCTTCCAGTCGATCGAGAAAAATGAGGACGGGTCGCTGACCGTCCATCTCGAAAACTGCGAGCCGATCGTCGCCGACGCGGTGCTCATCGCGACCGGACGTGTGCCCAACACCAAGGGGCTCGGCCTTGAAGATGTCGGCGTCGATCTCGACACGAAGGGCGCGATCAAGGTTGACGACACCAACCAGTCGTCGGTGCCCAGCATCTATGCCGTCGGCGACGTCACCGATCGCATCCAGCTCACACCCGTTGCGATCCGCGAAGGACAGGCATTCGCCGATACCGTCTATGGCGGCAAGCCGACGACGGTCGATTATCGCAACGTCCCGAGCGCAGTGTTCAGCCACCCGCCGATCGGCGCGGTCGGGATGACCGAGGCCGAAGCGCGCAACAAGCTGGGCACGATCCGCACCTATACGAGCGACTTTCGCGCGATGAAGAATGTCCTCGCCGGACGCAACGAGCGCGCGCTCTACAAGATGATTGTCGATGCGGCGACCGACCAGGTGGTCGGGCTGCACATGATCGGCCCCGATGCCCCCGAAATCCTGCAGGCCGCGGCGGTTGCCGTGAAAGCCGGGCTGACCAAGGCTGATTTCGACGCCACCGTCGCGCTGCACCCGAGCATGGCCGAGGAATTGGTGCTGCTGAAATAAGGGTTCGGTCCCCCGAACGCTTTGCGCTATCCTGGCTGTATCGACGGCGAGGGGATGGCGCATGGTGGGCGCGGCGTTGGTTACGGGCGGAAGCGGCTATATCGCCGGCTTCCTTATCCGGCAGCTGGTTGCCGAAGGCTGGACGGTTCACGCGACGATCCGCAGCCTTGCGCGCGAGTCCGAAGTGCGCGGGTCGCTATCGGTCGATAATGACCGCCTGAAATTCTTCGCCGCCGATCTTGAGCATGACGCGGGTTGGGCCGAAGCGATCGTCGATTGCACGCATGTCGCGCATGTTGCGTCTCCCTTTCCGCTGGGCGTTCCCAAACATCCTGACGAACTCGTCGTTCCGGCACGCGAAGGCGTGCTGCGCGCGCTGCGTTTCGCGCGCGCTGCCGGGGTGAAGCGCTTTGTCCTGACCTCGTCGATGGCGGCAATCGCCTATGGTCACGGCAAGGGCGTGCGAATGAACAACGAGGCCGACTGGACGAACCTCGATGATCCCGATGTCATGCCCTATGTGCGCTCCAAGACCGTTGCCGAACGCGCGGCGCGCGATTGGATGGCGGCCGAGGGCGGCGATATCGAGTTTGTCTCGGTCAACCCGGCGGCGGTATTCGGTCCCTTGATAAGCGACGATTTTTCGACGTCGATCGAGGTCGTGAAGCAGCTTTTGGAAGGGAAGGTGCCGATGTGTCCCGACGTCGGTTTCGGCATCATCGACGTCCGCGACGTTGCCGACCTCCACTATCGCGCGCTCACCGCGCCCGATTTGCACGACGAGCGTTTCATTTGCTCGGGCCCGTTTCTCAAGATGATCGATGTCGCCGAAATCCTGCGGACCAATCTGGGTGACAGGGCGCGCAAGGTGCCGACGCGGCGAATGCCGGATTGGCTCCTGAGGGCGTTCGCGATTTTCCGCCCCGAACTGCGGCAGCTCGTCGCCGAACTCGGCAATGTGCGCGGCGGCGACAGCCGCCATGCGATGCAAAGGCTCGGCTGGTCGATGCGGCCGCCCGAGGAGGCTATTCTCGCGACGGCGCATAGCCTGTTCGAGCGAGGACTTGTGAAGATTTGACCAACGCGTCGTCCCCCGCGAAGGCGGGGGCCGCCCGAGGCGAGCGCGCCAGGCCGGCTACGGCCCCGCCTTCGCGGGGGCGACGCCTGATCCTTGGCGGGTTTTCCGCTACCCGATCCGATACGGCACCACGTCCCGCCGATCCGGGTCCACCAATATCGGCCGGTCGCTCGGCGGAAAGGCGCGCTGGTCGCAATCGTCGCGCGGGCAGATGCGGCACGACAGGCCGATCCGCGTTGCAGCCTGCGGTGCGTCGACATCGACACCGTCGGCATAGACAAAGTCAGCGGCATATTGCGCCTCGCACCCAAGCGCGACGGCATAGCGGCGCGGGAGGCGCGCATAGCTGCCCGACGGTTTGACCAGCCCCTTCGCCATCGACACATAGCGCTGCCCGTCGGGCGTTTCGGCGAGCTGGAACAGGATGCGGTCGGGGATCGCGACTGCCTCGTGAACGATCCACAGCGGACAGGCGCCGCCGAAGCGCGCGAATTGCAGGCGCGTTGCGCTGTGCCGCTTGGTGATATTTCCCGCCATGTCGACGCGACAGAAGAACATCGGGATGCCGCGCGCGCCGGGGCGCTGGAGCGTCGAGAGGCGGTGGCACGCCTGCTCGAAGCTGACGCCATATTCGAGGCGCAGCCGATCGATGTCGTGGCGCACCGCGCGCGCGCTGGCGCGGAAGGCGCCATAGGGCATCAGCAGCGCGCCCGCGGCATAGTTGGCGAGGCCGACGTGGAGCAATTGGCGCGCCGCGGCGGTGCGCAGCGGCGAGGCTTCGACGATCGCTGCAATATCCTCGGCGAGAGCGAGCGCGGCGAGTTGGTGCGCAAGCTGGAAGCGGCGGCTCTCGGCGGGCTGCGAGGGGTCAATCACGAGATGGCGCATCGTCGCGTCATAATCGCGCAGCGCGGGGGCCTGACGATAGACGATCGAAATGCCGAGCGCGTCGCGCAGCCTTTGCTCGATCCGCTCGACGGGCGGCGAGGCGGTTTGTCCGCCGAGTTGGCCCGCAAGCGCCTCGGCGGCGCGGTCGAGCCGGTCGACATAATTGCCCGCATCGTGGAACCAGTCGCGCACCTCCTCCCACGGCAGGCGGCTGCCCTCGGCGGTACCGCCGGTGAGCGCTTCGTCGATGATCTGGAGCCGCTGGCCTGCGCGACGATAGGCGGCGTGGAGCGCGACGAATTGGTCGGCGAGCTGCGGCTGCTGGAGCGCCGCGCGTTCGAGCTGGTCGGGGGGCAGGGGGGATGCCGCAAAGAGCGGGTCGGCCGCGGCCTCGCGCAGCGCGCCCGCGCGGCGATCGCCCGCGTCGGCGGCGACCTCTTCCCATTCGAGCGGGAACAGCCTTTGCAGCCGATCGAGCAGCGCCGGGGTCAGCGGGCGGTCGTCATGCTCGATCTGGCTGAGGTAGGAGGCCGAAATGCCGAGCTGGGCGGCGAAGTCGGATTGGCGGATCGCGCGGGTTTCCCGAAGTTGGCGAAGTTGTCGCCCAGCGTAGAGTCGGGTTTGCACCATCGGTGCGATGCTACTTTGCAAAGATCGACTTTGCAACTTTGCAAATTCGCATTTGCATCGGCGCGCCGGCGCAGGCAGACGGCGCATTCGAGACACTATCGGAGAGCCGCATGTCCGCCAATATCGCCGAAATGGAACGCCGCCGCGCCGCTGCTGCCGTGGGCGGGGGGCAGAAACGCATCGACGCGCAGCATGCCAAGGGCAAGCTCACCGCGCGCGAACGGCTGCTCGTGCTGCTCGACGAGGGGTCGTTCGAGGAACTCGACACCTATGTCGAGCATGACTGCGTCGATTTCGGGATGCAGGACCAAAAGGTGCCGGGCGACGGCGTCGTCACCGGATCGGGGACGATCAACGGCCGCCTCGTCTATGTCTTCAGCCAGGATTTCACCGTATTCGGTGGCTCGCTGTCGAAGCGCCACGCCGAAAAGATCTGCAAGGCGATGGACAAGGCGATGCTGGTCGGCGCGCCGGTGATCGGCCTCAACGACAGCGGCGGCGCGCGCATCCAGGAGGGCGTTGCCTCGCTCGGCGGCTATGCCGACGTGTTCCAGAAAAATGTGCTCGCGAGCGGCGTCGTGCCGCAGATTTCGCTGATCATGGGCCCGTGCGCGGGTGGGGCGGTGTACAGCCCCGCGATGACCGACTTCATCTTCATGGTGAAGGATTCGAGCTATATGTTCGTCACCGGCCCCGATGTTGTCAAAACGGTGACCAACGAGGTGGTGACGCAGGAAGAACTGGGCGGCGCGATTACGCATACGACCAAGAGCTCGGTCGCCGACCTGGCGTTCGAGAACGACATCGAGGCGCTGCTCGCGGCGCGCGATTTCTTCGATTACCTGCCCGAGAACAACCGCAGCGGGGTGCCCGAACGGCCGACCGCCGACCCCTATGACCGGATCGAGGAAAGCCTCGACACGCTGATCCCGCCGAACGCGAACCAGCCCTATGACATGCACGAGCTGATCCGCAAGACGGTCGACGAGGGCGATTTCTTCGAGGTGCAGCCGGCGCACGCCGCGAACATCATCTGCGGTTTCGGACGCATCGAGGGGCGCACCATCGGGATCGTCGCGAACCAGCCGCTTGTGCTCGCGGGCGTGCTCGACATCAATTCGTCGAAGAAGGCGGCGCGTTTCGTGCGCTTTTGCGATGCGTTCGAAATCCCGATCATCACCTTCGTCGACGTTCCCGGCTTCCTGCCGGGCACCGCGCAGGAATATAATGGCATCATCAAGCATGGCGCGAAGCTGCTCTTCGCTTATGCCGAGGCGACGGTGCCCAAGATCACGGTAATCACGCGCAAGGCCTATGGCGGCGCCTATGACGTGATGGCGTCGAAGCATCTGCGCGGCGATTTGAACTATGCCTGGCCGACCGCCGAGATCGCGGTGATGGGCGCGAAGGGCGCGGTCGAGATCATCTTCCGCAGCGACATTGGCGACCCTGAAAAGATTGCCGAGCGCACGAAGGAATATGAGGACCGTTTTGCGAACCCGTTCGTCGCGGCGCAGCGGGGGTATATCGACGAGGTGATCTATCCGCACTCGACGCGGCGACGGATTGCGCTGGGGCTACGGAAACTGCGGAACAAGCAGTTGGAGAACCCGTGGAAGAAGCATGACAATATTCCGCTGTGATTGAAGCCATACTCTTATGCGTTTTGTGTTGGGCTTTGGTGCCTTTCGCTGTCCGCGCGCTCTGGGTGGCAAACAAGACCGGAATCCTCCGTCTTCGCTGGAACTGGTCGCGCAATGATGAGCCGTTTTGGTTTTGGTCTCTGTTCGCGTTCATTGTGCTTATGATTCCGTTTTGGACCTTGGTGGGGATCGTCTTCCCCCTATATTTAATAGGTGTCGTGAAATGAAACTAGGCCGCCTCAACCACATCGGCGTCGCGACGCCGTCGATCGCCGACAGCATCAAGCCCCTCCCCTTCAGGGGAGGGGTTGGGGTGGGGTCTATCGACCTTGCGCAAGGCTGCGGGACCCCACCCCCGGCCCCTCCCCTGAAGGGGAGGGGGGAAGGATGAAACTCGGTCGCCCCAACCATATCGGCGTTGCGACGCCGTCGATCGCCGACAACATCGTCATTGCGAGCGCAGCGAAGCAATCTCCAGCTATCGGCCTCGCGCTGACCTGCGCGCTGCGGATTGCCGCGTCGCCTGCGGCTCCTCGCAATGACGGGGGTTGGTGAGATGAAACTGGGCCGCCTGAACCATATCGGCGTTGCGACGCCGTCGATTGCCGACAGCATCGTCTTTTACCGCGACGTGATGGGCGCGACGAAAATCCATGAGCCGTTCGACCTGCCAAGCCAGGGGGTGAAGGTGTGTTTTGTCGATACGCCCGGCGCTGATGGGGCGCTCAATGGCACGCAGATCGAGCTGATCGAGCCGCTGCCGGGCAACACGTCGATCGCGGGCTTCCTCGAGAAGAACCCGGCGGGGGGGCAGCATCATATGTGCTACGAAGTCCCCGACATTCACGCCGCCAAGGCGGAGTTCGAGGCGACGGGCAAGCGCGTGCTCGGCGAGCCGCGCATCGGGGCGCATGGGACATTGATTTTCTTTGTGCATCCCAAGGATATGGGCGGGGTGCTGACCGAGATTATGGAGACGCCGAAGGGGGCGCACTGACATTGATTTCATCGTCACCCTGAACTTGTTTCAGGGTCCATGGCCTGCTGTTTCCTTGGACGCGGCGTAAAATTCGAACTCCGGCCATGGATGCTGAAACAAGTTCAGCATGACGAGTTTTAGAGGGCGGCAACCCTCACCAACTCCGCCTAGGCCTGTGGCCAAGGCTTCGTATCCTCTCCCGGTGGGAGAGGAGATATGGAACGAGACTGCATATGACCGACAAACCGACCATCGCCGACTGGCAGGCCGCCGCCGAAAAGGAGGTGAAGGGCCGCGACCTCACCTGGCACACGCCCGAGGGGATCGACGTCAAGCCGCTCTATACCGCCGAGGATGTGCGCGAAGACCCCGGCTTGCCCGGTTTTGCGCCCTTCACGCGCGGGGTGAAGGCGTCGATGTATGCGGGGCGCCCGTGGACGGTGCGGCAATATGCGGGCTTTTCGACCGCCGAGGAATCGAACGCCTTCTATCGCCGCAATCTGGCAGCAGGGCAGAAGGGCCTCAGCGTCGCATTCGACCTTGCCACCCACCGCGGTTATGACAGCGACCATCCGCGCGTCGTCGGCGACGTCGGCAAGGCGGGGGTCGCGATCGACAGCGTCGAGGATATGAAGATCCTGTTCGACGGCATCCCGCTCGACAAGATGTCGGTCAGCATGACGATGAACGGCGCGGTGATCCCCATACTCGCCTTCTTCATCGTCGCGGGCGAGGAGCAGGGGGTCGAGCGCGCGCTGCTCGACGGGACGATCCAGAACGACATCCTCAAGGAGTTCATGGTCCGCAACACCTATATCTATCCGCCCGAACCCTCGATGCGGATAATCAGCGATATTTTCGGTTACACGTCGCGCGAGATGCCCAGGTTCAACAGCATCTCGATTTCGGGCTATCATATGCAGGAAGCCGGCGCGACGCAGGTGCAGGAGCTCGCCTTCACCATCGCCGACGGCATCGAATATGTGAAATATGGCGTCGCGTCGGGGCTCGACATCGACAAATTCGCGGGGCGCCTGTCCTTCTTTTTCGCGATCGGCATGAACTTCTTCATGGAGGCGGCAAAACTGCGCGCCGCGCGCGTGCTGTGGCACCGCGCGATGACCAAGCTGGGCGCGCAGTCCGAACGCTCGAAAATGTTGCGCACCCATTGCCAGACCTCGGGCGTGTCGCTGACCGAACAGGACCCGTACAATAATGTCATCCGCACGACGATCGAGGCGATGGCGGCGATGCTCGGCGGGACGCAGAGCCTCCACACCAACGCGCTCGACGAGGCGATTGCGCTGCCGACGGACTTCTCCGCCCGCATCGCGCGCAACACGCAGATCATCCTGCAGGAAGAGACGGGGATGACCAATGTCGTCGACCCGCTCGGCGGCTCCTATTATGTCGAGGCGCTGACGCAGGAGCTGGTCGACAAGGCGCAGGCGATCATCGACCGCGTCGAGGCCGAGGGCGGCATGGCAAAGGCGGTCGCCGCGGGCTGGCCCAAGGCGATGATCGAGGAAGCCGCCGCGGCGCGGCAGGCGCGCGTCGACCGCGGCGACGATGTGATCGTCGGCGTCAACAAATATCGGCTGAAGGACGAAGACCTGCTCGAAACGCTCGAGGTCGACAACACCAAGGTCCGCGAAGCGCAGGTCGCGCGGATCAACCGGGTGAAGGCGAGCCGCGACGAGGCTGCGTGCCAGGCGGCGCTGAAGGCGCTGCGCGATGCCGCCGCCGCGCCGCAGTCGGTCGAGACGAACCTGCTCGCCCACGCGGTCGAGGCGGCGCGCGCGCGCGCGACATTGGGCGAGATTTCGTCGGCGATGGAGGAAGCGTTCGACCGCTATGCGACCGTGCCGACGCCGGTGAAGGGCGTCTATGCCGCGCCCTACAAGGACGACAGCCGCTGGGCGCAGGTTGTCGACGGGGTGAAGGCGGTCGAGCGGCGATTGGGGCGCAAACCCAAGCTGCTCGTCGCCAAGATGGGGCAGGACGGGCACGACCGCGGCGCCAATGTCATCGCCTCGGCGTTCGGCGACATGGGGTTCGATATCGTATCGGGGCCGTTGTTCCAGACGCCCGAGGAAACGGTCGTGCTGGCGCTTGAGAACAATGTCGACGCGGTCGGCGCGTCGAGCCTTGCCGCCGGCCACAAGACGCTGATCCCCGAACTGATCAAGGGGCTGAAGGCCGCCGGACGCAGCGATATCAAGGTGATCGCGGGCGGCGTGATCCCGCCGCAGGACTATGATTATCTGCGCGACGCGGGCGTGCAGGGTATTTATGGGCCGGGATCGAATGTCGTCGAATGCGCCGCCGATGTGCTGCGCCTGCTGGGACATAATATGCCGCCGATTGGAGAAGCTGCGTGAATTTGAATACGACCCGTTTCCCTGCGCAGGCAGGGGCCCAGAGCGACATTGAGCCGTCGATTCTGGACCGCACTGGGCCCCGGCTTTCGCCGGGGTGCGACGATGAAGTTCGTCGCAACTGGACCCGCGACGAAATCGCGGCGCTGTTCGACCTGCCGTTCGACGAGCTGATGTGGGAGGCGCAGGGCGTTCACCGGCGGCACCATGCGCGTGGGCAAGTGCAGCTTTGCACCCTGCTCAGCATCAAGACCGGCGGCTGCGTCGAGGATTGCGGCTATTGCTCGCAATCGAAGCATGCCGACAGCGGCCTGAAAGCGACGAAGCTGATGGACGTCCGCGCGGTGCTGCAGGCGGCGGCGCAGGCGAAGGATTCGGGGTCGAAGCGCTTCTGCATGGGCGCCGCGTGGCGCAATCCCAAGGACCGCGACATGCCCGCGATCGTCGAGATGATCGAGGGCGTGCGCGCGATGGGCATGGAAACCTGCATGACGCTGGGGATGCTGACGAAGGAGCAGGCGCAGACGCTCGCGGTCGCGGGGCTCGACTATTACAACCACAATATCGACACCTCGCCCGAAAACTACGGCAATGTCATCACGACGCGGACCTTTCAGGAGCGGCTCGATACGCTGGAGGAAGTGCGGAGCGCCGGGATCAACGTCTGCTCGGGCGGCATCGTCGGCATGGGCGAGACGCGGGCCGACCGCGTCGGCTTCATCCACGCGCTCGCGACCCTGCCCGAACATCCGGGCAGCGTGCCGATCAACGCGCTGGTGCCGGTGAAGGGGACCGTGCTCGGCGACATGCTGGCCGACACGCCGCTGGCGAAGATCGACGACATCGAATTCGTCCGCACCGTCGCGGTGGCGCGGATCACCATGCCGCGCAGCATGGTGCGGCTCAGCGCGGGGCGCGAAAGCATGTCGGAGGCGACGCAGGCGCTCTGCTTCATGGCGGGCGCGAACAGCATCTTCACCGGCGACAAGCTGCTGACGACCGCGAACGCGGGCGACAGCAAGGACGCGGCGTTGTTTGCCAAGCTGGGGCTGCGGCCGATGGAGAGCGAAGAGCCGATGCGGATGGAGGCGGCGGAGTGAGGTCCCCCTCCCGCTTGCGGGAGGGGTTAGGGGAGGGCCTGTTCCCTCCGAGAAAGTTTCGATCTTCGGTTGCGGACAGGCCCTCCCCCGGCCCCTCCCGCAAGCGGGAGGGGAGAATAGAGTGTTCAAGAAAATCCTGATCGCCAACCGCGGCGAAATCGCCTGTCGCGTCATCAAGACCGCGCGGCGCATGGGCATCGCGACCGTCGCCGTCTATTCGGACGCCGATGCGCGCGCGCCCTTTGTGCAGATGGCCGACGAGGCGGTGCATATCGGGCCGTCGCCCGCGTCCGAATCCTACCTGATCGCCGACAAGATCATCGCCGCGTGCAAGGCGACGGGCGCCGAGGCGGTGCATCCGGGCTATGGCTTCCTGTCGGAACGCACCAGCTTTGCCGAGGCGCTCGCCAAGGAAAATATCGCCTTCATCGGCCCGCCGGTGAACGCGATCGCCGCGATGGGCGACAAGATTGAATCGAAAAAGCTCGCCAAGGAAGCGGGGGTCAATGTGGTTCCCGGCTTCGTCGGCGAGATCCGCGATACCGAGCATGCGGTCGAGATTTCGAACGAGATCGGCTACCCGGTGATGATGAAGGCGTCGGCGGGCGGCGGCGGCAAGGGGATGCGGCTGGCCTATGACGAAAAGGACGTCCGCGAAGGCTTTGAGGCGACCAAGCGCGAGGGGCTGAACAGCTTCGGCGACGACCGGGTGTTCATCGAGAAGTTCATTCTCAACCCGCGCCATATCGAGATCCAGATCCTCGGCGACCAGCACGGAAATATTCTCTACTTGAACGAGCGCGAATGCAGCATCCAGCGCCGCCACCAGAAGGTCGTCGAGGAAGCGCCGTCGCCCTTCGTCACCGAAAAGATGCGCAAGGCGATGGGCGAGCAGTGCGTCGCGTTGGCGCGCGCGGTCGGCTATTATAGCGCGGGCACGGTCGAGCTGATCGTGTCGGGCGCCGACCCGACGGGCGAGAGCTTCTACTTCCTCGAAATGAACACGCGGCTTCAGGTCGAGCATCCGGTGACCGAGGCGATCACCGGCATCGACCTTGTCGAGCAGATGATCCGCGTCGCCGCGGGCGAAAAGCTGAGCACGACGCAGGACGACATCAAGATCGACGGTTGGGCGATCGAGAACCGCGTCTATGCCGAAGACCCCTATCGCGGCTTTCTGCCCTCGACCGGGCGGCTTGTGCGCTATCGCACCCCCGTTCCGGCGTGGGAAGGTGACGAGCGCGGCGTCGACGGCGTGCGCGTCGATGCGGGGGTCGAAGAGGGCGGCGAGGTGTCGATCTTCTACGACCCGATGATCGCCAAACTCGTCACCTGGGGCGAGACGCGCGACGCGGCGGCGGACTTGCAGGTCGCGGCGCTCGACCGTTTCGAGATCGAGGGCCTGGGCCACAACATCGATTTCGTCTCGGCAATCATGCAGCACCCGCGCTTCCGCTCGGGCGAACTCACGACCGGATTCATCGCCGAGGAATATCCCGAAGGCTTTGTTGGGGCGCCCGCTGCCGACGAGGTGACGCGTGCGCTTGCGGCCATCGCGGGCTTCATGGCGAGCGCCGAAGCCGACCGCGCGCGGCGCGTCGACGGCCAGCTTGGCGAGCGGCTAGACCCGCCCGCCAAATGGCAGGTGTCGGTCGGCGGCGCGAGCCACAAGGTCAAGGTCGGGACCAAGCATATCAAGATCGACGGCGAGGCAATCGACATTGCGCTCGAATATACGCCCGGCGACCGGCTGGTGGTCGCCGAGATCGACGCGCGCGAGCTGGCGGTGAAGGTCGCAAGGACGCGCACCGGCTGGCGGATGACGACGCGCGGGCGCATTCACGACGTGCGCGTGCTGCCGTGGCACGTCGCGCCGCTTGCCTCGCACATGATCGAGAAAATTCCGCCCGACCTCTCGAAATTCCTCATCTGCCCGATGCCGGGCCTGCTCGTCGCGCTCCATGTGGGCGAGGGCGATGCGGTCGAAGCCGGGCAACCGCTCGCGACCGTCGAGGCGATGAAAATGGAGAATATCCTGCGCGCCGAAAAGGCAGGCGTGGTGAAGGCGGTCAACGCGGCGCAGGGCGACAGCCTGGCGGTCGACGCGGTGATCTTGGAGCTGGAATAAGGCTGCGCCCACTTCACTTCGTCATTGCGAGGAACTGAGTGACGAAGCAATTTCCTGCTATCGCCTGAACGGACCGATAGCTGGAGATTGCTTCACCCGGCTTCGCCGGGATCGCAATGACGGACATTGAAAATGCATGTGACCCATCAAAATGACGCCCCCGCAGCCGATCCCATTACCTTCGACGATTTTCTGAAAGTCGATATCCGCATCGGCACGATCGTTGCGGCCGAGCCCTTCCCCGAAGCGCGCAAGCCCGCCTTCAAGCTGAAGATCGACTTCGGCCCCGCCATCGGCGTCAGGAAAAGCAGCGCGCAGATTGTCGACCGTTACACGCTCGACCAACTGCCGGGGCGTCAGGTCGCGGCCGTCGTCAACTTCCCCCCGCGCCAGATCGGAAAATATATGTCCGAGGTGCTGACGCTCGGTTTTGCGGACGAAGCGGGCGCGGTCATCCTGTTCGCGCCCGACCGTGCCGTTCCCAACGGATCGCGGCTGTTCTGACCGTCAGGCGACGGCTGGGACCGGATCGCCCATCAGGCGGCGCGCGAGGAACAGCTTGAACATCAGGAAGGCGACAAGGCCGACGACCGCGGTGCCGACGTGGAACAGCCAGAAGCTCGTCGTCGGCATCGTCGCATACCAGGTCCCGACTTCGCCCACGATCTTGTTCGCGCCGAAAAAGGCGAGGTAGTAGATTCCGATCACCGTCGCATTGAGCGCGCGCGGCGCCATCTTGGTGAAAAGCGCGAGGCTCACGGGCAGGATGTGCGCAAAGCCGATGCTGTTGAACAGGTGAAACATCAGCGGCCAGAACAGCCCGATCTTTCCGTCGCCCTGTGTCGCCGCGGCCATGAAAAGGCAAAGACCGCCCGCGACCGTGAAAAAGCTTCCGATGACCATCTTCCCCAGTTCGTCGGGCTCGCGATACCGCTTGCCATACCAGACATAGAAAGCCGCCACCGCGGCGAGCATCGAGAAGCTGGCGGTCGCGTCGATCGTGATCATCCAGCTCGTCGGCAGCGTGGTGCCGAAGAAGGTGAGCTGGAAATGCTGGTCGGCCCAGACGAGATAGGCATTGAAAATCTGTTGGTTGGTAAGCAGCGCAACCGCCATCACCGGCACGAGCGTGAGCACCGCGACGACGCGCAGCCAGTCCTGCCGCGACATTGGTTCGCTGACCCTTGCCGCCGCGTTTGCCGAGGGGCGGTTATCGGCGGGGAGCCACGGACCAGCCATGATGTAGAGGATAAGCCCGATCACCATGACAATACCTGCGGTGCCGAAACCCCAGTGCCAGCCGACCTTTTCGCCCAGCGTCCCGGCGACGAGCGGAGCCGCGATCACGCTGACGTTGATCGCGATATAGAAGATCTGAAACGCCATCGCGCGGCGCAGGTCGTTGGGGCCGTAGAGCTCGCCCACCTGGCTCGCGATATTCCCCTTGAACAGCCCGACGCCGACGACGAGCGACAGCAGTGCAAACAGGAACGCTCCCTCGAACGCCATCAGGAAATGGCCGAGCGCCATGATTGCGCCGCCCGCGATCAAAGTGGCACGGCGTCCCAGCCAGCGATCGGCGATCAGCCCGCCGAGGATCGGGGTCAGATAGACGAGCGATGTATAATCGCCGAAAATCTTGGACGCGAGCGGCTGGCCCTCGATGCCGCCATACCAGCCCTTGAGCCAGTCGAGTCCGATCACTCCCGCAGCATTTTCAGGCAGCAGCAGATATTTGACCATGTAGAGGACAAGCAGCGTCTGCATCGAATAATAGGAGAAACGCTCGCAACCTTCGACAAAGGCGAGGTAGCCGAGTCCCTTGGGATGACCAAGGAAGGCGCGGTCGGCGCGTGCGGCTTCAGGATCGAGTTCGGGCGTCGCTTCGGCGATGGTCATTTATATCACTCCCGGGACATATAATTTTGCGGCGCACCCTAGCGCCTTCGATGCAACTTGCCAGTGGCAATCGACCGGCGCGCGGTTAGGGTGGCGCATTGTTCAGAGGGGGAGAATATTATGACCTTGCCGGTAACTGCCTTCGTCGCCGCGGTGTGTGCGCTGCTGCTGCTTGCGACCGCGATCGACACGGTGCGCCAGCGACTGCGCGTCAAGGCCGCGTTCGGCGATCATGGCGACGCGAAACTGATCAGCGCGAGCCGCAGTCACGGAAACCTTGCCGAATATGCGCCGATCACGATCATCCTGCTCGGACTGCTCGAGACGGCGCGGGCGAACCATATGGCGCTGATGGTGATCGGCGCGATCTTCCTGATCGGCCGCGTCGCGCATGTCATCGGCCTGTATGCGCCGGTGGTCGCAGGCAAGCCGCCGCTGGGGCGGCAGGTCGGGGTTTTGGCGACTTTCGGCACCTTGTTGGTGCTCGGCGGGTGGACATTGTGGATGCTTGCGACGGTGAATTTGTAACCGGTGGCGGCTTCGGCGTGGGAAGCGGACGTTAGCATGACCATAGGCCCTCCCCTTCAGGGGAGGGCAGCGAGACTTGCGAACTTGTTCGCTAGTCGCAGCGGGTGGGGGCCATCGGCCTTGCGCAAGGTCGATAGCCCCCACCCCAACCCCTCCCCTGAAGGGGAGGGGCCTAAACGTCCGCAATCGGTCGCTTCCAGACCTTCGTCATCCCGGACTTGATTCAGGATCCACGACCGCGCTGAAGGCATCGGCCCCGGGTCAAGTCCGGGGTGACGACGAACCGCGATTGCGACTTTAGGTCGAAGACCGTCATCCCTTGCCGACGCGCGCAATCGCCTTTTACATCGCTGACGGCGCTAGCTAGATTCGCACCGCATCGCAGGAGCAACCGGACATGGCCGTCAAATTCGACCCTCTCGACCGCCTCGCGCAACTCCTCCTGCTCGTCGCGGCGCTGACCTGCATCGCCAATGGCGCCTTCATGCTCGTGCGCCCGCTCGACTGGTATGTCTTCGTGCCGACGGTCGTTACCACCGGCCCTCCCAACGCGCATTTCATCCGCGACATCGGCCTCGCTTATCTCGGCTCGGGGCTGATCCTCCTCTATGCCACCGCAAACCCTATCCATCGCTGGCGCGCTGCAATCGTCGGCGGGCTGTGGCTGACGTTCCACGGCCTTCTCCACATCTACGAAGTCGCCGCAGGCATTTGCGGCCCCGCGACCTTTTGGGCCGACGCGCCCGCCGTCATCGGCCAACCCGCGCTCGTCATTGCGGCGCTGCTGATATTGAAAATGCGCAGGCGGATTTGACAGCGCGCACGCCGCGCGACACAGCGCCGCAATGACCCTCGCCATCCGTCCCGCCGCCCCCGCCGACCTGCCGCTGATCGCGCAATTCATCCGCGACCTCGCCGATTATGAAAAGCTCGCGCACGAGGTCCGCTTCGACGAAGCGACGCTCGGCGAAAAGCTGTTCGGCGCGCGACCTTATGCCGAAGTGGTGATCGGTGCGATCGACGGCGCGCCGCAGGGCTTCGCGCTCTTCTTCCACAATTTCTCGACCTTCGAGGGCAAGCCGGGCATTTACCTTGAGGACCTGTTCGTCCGCCCGGAGGCGCGCGGGTCGGGGCTTGGCAAGGCACTCCTCGCCCATCTGGCAAAATTGTGCATCGAACGCGACTGCGCGCGGCTCGAATGGTCGGTGCTCGACTGGAACGAACCGGCGATCGGTTTCTACAAGAGCCTCGGCGCGCGGATGATGGACGAATGGACGGTGATGCGAGTCGATGGCGACGCGCTGGCGCGGTTCGCCGTCCCGGCTGGGTGACCTGTCGAAAAAATAGCGACATTCCAATCGCCAAGACGCGATATTTGCCGCCACGTCGAAAACATGGTCTGATGCCCCGGGGCCGCATGGATGCTCGCCCAACGCGAGCGGTCCGGTCACCCGACACGGGGACCGGCATTGACGGGGACACATAATGCAGACCAAGTTTTTGACCGCTTCGGCGGCGCTTTTCCTTATGGGCGCGGCGCAGGTCGCACACGCCCAGATGCCGACATGGTCGGCCGAACAGGCCGCAGCATGGAAGGTCATCGAACAAAGCTGGGTCGACGATGTCGCACAGAATGGCAAATGGCCCGCCGACTACGCCGACCCGCAAATGGTCGTCTGGTCGTCCGAATATGCCGGGCCGCGCGGCAAGGATTCGGCGATCCGCTGGACCAAGTTCCAGAACGGCCAGGGCAAGACGCTGCAATATGAGCTGAGCCCGCAGTCGATTTCGCTCAGCGGCAACACAGCGGTCGTCACCTATGCGCTGACGATCGTGACGCAGCGCGGCACCGAAAAGCCCGACTGGTCCAAGGAAGCAATCGTCGAAACGCTGGTGCGCAGCGGCAGCAACTGGAAATTCCTGTCCTCGACGAGCTTCTCTCTGGATAAATGAGACGGCGACCCCCGGCCCGCAATCGCGGACCGGGGGAGGTCATTTCATTTGGCTGTGGTCGCGACCTTCGGCTTGCGCCGCTCCATCGACCGCGTCGGCATATGGGCGTCGGACAGGCGTTTCGCTTCCTCCGCCGCGATGCCGAGGTCGGTGAGCGCGACTTCGAGCGCGCGTTCGGGCGCGACGTCGACGTCGGGCTGGACGCCGTCGCCTTCCCAATCCTTGCCCGTCACCGGATCATAGGTGCGCCCGACCGGGATGAAGGCGCCGAAATCTCCGCCGAGTTCCTGCCCGCCGCCGAAATGGTTTGCGCCGCCCGTCGCAGCGCCGATCAGTTTGGCGCGTCCCGTATGTTTCATCGACAGGGCGAAATGCTCCGCCGCCGACCGCGATGCGCCCGAGGTGAGCAGATAGACCTTGGCATCGCGCAGCCTTTTGTCTTCATTCGGCATCACCCAATGTTCGCGCGTCACCATCGCCGGATCGCCTTTGACGCGGCGCAACGTCGGGCCGTCGCCGAGCATGAAGCCCTTGGCATCGACCGAGGCGCGCACCGCCATCGTGACGAGCCGCGTCGGCTTGTCGAACAGCCACGGAAACATCGCGTCCATCTGCGCCATGCCGCCGCCATTGTGGGTCCGGATGTCGTAAATGATCGCCTTCGCATCGGCATGGTCGGCCATGAACTTTGCCGCAGCCGCGGTCGTCGCGTCGTCGTGAGGGAAGCCATTGAAGCGGATATAGGCGATGCCCGGCGCGATCCAGCCAGCCTGCTCGATCGGTGCAGGCATCGGCGGCGCGCTGCCCGCGCCCGGCGGCGGCGCGGTGACCCCCGCGCGCACGCGGATATGCCCGTCGGGCGAAACCGACTGCACCGTTGTCTCAAGCGCCCGGGCAAGTTCTTCGCCGGTCAGCTTCGCAAAACGTCCTGACGCAATCCCTGCGCGCAACGCGTCGGCATAGCGTTTGCCGATATCGGCATAGACATAATCGTCCTCGAGCAGCTTCGCGTAATTTTCGGCGATCTGATCCGGGGAAACGGTTTCGGCTGCCAACGCCGCGGGCGGCGCGACTATGGGAAGCGTGGCAAGTCCGGCACCGACGAAAAGGCCGGACGCGAGAAGCGCGGTACGAATCATCAAATCCTCCAAACAAACCCCGGTTCGCCAGGAGGTGTATCATTTCACCAATACACGTCAACTACGATTGTAGTCGACACTGCTCACCGCTTGCGCGCGAACCAGACGAGCGCAACGCCGATCAGGGCCAGCACCGTTCCGTTGCGCGTCCATGTCAAATCGCCCAGCATGAAGCTGCTCGACGGCCAGCGCACGATATCGAGCCCCTGCAATATCCACAGCGCTCCCATCATGATCGCGGCAATCCCGACGACCGCCATCAACCCTTTGACCACGCCCATCATCTCCCTCCCCCTATTTGCGTTGCAGCCCGATCAGCGGGCGCAGCCATCCGATGCTGCGCCCGATCGCGTAAAAAAGCCAGCATCCCGCAACGGTGACCGTAACGAGGGTCAGGAAGGAGGGCAGCGCCGCCACCTCCGCCCGCAGCAATAGCCAGCCTGCCACGACGATGATCGTCTGGTGGACGATGTAAAAGGGAAAGACCGCCTCGGCCAGCGTGGTGCGCCAGCGATGCTCGCGGTTCCAGAAGCGGTCGGCGATGCCGACGAGCGCGACGATCATTGCCCAGCCCTGCACCAGCCGCGCGACGTCGAAGGGGATGCCGACCCAGTCGGGTGCGGGAATTTTGCCGGGCCAGTTCCATTCGACCCAGCTCACAAAGGCAAAGGCCGCGATCGCGATTGCCAGCCCCGCCCGCCAGCAGCGCGCGACCGCGGCAAACAGCTCCGGCCGGACGCGGAGCAGCCAACCGATGGCGAACGGTATCAGATAATGAAGATGCGACGGCCCGTCGTCGACCAGCGCATGCGTTTCGTCATGTTCGGGGAAGAGCACATAGATCAGCAGCCACCCCACAAGCGGCACCATCAACATGCGCCATCCCTTGAGCAGACGCGCCGCGCCGTCGGCGAGCCGCGCGCGCAGCGTTTCGGGGAACCATACCATCACCCCCGCCGCGAGCAGCGTATAAACCCAGAGATAGACGACGAACCACAGATGCTGCCACGTCGGCAGTATAATACCGTCGAGCGCGCCAAAGCGGAAATAGTCTTGCGTCCAGAAATGCACGAAACCGCCGCGATAGCCGTGCTGAACCGTCAATTCGATCCACGGCTGCGGAGGGATGACGAAGATGATGCCGAAGGCGAGCGGGATCAGCAATCGCGCGCTACGCGACCGCACGAACGCGCCGCCGCCTCCAAGCTTCGCGAACAGCGCCGCGCTTGCATAGCCCGACACGAGGAACAGCAGCGGCAGCCGCCAACTGTTCGTCGCCCGCATCGGGATCGCGACCCAGTCGATCACCGGGTCGATTTTGACGTGCCAGCCCCACGGCACGAAATACATGCCGATATGATAGAGGATCAGCAGCCCGAACGCCCCGATCCGCAGCCAATCCATGCCAAGGTGGCGCGTGGCGGTTATGCGCAAACTCGTCCCCTCCCTTGTCATCCCGGACTTGATCCGGGATCCAGGCACCATCGCGCGAATGGATCCCCGATCAAGTCCGGAATGACGAAAAGATGCGTTACGTCACCACCCGCCAGGCCAGCTCGGCGAATTCGCACAGCAGCGGCCGCGTATCGCGCGGGTCGATGATGTCCTCGACCCCGAATTTCTCGGCGGTGCGGAAGGGCGAGCGCACGCGGTTGAGCCGCTCGCGGATCGCTTCCAGATGCGCCGCCGGGTCCTCCGCCGCCTCCAACTCGCTTTTATAGGCGACCTCGACCCCGCCCTCGATCGGCAGGCTGCCCCAGTCGCCCGATGGCCATGCGAAACGATATTGAAAGCGCTCGGCATTCGACATCGCGCTTCCCGCAATGCCATAGGCGCGCCGCACGACCACCGACGCGAGCGGCACCGTCGCGCGATAAATGGCGTTCATCGCCTGCACGCCATATCGGATGGTTCCCGTCCGCTCGGCCTCGCCGCCGATCATGAAGCCAGGATTGTCGACGAGGTGGACGATCGGCAAGCGGAACTGGTCGGCGAGCTTCACGAAGCGCTCGGCCTTTTCGCTCGTCTTCGCGTCCCACGATCCGCCGAGGTAGGAGGGATCACTCGCGAGCACCGCGACCGGCCAGCCGTCAAGCCGCGCAAAGGCGGTAATAACCGCCCGCCCCCAGCGCGCGCCCATCTCGAAAAAACTCCCTGCATCGAACACCGCGTCGGCGATGCGCCGCATCGAATAGACTTGCTTCGCCTCGCGCGGGACGGTGGAAAGCAGCGCCTCGTCGCGGCGATCCGCCGGATCGCTGCACGGCGTGCGCGCAGCGCGTTCGTGGATCGAGGACGGCAGGTAAGAGAGGAAGCGCCGCGCCGCCGCAAAGGCTTCGACCTCGCTCGCGACCTCGTCGTCGACCACCCCGTTGCGCGTGTGGACATCGCTGCCGCCCAGCTCCTCGCGGTCGAGCGTGTCGCCGATCGCCGCCGCGACTGCCGGCCCCGCCGCAAAAAGCTGCGACAGCCCGCGCACCATGATGCTGTAGTGGCTCGCCACGACGCGCGCCGCGCCAAGCCCGGCAGTCGGCCCGAGCGCAAGCGCGACCACCGGCACCGTGTCGAGGTTCGCAATGATCTGGTCCCAGCCCGGAACATGGGGGATATAGGTATAGCCCATATCCTCGAGCGTCTTGACCGACCCGCCGCCGCCGGTGCCGTCGATCATCCGGATCAGCGGCAGCCGATATTCATGCGCCATCGCCTCGCACTGGACGAACTTGCGGTGCAGCGCCGCATCGGCCGCGCCGCCGCGCACGGTGAAATCGTCGGCGCTCGCGACGACCGGCCGCCCGTCGATATTGGCGCGGCCGAAGATGAAGTTCGACGCCGCCAGATCTTCCAGTTCGCCGTCGGGTCCATAGCTGCCACGCCCCGCAATCTTGCCGATCTCGCGAAAGCTGCCCGGATCGACCAGCGCCGCCAGCCGCGCGCGCGCGTCCATCTTGCCGCGGCCGTGCTGGCGCGCGACCTTTTCGGCGCCGCCCATCTTCTCGGCCATCGCCCGCCTCGCGTCGAGTTCGTCGACTTCCTTTTTCCAGCTCATGTCGGCGAGGCTAACTGACGTTGACGGAAACGTCATGCAAAACCTATCGTGGTGCGATGATCCGTCACCTTGTCCCAGCCGTGCTGCTCTTGTCCTTGTCCGCCTGCACTTCGGCGACGACACCGCCGCATCCCGAAGCCCGCCCCTTTGCGGCAGCTCCCTCCGCTGCGGCATCGGTCGACGCGGCGCTCGCGCGCGCGGCGGCGGCGAACAAGCGCGTCATCCTCATGTTCGGGCTCGACGCCTGCCACGACAGCCGCGGGCTCGCGGGCTGGTTCGAAACGCCGCGCTTCGCCGCGATGCTCGAACCGCGCTATGAAATCGTCTGGATCGATGTCGGCGCCGACCGCACATTGAACGCCGACTTGGCGGCACGTTTCGGCGTCGCTCCGATCGTCGGCACACCCACCGTCGTCATCACCGACGCAAAGGGAACGCCGCTTAACCTGACCGACGCGCCCGGCTGGCGAAACGCCGCCAGCCGCAGCGAGGACGACATATTCGACTATTTCGAGAAATGGGGAACGGCCAATGACTGACCGGAAATTGGAAGGGCGGACGGCGCTCGTCACCGGCGCCTCGCGCGGCATCGGGCGCGGCATTGCGCTGGCGCTTGCCGACGCAGGCGCAGACATCGCGGTCAATTACACGCGCGACACGGACGCCGCCGCCGAAACCGTCGCGGCCATCGCTGCAAAAGGCCGCAAGGCAAAGGCCTATCAGGCTTCGGTCGCCGACGAGGAGGCATCGGCGGCGATGATGGCCGCGATCGAGCGCGATTTCGGGCCGATATCGATCCTGATCAACAACGCGGGCATCGCCAGCCGCGGAAAAGCTGTCGCCGATACCGAAGCGGCCGAGGTCGAAAAGCTGCTCGCCGTCCATGCCGTCGGCGCCCATCGGCTGTCGCGCCTCGCTCTCCCCCAGTTGCGCCGCCACGCGCGGAGCGACATTGTCGTCATTTCGAGCATCGCGACGCTCCACAATGCGTCGAACGGCGCCCCCTATAATATGGCGAAAGCCGCCGGAGAGGCACTCGCACTTACCTTGGCGAAGGAAGAGATGAAGAACGGCGTCCGCGTCAACATCGTCGCCCCGTCGCTCACCGTCAGCGATATGGGCGAGCGCCTTGCGCGCGCAGTGACGGGTGAGGAGGACATCCACCACCTCGACGCCAAATTCCCCTTCGGCCGCGTGCCCACCCCCGGCGATGTCGCCGCGGCGGTGCTGTGGTTCGTCTCGGACGCGAACCCATATTGCTCGGGACAGAAGCTCAATATCGACGGCGCTGGATTGGCCAGCTTCCGCTAGGCTCAGCTTATCCCGTGCTCGGCCGGGATATCCGCGGGCGGCCCTTCGGGCATGGCCATCAGTTCGGCCTCGCTGGCCCCGGCTTCATAGCGGGCGAGCAATTCGTCGGGATCATAATCGACGCCGA
>Ga0208794_1000071_pt1 | contig 118274 bp, 113 predicted proteins | sample 32_taG_FD_184106 | JGI IMG/M metagenome (GOLD analysis project Ga0208794, IMG submission 184106) | Marine viral communities from the Gulf of Mexico - 32_GoM_OMZ_CsCl metaG (SPAdes) (version 2) | ecosystem: Environmental > Aquatic > Marine > Oceanic | place: Atlantic Ocean: Gulf of Mexico... | reverse complement strand
GGATCAAGGTGCAGCGGCCTATGATGAACGACATCGGAAACGCGTGCTCTCCAACCTTCAACGGCGCGCCAAGACCCTCGGTTTTGCATTGAAGCCCATTCCCGAGGCCGCGGCTGTTTCTTAGGAAGGTGCCCCATAAATATCGACCGCCCCGAGCATTCTGCTCGGGGCGGTCGATAGGGGGTGTCAGGTCTTAGTAGTCTGACCGGTAGTTCGACCTTTGGGCCTCCGGTTGCTGTTTTTCGCGCCCGGTGCGGTCCTCATCCGGGTGAAGTTCCCTTCGGCCCGTGGTGAGGGCAAGGATGATGACCGCCGCTAAGGTCAGGATGGTCAGACCGCCGAGAAAAAGCTCCGTGGTCATCTCCGTGTTCCTTTTTAGCACTGCGTTTCAGGTGCTCAACCGCGCGCAGGCCAAAGGGTTCCGACAAATTTTTCGCCTATGACGAGTCTGTGATCGTTCCGCCACGTTTCGGGCCAGATTCCATTGGGGCTTTGGCGCCTCAGTAATCGTAGATCATTTTACTGTCGGTCGGGACGTGGAAGTTCACTCTGATCTGATAGATGTCGTCGTTGGTTTCCACCTCGACCTGGCCGTTCAACTGGCGGGTAAAGGCGAGGATCAGACGCGAGCCTAGCCCGGTGCCGGACTTCACCTCTTCGGGGTTGCCGATGGTGTTGCGCACTTCGAGCATCGCCTGCTCTGGCCCGGTTTGGATCAGTTTGAGCGAAATGAAGCCTTTGCCATGTTCGACCGTCGAGACGTATTTAAGCGCATTGGTCAGCGCCTCAGAAACCAGCAGGGTCAGCGGCGCGGCATCGTCGGCGTCGATCTTGATCGGCTCGAAGGACTGTTCCACCTTTACGCCAGAGCCGGATGGCAAGCCGACAGAAAGCATCTGGCCCACAATCTCACGCAGCAACTCGCTGGCATTGACGCGGACCAGATCGTCATTTTGATAAAGGTTCTTATGCACGGTGGCGAGGCTGAGGATACGGTCTTGCAACCGACGCAGCACGAAACGCGCATCTTCGCTTTTGGCCTGCCGGATCTGCATGTTCATGATCGAAGAGATCAGTTGCAGGTTGTTCTTAACCCGGTGATGCACCTCTTTCAGCAGGATGTTTTTCTGCCGAAGGCTGTCTTCCAACGTCGCCTCGTCCCGCAGGATGGATTCCGCCATGCCAACAAAAGCAGACTCCATCTCGACCAATTCGGTGGGAACCGAGGGGCCGAGTGTCCCACGCGGCAGGGTGCGGTTCAGCGCGAAGCGCCGCATCTGCCGCCCAAGCTTGCGGATATGGTTGATCGCCAGACGGTTCAGCGCCCAGAAGGCCACGATAAGGCTCGCCAGCCACATGACGATGGGCAAAAGCGCGCTGAGGCGGGTCGAAACGCCGGTGTCCAAAAACGGGGTGTTGCTGGGCCAAACGCTAAGCGCGAAGACCGTGTCGGGCACGATCGGCACGATCACATAGGCGCGTTCTTGGCCGTCGGAATTTTGCGAAAGAAAGACATTGGGCTCTTTCGTGGTCAGCAACGACAGGGCGACATCGCTGGGATATTCCGTCTTGGCCACCTCAAGCCCGTTTTCGGTGGTAAGGATATGACCCATCTTATTGAGGGTCATCATCGCGACGCTGCTGTGTTTGCTCTTGGGCTCGCGGATCGCGTTAATGGCATCCTCGGGGATGCTAAGTGCCATGAAGCCGATCAACTCGCGCTCTTCGTAGACCGGCGCGTTGATCAGCGTCACCACTTGGTTGCTGACCGCCCCCTGCAACACTGGCATCGCGCGGCGGACGGGGTTTTCCAGCAGGGTCTGGAAATTCTCATCCTGCGAAAAGTCATGATCCTGCCCCGTGGAGGAGCAGGTCATTTGTCCGTCTAGTCCGATGAAACCCACAAGCGAATAGATGTCTGACGCCTGTTTGTATTCCCTAAGGAAAGCCGTGCATTCCTCGGGATCTTCCCGCCTGAGCCGCACGATGGCGGTGAGAGCTTCTGCCGCGCCAAAGGCCTCTTGGATCACCCGGCGTTCCGCCGCAGAGGCTTGTTCCGTGACGGCGATCAGCGATAGCTCCGCGCTTTGACGACTCTGATCCGCGATCTGCCGTGTCTGTACAACCGCGATCAGCCCGATGGGCAAAAGCGCGAGAGACAGAAACAGCAGGATACGGATCGTCAGCCCACGCATCAGATCACCGCTGAAGAAGCCAGATGTCATATTTAGAAAGAGGAAACTTTAGATGCGGATAGGACAGACATTGTTGCGTCATCGGTCATTTCAAGCGACTCGTCGTCATGGTGACCCAGCAGTTCGGCAAGGCGGGCACGCGCCCGGTTGGTGCGGCTTTTGATGGTGCCAACAGCGACCCCACACATCTCCGCAGCTTCTTCGTAAGAGAAACCGGAGGCCCCGACAAGAAGCAGCGCTTCGCGTTGTTCGTCCTTCAAAAGGGCCAGCGCTTTGCGGAAGTCGGTCATCTGCATGTGGCCATCATGCGCGGGCTTTTCGGCCAGCCCATCGGTCAGCACGCCATCCACGTCCGAGACTTCGCGCTTCGCCTTGCGGCGCGAGGAATAGTAGGTGTTACGCAGGATCGTGAAGAGCCAAGCACGCATATTCGTGCCTTCTTGGAACTTTTCGATGTTGGTCCACGCCTTGACCAACGTGTCCTGCACCATGTCGTCTGCCGTGGCACCATTGCGTGTCAGGCTGATGGCAAAGGCCCGCATGGCCGGCAGATGTTCTACCAGCTCGTCGCGCGGATCGGGACGGGTCATCATGACGTTCCTTTTTCTGAATCCTGTTCCTTCAACTTCTGAAGCAGATCCTTGAAACGATCAGGGATGCCTTCTTCGAGCGTCTCATCGAAGACCCGTTTGAGGTTGTCGTCGATGACGCGCTCGCGCTCGTCCTTGTTTCCTGAATTCACTAACATCACCTCTGGCATCGTCGTCTCGTTTGAATAATTATGCATGCATACTGGAACCAAACACAATGTCGACGTGTTTGGTTCCAAGAAAAGTAAAAAGGATTCGACTAGATGAACGATGCGACACAAAAGACCAGCATCAGCGATGAACTGGGAGCCAACATCCCCTACCTTCGCCGGTTCGCGCGGGCGATGACAGGCAGCCAGACCAGCGGCGACACCTTTGCTGCGGCAGCCCTCGAAGCCATCTTGGTTGATCGCTCGGTGCTCGATGGAGTAGATACAAAGACGGGTCTTTTCAAGGTTTTGTACGGTATTTGGGCCAGCGCAGGTGCCCCGGTCGAAGAGGGCGAAAGCGGCCCGCGGGCCAAGGCACAGCGCCATCTTTCCAGCCTCACGAACAACAGCCGTGAAGCGCTTTTGCTGCACACGATCGAAGGCTTCTCTCACGGGGAAATCGCCAAGATCATCGGTGTGGATGAGGCCGAAGCGGGCGAGTTGATCCAGATCGCCCATCGTGAGATGGCCGACAGCACCTCGGGTTCGGTGATGATCATCGAAGACGAAGCCATCATCGCGATGGACATTGAATCCATTGTGGCCGAGATGGGCCACCGCGTGACCGGCATCGCCCGCACCCGTGAAGAGGCGGTGAAACTGGGCAAGGCCGATGTGCCGGACCTGATCCTCGCCGACATTCAACTGGCCGACAACTCTTCGGGCATCGACGCAGTGAACGACCTGCTGAACGAGCTGGGCATGCGTCCGGTGATCTTCATCACGGCCTTCCCCGAGCGTCTGCTGACCGGCGACAAGCCCGAGCCTGCCTTCCTGATTTCCAAACCCTATTCGGTGGATCAGGTCGTCTCGGCCGTGTCGCAAGCGATGTTCTTTTCCTCCACGGAAACGCTCAACGCCTGAAGCTGAGCCGCGAAAACAGGGTTCCCCGCGCGCAACGTCGCGTAGGGAACCCTTTGCATTAAAAGCATGTGCCGCCTAACATCACTCAAACATTCAGGAGGCTTGCATGGCCAAGACCACAACCGCTGCCGCAAAAGAGGTGACGATTGACGATCTGTCGGATCAGATCGCACTTCTCAAAAAAGACATCGCATCGCTGACCGAAACCCTGGGCAACTATGGCAAGGCCAAGTCGGAAGAGATGCGCGACAATGCCCGCAATGCGGCGAATGATTTCGCCGATACGGGGCGTCTCAAGGCGATGGAAGTTCAGCAACAGGCCGAGGAATTCCTCAAGGCCCAGCCCGGAACCGCTTTGGGGATTGCCGCAGGCATCGGTTTCCTCGTCGGTCTTGTGACGGCCCGCCGCTAAATGCTGTCTTCGGTGATGCAACATCTGCGCGGCTCCCTGCGACGGGCGCTGCGCACTGCCATGCTCAGCGCCGGGGCCGTGCTTTTTTTGCTGATCGGCCTGCTGTTTCTCACGCTGGCGGCATGGCTTTACCTCATCACCGTCACCACAGCGCTCACCGCCGCGCTGATCCTCGGCGCGGTCTATTTCGGTATGGGCTTTCTCTTGCTCGCCATCGCCGGGTCAGATGGTGAGGCCGCGGCGCAGCGGTCCCGGCAAGAAGGCCCCGCCGCCTACGATCATGACGGCCTGAAGAACCTGGTCATGGCATTTCTGGCTGGCATAACCGCGGGTCAGAAAGCGCGCCGTTAACCGCGGCCAGCAGGTTGCTGCTGGAAAACGGGCGGGTGATGAATTTCAGCCGCTCGCCCACCTTTGCCAGCCGTGGTGTATCGTTCATGATGCAGATGATCGGAAACCACTCCTGCAAGTTCGACAGTTCCGACAGATGCTGCTGCAACTGTTCGCGCCGCAGCGACAGGACCGCGAATTCCGTGTCGTTGACGTTGTCCACCAAGGCGCTGAGGTCAAAGCTTTCCAATACTTCAATTTGAGATTGCGGAAACGCGGCAGAAAGCGTTTCATTTATGTCTGAACAGACCAATGGGTCCGGTTCGTAGATCAAGATCGACATGGTCTTCCCCCGGGTAAGCAAAGTCGCCGGTGTAGGGGGTGCGCAAAACGCGCGCATTAAACTAAGACATATGAAGGCAAATTTTATCTAATGACGACACTATGCCGCTATTGCCCCCTTCGGCGCAAGGATGCCTTCCTGCCGATGTCGAAAGAAGAAGTGAGCTTCATGGAGAAGTTCAAGTCGGGTGAGCTGACCGTCGAACCTGGCACGCCGATCCTGATGGAAGGGTCGAACTCGCCCCAGCTTTACACGGCGCTCACCGGAATGGGCATCCGCGACAAGACGCTGGAGAACGGTAGCCGGCAGGTCATTAGCTTTGTCTTCCCCGGCGATTTCATCGGGCTACAGGCAGGCATCATGGGCGAAATGGGCCATTCCGTCGAAGCCCGGACCCATATGCGGCTCTGCGTTTTTAACCGCAGTGAGTTCTGGAATTTTTTCAAATCCCACCCCGAACGCGCTTTTGACATCACTTGGCTGGCCGCCATCGAAGAGCATTTCATGGGCGAAGTCCTCGCCACCATCGGCCAACGCACCGCGATGCAGGCCATCGCTTGGGCGATGGTCAAGATTTTCGAACGCGGCCAGTCGCTCGGGATGGTCACCCACAACCAGATGCTGCTGCCCTATTCCCAACGCGATCTGGCCGATGCGCTTGGCCTCTCGGTGGTGCACACCAACAAGACCCTCGGCGCCCTGAAGGAGCGTCAATTGCTGTCATGGTCCGACAGGGTGCTGCAAATCAACGATCTCGCCGCCTTGGCGAAAGAGGGGATGACGGATCCGGAAAGCCGCCAAAAACGCCCGCTGCTCTAACCGTCAGTCCTGCGCAACATCGATATAGGTATCCGCCGCCTCCGCCCCGCGTTGCCCGCGCGGCTTGGCCGGGCCAACGGTGCTGTCAGGCCGCGTCCGCCGCTCCACCTGCGCGTTCAACGCGGCCCCAAACAAGATCAAAAAGCTGCTGATCCAAAGCCAGATCAACATCGCGATCACCGCCCCGATCGAGCCATAGACCTGATTATAGTTGCCGAAATTGGCCACATAATAGGAAAAACCGATGGAGAGCACTGCCCAGGACAGCACCGCCAAAATCGCCCCGCTGCTGAGCCACGGCAGCCGCGCCGCCCGCCGGTTCGGGCCAAAGCGGTAGAGCACCCCAACCCCGGCAAACAAAACCACCGTCGCCACGGTCCAGCGCAAAAGGTCGGCCACCGCATTGCCAAAGGGGCCAAGCGGGATGAAGGCCAGAATGATCGGCGCGATCACTACCGCCAGCAGCGCCACGATGCCGACCGCCACAAGGCTCACCGTCAGAAGCAGGGCATGAAGGTAGTGTTTCGCGGCATTGCGGTTGCGCTCATTGTAAACGGCGTTCAATCCGATCACCATCGCCCCCACCCCGGCCCGGGCGGACCAAAGCGCCACCAGCAATGACACGATACCGGCCCAACCCAATGTATCGGCCCGCGCGGTGACCAAGCCGGTCACCTGCGTATTGATGATGTCATAGACGTCATCCGGCAGCAGTCCGCGCACTTCCTCCAATTGGGCGACGACGACGACAGGGTCCGAAATCAGCCCCAAAAGCGCGATCAATGCCGCCAGCGCCGGAAACAGCGACAGCATGGCGAAAAACGCCACCCCGGCCGAGATCAGCGCAAGGTTGTCCTCCGCCGCCTGTTTCAGGCTCGCTTTGAAAGCATCCCAATAGATCGCCGGTCGGGTCGGGGGTCTGCGCAACACCAATGCCATTCCTCTCAATTCGGCCCCGACCTTGATCGGGACCGCTTTGCCTCAACTGTCCTCCACATCGTCGCGGACCTGGCCCCAGGCAACAAGGGTGAAGACCACCGTGCCGCCAATGATGTTGCCCACAAGCACCGGCAGGAAGAAGCCAAAGATCGCCTGACCGACCCCCAAGCCGCCATGCAGGATCAGCGCTGCCATCTCGACCGACCCCGCGACAATATGCGTGAAATCCCCCGCCGCAATCAGCCATGTGAAGGTCAGGATCAGGAAAAAAGCCGTCTCATCCGCTTGCGGAAGCATCCAAACGATCAGCGCCACGATCACGCCCGCCGGAATGCCCCGCCAAAATGCTTCTGACAGCCCCATGCCGGTGGCGTGTTCCGAAAGACTAATTATGGCAGGCAGAATGTTTTCAGGGATGGCGGGCGTATAGATAAACAGCGCCGCCGCCGCGAAGGCCCCAACGACATTCGCCCCCAGCACGACACCCCAAAGCCGCAACAGGCTGCACAAAACACCCAAACTACGCTCCTGCATCAGCGGCAAGACGGTGGTGATGGTGTTCTCGGTAAACAACTGCATCCGGCCCATGATGACAGCGATGAAACCCAAGGAGTAGCCAAGGTTCTCCAGCAGGAACCGCCATTCCGCATCCGGCAGATAGGTCCGGAAAATCGCCTCGCCCAAGACAGAAAGACTGATCAGCATCCCCGCAGAAATCCCCGACCAGATCAATGACCGGTTGGTGCGGTTCAACTCATCGCGCCCCTCGCGGCGGATCACCTCATAGATCAGCTTGGGCGACAGCGCCGCCGCATCACTGACAGAGCGTTCTTCCGCCTCCTCCTGCACAGCAGAGGTCGGGGGTTTCTTCTGGATCAGTGGGGCCATGCGTGTTCTTCCTAAAAACTATGGACATAATGAACATAGCCCGCCGCAGCCTCCTGCACAGTAAAAAGACCGCAGCCTCACGCCGCACCACCAGCGGCCCTTTCGAGCCTCCCCCCTTCAACTTCATCCTTTCTCAAATACCGATCCCGCACTCTCAACCAGCCGGATCAGCCGCGTTCATCCCCACTGGCCCGCAAGGCCAACCCCTCAACAATCGCCGTCAGCGCCGCCCCCCGATGCAGTTCCGCCCGTGGAAACCGCGCCCGCATCTCCTCTTCGACCACCGCCATCAGGCTCGACCCGCCGACAAAGATCAGCCGGTCCACTGCCTCGGGCGCGAGGCCTGCGTTCTGCGCCGTCGCCTCTGCCGCATCCCCTATCTGCACAGCGAGTTTCGACAGCCGCTTGCGCATCCAGTCGCGGGGCAGGGGCAAGGTCGCGCGGGGTTTGAGCATCGAGACATCGATCACCGGATCAGCATCCCCCGCGCCCTTCGCACCATTGGCGCGGATTTTCCCCGCTTCGACAGCAAAGGCGAGGTCATGGCCAAGCTCCTCGTCGAGCACTTTAACCAAGCGAGCCAGACGTTTGGGATGTTCGGCGAACTTATGGAGTTCCGCCGCCGCCTTTCGGGTCTCCGGCCCATAGAGAAACGGAATTTTCGCCCAGGTGGCCAGATCGTTAAAGATCGCATTGGGCGCGATATGGGTGTCACCCCCGAAAGCGTGGCGAATTTCGCTGCCCATGCCAAGCTGCGGCATCACCCGCCCGATCGACAGGGACCGGTCGAAATCGGTCCCGCCCAGCCGAATGCCGTGGCTTTCCAGAATGTCGATCTCATCATTTCCGCGCTGCCGGAACAGCGTGAAATCCGAGGTGCCGCCGCCAATATCGATGACCAACCCCAGATCCCCCGGACGCAAGGCCGCGCGATTGGCAATCGCGGCGGCTTCGGGTTCGTTCATGAAGTCCACATGATCGAAACCCGCCCGGCCATAGGCCTCGCGCAGGTCTGTCAGGGCTTGTGCATCGCGGGCGTCATCGGCTGAGTGAAAGCGCACGGGGCGTCCCGAGAGCGCCCTGTCGAAGTGCAGTCCCGTGGCGGCTTCGGCCTGCGTTTTGACCCGTGCCAGAAACCGCGCAACAATGTCGATAAAGTCGAGTCTTTCGCCCAATAGCACCCTTCGTTCGCGCATCAGCCGGGTGCCAAGCAGGCTTTTCAAGCCGCGCATATAGCGGCCCTCGGCCCCGGCCAGCAGCGCGTCGGATGCCGCGGCACCGATCCGCATTTCCCGCGCTTCGAAATCAAAGAACATCGCCGTCGGAAGGGTCTGCGCCTCGGCCTCCAGCGGGATCAGGCGCGGCGTGCCGTCAACGGCGATGCCCGCCGCGGTGTTGGAGGTTCCGAAATCAATCCCCAGCGTGGCCATGATGTTCTCCTGATGCCTTTTCACGGTCGCCCCGATGCGCGGCACGCCTGTGCAAAGCACCCGCGATACCCTTCTCGCGCGCGCTTGGCAACGAAGGCTGGCGTGCCGCGTGGCTTTTGGCTAGCCTCGCAAAAAATACGCCAATATGGGAGACTTTCATGAACCGTTTGAACCGCTTGATGACCGGTGTGGCCAGCGCCGCATTGGCCGCTGCCGCCACGACGGCCCTTGCCAAGGACGACATCACCGTCGCCATGCAGCTTGAGCCGCCGCACCTCGATCCGACCTCCGCCGCTGCGGGCGCCATCGACTCGGTGCTATATACCAATGTTTTCGAAGGGCTGACCCGCTTCATGGGCGACGGCTCTGTCGTGCCGGGGCTGGCGGAATCTTGGGAGATTTCCGAAGACGGGCTGACCTATACTTTCAAGCTGCGCGAGGGGGTCACCTTTCACGATGGCACCACGATGGATGCCGAGGATGTGAAATTCACCCTCGACCGGATCAATGCCGAAGACAGCGCCAACGCGCAAAAGGCACTTTATTCCGCAATCTCCGAGGTGAATGTCATCGATCCCCAGACCGTTGAGGTCAAACTGAGCGAGCCGAACGGCAACATGCTTTTCAACCTCGCCTGGGGCGATGCGGTGATCGTGGCGCCGGAATCGGTCGAGACGATCAAACAGACCCCAATCGGCACCGGCGCATTCAAGTTCGAAAACTGGAACCAAGGCGACAAGATCACCCTGACCCGGAATGAAGACTATTGGGGCGAAGCGCCCGCGCTGGCCAGTGCGACCTTCAAATTCATCTCGGACCCGACAGCGGCTTTCGCCTCCGTCATGGCCGAAGATGTCGATGTTTTCACCGGCTTCCCCGCGCCCGAGAATATCCCCCAGTTCGAAGCCGACCCGCGGTTTCAGGTTCTGATCGGCTCGACCGAAGGGGAAACGATCCTGTCAATCAACAACCAGCGCGAACCTTTTGATAACGTCAAAGTGCGCGAGGCCGTGGCCCATGCCATCGACCGGCAGGCGATCATCGACGGCGCGATGTTTGGCTATGGCACGCCCATCGGCACCCATTTCGCACCGCATAACCCAGACTACGTCGACCTGACACAGATGAGCGCCTACGATCCCGAAAAGTCCAAGGCGCTGCTGGCCGAGGCCGGTTTCCCCGATGGGTTCGAGACGACATTGCACCTGCCGCCCCCCTCCTACGCCCGCCGCGGGGGTGAGATCATTGCCGCGCAGCTGGCCGAGGTTGGCATCAAGGCGCAGATCACCAATGTCGAATGGGCGCAGTGGTTGGAAACCGTGTTCAAAGGCAAAGATTTCGGCCTGTCGATCATCAGCCATACCGAGCCGATGGACATCAACATCTATGCCAACCCGGACTATTACTTCCAGTATGACAATGCCGAATTCCAGTCTCTGATGACCGAGTTCAACAAGACCGCCGACCCCGCCGCGCGGAGCGAAATGCTGGCCAAGGCGCAGCGTATTATCGCCGAAGACTATGTGAACGGTTACCTGTTCCAGCTCGCCTTCCCGACGATTGCCAAGGCCGGTGTCGAAGGGCTTTGGGTGAACGCACCGACACAGGCGACCGATCTGACCGGCGTCAGCTGGGCAGAGTGATCTGAAAGGATCATGTTGAGACACTAAAAAAGGGCGCGCCGGGAGGCGCGCCCTTTGTAATTAGATGCGAAGACCTATTAGTCTTTGCCACGCATGCCAGCAGCGGCTTCGCTTACCAGCGCGTCAGGGTTCTGGTTGCAGACGACCATGAAGTCTTCCATTTCCTGCTGCATGTCCGTGTCGGCCATCACGTCGGCGTCTTCGGAATCTTCAACGGCTTTGGTGTTGTCGATCAGGGAATCTTCGGCCTCTTCGGAATCTGTTGCTTCTTCAGCGGAGATGTCGCTCGGCTCAGAACCGTCGCTCTTGGTTTCGGTGATCAGGGAGCCACCGTGGCCGCCATCTTCCAGCTCGGCGATTGCCATGGAAGCGACTTTCATTTTGTCGTCATCGCTCAGTTCTTGGTACTGGGCGCAGGTCATGGTGGCCATGTCCATGTGCGCAGCGGCAAATGCGGGTGCGGAAACGGTGCCCAGAAGGCTGGCGATCGCAAGTGTTTTCAAAGTCGTTTTCATTTTCATTCTCCAGTTTTGTCTGTTCTCCCGAAAACAACACCGCATAACCGATATGGTTCCAGCGCATAGCGATAAGCCCCGCGAAAACCGCGCCCAAAGCGGCTAAGAGCATGCCTTGACTGGATTCTTTCAGCGATCATTCGGGGCGCAGCTTGCCGAACATCCAAAAAATGATCATTTTTTTCTTTCTCGCGCGGGAAACTGCACGCGGGCTCTGGACCCTCTCGAGCGTGCCGCCTAACCTCCGCGCTATGTTGCGCTATGCGTTGAAAAGATTTCTCTCCTTGCTCATCAGTCTCGCGGTCGCGTCGCTGGTGATTTTCATGGTGATCGAGGTCGCCCCCGGCGATCCGGCGTCCTTTATGCTGGGCTTGAATGCCCAGCCCGAAACACTGGCCGCGCTGCGCAGTGAACTGGGGCTCGATCAGTCCCGGCCAGAGCGTTATCTGGAATGGGTCGGTGGCATGTTGCAGGGGGATTTCGGCACCTCCTACACCTATCGCACCCCGGTGACCGAGATGATCGGCGACCGGCTTTGGGTCTCTGTGCCCTTGGCGCTTTATGCGCTTTTCCTCTCTGTCGTCGTGGCCTTTCCGGCGGGCATCTATGCTGCCTCGCGCCGCGGTAGGGCGGGGGATGTGGGCGTGATGGGGGCGACGCAATTGGGTGTGGCTGTGCCGAACTTCTGGTTCGCCATGATCCTCGTGCTGATCTTTTCGATCAATCTGCGCTGGTTTTCGGCAGGCGGTTTCGTCGGTTGGGACAAGGGGCTTTTCGCCGGGCTGCACGCGCTGACCCTACCTGCCATCGCGCTGGCCTTGCCGCAGGCGGCGATCCTTGCGCGGGTCATGCGCTCGGCCCTGCTGGATGTGCTGGGCGAAGATTTCATGCGCACCGCGCGGGCCAAGGGGCTGACCGCACGGCAGGCGCTTTGGCGGCACGGGCTGCGCAATGCGTTGATCCCGGTGCTGACCATCATCGGCTTGCAATTCTCCTTCCTGCTGGCCGGGTCGATCATTATCGAACAGGTCTTTTACCTGCCGGGCCTTGGGCGGCTGGTGTTTCAGTCGATCTCGGCACGAGACCTGATCGTCGTCGAGTCGGTCGTGATGCTCTTGGTCTTCTCAGTGATCTTGGTGAACTTCCTTGTCGATCTGGCCTATGCCGCCGTCGATCCCCGGCTGAGGGCACGCACATGAACCGCAATCTGTTTCTTGGGGCCGTGCTGACCTCGGTCTTTCTGCTGGCCGCGCTGATCTCCTTTGTCTGGACGCCCTATGACTATGCCGGGCTTGATATCGCGAACAAGCTGCGCAGCCCGTCGTTGGCGCATCCGATGGGGACGGATCACTTTGGTCGCGACATTCTGAGCATGATCATGGTCGGTGCGCGCACCTCTATCGCCGTCGCGCTGGTGGCGGTGGGCATTGGCATGGGCGTGGGTGTGCCGCTGGGGCTTTGGGCTGCGGCGCGGCGCGGCAGCCTTGTGGATGAGGTCATCATGCGTGGCAATGATCTGGTCTTTGCCTTCCCGGCCATTGTCATCGCCATCCTGATTACGGCGGTCTTTGGAGCCGGGGCGATCAATGCGATCATCGCCATCGGCATCTTCAACATTCCCGTTTTCGCCCGCATTACCCGCGGCGCGGCGCTGTCGCTGTGGCAGCGGGAGTTCATCATGGCAGCACGGGTGGCAGGCAAATCCGCGGCCCGGATCTCGTTCGAGCATATCCTGCCCAATGTCGCCAACCTGCTGATCGTGCAGGGGACCATCCAGTTTTCTCTCGGCATCCTCGCCGAGGCGGGGCTGAGCTATGTCGGCCTCGGCGCGCAGCCGCCGGTGCCGTCTTGGGGCCGGATGCTGGCCGATGCGCAGACCATGGTCAGCATCGCGCCGCATATGGCCCTGATGCCGGGTTTCGCAATCATCCTGACGGTGTTGGGGCTGAACCTGATGGGTGACGGGCTGCGCGACCTGCTTGATCCCCGCCTGAGGGTGGCACGCACATGACGCTTTTGGATGTCTCTAACCTTTCGCTGTCGATCCACGGGCTGCGCATCCTCGACGGGGTGACCTTCTCTGTCGCGCCCGGTGAAATCGTGGCTGTGACCGGGGAAAGCGGCTCGGGTAAGTCGATGACCGCGCTGGCTGCGATGCAACTGCTGCCCAAGGGCGCGAAGACCACCGGCCACATCATGCTAGGCGACGATGATCTGGCCCAAATGGACGAAGCGGCGCTTTGCGGGATGCGCGGCAATGACATCGGCATGGTGTTCCAAGAGCCGATGACCGCGCTCAACCCGGTGCAAAGCATCGGTCGCCAAGTGGCCGAAACCATCCGCGTCCATGAACCCAGCGTCTCCCGGGTCGAGGCTGAGGCCCGCGCCGCCGATACGCTGACCCGCGTCGGCCTGCCCCAAGACCACTTCCCCCTGTCGCGCTATCCGCATGAGCTGAGCGGTGGGCAGCGCCAGCGGGTGGTGATCGCCATCGCCATCGCCCTGCGCCCCCGTCTGCTGATCGCGGATGAGCCGACCACGGCGCTGGATGTTACTACGCAGGCGCAGATCCTCGCCCTGCTGACCCGCTTGGCGCGCGAAGACGGCATGGGGCTGTTAATGATTACCCATGACCTTGCCGTCGTGGCGGATATGGCCGACCGGATTATCGTCATGCGCAAGGGGCAGATCGTCGAACAGGGGGAGACGCAGGCCCTGCTGCACAACATGCAGCACCCCTATACCAAAATGCTTTTCGACGCCTCCCGCCATGAGGTGAACCTGCCCGCGCCGCCCGCGCCTAAGCCTCTGTTAGAGGTCAAAGGCGTATGCCGCGATTACCATCTGCCGCGCAAGACACTCTTTGGCGCGCCCGGCACGTTCCGCGCGGTGGACAACCTCAGCTTTACCCTAAACCGGGGGGAGCGTTTGGGGCTGGTCGGGGAATCCGGTTGCGGGAAATCGACCCTGACCCGGGCGATTTTGGGGCTGGAGCCGGTGCAAGAGGGCAGTATCACTGTCGATGGCCAGCCGGTCTTTACCGGGACGCAGCCGAACCTCGCCGTGCGCCGCAAGATGCAGGTGGTGTTTCAAGACCCTTTCGGCAGCTTCAATCCGCGCCACCGCGTTGATCGGTTGGTGACCGAGCCGTTTCACCTGCTCGACAACCCGCCACAGGGGGCCGAGCGTTCCCGCGCGATTGACGAAGCGCTGACCGCCGTGGGACTGCGCCCGGCGGATGCACGGAAATACATTCACGAATTCTCCGGCGGGCAGCGCCAGCGGATCGCCATTGCCCGGGCGCTGATCATCCGGCCCGAGTTGATCCTGTTCGATGAGGCCGTCAGCGCGCTTGATGTCTCGGTCCGGGCGCAGATCCTCGACCTGCTGGCCGATCTTTGCAGCCATTATGACCTGACCTATCTCTTCATCTCGCATGACCTGTCGGTGGTGCGCACGGTGACGGATCGGGTGTTGGTGATGCAGTCCGGCAAGATCGTAGAGGCCGGAGAGACCGCGCAGGTCTTTGACGCGCCGCAGCACGCCTATACCAAATCGCTGATCGCCGCCGCGCCGGTTCTGCCCGACTTGCCCCAGCCCGTCGGGTAGGCTTTGCGGCCCTTCGTGTCAGCCGCATTGATTGCGATGAAAAACCGACCTAACGTGAAGTTGGGGATTCCCGCCACGGGGGCATGTCTGCTCGCGGCCCGAACGGCGCGTTTGAAATTTCCCTGCCCAGTCAATTGCCTGAAGGCTGCGGCGCTCTACTTGTGCATGCAATGGCGGAGGCCTAAAGGGTGGTCCGCCAATTATAACAATGGGAGACATCTTATGAAAATGTTCAAAATGCTCGCGATGACCGGTGCCATGGTGGCCGGCACTGCGGCCATGGCTCAGGAAAAGTTCATCACCATCGGCACTGGTGGCCAGACGGGCGTTTACTTTGTCGTCGGTCAGTCGATCTGCCGTCTGGTGAACCGCGGCACCGCGGATCACAACCTGAAATGCACCGCGCCTTCCACCGGCGGGTCGATCGCCAACATCAACGCGATCAAAGCGGGCGACATGGACATGGGCGTGGCCCAGTCCGACTGGCAGTTCCACGCCTACAACGGCTCCTCCCAGTTCGAGGGCGACAAGTTCGACAACCTGCGCGCGGTCTTCTCCGTGCATGGTGAGCCCTTCAACGTCATCGCCCGTGCCGACAGCGGCATCGAGTCCTTCGATGACCTCAAGGGCAAGCGCGTCAACATCGGCAACCCCGGTTCCGGTCAGCGCGCCACCATGGAAGTCGTGATGGACGCCAAAGGCTGGACGCTGGACGATTTCGCACTGGCCTCCGAGCTGAAACCGGCTGAGCAAGCCGCCGCTCTGGGCGACAACAAGGTGGATGCGATCATCTACACCGTGGGCCACCCCAACGGTTCGATCCAAGAAGCCGTGTCGACCGTTGATGCCAAGATGATCCCCGTGGACGGTGACGCAATCCAAGGTCTGATCGACGACAACCCCTATTATGCCGAGGCCACCGTGCCGGGCGGCATGTATAAGGGCACCGACGAAGACGTGAAAACCTTCGGCGTGAAAGCCACCTTCGTGACCTCCGCCGATGTTGACGACGAAGTCGTTTATCAGGTGGTCAAGGCGGTCTTTGACAACTTCGACCGTTTCAAGCGTCTGCACCCTGCCTTTGAGAACCTGACCCAAGAGGAAATGATCTCGGGCGGTCTTTCCGCGCCGCTGCACCCCGGCGCCGAGAAGTATTACAAAGAGCAAGGTTGGCTCGAGTAATCTATCCGTGACATGATAGCTCTGGCGGCGGTACGCTGCCGTCAGGGGCCCGGAAAAACAATATGCGCATCCGCCCCAAGGTGGAGCCTACAGGGGGACGATATGTCTGAGAAGGACCAGCAAAAGGCGGCGGCTGTCGAAACCGCCGCGACCGGTGACCGGGGTGGATTGAGCCAGGCGGAACTGGACGAACTTGTCGCTTCTTCTGACACGGGTGGGCGTTCTGTCAGCGGGTTGATGGGCACCTTGCTGCTGCTGGTGGCATTGGCTTGGTCCCTTTTCCAACTCTACATCGCCTCGCCCATCGGCCTTTTCAACGATACGCTGGCCCGCTCCATCCACCTCGGCTTTGCCGTATTCCTTGGCATCATGGTGTTTCCGGCCACGCGCACGAGTTTTCAGGTGGCGCTTGGCGTCATCGTTCCTGCCGTTCTTGCCGCGCTCTTTATGGTCAGTACGAAGGATTCCACCGCGGTCTGGTGGATCCCGTTCCCGGCGGCCTTTGTGGTCGCGACAGTGCTGCTCGGCTCGCCCAAGAACCGCATTCCGATTTGGGAATGGGCCTTGGCCATCGTCGGCACATTTTGTGCGCTGTATCTCTTTATCTTTTACCGTGACATCGCCAACCGCGTCGGCGCGCCGATCCTGCCGGATTATATCGCAGGGGTGACCGGCCTGTTGATCCTGCTCGAAGCCACCCGCCGCGCCCTTGGGCCCGCGCTGATGATCGTGGCGAGCGTCTTTCTCTTCTACACCGTGCTTGGCCCCTATATGCCCAGCATCATCGCCCATAAGGGCAACAGCCTTTCGGAGATCGTGAACCACCAGTGGATCACGACCGAAGGCGTCTTCGGCATCGCGCTTGGCGTGTCGACCTCCTTCGTCTTCCTCTTCGTGCTTTTCGGCTCGCTGTTGGACCGTGCGGGTGCGGGCAACTACTTCATTCAGGTCGCCTTCAGCCTCATGGGCCACATGCGCGGCGGCCCGGCGAAGGCTGCGGTCGTGGCCTCGGCGATGACCGGCCTGATCTCGGGCTCATCCATTGCCAACGTCGTGACCACGGGCACCTTCACCATCCCGCTGATGAAGAAGGTGGGCTTCAACTCCGAAAAGGCCGGCGCGGTCGAGGTGGCTTCGTCGGTCAACGGGCAGATCATGCCGCCCGTCATGGGGGCCGCGGCCTTCCTGATGGTCGAATATGTCGGTATCCCCTATTTCGACGTGGTCAAACACGCCTTCTTGCCTGCGGTGATCTCCTACATCGCGCTGGTCTATATCGTGCATCTTGAGGCGATGAAGGCCGGGATGCAGGGCCTGCCGCGCGCCTATACGCCTAAGCCGCTGGTGCAGCAGCTTATCGGTATCGCCTTTGCGATCATCGCAATCTGCGCGCTGTCCTTTGCGGTTTACTACCTGATGGGCTGGATCCGCCCGGCCTTCCCCGAAACCGCGGGTTATATCATCTTTGTCTTCCTTACGGCGGTCTATGTCGGCCTGCTTTATGTTGCGAGCAAAGAAGAACCGCTTGAGATGGAAGACCCCAACGCCGAGGTGACGACCCTGCCGATGCCGGGGCCAACTGCGCGTTCCGGTCTGCATTTCATCCTGCCTGTCGTGGTGCTGGTCTGGGCGCTGATGGTCGACCGCCTGTCGCCCGGCCTCTCGGCCTTTTGGGCCGCGGCCTATATGATCTTCATCCTGCTGACACAGCGCCCGCTGATGGCGATGTTCCGGGGGGAGAGCCAGTTCGTCAACGATGTCAAAGCCGGGTTCCTTGACCTGATCGACGGTCTGGTCACCGGCGCGCGCAACATGATCGGCATCGGCATCGCCACGGCGACAGCGGGCATCATCGTCGGCGCGGTCAGCCAGACCGGTGTCGGCTCGGCGCTTGCGGATGTGGTCGAAGTGCTCTCGGGCGGCAATATCCTTGCCATCCTGTTCCTGACGGCGGTGCTCTCGTTGATCCTTGGCATGGGCCTGCCCACCACGGCGAACTACATCGTCGTCTCGGCGCTGCTGGCCCCGGTGATTGTGACGCTGGGCCAGCAGAACGGGCTGATCGTGCCGCTGATCGCGGTGCATCTCTTCGTCTTCTACTTCGGCATCATGGCCGATGTGACCCCGCCGGTGGGACTGGCGAGTTTTGCTGCCGCCGCCGTTTCGGGCGGTGATCCGATCCGCACAGGTCTGGTCGCCTTCTTCTACTCCCTGCGCACCGCGGCGTTGCCGTTCCTGTTTATCTTCAACACGGAATTGCTGCTGATCGGAGTCACATGGGGGCAGGGGCTGTTCATCTTTGTGGTGGCCACCGTGGCCATGCTGCTTTTCGCGGCGGCGACCCAAGGTTTCTTTCTGGCCCGCAACCGTTTCTATGAAACCATCGCGCTGCTGCTCATCGCCTTTACCCTGTTCCGCCCGGGCTTTTGGATGGACATGATCTATCCCCCCTATAGCGAGGAAGCTCCGACCGAGATCGTTCAGGCCGCCGAAGAAACTCCCGCGGGCGAACGGCTGCGGCTGCGCATCTCGGGCGTGAACGATCTGGGCGATCCGCTGGAGTTCGTGGCCCTGCTGCCCATCGGCGAAGGTGAGACTGGTGCCGAGAAGCTGGAGGCCGCGGGTCTCATGTTCCGCGAGGATGGCGACAAGATGATCATCGACGATGTCCTCTATGACAGCCCGGCGCAGGGCGCGGGCCTTGATTGGGATCAAGAGGTGCTGCGGGTGCTGAAACCGATGCCGCAACCCAGCAAGTACTGGATGTTCATCCCCGCCCTGCTACTTCTGGCGCTGGTGGTCTTCTTGCAACGGGGCCGTGCCGCGCAGGCCCCCCGTAAGCCCGCGACAGCCTGAGGAGGGCGCATCATGTTCGATAACATTCTGCTGACCGTTGATCTGAGCGACCCGAAATCATGGGAAAAGGCGTTGCCGCAGGCGATTGATATGATCCGCCTCTCCAAGGGCACGCTGCATATCCTCTCGGTCGTGCCGGACATGGGCACGCCGCTGGTCGAAGGGTTCTTTCCCGCAGATTACGAGAAACAGGCCACGGGCCGCGCGGCCAAGGCGCTTGAACAGCTGGTCGAGCGTGAGGTGCCTGATGACGTAAAGGTGAAGCAGCACCTGAAATTCGGCAAGATCCACCGCGAGGCGCTGAAAACGATAAAGAAATCAAACGCCGATCTGGTGGTAATGGGGTCCGAGCACCCCGACAGCCTGCGTGAATTCCTCGTCGGCTCCAACGCCGACCGCATTGTGCGTCGTTCCCCTGTTTCCGTTCTGGTCGTGAGGGCGTAAGACAGGTGCTTCGCGGAGATAGGCAAGGAAATGGTCCATTGCGCCGCGTAGTTCGGAGTATTCACGCATGACCCCTTTCGCGATTGCCGGCGTGCAGATGTACGTCAATGCCTTGCAGCCCAATGTCGAGGGCATGATCCAGCGGCTCGACATTCTGATGGCGCGTTTCCCTTGGACACAGATGGTGCTGTTCTCCGAACTGGCACCTTTCGGCCCGCTCGACCGGTTTGCCCTGCCGCCCGAGAATGAGACGATCGAACAGTTTCAGGCCGCCGCGCGGCGGCACCGGGTCTGGCTGATCCCCGGTTCGATGTTCCTCAAGCATCCCGAGGATGGCCGCGTGTATAACACCTCGGTCGTCATCAACCCCGAAGGCGAAGTGGTGCGCCGCTATGCCAAGATGTTCCCGTTCCGGCCCTATGAGGCGGGCATCGCCGCGGGCAATGAATTCTGCATTTTCGATGTGCCGGATGTGGGCCGCTTTGGCCTGTCGATCTGCTATGACATGTGGTTCCCCGAAACGACGCGGCAGCTGACCTCGCAAGGGGTTGAGGTGTTGCTGCACCCGGTGCTGACCGGCACCACCGACCGCGATGCGGAACTTGCCATCGCGCGCGCCACGGCGGCGCAGTTCCAGTGCTATATCTTCGACGTGAACGGCCTCGGCGCCGGGGGCGTGGGCCGCTCCTGCGTGGTCGATCCGACTTCGATGGTGCTGCACCAATCGGCGGGGCAAGAGGACATGTTCCCGATCGAGATCGACCTCAACATGGTGCGCCGTCAGCGTGAGACGGGGATGAAGGGCTTGGGCCAACTGCTCAAATCCTTCCGCGACCGCCCGACAGACTTCCCGGTCTATGACCGTGACAGCGGCGCGGATGCCTTCCTGCACACCCTTGGCCCGCTTGAAATCCCGCAACAGGGCAGCCGCGCGGGGCTGCATGTCGATGTGCCCGCCCAGCAGGTGCCTGCCGAAATCCCGACCTATAAGGGCAAGAACGGTTTCCCGCCTGAGCCGCTTGCCAGCCCCACCGCCGGGACGGCGCCCGAGGTGGCCCAGACACCGGCGCCCGTGGCCCCGGCTGCGGGCACGCCCGACCCACAGACAACGCCCGACACGCCCGGGCAGAACGACAATACCAGCGGCTAGGCCGGGGTTAGGTTCGCACAAAGCGCTACCTGACGCATCGGTCGGCCCTCCAGCAGAGGACGACTGATGCATTCTATGAACGACTATTCCTCGGCCATTCAACTGCGGTCGGATCGGTGGAGCGCACTGCGCGCCGCCGCCGCCGCCATGTCGCGCGATCCGAAAGGCAAGAACGCGGCGCAGGGGCGCAAGGAAATTGAGGCGCTGTTTGAGTCACTGGCCCTGATTGAGCCCTATTGGGCCTTTCCGGGCATGTCCGCCTTTGACCACATGCGCCGGCAGTTCGCCCATGGCAATTACGAGGATCTGGCCTTTGCCGTGAACCGGGTAACCCGGGCGCTGACCACCGGCGCTTACCGGCGCCGCACCATCCCGTTGGAACGCGACAGTCTGGATCAGGACGAGCATGACGACGAGGCGATGTTGCCGCCCGAGGCGCGGGCGCTGGCGAAACCCTATTTCGAAGTGCTGATCGTCGACAATGTGAATGAACAGCAGGAACGCTGGCTGCGCAGCAATGTCACCCGCATGCGCCGGACCGAAGACCCGTTCATCTACGAAGCCGTCGTGGTGCCCAGCCTTGAAGACGCGCTGATCGCGGTGATGTTCAACCATAACATCCAAGCCATCGTCGTCCGCCCCGGGCTCACGTTGAAATCGAAAGTCGATCAACAGATCCTGACCCGCTACCTCGCCCGCGCAGGGGGGCAGGATGAGATCGACGCACTTCAACCCGAGAGCTATGGCCCAGAGCTTTGCCGCATGATCGCCAAGGTCCGGCCCGAGCTTGATGCCTATCTGGTCACCGAACGCTCGGTCGAGGATATCGCCGGGCTCGATCTGGGGATTTGTCGGCGGGTCTTCTACAATCAAGAAGACTTCATGGAGCTGCACCTCAACATCCTGCGTGGGGTGCAGGCGCGTAACAAGTCGCCCTTCTTCACCGCGCTGGTGGAATATTCCAAACAGCCCACCGGCGTCTTCCACGCCATGCCGATCAGCCGTGGCAAGTCGATCACCCGCAGTCACTGGATTCAGGACATGGGGGCGTTCTACGGGCCGAATATCTTCCTTGCAGAGACTTCCGCCACCTCGGGCGGGCTCGACAGCCTGCTAGAGCCACATGGACCGATCAAAGAGGCGCAGGAACTGGCTAGCCGCGCCTTCGGCTCTAAACAGACGTTTTTCGCCACCAACGGCACGTCGACCTGCAACAAGATTGTGGTGCAGGCACTGGTGCGGCCCGGCGACATCGTGCTGGTCGACCGCGACTGCCACAAGAGCCACCACTACGGCATGGTGCTGGCAGGCGCGCAGGTCAGCTACCTCGACAGCTATCCGCTTAACGAATACTCGATGTACGGCGCGGTGCCGCTGCGCGAGATCAAGGAGCGGCTCTTGGAGCTGAAGGCGGCGGGCAAACTCGACCGGGTGCGGATGCTCTTGCTGACCAACTGCACCTTCGACGGGCTGGTCTATAACGTCGAGCGGGTGATGGAGGAATGTCTGGCAATCAAGCCCGACCTCATCTTCCTTTGGGACGAGGCATGGTTCGCTTTCGCCCGGTTTAGTCCCACATATCGCCAACGCACCGCGATGAACGCGGCCAATACCCTGCGGGCGAAGTTCAAGTCCGAGGCCCATGCCGCCGCCTATGAGGCCCAGCAAAAGACCCTGAAGGACGCGGATGATGAGACCCTGCTCAACACCCGGCTGATCCCCCCGCCGCAGGCGCGGGTACGGGCCTATGCCACGCAATCGACCCACAAGACGCTGACCTCGCTGCGGCAGGGCTCGATGATCCACGTCAACGATCAGGACTTCAAAGGCGAGGTCGAGCAGAGCTTTCACGAAGCCTATATGACCCATACGTCGACCTCTCCGAACTATCAGATCATCGCCTCGCTCGACGTGGGGCGGCGTCAGGTCGAACTCGAAGGGTTCGAGTTTGTCCAGCGACAGGTCGAAGCGGCGATGTCGATGCGTCGCGCGATCAGCGAACACCCCCTCTTACGCAAGTATTTCAAAGTGCTCTCCGCCGGGGACATGATCCCCGAACAGCACCGCGAAAGCGGCGTCACCAGCTACTATGACGTTGAGCAGGGCTGGACCGACATGTGGGATTGCTGGGAGCAGGATGAATTCGTGCTCGACGCGACCCGCGTGACCCTCGCGGTGGGCGGCACGGGCTGGGATGGCGATACCTTCAAGACCCAGATCTTGATGGACAAATACGGCATCCAGATCAACAAGACCTCGCGCAATACCGTGCTGTTCATGACCAACATCGGCACCACGCGCTCTTCGGTCGCCTATCTGATTGAGGTACTGGTCGAGATCGCCAAATCGCTCGACGATCTGCTCGACGATGCCAGCCGGATGGAGCGGCTATCTTTCGACCGCCGCGTCACCAATCTGATGGAGAACTACCCGCCGCTGCCGGATTTCAGTTGCTTCCACGAAGCCTTCCGCGCCGCCGACACGCCCGAGGGCGACATACGCACGCCCTTCTTCCTCGCCTATGATGAGAAGAATTGTGACTACCTCGACCTGAACGGATCCTTGCAAGAGGTGATGGACGCGGGCGAAACGGTGGTCTCGGCCAGTTTCATCATCCCCTATCCGCCCGGCTTTCCGATCCTCGTACCCGGACAGGTCGTCAGTCAGGAAATTCTCGACTTCATGCGCGCGCTCGATGTCAGCGAGATCCACGGATACCGGCCCGATCTGGGCCTGCGCGTCTTTACCGCGGAGGCATTGAAACGCGTGCGCCGCAAAGACCTTTCTTCTTCACCCGTTTGACCAAAAGGACCTACGACATGGCAAAAATTCTCAAGAATATCTCCGAAATCCGCCGGTTCTTTCACCGAAACGAGGACCCAGTCTATTTCATCTCGGCCACCAACTTCAATCTGCTGGGCCTCGATGAGTGGGTGAAAAATTTCAAATACATCTGCTATATCGACTGCTACGGCGGCAAGCATCCCAACGTCTTTTGCCCCTCGGAACAGCCCCATGCGGAGTTCCAGAGCATCGAGGACATCAACAACTACCTGCTGCAGCACAAGGAGGTCATCGACTTCATCAAGCGCCGCGGCGGTAAGCCCAAATTCGTCTTCCTGATGTTCGACGAAGAGACCGAGCGCCTGAGCAAGGAGTTGGGCGCCGAGGTCTGGTTCCCGAAAGCGAAGCTGCGCCAGTCGATGGACAACAAGATTGAGACTGTGCGCATCGGCAACAAGGCCGGCGTGCCTTCGGTGCCCAACACGCTGAGCGAGGTGAAAAGCTACGAGCACCTGCGCGAGATCTGCGAAAAGGCCGATCTGGGCCATGACCTCGTGCTGCAATCGGCCTATGGCGATAGCGGACATACGACTTTCTTTATTAAGTCCGAAGCCGATTTCCGCCGCCACGAGAGCGAGATCGTGGGCGAGGGCGAGATCAAGATCATGAAGCGGATCGACTGTCGCGGCGCCGCGATCGAAGCCTGCGCCACCAAGGAGGGCACCATCGTCGGCCCGCTGATGACCGAACTGGTGGGCTTCAAGGAATTGACCCCCTACCGCGGCGGCTGGTGCGGGAACGAGATCCTCGCCACCGCCTTCCCGCCCAAGGTCCGCGAGAAGGCGCGCGATCTGACCTTCAAGTTCGGCGAGCAGTTGCGGAAAGAGGGCTATCGCGGCTATTTCGAGCTCGACTTCCTAATCGACAAGAAGACCGGCGACTTGTGGTTGGGGGAGTTGAACCCGCGCATCACCGGCGCGAGTTCCATGACCAACCACGCGGCCTTTGCACATGCCGATGCGCCGCTATTCTTGTTCCACCTGCTGGAGTTCAGCCGCAAGAAGTTCACCCTCGACGTGGATGAGTTGAACGCCCGCTGGGCCGATCCGGATAACATCGACGGCTGGAGCCAGATGGTCATTAAACACACCGAAGACAGTGTCGACATCTGCACCGAGGCGCCCGAGACCGGCATCTACAAGATGAAGGAAGACGGCAGCGTGGTCTTTGACCGTTTCGATTATCACCGCCGCGCGGTGGAAAGCGAGAACGAAGCCTTCTTCCTGCGCATCCTGCAACCGGGTGATTATCGTTACGAGGGCGCGGATATCGGCATCCTCGTGACGCGGGGACGTTCGATGACCAAGTCTTTCCAGTTGAACGAACGCGCGAAAAAGTGGATTCATGGGATCAAACGCAGCGTGGATGGCAAACCCTTGCCCACCGCCTCGGCCGGTCCAGAGCTTTCTGATCCGGCGTTCAAGATCCTGTAACGAGATGAAAGGCCGCGATGTACTGGCGCGCATTGTCCGAAGACCAGCCCGGCCCGAAATGGGCCGGTCTCTTCGCGGCCTATTGGCCTGATTACCACGCATGGTGGCTGAAGGAAGGGGAGGCCGCGCGCCCGACCTATGCCCAATGCCGCCGTGCGTTGGCCCTGCATATGCCCGAGATGCTGCCGCTTTATGATGAGCTTTGCACCCTCGCGGGCGGCGGCGATCACGCGGCGCGCTTCCTTAGTTTCTATTGCCCGCCGCCCTATCTGTCGGCCTGTTCGCAGGCGATCTGGGCGGGGAAAGAGCCGGTCATGGTGCGCAACTATGACTATAACCCCAATGCCTTTGACGCGATGGTGCTGCGCACCGGCTGGCAGGGGCGGCAGGTCATGGGCACCTCCGACGGGCTTTGGGGGCTGGTCGACGGGGTGAATGACGCAGGGCTGTCGATCTCGCTCACCTTTGGCGGGCGGCGGGTGGTGGGCGAAGGCTTCGGCGTGCCGCTGATCCTGCGCTATGTCTTGCAGACCTGCGAAACCGCGCAGGAGGCGGGTGAGGTGCTGGCGCGGGTGCCCACGCATATGAGCTACAACGTCACCGTACTCGACCGAAAACGCAGTTACCTGACCGCCATGATGGCCCCCGATCGCCCCGCTGTCATCACCCGCGCCGCGGTGGCGACCAATCATCAAGAGAATGTGGAGTGGATCAGCCACGCCCGCTTTACCGCCACGGTCGAGCGGGAGCGCTACCTGTTGCAACGTCTGCGTCTGCACCGCGACCCGGAGGAAAAGTTCATCGGCGCCTTCCTCAAACCGCCGCTTTATTCCACTGCCTTCAACGCCGGGTTTGGCACGCTTTACACCGCCGTCTACCGTCCGCGCAAACGTGAGATGGAGTTGCGCTGGCCCGGCACGACATGGGCCCTGTCGCTGTCGGATTTCACCGAAGGGGCGCGGCAGGTCTTGGTGCCGGGGGCGGCATGAGCGGGCGCGAGCGCAAAGGGCCGCTGTCCTCGCTCAGGGTGGTGGAGTTTTCCGGTCTTGGCCCCGCGCCGCTGGCAGGGCAACTGCTGGCCGATCAAGGCGCGGATGTCATCACGGTTGACCGCAAAGCCGCCCCGGCGGAGCCGTCGGACATCAACCGGCGCGGCAAGCGGTCGGTGGTGTTGAACCTGAAAACCGCCGAAGGGATCGCCGCGGCAAAGGCGCTGATCGCTTCTGCCGATGTGCTGATCGAAGGGTTTCGCCCCGGCGTGATGGAACGTTTGGGCCTTGGCCCTGACGCCTGCCCCGAGGCTCTGATCTATGGCCGCATGACCGGCTGGGGCCAGACCGGCCCATGGGCGCAAACGGCGGGGCATGACATCAATTATCTGGCTCTAACAGGGGCACTTCATGCCATAGGCCGCGCCGATGCGCCCCCGGTGCCGCCCTTGAACATGGTGGCGGATTACGGCGGCGGGACGATGTTCTTGCTGTTCGGCATCCTTGCTGCCGTCATCGAACGCGGAGTGACCGGTAAGGGCCAAATCGTCGACGCCGCGATGGTCGATGGGGTGCCTGCGATGATGGGGCTGATCCATGGCATGCTGGCCCAAGGCGCGTGGACCGAAAAGCGTGCCGCCAATTGGCTCGACGGGGCCGCGCCGTTTTACCGTTGCTACACCTGTGCGGATGGGAAATTCATCTCGGTCGGGGCTTTGGAGCCGCAGTTCTACGCGGTCCTGTTAGAGAGGTTGGGCCTGCCTGCGGAGCTTGTCGAGAGCCAGAACGACAGGACGACATGGGAGGCGCGTATTGCCGAGTTCACCGCGATTTTTGCCACCCGCGCCCGGGACGACTGGGCGGCGCATTTCGATGGCTCGGATGCCTGCGTGGCCCCGGTGCTCAGCTTTTCCGAAGCGCCGGATCATCCGCAGATGGCGGCGCGGGGCAATGTGGTGAGGGTCGATGGCGTGTTGCAATCAGGCCAAGCGCCGCGGTTTGACGGTTCCGCGCCACAGATGCCCAGCCCCCCACGGGCCATCGGCGCGGATACCGATGCGGTGTTGGCGGAGCTTGGCCTCCCGCGAGACCGCGCATGAAAAACCCCCGGCCAAAGGACCGGGGGTAAATCTCGTCACAGAGGCAGGGCTCAGGCCGCTTTGCGGTCGTGTTTGCCCTCTTCGATTTCCTCGACGATCTTGGCGACGAAAGCGTCGAGGTCCTCGGGCGAGCGGCTGGTCACGATGCCTTGGTCGGCCACCACTTCGCTGTCTTCGTAATGCGCACCGGCGTTCTTCACATCCGTTGCGATGGAGGAGAAGGAAGTCGCCTTGCGGCCCTTGATGATGCCCGCCTCGATCAGCAGCCACGGGGCGTGGCAGATGGCGGCGACGGTCTTGCCGCTGTCGTGGAACTTGCGGATCAAAGTCACCGCGTCTTCGTTAGCGCGCAGCAGGTCGGGGTTGATCTGGCCGCCGGGCAGCACGATGCCTTGGTAGTCGTCGACATTCACGTCCCGAAGGGCGAGGTCTGCGGGCACGGTGTTGCCCCAGTCATCTTCATCCCAACCCTTGATCTCATTGCCGTCGGGCGTGGCCACATGGACGGTGGCACCGCGGTCGCGCAGATCGTTCAGGGGTTTTTCCAGTTCGGACTGCTCAAAGCCATTGGTGGCGAGGATCAGGATCTTTGCATTGGTGATATCAGTCATTGCTTTCTCCTTTGTCATTTCTGCTAGACCAACGGTCTGCATGGCCGCCTGTTCCCCTCACATTCGCGCGAGGGCGATGATCCGCCGGTGCAGATGCGCCACAGGGCGGTGAATATTTGTTGATACGTCAAAGGGCGGCATCATATATGCGTTCAGAATGGATCGCCCCGACACCCCCCTTGCCGAATTGCCCATGGACGAATTGATCGTCTGTCCGCAATGCGACGCCGTCTATCGGCTGCGCCGCCCCGCCCATGGGGAGCGGGCGAGTTGTGAGCGGTGCCATACCGCCCTGATCACCCCCCGCAGGAACGCCGGGTTGCAGATCATCGCCGTGGCGGTGGCGGTCATGGTCTTGATCATCGGGGCGGCGGTCTTTCCTTTCCTCACCATCGACGCGGCGGGGGCCAGCAACGCGGTGTCGGTGCTGGATGCAGCGCTTGCCTTTTCCGGCGGGCCGATGATCCTCTTGTCGCTGGCCACGGCGGCGCTGATCTTTTTCATCCCGCTCTTGCGGGTGCTGCTGACGCTCTATGTACTGATCCCCGTGGTGCTGGATCGCCCGCCCGCGCGCCACGCCGTCGCCGCCTTTCGCCTGTCGGAGGAACTGCGCCCTTGGTCGATGGCCGAGGTTTTTGCCATCGGCTGTGCCGTGGCGCTGGTCAAAGTGGCCGATCTGGCCGATGTGGGCTTTGGCCCCGCGTTTTACATGTTCGGCGCGCTGGTGATCCTCGTCATCGCGCAGGACAGATTCTTATGCAAATGGTCCGTATGGAACTCTCTGGAACATCCCAAGACATCGTGAGCGCACGGGAGTTGGGCATCGTGGCCTGCACCCGCTGTAACAAGCCTGCGCCGATGGGCACGGAGCTTTGCAGCCGCTGTGGCAGCAAGTTGGTCTCGCGCGATCGGATGAGCCTTCAGCGTGTCTGGGCATTCTGGACGGTGGGGCTGATGTGCTACATCCCCGCGAATACCTATCCGATGCTCAAGACCCGCACGCTGTTTCAGGTCGAGGAAAGCACGATCATCGGCGGCGCGGTGGAACTGGCGCAATATGGCAACTGGGGGATCGCCCTGATCATCCTCTTCGCCTCTGTCGCCATTCCGTTGGCCAAATTCATGGCCGTGGCCTTTCTTGCGATCAGCGTCAAACGGCGCTCGGTCACCTCGCAGCGCCAGCGGTATTACCTTTACGAAGTGGTTGAGTACATCGGACGCTGGTCGATGATCGATATCTTTGTGGTTGCGATTTTGTCGTCTCTGGTGCAACTCAAGACACTGGCCGCCATCAATCCCGGTACCGCGAGCATCTTTTTTGCCCTCTCCGTGATCTTTACCATGCTGGCGGCCCAAGCGTTCGATACCCGTATGATCTGGGACGCTCAGACCAAGGACGAGGGCCTGAAAACCAATGACTAAGACGCCTCCCGACGTACCGATTTCCCCGACCCGCAAGATGTTTCTCAGCGGGGCCTCGGTGATCTGGATCATCCCGATACTCGCCCTGATCGTGGCGCTTTTCGTGGCCTATCGGTCTTATAGCGAGCGCGGCCCGGTGATCGTCGTGGAATTCGAAGAGGGCGCGGGCATCTCTGCCGGAGAGACCGAATTGCGCTTTCGCGACGTGACGGTCGGGGTGGTCGAGAAGGTCGGCTTCACCTCGGGTTTGGACCGGGTGACGGCGCATATCCGCGTCGACAAGGACGTGGCGCCCTATATCGACAATGGCGCGGTCTTCTGGGTCGTGCAGCCCGAGGTCACCGCACAGGGCATTACCGGTCTCAGCACGGTGCTGAGCGGTGTCTATATTGAAGGGTCATGGGACCAACAGGTCGGCCCGGCGGCAGAGCGCTTTCAGGGATCGTCGACTGAGCCGTTGATCCGCGGCGGCCAAGGCGGGCTTGAGATTGCCTTCCGTTCCACCGCGAACGGGCATCTGACCGACAATGCGCCGATCCTTTACAAGGGCATCGAAGTGGGCCGCGTCGGCTATGCCAAGATCGCCCCGCGCGGCAACTACGCCATTGTCGAGGCACTGATTTTCGAAGAGCACCGCCAGTTGATCAATGAATCCACCCGCTTTTGGGATGCATCGGGCTTTAGCGTCAACATTGGCCCCGCGGGGGCCGAGATCGACTTTTCGTCGTTGGCGACCCTCGTCGGCGGCGGCATCACCTTTGACACTTTCGTCTCGGGCGGGGCGCAGGTGTCTGACGGCACGGTGTTTGAGATTTACCCCGACAAGGAAACCGCGCGGAACTCTGTCTTCAACGCCTCCGAGGTCGATCCGCTGAAGCTGAGCGTCGTGTTCGACGACAATATCTCGGGTCTGATCGTCGGCGCCCCGGTTGAGATGAGCGGGCTGGAGATCGGTGAGGTCGAGACCCTCTCGGGGTTGGTGGATTTCGAACGGTTCGGCGACAGCCGCGTCCGGCTGAACGCCATCCTGTCGATCCAACCGGCGCATTTGGGGATGCAGGACGATGTGACCGCCGAAGCCGCGCTGGCGTTCTTGAAAGAACGTGTGGAAAACGGCCTGCGCGCGCGGCTTGCCTCGGCCAGCCTTTTGACGGGTGGTTTGAAGGTTGAATTCGTGAGAGTGGAAGACGCACCCGAAGCGTCGTTGGCCGAGACGGAGAACGGTCTTGCCCTGATGCCCACTACCGAAAGCGATGTCTCCGATGCGGCGGCCACGGTCGAAGGGGTCTTTACCCGCATCAACAGCCTGCCGATTGAAGAATTGCTCAACAGCGCGATCACCTTCCTCAATTCGGCAGAGGCTTTCGTGTCGGACGAAGACCTGCGCGAAACCCCGCAGGACGTGCGCACCCTTTTGGGTGAATTGACCGGGCTGGTCTCTTCCGAAGAGGTCAAGAACGTGCCTGTCGCCCTGAACGGCACGCTGGTGCGGATCGAAGAATTGGTGGCCCAGCTTGAGGAAGAGCGGATTGCCGAACGGCTTTCCACCGCGCTTGAGGGCGCGTCGGATGCGGCCAATGCGGTGTCCTCCTCGGTCGAAGGCGTGCCGGAGTTGGTGGAGCGCATTCAGGCGGTGGCGGCCAAGGCCGAAACGCTTGAGGTCGAAGAACTGGTCGTCGCACTCACCGACCTCACCGAATCCGCCGATGCGGTGATCGGCACCGAAGATGCGGTGGCCCTTCCGGGCGCATTGAAGCGCGCCTTGGACGAATTGAACGCCACATTGGAAGAGCTGCGCGAAGGCGGCGCGGTCGAGAATGTGAACCGCACCTTGGCCTCGGCCCGCAACGCGGCGGACAATATCGCCCTCTCGGCCCAAGACCTGCCGCAGGTGGTCGAGCGTTTGACCGCGCTATTTGCCCAAGCCAGCCGCACCATCGAAGGCTATAACCAAGGTGAACAGCTCAGCCGCAGCGCCGAACGCACCCTGCGCGACATCCAGAAAGCCGCCGATGCCCTTGCATCTTTGGCGCGGACCATCGAACGTAACCCCAATTCTCTATTGCTGGGACGGTAAAGCATGACTTTTGCAAGACCTCTGATCACCCTCGGCCTATTGGCTGCTTTGGCGGCCTGTGGCAGCACGGCTGAACGTTTCCCCGTCCGCGCCCCGGCGGTGACAGAGAAGACCTCCATCGCCTTCAGCTCTGTCGAAGTGCGCGATGTGTCTTTGCCGACCTATGCCGCCGCCGAAGAGATTTCGGTGCAATTGGCCGATGGCCGTCTGGTCAGTTCGACCGATGTGCTTTGGGCCGACGCGCCCGAACGGGCCGTGGCGCTGGAGCTTAGCCAGAACCTTGCGCGGATGACGGGGCGGCGCATCGCGTCCGAGCCTTGGCCGTTCGAAGCCTTCCCCGATGCCAGCCTCGAAGTGCGCTTTGCCGAACTGGTGGCCACTGAAGCAGGGGAATTTCGTGCCTCCGGTCAGTATTTCGTGGCCGTCCCCGATGACCGGCGGGAGCGGTCGGGCCTGTTCGACCTCAGCGTGCCTTTCAATCCCGAAGGTGGCGCAAACGCCATCGCCGCGGCGCGGGGGCAACTCGTCCTTGATCTGGCCCGCTATATCGCGCGGAACGGGTTGAAGTAGGGTCGAGCGCCGGAAGTCTACCGGCGACGCGCTTTGTTCCGTCTGTTCGGAAAATTCTGAATAGTCTTGATTTGTGCCTCGCCTTGTCTATCTACCGTCAACGCGCCTGCCGTGGACGGGGAATGATGGATAGCACTGACCAAATCGACCAAGTCCGCGATGACTTCATCACCCGCATGGGCGTCGTCGCCATGGGCGAGGGGTTGCCGCGCATGGCAGGGCAGGTCTTTGCGACGTTGGTTTTTGAGGGCGAGCCGATCGCCTTTGGCGCGCTGTCGCGCCGCCTTTCCGTGAGCCGCGCCACGATCAGCACCTCCATTCGCCTGCTCGAAGAGCGGGGCTTGATCCGGCGTGTGAACAAGACGGGCGACCGCCAGGACTACTTCCAACTCGCCGATGACGCCTATGCCGCGATGACGAAATATGCGCTGGCAGGGACCCGCCACGCCAAATCCGAGATTAACGATACGATCCGCAAGCTGCCCGAAGAGGCCGAAGGGGTGCGCCAAAGGCTCAATACTTTCGCCGCCTTCTATGACACGATCAGCGCCGCGCTTGATGATGTAGCAACCCGGGTGAGCAAGCCCAAGAATTGACGCGCGCCTGATCACAGGGCCGCGGTGATGGAGTTCGATCAATGAGTGACACATCTCAAGAGCGCCAGACGCTTTCATTCGACAGCGATGCCGGCTCGAAACGGTCGAAGTTCATCGCCGGTGGGATCGCGCTGTTGATCGCTCTTTGGATGGGCAGCGGCTATATTATCCCCTCCGAAGAGACCGAAGAAGCCGCGCCTGCACCCATTGCTCCCGAAGCGGTGACGGTGGCCGTGCGCGGCTCTCAGGCGGACAGCGTGACGCAGGTCTTCGTGGCCGAAGGGCAGGCCTTGCCGGACCGCGATACGATGGTCCGCGCCGAAGCTGGTGGTGAGATTGCCGAGGTGCTGGTCGCCAAGGGCGATGCGGTCGAAGCGGGCGCGTTGATCGCGCGGCTCAGCACCACGGCGCGCGATTCCGATCTGGCCCGCGCGCGTGAGGAATTGAGCCGCGCACAGCGCGAATACGACAACGCCCAAGCCCTACTGGACAGGGGTGTCTCGACCGTGGACCGCGTGAGCCAAGCGCGCGCGACCTTGGCCGCCGCTCAGGCTTCGGTCACCGCCGCCGAAGAGGCGCTGAACAACACCGAAATCCGCGCCCCCTTTCCCGGCCGGCTAGAGATGCTCGATATTTCAGCGGGAGAGTTCGTGTCGACCGGTGAGGAAATCGCGCGTCTCGTCGACAACACGCCGCTGACGATCCAAGTGCAGGTGCCCCAGCAGTCGCTTAAAGACATTAAAGAGGGTCAAACGGCCGAGGTCGTCTTCATCACCGGGACAGAGGCGCAGGGCGAGGTGCAATTCGTCTCAAGCAGTGCGAGCGCCGAAACCCGGACCTTTACCGCCGAAGTCAGGGTCGAAAACGCTGATGGTGCGATCCCCGCGGGCATTTCGGCCCGCGTGCGCATCCCCACGGGCGAGACCCGCGCGCATTTCGTCTCTCCGGCGATCCTGTCCTTGGACACCAATGGCACCTTGGGCGTCAAAACGGTGAACGGTGACAACAAGGTCGTGTTCAACAAGATCGCCATCGTGCGCGCCCAGACCGATGGCATCTGGATCGCGGGCCTGCCGGATGAGGCCCAGATCATCACCATCGGGCAGGGCTTCGTCAACGACGGGGAAACGGTCAACCCGCAGCCCGAAACCGGTGGCGACAATGAGGGTGAAGCGCAGCCCATGACGGGTGTGCCCGAGATTGACGAGTTGGAAGACCGGCCAAGCGGCGACGGCCAGATCACCGGCAGCGCCGAAGCCGCCCAGCCGGAGCAGGTGGAATGAACACGCTGATCGACGCCGCTTTCAGCCGCGCCCGCGTGGTGATCCTGAGTTTGGTGATGATCTTGGCGGTCGGGGCCTATGCCTATGTCGGCATCCCCAAGGAAAGCTCGCCCGAGATTCCGATCCCGACGCTCTATGTCTCCACCTCTCTCGAAGGCATCTCGCCCGAGGACAGCGAGCGGCTGCTCGTTGAGCCGCTTGAGACCGAACTCAGCGCGATCACCGGGTTGAAACAGATCACCTCGAACGGGGCCGAGGGCCATGCCTCGGTGCAATTGGAGTTCGAGCCGGGGTTCGATTCAGATGAGGCACTCGACAAGGTGCGCGAGGGCGTGGACCGTGCCAAGTCGGACCTGCCCGAAGACGCCACCGACCCGGTCGTGACCGAGATCAACACGGCGCTTTTCCCGATCCTGACCGCGATCCTCTCCGGCCCGGTGCCGGAACGGACGCTCAACTCCATTTCCGAAGAGCTGAAGGACGCGATCGAAGGGCTGTCCGGCGTGCTTGAAGTCGATGTCGGGGGGGAGCGGACCGAGCTTTTGGAGGTGCTGATCGACCCTACGGTCTTTGAGACCTACAACATCTCTTTCGAAGAGCTGATCAGCCAGATCAACCGCAACAACCGCCTGATCGCGGCGGGGGCGATTGAAAGCGGCGCGGGGCGGCTGGTGCTCAAGGTGCCGGGGCTGATCGAGAATGTCGAAGACGTTATGTCCCTGCCGATCAAGGTGCGCGGCGATACGGTGGTGACCTTTGCCGATGTCGCCACGATCCGCCGAACCTTCAAAGACCCGACTGGCTTTGCCCGCATTGATGGCCAGCCCGCGCTGGCGCTTGAGATCAAGAAACGCTCGGGCGCGAATATTATCGAGACAGTCGCGGCGGTGCGCGAATTGATTGACGAGATGCGCGCGGAATGGCCCGACAGCATCACCGTCAAATATACCCAAGACGAATCCGAGCAGGTCCAAGACATGCTCAGCGATCTTGAGGCCAATGTTATCGCGGCGGTTATCCTTGTGATGATCGTAATTGTCTGGGCCTTGGGCGTCCGCTCGGCCCTGCTGGTGGGCTTGGCGATTCCGGGGGCCTTCTTGGCCGGGGTCACGGCGCTTTGGGTCATGGGCTATACGATGAACCTCGTCGTGCTGTTTTCGCTGATTCTTGTGGTGGGGATGCTGGTGGACGGGGCCATCGTGACCACCGAACTGGCCGACCGCCGCCTGCAAGAGGGGCATTCGCCCCGCGCCGCCTATGCCCATGCCGCCAAACGCATGGCATGGCCCATCATCGCCTCAACGGCGACGACGCTCAGCGTGTTCTTCCCTCTGCTGTTCTGGACCGGCACGGTGGGGGAATTCATGAAGTTCCTGCCCATCACCGTGATTCTGACCCTGACCGCATCGCTTTTCATGGCGTTGGTCTTTATCCCCGTGGTCGGTGGCATCATCGGCAAACGGCCCCCGCAATCGGCAAAGGATAAGGCCACGCTCTATGCCGCCGAACAGGGCGATCCGCGTGACCTGAAGGGCTTTACCGGCGGCTATGTCAAACTGCTGCAATTCGCCATCCTGCGCCCGTGGATGACGCTGATCCTAGCCATCTCCCTGCTGATGGGCGGCTTTACGGCCTATGCGCAATTCGGCAACGGCATCACCTTTTTCCCTGATGTAGAGCCTGATTTCGCGCAGGTGCAGGTGCGTGCGCGGGACAATTTCTCGATCTACGAACAAGACGCGCTGGTGCGGCAGGTCGAGCAACGCCTCTTTGCCTATGACGAGATTGCCAGCGTCTATGCCCGCACCGGCAGCAGCAACCGCGACAGTGCCGACCTGATCGGCACCATTCAGGTTGAGTTCACCGAATGGGACGAACGCCGCCCCGCCGCCATCATAGGCGAGGAAATCCGGACCGAGATGGCGGCCATTCCGGGGATCGACGTGCAGGTGCAGACCGCCTCGAACGGCCCCTCGGCGGGCAAACCCGTCAATCTGCGGATCGAGGCGCATGACCCGCAGGTGCAGCAGCAGGTGGTGGATCAGATCCGCGAGAAGATGGCCGATATCGGCGGTTTCACCGATGTGACCGACTCGCGCCCCCTGCCGGGGGTGGAATGGCGCATCGCTGTGAACAGGTCCGAGGCCGCGCGGTTCGGGGCCGATATCTCGACCCTGGGGCAGGCGGTGCAACTGCTGACGCGGGGCATCACCGTGGCGGATTACCGGCCTGACGATGCCGAGGGTTCCATTGACATCAATGTGCGCTTCCCCTCCGATGAGCGCACGCTGGAAGAGTTGCAATCGCTGCGCGTGCCGACCTCCGCAGGGCTGGTGCCGATCTCGAACTTCGTGACTTTCGAGCCGAGTCCGCGGACCGGCACGATCACGCGGGTGGATCAAGAGCGGGTGGTCACGATCGAGGCCAATGTCGCGCCGGGCGTCTTGGTGAACGACCAGACCGTCGCGCTGCGCAGCGCGATCGACGCGATGGACTTGCCGCCGGGTGTCGAAGCCTCCTTCGCCGGGGAGGCGGAGGATCAGCAGGAATCGATGATCTTCCTCGTCGGTGCCTTTGTCACCGCGATTTTCCTGATGTTCGTGATCCTCGTGATCCAGTTCAACAGCTTTTACCAAGCCTTCGTCGTCATGTCGGCCATCGTCTTTTCGATTGCCGGGGTGCTCTTTGGCCTGCTGATTACCGGACGGCCCTTCGGGGTGGTCATGGGGGGCATCGGGGTCATCGCGCTGGCGGGGATCGTGGTGAACAACAATATCGTTCTGATCGACACCTATAACGACCTTAAGAAACTGGGGCTGTCGCCGCTAGAGGCAGCGCTGCGCACCGGGGCGCAGCGTTTGCGTCCGGTGGTGCTGACCTCGGTCACCACGGCGCTTGGCCTGATGCCCATGGTGATCGGCCTCAACATCAACTTCTTCACGCGTGAGATCGTCTATGGCGCGCCTTCCACCCAATGGTGGACCGAGCTGAGCTCGGCCATCGCGGGCGGTCTGGTGGTCGCCACCGTGCTGACGCTGGTGGTGACACCGGCGATGTTGATGCTGGGAGAGAAGAAAGCGAAACGCGCAAAGCCGACCCCGCCAGAGCCGGAACCGGTCGCCGTCTAGCGCAAGGTCAGGTGGCCGAAGGTCAGGCAGCCCAAAATCAGGCGGCCTTATCGGCCTTGTCTTCGGTCAGGATCGTATAAAGCGTGGCCGGGTCGGGGTTCGACCGCAGCTTGGTGCAGATGCTGGTGTCGCGCAGCGTGCGGGCCACCAGTGCCAGCGCTTTGAGGTGCTCCACCCCCGCATCTTCGGGGGCGAAGAGGGCAAAGGCCACGTCGACCGGTTGCCGGTCGACCGAGGAGAAATCAATCGGCTTGTCCAACAGCACGAAGGCACCGACGACCTTGTCGATCCCGTCCATCCGCGCGTGGGGCAGAGCAACGCCATGGCCCACGCCGGTCGGCCCAAGGGTTTCGCGCGTCATCAGCGCATCTACCACTTGGCCGGCCGGCAGCCCATAGGCTTGCTGGGCGAGTTCGCCGATATCCTGCATCAGACGCTTCTTGCTCGAAGCCGAAGTCAAAACCTTCACGGCCTCTGGCTTGAGGAGTTTGCCGAAATCCATTCCGCTCGCCCTGCTCTGTGGCGGAAGTTACCGCCGTGGGTTACGAAGGGTCGATCCAGCCGATGTTGCCGTCTTCGCGGCGGTACACGACATTCATCCCTTCCTGGCCTTCCTTGCGAAACAATAGCACCGGATCGCCCGACAATTCCATCTGCATCACCGCTTCGCCGACAGACAAAGTTGGCACCTTCGTCTGCATCTCTGCAATGATCATGGGTTGGAGGGTATCAGGTTCCTGCGCATCTGAATCGCTGTCTGACGCGAGGATATAGGAGGACGCCCCCAGAAGTTCAACCGGTTCGGCGCGTTCTTTGTGATGGTCTTTCAGGCGGCGCTTATAGCGGCGCAGCTGTTTTTCCATCTTTTCGCAGCAGCTGTCGAAGGCGGCATAGATCTCTGTCGCCTTGGCCTTGGCCGAGGCATTGAGACCGGTGGAAAGATGCACGGTCGCCTCGCAGGCAAATTCGTGGCCCGTTTTGGAAAACACCACCATCGCATCTGTCGGGCGTTCGGCATATTTGCTGACCGCCTCGTCCAGTTCGGTCCGGACATGTGTCCGAAGCGCGTCGCCAATGTCGATCTGTTTGCCACTGATCTGATACCGCATATCGTCTCCTTGTCTTTCTTGTTCCGAACATTGCCAAACGGTCCACATGCGTGGAGCGCGACAACTTTCAGATATGGAGGAATGGCGCTGCGACCAGGATGATTTTGACCGTTCCTTCGCGGGAAGGGCGATGCAGGATCAAACAGGAACGCGATGTCACCATAGCTCAATGAGGCCGCGTTTCGGTTTGAAAGTCAATGGCGCCGATACGCGCGCCATCCTTTTATCGCTACAATCAGAGCGATTTTCCGCATCATGCGAGCAAGGCTTCGCCGAGGGCTGGAAGACCCGGAAAAACGCGTTAAGTCTTAGGAAATACGGAAATTATCGCCAAGGTAGACGCGGCGCACATTCTCGTTCTGCACAACTTCTTCGGGCGTTCCGGACATCAGAACTTTGCCCTCATGCAGGATATAGGCGCGGTCCACGATCTCTAGGGTTTCGCGCACATTGTGGTCGGTGATCAGCACCCCGATGCCGCGCTTCTTGAGGTCGGCGACCAGTTGCCGAATGTCCCCGACCGAGATCGGATCGACCCCGGCAAAGGGTTCATCAAGCAGCAGATAGTTCGGGTTGGCGGCCAGACAGCGGGCGATTTCCACCCGGCGCCGCTCCCCGCCCGATAGCGCCAGCGCAGGCGCGCGGCGCAGGTGTTCGATGGAAAATTCGGTCAGCAACTCTTCCAACCGTTCGCGGCGCTGGTGGCGGTGTTTGACCCGGATATCGAGGATCGCGCTGATGTTGTCTTGGACCGACAGCCCGCGAAAAATGCTCATCTCCTGCGGCAGATAGCCGATGCCAAGCTGCGCGCGGCGGTACATGGGCAGGGTGGTCACATCTTTGCCGTCCACGGTGACGCGCCCGCCCTCGGGCGTGACCAGACCGGCCACCGCGTAGAAAGTGGTCGTCTTGCCCGAGCCGTTCGGCCCCAAAAGCGCCACGACCTCCCCCCGGTCGAGCGCCATCGAAAAGTCGCGGATCACCGCTTTCTTGCGGTAAGACTTGCGCAGATGCTGAATGCGCAGGCCGGAATCGCCCCCGGCGACTTTCAGTTCAGGCGGCATCAGTTGTCGCTGCCGGGCTGCAAAATGGTCTTCACGCCGCCCGACATCTGCGCCGTGCCGTCGTTCAGGTTCACCGTCATTTCCTGCGCGCTCAGCGCACTGGGGCCTTGGGTCATCAGCACATCGCCGCGCATTACCAAGGTGCCTGCGTCGATGTCGTAATCGGCGCGCTGCGATTCAGCGGCGTCCTCACCCGCGACCAAGACCACGCCGCCGGTGGCCGCCAGCTTGGCGATGCCCTGATCCGAGGCGCGATAGACGACCTCGACCTTCCCGGCGGAGAGGGTCATTTCGCCCTGAGAAATCAAAACATTGCCCGTGAAGACGGCGGTGCCCGTGGCATTGTCGACCGACAGGTTATCGGCGGTCACTTCGACGGGTTGGCTGGTGTCTTGCTCAAGCGCGCCGAAGGCGACATTGGCAGATTGGGCAGAGACAGGGGCGGCCTGCAGCGCGAAAAACAGCGGCAGCATCAAAATAAACAAATGTCTCAAGGCAGTTACTCTTTCGTTGCTTGCGGCGTGTATATCAGTTTCACACCCTTTGTGAAAAGCAATTGCGATCCGGCGCTGTTCTGCCGGTTGGTGATGGCCATGCTGCCGGCGGTGATCTCGCCCGCGGGGCTGGTGGCGCGCACCGGGCCGGGCGATTGCAGGTCCAGCGTGGTGAGGTTCGAGATCATCCGCTCGGACAAGATTTCGTAGCCGGTTGAGGTGCTAACCCGCACATTGCCCGCCAGTTCCGCCGCCTCTGCGCCGGTGTCGAACCGCCCGCTGTTGGAGTGCAACGTGATTTTGGAGCCACCTTCTAGGTCTAGCGTCGCCTCGATCTCTTCGGCCTCATTGGTGCCGGTCTCCCCGCCCGGGGTGGTCAGCTTTTCGGCAGAGAAAGAGATCAGATCGCCATCCGCCGTGGTGCCGGAATAGAAAGGGCCGGTGATCTGTTGGTCGCGCAGCCGTTCTTGAACCTCTTTGTCCGCGAAGGGGATCACGGCCTGCGGTTCAATCGCGCGCGACAGCAGGAATAGGGTCGATAGCAGTGCCAGCGCGATCAGCGGAAAGAGCACTTTCAGCCACGACACGACGCGAGAGTGGCGATCCCCCTTCATCCCGCGTCACCCCAGCCCGACGCGCAGGCAGTCGTGGATATGCAGCAGCCCGATGGGCGATTTGCCGTCGTTCTGCGCGGGGTCGGTCACGATAAGGCAGGTGATCTTGCGGCTGTTCATCACGCCCACGGCCTTTTCGGCCAATTCGTCGGGGGTAATGGTCACGGGCCCGGGGGTCATGACGTCGCGGGCGGTCATGGTCATCAAGCCATCCAGATGCCGGGCGAGGTCACCCATGGTGATGATCCCGGCCAGCGCGCCTTCCGCATCGGTGACGCAGACCACGCCAAAGCCCTTGCGGCTGATCTCGCTCAGCGCCTCGGGCATCGGGGCGTCGGCGGTGACCAGTGGCAGCTTATCGCCGACATGCATCAGATCGGCCACGCGGCTCAGCCTTGCGCCCAGCTTGCCGCCGGGGTGGAAGTCACGGAAATGCTCGGCGGTGAAGGCGCGGTTCTCCATCAGCGCCACGGCCACGGCATCGCCCATCGCCAGTGTCAGCGTGGTCGAGGTGGTGGGCACCACGCCGGTGCCGCAAGCCTCTGCCGTGCGGGGCAGTTCGAGCACCACGTCGCTATGGCGGCCAAGGCTGCTTTCGGCGCGGCTGGTGATGCCGATGAGCGGAATGGCATAGCGACGCGAATAGGCGATGAGGTTGGCCAGCTCCGGCGCTTCGCCCGAGTTGGAGATCGCCAGCACCACATCGGCGGCGGTGATCATGCCCAGATCGCCGTGGCTCGCCTCGGCCGGGTGCACGAATTGCGCGGGCGTGCCGGTGGAGGCCAGCGTCGCCGCGATTTTATTGCCGATATGGCCCGACTTGCCGATGCCGGTGACGATCACCCGGCCCTTGCAGGTGCGCATCAGGTCAACCGCGGCGCGAAAGCGGTCATCAAGGCTGTCGGCCAGCAGCGTCAGCGCGTCGGCTTCGCAGCGGATCACCCGGCGGGCGGTGTCGAGGAAAGGTGTGTTCATGCGTGTGCGAAGATGTCCGTATCCGGCCATCCCTCCAGATCCAGCCGGGCGCGCATGGGCAGGAAATCGAAACAGGCCTGCGCCATGTCCATCCGGCCTTCGCGTATCAGGCGTTTGTTAAGTTCATCGCGCAGCCGGTGCAGGTGAAGCACGTCAGAGGCGGCATAGTCGATCTGCGCTTGGGTCAGCTCTTCGGCCCCCCAATCGCTGGATTGCTGCTGTTTCGAGATATCGACGCTCAGAAGTTCCTGGCAAAGCTTCGCCAGCCCGTGCCGGTCGGTATAGGTGCGCACCAGTCGGCTGGCGATCTTGGTGCAATAGACCGGCGTTGCGGTGGCGCCAAAGGTATTAAGCATCGCGGCAATGTCGAAGCGGCCATAGTGGAACAGCTTCAGCACATGAGGATTCTCCAGCAGCGCGCAGAGGTTCGGTGCCTCGGTCTGGCCCTTGGCGACCTGCACCAGATGCGCGTGACCATCGCCGCCCGAAAGCTGCACGACACAGAGCCGGTCGCGATGCGGATGCAGCCCCATCGTTTCGCAATCAATCGCGACCATCGGCCCAAGGTCGAGGTCATCCGGCAGGTCGTTCTGATAGAGGAAATTTGTCATGAGCACGTCTATATCGTGCTTGTCCGGCATGGGAAAGCAGGGCTTTGCGCCGCGTCAGGCGGTGGCCAGATCCTGCAGTGCGGGGCGCGGGTAGCGGCGCAGCAGGCGGTCGACCAGCAGATGGCAGCGGTACCCGGGCCATTCGGGGCGGATCAGCCCGCCGGGAAGAGTGGGATGCTTTAGCACCAATCGCCGCCAATTGTGCACGATCAGGCAGCGCAAGACCGCGACGTCCAAGGGGGTGAGTTGCTCTGGCGCGGGAAGCTCGGCATCCAAGGCCGTGAGCGCGGCCAAGAGTGCGTCATAGTCGCCCTCAAGCTCGGCGGGTTCCACTGCGCGGCGCAGCCACTCGGGCGGTGGCGTGCCGGGCAGGGTAAGGCATCCCGTGGGGGCTGCGCTCTCGGCGCGCCCGACATAGGCGCGGGGCAGGGCGGCGATGAACCCCGCCTCTCGCAAGGCGCTGTCGGTCTCGCGCCCGTTTTCCTCGGTCACGACCATCTGCCAAGGTTCCGACAGGTCTGGGGGCGCGGCGTAGATGCGCGGACTGGCGGCTGCGCTTTCCGCGCGGCCTTGGGCGGTCAGGCTGTGCTGGCTGATGCGCCCCACCTTGTGCGACTGTAGCCAGCCGTCATTGCGCAGCCGATGCAGCGCCACGCGGCTTGCCTCGGGCCGCACGTCGAGCGCGGCCATGATCTGCGACAGCACCGGCCCGTCGATCGCGTCGCCCTGTCCCTGTGCCAGATCGCCGAAGAGGCTGACCATCAGCGACCAGACCCGCTGACCGCCAAGGCCAGCGAGTGCCGCGACGACCGAGGGGGCGTGGTCAGACGGCATTCATCGTCAGCAGGTCGTATTCGGCGACCGCCTCCTCGCGCTGGTTGGTGAGGGTCACATGCCAGCGCACCTCGCCGTATTCCTCGTTGCGCGGCGTCTTGTGCTTGACCGAGAGCCGCACCTTGATGCTGTCCCCGGCCGAGACAGGCTCAAGAAAGCGCAGGTTGTCGAGGCCGGTGTTGGCCAGCACCGGACCGGGGTCGGGCTGCACGAAAAGCCCTGCGGCAAAGCTGAGCAGGAGGTAGCCATGCGCCACGCGCCCCGGGAAGAAGGGGTTCGCCTTGGCGGCCGCGTCATCCATGTGGGCATAGAAGGTATCGCCGGTGAAATGGGCGAAGGTCTCGATATCCTCGAGCGTGACCTCGCGGGTGGGCGAATGGAAGGTCTCGCCCAGATCGAGCTCGGTAAAGCGGCGGGTGAAGGGATGTGCGCGGTCGGTGATCTCCTCGGCCCCTGGCACCCATTGCTTGCCGATGGCGGTGAGGATGTCGGGGCTGCCCTGCACGGCGGTGCGCTGCATGTAATGCATCACGCCGCGCACGCCGCCCAACTCCTCGCCGCCGCCTGCGCGGCCCGGGCCGCCATGCACCATATGCGGCAGCGGAGAGCCGTGGCCGGTGGCCTCAGCCATAGATTTACGATTGTTAAAGTAGAGCCGCCCGTGGAAGGCCGCGGAGCCCATCGTCAACTCGCGCGCGACTTCGCCGTCGTTGGTGATGATCGACGCCACCAGAGAGCCTTGGCCGCGGTTGAGAAGCTGTGTGGCGTGTGCGAGATCGCGGTAGGGCATGAGGGTGGAGACGGGGCCGAAAGCCTCGGTGTCATGCACCCGCTCGGCGGCATCGGGATCGGCGCAGTGGAACAGCATCGGCGGCAGGAAGGCGCCCTTGTCGCGGTCCGCGCCCTTCACGGTGAAGTTGTCGGGGTCGCCGAAAACGCGCTCGGCTTCGGCGCTCAGCAGCACGACCTTCTCCAACACGTCGCGTTTCTGACTGCCCGAGACCAGTGCGCCCATGCGCGTGTCCTCGGCCCGCGGATCGCCGATGGTGGTCTTGGAAAGGCGCTCGGACAGGGCCGAGATCACCGCGTCGACCTGCGCCTGCGGCACCATAATGCGGCGAATGGCGGTGCATTTCTGCCCCGCCTTGGCGGTCATCTCGCGCTGCACTTCCTTGACGAAGAGGTCGAACTCCGGCGTGCCCGGCGCCGCATCGGGGCCGAGCACGGAGGCGTTGAGGCTGTCCTGCTCGGAGGTGAAGCGCACGGAGTTTTCCATGAGCTTCGGATTGCCGCGCAGCTTCAGCGCGGTGTCGGCGGAGCCGGTGAAGGCCACGGCATCCTGACAGCCGAGCAGGTCGAGCATATCGCCCAAGCCGCCGCTCACGAATTGCAAAGCACCCTTCGGCAGCAGTCCACTGTCCAGCATCAGCCGCACGCAATGCTCGGTGACATAGCAGGTGGCGGTGGCCGGTTTCACGATCGCTGGCACGCCGGCGAGCAGCGTCGGCGCAAGTTTCTCCAACATCCCCCAGACCGGGAAGTTGAAGGCGTTGATATGCACTGCGACGCCCTGCAGCGGGGTGCAGATATGCCGCCCCATGAACTGCCCCTCGCGGCCCAGTTGCTCGGGCGCGCCGTCGAGGTAGACATGGGCGTCCGGCATCTCGCGCCGGCCCTTGGAAGCGAAGACCAGCATGGTGCCGATGCCGCCGTCGACGTCGATCTTGTGGTCCGAGAGCGTGGCTCCGGTGTCGTAGCTGAGGTCATAAAGCGCCTGTTTGTGCTCCATCAGGTGCAGCGCCAGCGCCTTCAGCATGCGCGCGCGGTCGTGGAAGGTCATGGCGCGCAGGGCGGGGCCGCCGTGTTCGCGGGCGAAGCCCAGCATGGCGCCCGCGTCCAGCGCGTCGTTCCCGGCCTGCGCGATCACCTCGCCGGTAATGGCGCTGGCGATGTTGCGGGCGCCGGCCCCGGGGGCCAGCCATTCGCCGGCGGCGTAACTGTGAATATCGCGCATGTCGGCTCCTTCAGTGGGTGTCGTAGTCGATGGTGAGTTTGTCGCTCAGCGGGTAGGACTGGCAGGTCAGCACGTAGCCGCGTTCGACTTCGTAATCCTCCAGCGCGTGGTTCGAGATCATCTCGACCTCGCCTTCCAGCACCTTGCCCATGCAGGTCGAACAGACCCCGGCCTTGCAGGAGAACGGCGCCTCCTGCCCGTTTTCCAGCGCCGCTTCGAGGACCGACTGGCCCTTCTGCATGGTGAAGCTGCGCCGCGCGCCGTCGATGATGACGGTGATCTCGGTGCCCTTCTGGCCTTCGCTGCGCTTGGCCATTTCCTGCTTCGCCAAACGGCCCTGCTGGCTTTCGCTGAAGAGTTCGAACTTGATCTGTTCCTCGCCCAGACCGTTGGTCTTCAGCGCCTCGGCGATGGCCAGCATCATCGGCTCCGGCCCGCAGATGAAGGCAGTGTCGATGGTGTCGATCTGAATCCAGTGCTTGAACAGCGCGTTGCATTTGTCCTGGTCGACGCGGCCCTCGAAAAGCTCCATGTCCTGACCGGATTCGAGGATATGGATCACCGTCAGGCGGCCCATGTAGCGGTTCTTAAGGTCTTCGAGTTCCTCGCGGAACATGATCGTGTTCACCGCGCGGTTGGCATAGACCAGCGTGAAGGTGGACTTCGGCTCGCGTTTCAGCACCGTCTTCAGGATCGACAGCACCGGGGTGATGCCCGAGCCGCCCGCGAAGCCGAGGTAGTTCTTGGCGACCTCCGGTTCGATCCGGGTGAAGAACTTGCCCTGCGGCGGCATGGCGTGCAGCACGTCGCCGACCTTGAGCTCGGTATTGGCATAGGTCGAGAAGGCCCCGCCATCGACGCGCTTGATCCCGACCTTCAACTCGCCATCGTCCAGCCCTGCACAGATCGAGTAGTTGCGGCGCAGCTCGGTGCCGTCGAAATCCTGTTTGAAGGTCAGGTACTGGCCTTGTGTGAAGGCGAAGGCGTCGGGGTCTTCCGGCTTCAGCGTCAGCACCACGGCATCGCGGATGGTGTGGTGGATGTCGGTGACGGTGAGGGGGTGGAACTGGCTCATCGGGGCCTCAGATACATTTGAAATAGTCAAAGGGTTCACGGCAGTCCAAGCACCGCCATTGCGCCTTGCAGGGGGTCGAGCCGAACTGGCTGATCCGCTGCACCGCTTTCGATTGGCAGTGCGGGCAGTGCTGCGGCCCGCCGGCGGGGCGCGGCGGCGCGATGCCGTAGGCTTCGAGCTTGGCGCGGCCGGTGTCACTCATCCAGTCGGTGGTCCAAGGCGGGGAGAGCTGGCGTTTCAGCTCCAGCTTCTCGATCCCGTGGCCGTGCAGCGCCGTCTCGATGTCGAGGTTGATGATGCTGGTAGCCGGGCAGCCCGAATAGGTCGGTGTGATGGTGACGACCAGCGTGTCGCCGTGCCATGCCACATCGCGGATGATGCCCAGATCGGTGAGGGAGATCGCCGGGATCTCGGGGTCCGGGATCCCGGAGAGCCACGCCCAGACCGTCTCGACCGACGGCCTTTCGCCGCGGGCGGGGCCGCGCGAGGGGGACCCGCGCACCACCCCCGGCACCGGCGCGGGGGCGGGCCGGCTGTGGGGGGCGGGTTTCACCATGTGGCGTCCGGGTAGGCGCGTTGCAGCCACTGCATCTGGGTCAGCATATGGCCCAGATGCTCGCTGTGCCGCGCGCCGGTCTTCCCGCCCCTATGGGCAAAGTCATCCTCGGGCTTGGTGAGTGTCGCCGCCGCCAAGGTGTCGCCGACCAGTTGGTCATAGCTTTTGCGCATGCTCGCCGGATCGGGGGCGATACCGGCTTCGGCCATGGCGGCGTCGACATCATCGCCAATGAACATTTCGCCCACATAGGGCCAAAGCAGGTCGAGCGCCGCCTGCATCCGGCGGTGGCTTTCCTCGGTCCCGTCACCAAGGCCGATCACCGTGTCGGAGGACCGCTCCAAATGATATGTCACCTCTTTCGCCGATTTTTCGGCGATGGCGGCGATTTCTTTATCGGTGGAGTCGATCAGCGCGGTGAGCTGCGCCAAATGCCATGCGTCGAACAGGAACTGCCGCATCATGGTCTGGCCGAAATCGCCGTTGGGCTGTTCCACCAGCAGAACATTGCGGAAGTCCCAGACATCGCGGTGAAAGGCGAGCTTGTCGGCGTCGCGGCCTGCGCCCTCGACCTCGCCCGCCAGACCCAGCCACAACTGGGTCTGCCCGATCAGGTCGAGCGCCACGTTGGCCAGCGCGATGTCCTCTTCCAGCACCGGCGCCACGCCGCACCATTCCGAGACGCGGTGGCCAAGCACCAGCGCGTTGTCGCCCATCCGGCAGAGGAATTCGAACTTGGGATCGGTGCCGCTCACATCGCCCCCACTTCGTCGGGAATGTCGTAGAAGGTGGGGTGACGATAGACCTTGTCGTTGGCTGGCTCGTAAAGCGCGCCTTTCTCCTCGGGGGAGGAAGCGGCGATGGCGCTGGCCTCGACCGCCCAGATGCTCACACCTTCGTTGCGGCGGGTATAGACGTCGCGGGCGTTCTTGATCGCCATTTCCGCATCCGCCGCGTGTAGGCTGCCGACATGGCGGTGGCTCAGCCCGTGCTGGCCGCGGATGAAGATTTCCCATAGGGGCCATTCGGTGGGCCGCGCTTCGCCGTGGGGGGCGGCTTCGGTGCCTTTGTATTCGCTGGATTCAGGGCTGCTCATGTCGCTTACTCCGCTGCCATTTGTCTGCTGCGCTTTTTCTCGGCGTGGGCCAAAAGCCCCTCGCGCACCCAGCGGCCTTCGTCCCAAGCCTTGTTGCGCGCCGCCAGCCGTTCGGTGTTGCAGGGGCCATTGCCCTTGAGCACCTGAAAGAACTCTTCCCAATCCGGCTCGGCAAAGTCGTAATGGCCGGTCTCTTCGTTGAACTTCAGTGTCTCGTCGGGAATCGTCAGGCCAAGGTACTCGGCCTGCGGCACCGTCTCGTCGACGAACTTCTGACGCAGCTCGTCATTGGTGTTCATCTTGATCTTCCACGCCATCGACTGCGCGGAATGGACCGAGTCCTTGTCCGAGGGGCCGAACATCATCAGCGCCGGGAACCAGAAGCGGTTAAGCGCGTCCTGCGCCATCTTGCGCTGGGCGGGCGTGCCATTGGCCATCTTCATCATGATGTCGAAGCCCTGGCGCTGGTGGAAGCTCTCTTCCTTGCAGATGCGGACCATGGCGCGGGCGTAGGGCCCATAGGAGGTGCGCTGCAGCGGCACCTGATTCATGATCGCGGCACCATCGACGAGCCAGCCCACGGCGCCCATGTCGGCCCATGTCAGCGTGGGATAGTTGAAGATCGAGGAGTACTTCATCTTGCCCGACAGAAGGTCACGGGTCATCTGGTCACGGGTGACGCCGAGCGTTTCCGCCGCGCAATAGAGGTAGAGGCCATGGCCCGCCTCATCCTGCACCTTGGCCAAAAGGATCGCCTTACGCTCGAGTGTTGGCGCGCGGGTGATCCAGTTGCCTTCCGGCAACTGGCCCACGATCTCGGAATGCGCATGCTGTCCGATCTGGCGGATCAGGTTCTTGCGATAGCCGTCGGGCATCCAGTCCTTGGGCTCGATCTTGCCGCCCGCGTCGATGCGTTCCTGAAAGGCGCGCTCGTCGGGGTCCATCTCGTCGAGGGATTTGATGCCCTTGCCGGTGGATTTGATCATCTGTGCATACATCGGTCCGTTCCTTTCGAGGAAAGAAGTGTCAGCCTGCGTTTTCGAGGATCAGGGCAACGCCCTGACCCACGCCCACACACATGGTACATAGCGCGTATTTGCCGCCCGTCCGCTTTAGCTGCAGCGCCGCCGTCATCACCAGACGCGCGCCGGACATGCCCAGAGGGTGGCCGATGGCGATGGCACCGCCGTTGGCATTTACATGGGGCGCATCGTCCAGCACGCCAAGCGCGCGCAGGGTGGCGAGGCCTTGGCTCGCGAAGGCTTCGTTAAGCTCGATCACGTCCATCTGCTCAATCGTGAGGCCCGCGCGGTCCAGCACCTTGCGCACCGCCGGGATCGGGCCGATGCCCATGACGCGCGGCTCGACGCCCGCCGCGGACATGGCCACAACGCGGGCGATGGGGGCAAGGCCGTGGTCCTTCACGCCGGCCTCGGAGGCGAGCAGCATCGCCGCGGCACCGTCGTTCACGCCCGAGGCATTGCCGGCGGTCACGGTCAGGTCGGCGCCGTTGATGCCGCGCAGCTTGCCCAGTTTCTCCAGCGTGGTGCCAGGGCGGGGGTGTTCGTCGCTGTCGACGACCACGTCATCACCCTTGCGCTGCGGAATGGTGACCGGGGCGATTTCCTCGGCGAAGAGGCCTTTCTCGGCCGCGGCGGCATAGCGTTCTTGGCTGCGTGCGGCGAAGGCGTCTTGGTCTTCACGCGACACGTCATAATCGGCGGCGACGTTGTCGGCGGTCTCGGGCATGGAATCCACGCCGAACTGGGCCTTCATCTTGGGGTTCACGAAGCGCCAGCCGATGGTGGTGTCATAGACGGCGTTGCTGCGCGAAAAGGCGGTTTCGGCCTTGGGCATTACGAATGGCGCGCGCGACATGCTCTCAATCCCGCCCGCGATGGCAAGGTCCATGTCGCCCGCGCGGATCGCCCGGGCGGCAGCACCCACGGCGTCCATCCCGCTCGCGCAGAGACGGTTGATCGTCGCACCCGGCACGTCGACCGGCAGGCCAGCCAATAGCGACGCCATGCGCGCCACGTTGCGGTTGTCTTCGCCCGCCTGATTGGCGCAGCCCATGACCACGTCATCGACGCGCGCCCAATCGACGGAAGGGTTCCGCTCCATCAGCGCCTTCAACGGCACGGCGGCCAGATCATCGGCGCGAACCGAAGAGAGGGCGCCGCCGTAACGGCCAATGGGGGTGCGCTGCGCGTCGCAGATGAATGCCTGCATGGGGGTCTCCTGTTGTTGCACCGCAATCTACACATCGGGGCGATTCGGTTCAATCAAAATGTTACGGAATGAAAATAGGGTACGGATTTTGGTAACACGTCATCGCGCTGTCACCAAAGCTTTGCCAAAGAGTCACGCCGCTGTCGGCCATCTGTCACGCATCGGGGGTTCTGTGCCGCCATCGCCACCCTCAGAGGAAGCTCACGATGACCAAACTGATCCGCCCGACCCGTCGCGCTGTGCTGGCGGGCTCCACCGCCTTTGCCGCAAGCCTTGCCATGCCCAGCCTCAGCCGTGCGGCCTCGCGCCCGGTGTTTACCCATGGGGTGCAATCGGGCGATGTCGACACGCAGTCCGGTATGATCTGGACCCGCACCGACCGCCCGGCGCGGGTGCAGGTCGAAATCTCCACCACCGAAAGCTTTGCCAACGCACGCCAGCTTGCGCCGATGAACGCGCTGCCGAACCACGATCTGGCGGTGAAACGTCTGGTCGAAGGGCTGCCCTCGGATCAGGATATCTTTTACCGCTTCACCGCCGCCGATCTGAGCGACATCAACGCCACCTCCGAGCCGATCATCGGCCAGTTCCGCACCGCGCCCACCGCGCGCCGCGACGTGCGCTTTGCTTGGTCCGGTGACACCGCCGGTCAGGGCTGGGGCATCGACGATGAGGGCATGCGCACCTATGCGACCATGGCCAAACACCGCCCCGACTTCTTCCTGCATTCCGGTGACACCATCTATGCCGATGGCCCGCTTGAGGATGAGGTGCAGCTTGACGATGGCACGATGTGGAAGAACACCACCATCATCGACGAGAAGCGCAAGGTGGCTGAGACGCTGGACGAATACCGCGGTCAGTGGAAATACAACCTGATGGACGACCATGTGCGTGAGATGAACGCTCATGTGCCGACCTTCATGCAGTGGGACGACCATGAAGTCGTGAACAACTGGTCCTCCTCGCGCAGCCTGATGGAAGACGACCGCTATAGCGAGAAGTCGATCCATGTCCTCGCCGCTCGTGCTTCGCAGGCCTTCCATGAGATGACCCCGCTGCGCATCACTCCTGCCGAGCCGGGCCGGGTCTATCGCAAGATCAACTACGGTCCGATGCTGGATGTCTTCTTCCTCGACCTGCGCAGCTACCGGGGGCCGAACAGCGAGAACATGCAGACCGAGATGTCGCAGGCCACCGATATCCTCGGGGCCGAGCAGATGGCATGGCTCAAGCGGGAGCTGACCAATTCGGCGGCCACATGGAAGGTCATCGCCTGCGACATGCCCATCGGTCTGGTCGTCGGCGGCGGGGCCGAGGCGGTTGCCAATGGTGACAATGGTGCCGCCAAGGGGCGCGAGCAAGAGATCGCGGGGCTGCTGCGTTTCATCAAAACCGCGCAGGTCGACAACGTGGTCTGGTTCACGGCGGATGTGCATTACACCGCCGCGCATTACTACAACCCCGACAAAGCGCAGTTTCAGGACTTTGACCCGTTCTGGGAGTTTGTCTCGGGCCCGCTGCACGCCGGCACCTTTGGCCCGAACGAATTGGACGGCACCTTTGGCCCTGAGTTGAAATACGTCAAAGCCCCCGAAGAAGGTCAGGTGAACCTGCCGCCCTCCGCCGGTCTGCAATTCTTTGGGTTGGTCGATATCGACGCCAAGACCCAGCAGATGAAAGTGCGCCTGATGGACCGCGCCGATACCGAGCTCTACTCGGTGACGCTCGACCCCAAGGGGGCGGCGATCTAAGCGCCCTCTGCATGGCACAGTGAGAGGATCGCCCGGAACCGGGCGATCCTTTTCGTTTCAGTAGTCGACGCCGCGCTGGGCTTTGATGCCCGCTTTGAACGGGTGTTTGACCTCGGACATCTCGGTCACCAGATCGGCATAGTCGCAAAGCTCGGGCCGGGCGTCGCGGCCTGTCAGCACCACGGCTGTGCGCTTGTCGCGGGCGTCGAGCCCGGCGATCACATCTTCGATCTTGAGGTATTCATAGCGGATGGCGATGTTGATCTCATCCATCACCACAAGGTCATACTCTCCGCTCGCCATCATTTCGCGCGCCTTGCCGAATGCGGCCTCGGCGGCGGCGATGTCGCGGTTGCGGTCTTGGGTGTCCCAAGTGAAGCCTTCGCCCATCGTGTGCCATGTCACCTCGTCCAGCCGTTCAAAGAACAGCCGCTCGCCGGTTTTCCATTTGCCCTTGATGAACTGCACCACACCGACGCGCTGTTTCCAGCCAAGCGCGCGCACCACCACGCCGAAAGCGGAAGAGGATTTGCCCTTGCCCGGGCCGGTATGGACCAGCACCAGACCCTTGTCCGGATCTTGCAACTCGGCCACCTTGGCGCGCTGTTCGGCCTGACGCTGCTGCATCTTTTCCTTGTGATCTTTCGGATCCGCGTCGCTCATCGGTCATCTCCTCTATCCGGTTTCGGGGCACCATAGGCAGAGGTAGGGCCGGGCGAAAGCCCGCAATGAATTACGCCTTGGGATCGGTGACAGACCGCGCTTTGCCGCGCTCCATCCCCAATTGCCGCTCGCGCCAGATCACCAGCGCACCCGCGCTGATCACCAGCGCCGCGCCCGCCAGCATCATCATCGTGGGCAGTTCGGCAAAGAAGACATAGCCCAGCAAAATGGCGAAAAGCATCGAGGTATAGTCATAGGGCGCCAGCATCGAGGCCGAGCCGAAGCGATAGGCCGAGGTAATCAGGATTTGCGCCACCCCGCCGATCAACCCGGCGAGGACCAGCAGGCCAAAGGTTTGCAGATCGGGGATGACCCAGCCGAAGGGCAGGGTGCAGAGCGCCAGCAAGGAGGCGGTGCAAGAGAAGTAGAAGACGATCGCGGCGGTGTCTTCGTTCTGCACCAATTGACGAATGTGGATCTGCACGAGGCTGCGCACCATCGTCGCCATCAGGATCAGCAACGCGCCGATGGTGGCTGTCTGCTCCATCGTTCCGATGCTGGTGAAGCGCGGCCAGAGGATGATCATCACCCCCACCAACCCAATCGCCACAGCACTCACGCGGATCAGCCGGATTTTCTCGCCCAGCAACACGGCAGCGAGGATGACGGTGAAAATCGGTGTGGCAAAGCCGATGGCCGTGACCTCGGGCAGGGGCAGCAGGCCGAGGCCGGTAAAGGTCAGCCCCATCGCCGTGGTGCCGAAGAGCCCGCGCCAGACATGGCCCATCGGGTTTTGCGTCTTTAGCCCGCTTTTCAGTTTGCCGCGCTGCGCGAGCCAGATCAGGATCACCGGAATGGCAAAGAAGGACCGGAAGAAGACCGACTCCCCGGCGGGGACCTCGTCGGCCAGCGATTTGATGATCGCGGACATGCAGGTGAAAAGCAGGATCGCCGTGATTTTCAGTCCGACACCAAGGGCGGGGCGGGCGGAGAAATCATCGACTTTCATGCTTTGATCCTCACGCCTCGGGGCCAATTATGCCGCGGTTCTGGCCAATCTGTCCGCGATGCAGCAGCAGGTGATCCAGCAGCACGCAGGCCATCATCGCCTCGCCCACCGGCACCGCGCGGATGCCGACGCAAGGATCGTGGCGGCCCTTGGTGATGATCTCGGTCTCTTCACCCTGTTTGGTGATGGTGCGCCGCGTGGTCAGGATGCTGGAGGTTGGCTTCACCGCGAAACGCAGCACCACATCCTGCCCGGTGCTGATCCCGCCCAAGATGCCGCCGGCGTGGTTCGAGGAATATTCCGGCCCATCGGGCCCCATGGTGATCTCATCGGCGTTCAATTCGCCCGTCAGCATCGCCGCCGACATGCCCTCGCCGATCTCCACGCCTTTGACGGCATTGATGCTCATCATCGCGGCGGCCAGATCGGTGTCGAGCTTGCCATAGACCGGCGCGCCGAGGCCCGCCGGCACGCCGCGCGCCGTCACCTCGATGATCGCGCCGACGCTGCTGCCCGATTTGCGCAGCCCGTCGAGGTAGTCGGCCCAGTCCGCCGCTGCCTTGGCATCCGGCACCCAAAAGGGGTTTTGGTCGATCTGGTCCCAGTCAAAGGCATCGCGGTCGATCTTATGCGGCCCCATCTGCACCATGTAGCCGGTGATCTGAAGCTCCGGCACCAGCGCCTTGATCGCCTCACGCGCCAGACCGCCCGCCGCCACCCGCGCAGCGGTCTCCCGGGCCGAGGAACGGCCACCCCCGCGATAGTCGCGGATGCCGTATTTTTGGAAATAGGTGATGTCGGCGTGGCCGGGGCGGAACTTGTCCTTGATGTCGCCGTAGTCTTTCGAGCGTTGATCGGTGTTCTCGATCATCAACTGCACCGGCGTGCCGGTGGTGACGCCCTCAAAGGTGCCCGACAGAATCCGCACTTCATCCGCTTCGCGCCGCTGCGTGGTGTATTTGTTCTGGCCCGGTTTGCGCTTGTCGAGCCACTGTTGAATCATGCCCTCGTCAATCGGCACGCCGGGGGGGCAGCCGTCGATGGTCGCCCCAAGGGCGGGCCCGTGGCTCTCGCCCCATGTGGTGACCCGGTAAAGATGGCCAAAGCTGTTGATCGACATGGGCGGACCTCCTGTTGTCAAACCCTTAGCCGGGGCAGCGCCTTGCCTCAAGGGGATTTGCCTTGCCAATTGTGCAGGTCCGATCTACCCCTGACGCTACCTCGGGGGGCCTTTGGGCTGAGATGTGCATGTTGTGCGGACCCGTTGAACCTGAACCGGTTAACACCGGCGGAGGGAAGGTCAGGACAGACATCCACCTTTTACCTTTCGCCGCAAAAGGAGGATGCGATGAAGTATCTTACACTTGCTGCGGGCGTCATGGGCGCATCGGCCGCATGGGCCGAGACGCCTGAACTGACGGTCTATACCTACGACAGTTTCGTCACCGAATGGGGGCCGGGCCCCGCCATCGAAGAGGGGTTCGAGGCGCAGTGCGGCTGCGATCTGAAATTCGTCGGTATGGGCGATGGTGCGGCACTTCTGGCGCGGCTCAAGCTTGAGGGCGCACGGTCGGACGCGGATATTGTGCTGGGGCTGGACACCAGCCTCGTCGCCGCCGCGAAAGAGACCGATCTGTTCGCGCCGAGCGGTTTGCAGGCCGACTATGACCTGCCGATCACTTGGGAAGACGAAGTTTTCGTGCCCTATGACTGGGGCTACTTCGCCTTTGTCCACGGCACCGATCTGGACGCGCCCGGTAATTTCAAAACGCTGGCCGAGAGCGATCTGAAAATCGTGATCCAAGACCCGCGCTCTTCGACGCCCGGTTTGGGGCTGCTGATGTGGGTCAAAGCGGCCTATGGCGATAAGGCGCCCGAGGTTTGGACGGGACTGGCCGATAACGTCGTGACCGTGACAAAGGGTTGGTCCGAAGCCTATGGCCTCTTCCTTGAAGGCGAGGCCGACATGGTGCTGAGCTACACCACCTCTCCGGCCTATCACCTGATCGCGGAGGAGGACGACAGCAAGACCGCAGCGCTGTTCGACGAGGGCCATTACATGCAGATCGAAGTGGCGGGGAAGCTTGCCGGGTCGGATCAGCCGGAACTGGCGGATCGGTTCTTGCAATACCTCGTATCCGATGCCGCGCAATCGGTGCTGCCGACGACCAACTGGATGTATCCCGCCGTGACGCCCGAAAGCGGTCTGCCCGCAGGGTTCGAAGGCATGATCCAGCCCGGCAAGGCGCTGTTGGTGCCGAACGGCGAGGTCCCCGCGCTGCGTGAGGAGGCTTTGGACGAATGGCTGACCGCGCTGTCGCGTTAAGCGGCAAAACGGGGCTTTTCGCCGCCGCGCTGGTCGCGGGGCTGATCCTTGCCGCTTTGGTCGCCGTCTTCGCGGCGGCCGATGTGGGCGCGGGGCTCGGCCCGGCGGATTGGGCGGCGGCGCGGTTTACCGCGACACAGGCGGTTTGGTCGGCGGTGCTTTCGGTGCTGCTGGCCGTGCCGGTGGCGCGGGCGCTGGCGCGGCGCCGGTTTTGGGGGCGCGGCGCGCTGATCACGCTGCTGGGCGCGCCCTTCATTCTGCCGGTGATCGTGGCGGTGCTGGGGCTGCTGACGGTCTTTGGCCGCTCGGGCGTGCTCAACCAATTTGGCGCGGCTCTTGGCCTGCCGCCGGTGTCGATCTACGGGCTGCATGGTGTGGTACTGGCGCATGTCTTCTTTAACCTGCCGCTGGCGACGCGGCTTTTGCTGCAAGGTTGGCAGAGCATCCCTTCTGAGCGGTTTCGGCTCGCGGGGCAGCTTCAGATGACGCCGCGGGCGCTGTTTCTGGCGCTGGAATGGCCGATGCTGCGGCAGGTGCTGCCCGGCGTGGCGGCGCTGATTTTCGTGATTTGCCTGACCAGTTTTGCCGTGGCCCTGACGCTGGGCGGTGGGCCGCGGGCGACGACGATTGAATTGGCGATCTATCAGGCCTTTCGGTTTGACTTTGATCTGGGGCGCGCCGCGCTGTTGTCCGTGGTGCAGCTTGTTCTGGCTGGCGCAGCGGCGGTGGCAGCGCTTTGGCTGATCCCGCCGATCAGCTTGGGCGGCGGGTTGGACCGCCCCCTGCGCCGCTGGGATGCGCGGGGCGGCGCGCAGCGGGTGTTGGACGGGCTGGTGATCGCGCTCGCCGCGCTGTTCTTGCTGCTGCCGCTGGGGGCCGTGGTTCTGCGCGGGCTGGCGGGGGTCGCGGAACTGCCTGCCTCGGTCTGGCAGGCCACCGGTAATAGCATTCTGGTGGCGGGGTTGAGCGTGGCGGTGCTGGCCCTGCTGGCGCTGCCGATGGCAGGCTGGATCGCCACCCGGCGGCGCGGCGGGGTGGAGGCGATTGGCCTGATGGGGCTTGCGGCCTCTCCGCTGATGATTGGCACGGGGTGGTTCATCTTGATCAACCCTGTGCTGGACCCGGCACGGCTGAGCCTGCCGGTTACCGCCCTGGTCAACGCGCTGATGGCGCTGCCTTTCGTGCTGCGCATTCTGGTGCCGCGCCTGCGCGAGACCTTGCAGGATTATGGCCCCCTGACCCAAACCCTCGGCATGACGGGTTGGGCGCTGTGGCGGCTGCTGGTCCTGCCGCGTCTGCGCCCGCAACTGGGCTTTGCCGCAGGGCTGACGGGGGCGCTCTCGGTGGGGGATCTCGGCGTGATCGCGCTTTTCGCCGATCAGGAACGTGCGACGCTGCCTTTGCAGATGTATCGTCTCATGGGCGCCTACCGGATGGAGGCCGCGGCGGGCGCAGCGCTGCTTTTGCTGGTCTTGGCGCTGGCGGTGTTTTTCATCTGCGACAAATGGGGGCGCTGGCATGCTGACGCTTGAAGACATGCGCATTGAGCGGGGCGAGTTCTCCCTCGTGGCCGATATGACACTGGCGCAGGGGCGCAACTACGCGGTGATCGGCCCCTCCGGGTCGGGCAAGTCGACCCTGCTGGCGGCAATCTGTGGGTTCGTGCCGGTGGCGGCGGGGCGGTTGTTGCGGGAGGGGGAGGAGATCACGGATCAACATCCCGGCCAGCGCGGCATGACGATGCTGTTTCAGGACAACAACCTATTCCCGCATCTCACCGTGCGGCAGAACGTCGGCCTTGGCCTGCGCCCCGATTTGCGGCTGAAAGCAGCGGATCGGGAGGCGGTCGATACCGCCCTCGCGCGGGTGGGGCTTGCCGCCCATGCCGCCAAACGCCCCGGCGCGCTGTCGGGTGGGCAGCAAAGCCGCGTGGCGCTGGCGCGGGTGTTGGTGCAGGCGCGGCCATGGGTGCTGTTGGACGAACCCTTCGCCGCGCTCGGCCCGGCGCTGCGGGTCGAGATGCTGGATTTGGTCCAAGACCTCGCCCGTGAGACCGGCGCGGGGCTGATCATGGTGACCCATGCCCCCGATGACGTGCGCCGCATTGCGGATGAGGTGATCTTTGTCGAAGGCGGGCGCGCCCATGCGCCGGGACCGGCGACGGAATTGCTCGACAACCCGCCCCCGGCCCTGCGGGCCTATCTCGGCTAGGCGGCGGAAATTTTTGAAATTTCCGCGCCGTTTTCTTTTGAAGAAAACGTCTCCAGCGCTTGGGTCATGCCAAGGGCGGCCTGCGCAGCCTCGCGGCCCTTGGTGACGAAGTGATCGCGGTAGATCGCGTTGTGATGATCCGTTTCCTGATAGTGGTGCGGCGTGAGCGAGACCGACAGCACCGGCAGGTCGCAGTCGAGCCCCACGCGCATCAGCCCATCGACCACCGTCTGCGCTACGAAGTCATGCCGGTAAATGCCGCCATCCACCACGAAGGCGGCGCAGATCACGGCGTCGTAGCGCCCGGTCTTGGCCAAACGCTGTGCCATGAGCGGCAGTTCAAAGGCACCGGGAACGGCAAAGCTGTCCACCTGCGCGGCGTCGATAACTTCGGTAAACCCATCATAGGCGCGGTCAACGATATCCGCATGCCAGCTTGCACGCACAAAGGCGAAACGGGCGGAACGTTCTTGTGTCATGGTGATCTCCTTTAGGTTCAGACACGTCCACCCAAGGCGATCACGCGCAAAGACCGAGGCTTCGCCCCCGTCCTTGTTCGCATTCTCTTTCATCCGGACTGTGACCGTCGGCTCTGGAGTCGCACCAGATCTGCTGACACCTTCGAAAAGGCCGCTCGCGGGCTTGCGGGGACCGCTTACCGCCGGTGGGGAATTTCGCCCCGCCCTGAGAATGATGTCAGGTTGCCAAGTTGCGCAAGGCTCTGCAATACCAAAAGAAACGCATAGGAGGCACCATGCACCCCAATCCGATCTACCGCAAAGAGGGCCGCGACCGGAACCTTGCCTTTGCTCGTGACACCGGCTTTGGCGTTCTGGCGATCAACGGGGCAGAGGGACCGTTGATGGCGCATGTGCCGTTTATCTTGAACGAAGCCGGGGATTTGGCTGAGTTGCATCTGGTACGCTCGAACCCCATCGGGCGGGCGCTGAAGACCCCGCAGGCGGTGCGTTTGGCGGTGACGGGGGCCGACAGCTATGTCTCGCCCGATTGGTACGGGATCGCGGATCAGGTGCCGACATGGAATTATGTGGCCGTCCATCTGACCGGCACGCTGGAGCTGCGCCCGGCGGCGGAACTGCCCGACCTGCTGGCGCGGCAATCGGCGGTCTATGAGGCACGGCTGGCCCCCAAGACCCCGTGGAAGATGGATAAGATGACCCCCGAGGCGCGGGACAAGATGCTGCGGATGATCGTGCCTTGCCGCCTCCGCGTCACCGGGATCGACGGCACATGGAAGCTGGGCCAGAACAAGGATGAGGCCGTGCGTCTCGCAGCGGCGGAGCAGATGGCGGCGCATGGGTTCGGCACGGATCCGGCGGTGATGGCGGCTCTGATGCGCGGGGTGTGATCGCCGTTGCGTCTGGCGCGGCGCCGTTGAATAGTGCGGGCAACCAAGGGGGGACTTCACGTGAAACTATTTTATTCTCCAACCTCGCCCTATGTCCGCAAGGTCATGGTGCTGCTGCATGAGACCGGCCAGCTTGACGATGTCGCGCTGGAGCCGACATCGGGCACGCCGCTGGCCCCGGCGGAGGGCTTTGCCGCGCGCAACCCGCTGACCAAAGTGCCCGCGCTGGAGCGGCCGGACGGCTGCACGCTTTATGACAGCCGGGTGATCTGCGCCTATCTGGATGACCGCGCCGGGGTGGGGCTTTACCCCCAAGGCACAAGCAGGTGGGACACTTTGACGCTGGAGGCCACGGCGGATGGGATGCTCGATGCCGCGCTCGCCATGGTCTATGAGGGCAAGCTGCGCCCCGAAGACAAACGCATGTCGGAATGGGTCGAAGGCCAGTGGGGCAAGGTCGATCGGGCCTGTAAGACGCTTAACAATCAATGGGCTGCGCATTTGGCCGGGCCTTTGGATATGGGGCAAATCGCGCTTGGCTGCGCCTTGGGATATATCGATTTTCGCCATTCTGCGCGGGATTGGCGGGCCGGAAACCCCGATCTGGCGGCATGGTTCGATGCCTTTGATTCGCGCCCCGCGATGACCCATACCGCGCCGCCGCAGTAATCGTGCCGTAATGATATTGCCACAATCGCGGTATTTTTGCCGCGTTGTGGCGCGGTTGATCCAAGATGCGCGGCTTTGACATCTGGACGGGCGCGGTCCATCCCGGTAGATAGCGGCGAGAAGTCAGGTGGCAAGGTGACGCCACCCCTATGTCTGTCGGCCAAAGTCGGCCAAGAATTGGAGTAAACCCGTGTCCCAAGCAGAAGAACACGCAGGCACCCGGAGGGATTTCCTGTATTACGCGACAGCCGGTACAGGTGCCGTCGCCGTTGGTGCCGCCGTCTGGCCGCTGGTCAACCAGATGAATCCCTCTGCCGACGTAAAGGCGCTGTCGTCCATTCGTGTGGATGTGTCCGGCGTCGAAGTCGGGACGCAGCTGACCGTGAAATGGCTGGGCAAGCCGGTGTTCATTCGCCGCCGCACTGAGGCCGAGATCGAAGAGGCAAACGCTGTCGACGTGTCCAGCCTGCCTGACCCCATCGCGCAGAACGCCAACCTGGGCGGCGACGTGCCCGCCACGGACGCGAACCGCGCCTTGGACGAAAGCGGCGAGTGGCTGGTTCAGATGGGCGTTTGCACACACCTCGGCTGCGTGCCCTTGGGTGATGCTGGCGACTTTGGCGGCTGGTTCTGCCCCTGCCACGGGTCGCACTACGATACGGCGGGCCGCATCCGTAAAGGGCCGGCGCCGCGCAACTTGCCGGTGCCTGTCGCCGAATTCGTGGACGAGTCCACGATCAAACTGGGTTAAGGGAGCGGAAGAGAGATGTCTGGAATTCCTCACGACCATTACGAGCCGAATTCGAACGGCGAAAAGTGGCTGCACCGCCGCCTTCCCATCGTTGGCCTTTTGTACGACACATTGATGATCCCCACGCCCAAGAACCTGAACTGGATGTGGATCTGGGGCATCGTGCTGACTTTCTGTCTGGCACTGCAGATCATCACCGGCATCGTTCTGGTGATGCACTACACGCCGCATGTCGATCTGGCCTTCTCGTCGGTTGAGCACATCATGCGCAACGTGAACGGCGGCTATATGATCCGCTATCTGCATATGAACGGCGCGTCGCTGTTCTTTATCGCGGTCTATGCGCATATTTTCCGTGGTCTCTACTATGGCTCCTATAAAGCCCCGCGTGAGATCACATGGATCATCGGCATGTTGATCTATCTGCTGATGATGGCCACCGGCTTTATGGGCTACGTTCTGCCTTGGGGTCAGATGTCCTTCTGGGGCGCGACCGTGATTACCGGCCTCTTTGGCGCGGTGCCCTTCGTCGGTGAAACACTGCAGACATTCCTGCTGGGTGGACCTGCCGTTGATAACGCGACGCTGAACCGCTTCTTCTCGTTGCACTATCTGCTGCCCTTCGTAATTGCGGGCCTTGTGGTTCTCCACATCTGGGCCTTCCACACGACCGGCAATAACAACCCCACCGGGGTCGAAGTGCGCCGCACCTCGAAGGAAGACGCCAAGAAAGACACGCTGCCGTTCTGGCCCTACTTCGTGATCAAGGACTTGTTCGCGCTGGCCGTGATCCTGACGCTGTTCTTCGCGGTTGTTGGCTTCATGCCGAACTATCTGGGCCACCCGGACAACTACATCGAAGCCAACGCTCTGGCGACGCCTGCACACATCGTGCCGGAATGGTACTTCCTGCCTTTCTACGCGATCCTGCGGGCCTTCACCTCTGAGGTTTGGGTTGTGCAGATCGCGTCCTTCGTGACCGGTGGCATCATCGACGCCAAGTTCTTCGGCGTGCTGGCGATGTTCGGTGCGATTGCCGTGATGGCGCTGGTGCCATGGCTGGACACATCCTCTGTACGTTCGGGCCGGTATCGTCCGATGTTCAAATGGTGGTTCGCTCTGCTGGTGATCGACTTCTTCGCCCTGATGTGGCTGGGTGCGATGCCCGCAGAAGAGCCCTATGCGAGCTTCTCACTGATCGCTTCGGCCTATTGGTTCGCCTACTTCCTCGTGATCCTGCCCCTCTTGGGCGTGATCGAGAAGCCGCTGGCGCAGCCTGAAACCATCGAAGCCGACTTTGACGCGCATTACGCGCCGAAGGCAGGCGGCACCAAGACGCTTGTGAACCCGGCGGAATAAGGATCATGACCATGATGAAGACCAACCTCCTTTCTGCCGTGGTAACTCTGGGCCTTGCCCTGCCGGGGACGGCGGTGCTGGCGCAGGACACAGCGACAGAAGAAGAACTGCTAACAACTCCGGCGGAAACGCCGGAGGCCGAAGCCGAAACCGCGCCTGCTGAAGCGCCAGCGGCGGAAGAGGCACCTGCTGAAACTGACGCGCCCGCAGCCGAACCCGAGGTCGACGCGGCCCCGGCTGACGAACCCGCGGTTGAGGCAGCCCCTGCTGAGGACACCGCAACCGAAGAGGCACCTGCTGCCGAGGCTCCGGTTGATGACGCACCAACTGAAGAGGCGACAACCGAAGAAGCTCCGGCTGAAACGGCGCCTGCCGAGGAAGCACCAGTAGCGGAAGAGGCCCCGGCCGAAGAAACCGCCACTGAGGATGCTGCCACCGAGGAAGCGCCCGAAGAGGTTTCTGCCGAAGACGCCGAAGAAGCGCCTGCCGAGGAAGTCGAAGCCACGGACGAAGCGCAATCGACAGCCGAGGAAAACGCTGAAAACGAAGTGATCGCCGAAGACGATGTTGCCGGTCAGGCGCATAGTGATGACCCCAACGTGGGTGTCATGGAAGCGGAAGACCACGGCGAGGAAACTGCCGCTGAAGATCACGCCGGTGACGACGATCAGGGTGACGATTCCCACGCCACACCGCATATCGACAACATCGATTTCTCTTTCGATGGTCCGTTCGGCGGTTACGACGTAAACCAGCTCCAGCGCGGTCTGCAGATCTACACCGAGGTTTGCGCGGCCTGCCACGGTCTGGAGTATGTCGCGATGCGGACATTGTCGGACGAAACCGGTCCGAACATGCCCGAAGAGCAGGTGATCGAATACGCCAAGGGCTATGACGTCTATGATGCCGAGCTGGACGATTTCCGCCCCGGCACCCCGGTTGACCACTTCCCCGGCTCCAACCTGTCCAACGCGCCTGACCTGTCGCTGATGGCCAAGAAGCGTGCCGCGTTCCACGGCCCCTATGGTCTGGGCATCAACCAGTTCCTCAAAGGGATCGGCGGGCCGGAGTATATCACCGCGCTTCTGACCAGCTACACCGGCAAAGAGAAAGAGCAGGCCGGCACGGTTCTTTACGAGAACACCGTTTTCCCCGGCGGCTGGATCGCTATGGCACCCCCGCTCTCCGATGGGCTGGTCGAGTTCGCGGATGAGCATGCCAATGACGTGCAGCACATGTCCGAGGATGTCTCTGCCTTCCTGATGTGGACGGCCGAGCCGAAGCTGGGCGCACGCAAACAAGCTGGCTTTGCCGGGGTTGTTTTGCTCGGTCTGCTCTCGGTCCTGCTCTATCTGACCAACAAGAAGCTTTGGGCGCCGGTCAAGAACCGCCGCAAGGACGGCTGATCGGGCCACGGCTTTTGGAAATAAGAAGGGCGTCGGGAAACCGGCGCCCTTTTTTGTGGCCATGCGTTATGGTGGCGGCCACTTGGCCTAAAACCTCTCAACAGGTTCCGCCCGGTGGCACACCGGGCATCGCCCTCCCTCCCCCCGGAGGGCGATTTTGCGAGGTTCCATGAAGCGGAGTCGTCTCGAGTACGGCAGCCATTCCGACCGCAATCTCGTTCCATCGCCCCCCAGGGAGGGCAATGCGCTCCGCGCTGCAGAGCAGCTGTTTTCAGGCGGTCAGCTGATTGCCTGAAATCCCGGTGATCTCGGCCCGCACGATCGCACCCTCAACTTGCGGAGCGGCAAAGTTCACCTCGGTGAACTGCGCCGTGCGGCCCATGTGGGGGTTCTCCATCAACACGTCATGCGTGCGCCCGACCTGCGCCTCCAGATGCCGTTGCACCTGCAGCTCGCCAGCCGCGCGCAACCGGGCCGCGCGTTCCTTGATCGCCGCACCGTTTACCGCGGGCATCCGTGCCGCGGGGGTGCCGGGGCGGGCGGAGTAGGGGAAGACATGCAGCCATGTCAGGTCGCATTCCTCGACCAGTTTCAGCGAGTTCTCGAACATCGCCTCGGTCTCGGTCGGGAAACCTGCGATGATGTCCGCGCCGAAGGTCATATCGGGGCGCAACGCGCGGGCCTCTTGGGCAAACCGGATCGCATCGTCGCGCAGGTGACGGCGCTTCATGCGCTTGAGGATCATGTCGTCACCGTGCTGCAACGACAGGTGCAGATGCGGCATCAGGCGCGGCTCGGTGGCGATGGCCTGCATCAGGTTCTCGTCCACCTCGATCGAATCGATTGAAGAGATCCGCAACCGCGGCAGGTCGGGTACCAGCTTCAGGATGCGCATCACCAAGTCGCCAAGCTTCGGCGTCGCCGGGAGATCGGCGCCCCAAGAGGTCAGGTCGACCCCGGTCAGCACCACCTCGTTGAAGCCCTTGTCCACCAGCCGCTTGATCTGGTCCACGACCACGCCCGCGGGCACCGAGCGCGAATTGCCGCGGCCGTAGGGGATGATGCAGAAGGTGCAGCGGTGATCGCAGCCGTTCTGGACCTGCACATAGGCCCGGCTGCGGGTGCCGAATCCGTCGATCAGATGGCCCGCGGTCTCGGTCACCGACATGATGTCGTCGACCTGCACGGTCTCAGTCTCGCCGATGAAATCGGCGGCCATGCCCTGCCATGTCGCACCCTGCATCTTCTCGGTGTTGCCGATCACGGCATCGACCTCAGGCATGGCGTTAAAGGTCTCGGGCTCGGTCTGGGCCGCGCAGCCGGTCACGATCAGCCGCGCCCCGGGATGCGCCTTACGCAGCTTGCGGATGTCCTGCCGTGCCTTGCGGACCGCCTCGGCCGTGACCGCGCAGGTGTTGACGACCACGGCGTTCTCCAGCCCCGCCTGTTCGGCGAGTTCCTTCATCGCCTCGGTCTCATAGGCGTTGAGGCGGCAGCCCATGGTGCTGAAAATCGGGGCGCTCATGTCAGGCTCTCCAAAAATGCGGGGGTGAGGCTGCCGGAGAAGACATGCATCGTCGGCCCGGTCATCCAGACGCCATCCTCGCGCCAGTCGATATGCAGCGTGCCGCCGTCGAGATCGATGCGCACGGCACGGCCCGTGAGGCCCCTGCGCGCGGCGGCCACGGCGGTTGCGCAGGAGGAGGAGCCAGACGCCAGCGTCACGCCGACGCCACGCTCCCAGACGCGCATGCGGATATGATCCGGCCCGACGATCTGCGCGACCTGCACGTTGGTGCGTTCGGGGTAGAGCGGATCATGTTCGGCGCGGGGGCCGAGGTCGGAAAGGTCCACCGCCTCGGCATTCTCGACGAAGAAGGTGCAATGGGGGTTGCCCATGCCGGTCGCGACCGGATCGCCCTCGATCGGCAGGTGCAGCGTGTCCATCTCGCGCGCCAGCGGCACCTCGTCCCATTTTAACTGCGGGTGGCCCATGTTGACGGAGGTCAGGCCACCCCCGACGTCCTTCGCCGCCAGATCGCCCCGCGCGGTGGTCAGATGCAGCGAATCGCAGCCTGTGTCGTCCATCAGATAGCGCGCGATGCAGCGGGTGGCGTTGCCACAGGCGGCGGAGAGGGAGCCGTCGCTATTGTAAAACGTCAGGTGCGCGTCGCCGGCCCCGCGCGTGATCACCGCAAGCTGATCGAATCCCACGCCAAATTGCCGGTGTCCGATGGCCTGCGCCATCGCCGGGGTCACGTCGATTGCCTCCGCGCGTGCATCGAACACGACGAAGTCATTGCCAAGCCCATGCATCTTCATGAAGGGCAATCCGGGGGTCTGAGCGCTGTACATTCGGCGCATATAACCCCGGCATGAAAACTAATCCAGCATCTCGCGAGATTTTCGTAATTAAGGGCTTGACCCTGCCGCCCGTAATTTCTAGTTACCCGCCTAGTGGGCCGTTAGCTCAGTTGGTAGAGCAACTGACTTTTAATCAGTAGGTCGATGGTTCGAACCCATCACGGCTCACCACTCACCCCCATTCCTAAATGGTTATGGATCAGGTGTTTGGTGCCGCCCCCGGGCGGTTTCGCCTATTCCTGACCGCGCAGCCGGGCCGAGCGTCTGCGCAGGGCTTCCAGTACGAAGAGCATCGTCGCCGAGAGCACCACCAGCAGCGTCGCCACCGCCAGAATCGTCGGGTTGATCTGCTCGCGCAGGCCCGAGAACATCTGCCGTGGAATCGTGCGCTGTTCAGGCCCTGCGAGGAAGAGCACCAGCACCACCTCGTCAAAGGATGTGACAAAGGCGAAAAGCCCGCCCGAGATCACGCCGGGGCGGATGAGCGGAATCACCACGTCCCAGAACACCTTGATCGGAGAGGCCCCGAGGCTCAGCCCCGCCACGAAGAGTGAGCGGTCAAAGCCGCTGAGTGTGGCGGTAACGGTGATGATGACAAAGGGCACGCCGAGCGCCGCATGGGCGATGATCAGCCCGGTGAAGGTGCCGACCAGATTGAACTGCGTATAGAAAAAGAACATGCCCGCCGCGATGATGATCAGCGGCACGATCATGGGCGAAAGCAGCAGCGCCGTGATGACCCGTTTGAACGGCATCCACGGCGAGGAGAGGCCGACGGCCGCCAGCGTGCCGAGCACCGTGGCGATGCTGGCCGCCGCGATGCCCACGAGGAAGGAATTGCGGATCGCGATTCGCCATTTCTGGTCGTCCACGATCTCTTGATACCAGCGCGTCGAATAGGCGTCGGGGTCGAGCGACAGCATGCCTTGGGTGAAGGTAAAGAACGGCTCGGCGTTGAACGACAACGGCATGATCACGAGGATCGGCAGCATCAGGAAGATGAGCACCAGCGCGGCCATGACGCGCAGGCCGTAATGCCCCGCCTTGTGCCAGATCGTGTAATAGTCGGGCAATGGGCTCATGACGTCATCCCAGCTTGAGGTTGTCGGTGCCGACGAAACGGTCGAACAGCCAGTAGAGAACGAGGATCAGGATCAGCAGGAGCGAGCCTAGGGCCGCCGCCAGTTCCCAGTTGTTCGACACCTGCATGTGGAAGGCGATGATGTTGGAAATCATCTGCCCATCGGTGCCGCCCACCAGTGCGGGCGTGATGTAGTAACCGACCGAGATGATGAAGACCAAGAGCGCCCCCGCAGAAAGGCCCGGCAGGCTCATCGGCAGGTAGATTTTGTACCACGCCCCGATCGGGTTCGACCCCATGGAGATCGCCGCGCGCATGAAGCTCGAATCGATCCCGCGCATCACCGCGTAGAGCGGCAGCACCATGAAGGGCAGCAGGATGTGGGTCATGGCGAGGATGGTGGAGAATTCGTTGTAGAGCAGCTCGATCGGCTCATCGATCAGCCCGGCCCAGAGCAGGGAGGAGTTCACCACGCCCCCGGCTTGCAAGAGCGCGATCCACGCGGTGGTGCGCACCAAGAGCGAGGTCCAGAAGGGCAGCAGTACAAAGACCATCAGGAAGTTCGCCGTCGCGGGGCTGGCCTGCGACATGTAGAAAGCCAGCGGATAGCCCAGTAGCATCGTCAGCCCGGTGATGATCAGCGCCATCTTCAGCGTTTTGGTATAGAGCTGTTTGTAAATCTGCGTGTCGCGTTGGACGATGTCCCCTTCGGAGTCGTATTCCATATCGACAGCGGTGAGGTAGTAGCTCGACGTATAGATCTGCCCGGCGCTGCGGATCGCGCGCCAAGTGGCGGGCTTGGCCCAACGGTCGTTCTTTTCGAGCAGCATCTCGGCGCCATTGGCGGTAAGCTCGGCATCCTCGGCGCGGCGCAGGCCCCGGGCGGTGGATTTGATGACGCTCGACATGCCCGGCAGGGCGCGGTTGATCTCATCGGCGAACCTGCCGGAGGTGCGGTTGTTTGCCATGCGCTTCATGTCGATGGCCATCTGGGTGATGACCGCCGTGTCGGGCAGGCTTTCGCCCTCCCAGTCTTCGAGCATCTCCAGCGTTTCGGGCACCAGTTCGGCCACGGTGGGGTTGTAGACGCTGCGGAACAGCATCGTGGTGATCGGTGCGACAAAGGCGAAAAGGATGAAGAGCAGCAGCGGCACCACGAAAAGAAACGCCTGCAGGCGGCGTCTGCGCATTTGGCGACGGGCGTTGGCGGCGTCTTGGGAAGTGAGGCTGGACACGCGGTTACTCTTCTATAGGGGTTGGGTGCCCCGCGCCCGGTCAGGCGCGGGGCAGGGGGCTTATTGCAGCAGCCATTCGTTGAACTTCTCGCCCAACGTCTCACCATAGTCGGCCCAGAAGATGCCATCGGCCTTGACGCCTTCGTCAAGATGCGCGGTGGGCAGATCTTGCTTTACGTCCTCAGGCAGCAGCGCTTGGGCAGAGGCGCGGGTCGGGCCATAGGCCACGTCCTGCATGCCCGAGAGCGGCACGGTGCCGGTGGCGAATTTGATGAACTCCATCGCCTCTTCTTTCTTCTCCGTGCCCTTCATGATCGCCCAAACATCAAGGTCATAGATGTGGCTGTCCCAGACGATCTCGAAAGGGGCGCCATCATCCTTGATCGCGGCGAAGATGCGGCCATTGGCGGATTGCACCATGGTCGCCCCACCGTCGTTCAGCAGAACGGGGGCCTGCGACCAGCTGTCGTACCAAGTGATGTCGTCCTTGATGGTGTCGAGTTTGGCAAATGCGCGTTTCTGCCCCTCTTCGGTGGCCAACACCTCATAAACTTCTTCCGGGGCGACGCCATCGGCCAGCAACGCCCATTCCATGTTGACCTGAGGCCGCTTGCGCAGACCGCGTTTGCCGGGGAACGCCTCGGTATCAAAGAAGTCTTCGATGGTTTTCGGGCCTTCGCCGTTCTCGGTGTTCACGGCAAAGACGACTGACCAGACGATATTGCCCACGCCGCATTCATTGGCCAGCGCATCATCGATGAAGTCATCCGCCGCCGGGGTGCCATCGTCGCCATCGGGCAGAACCGATTGGTCGATCACTTCCAGATAGCCCTCGGCACAGGCGCGTTCGAGGTCGATCACCTCAATGTCGACGACATCCCACAGGATGTTGCCCGCCTCGACCTGCGCCTTCATCTCGGCCACGCCGCCGCCGTAATCTTCGAACAGGATGTTGGTGCCGGATTTATCCATATAGGGTTGGATCATATGTTCCATCTGCGCGGCGCCATAGGCCCCGCCAAAGGACGTCACCGTCAGATCCTCGGCCAAGGCGGGGCTGGCGATCAGCGCCGCGGTGGCCAGATAACTCAGATGCTTCTTCATCGGTCTCTCCTTGTCATGTCCAGGTTTTATGCGGGGCCCCGGTTTGCCCCCGGTCGCCCTTAATTGGCAAAGGCGATGCAGTCTTTCGTCAGGGACAACAGCTGCGCCGTCGCGCCCTCTTCGAACTCGGGCGCGGACAGGTCGTTGAGCACCTTGACGATAATGTCGGTGCCGTCCGGCAGGCGGAAATAATAGCGGATAAAATCGCCCACATAGATGCGCGTGACGAAGGTTGCCGTCAGCGCGTTGTCATGGGCGTGGGTCGTGGGATGGATGAACAGTTTCTCGGGACGGATCGAGACGCGGCATTGCGCGCCTTCGGTCAGCCCTTCGGAGGTTTGCGTGGTGATCGTGCCGGTATCGGTCTCGACCTTGGCGATCTCGTCTTCGATCCGGGTGACGCGGCCCTGCACAAAGTTGTTCTCGCCGATGAACTCGGCCACGAAGGCATTCACCGGGCGCTCGTACAATTCCGCGGGCGGGGCGCATTGCTGCACCACACCGTCGTTAAAGACGGCGATCCGGTCGGACATCGACAGCGCCTCGGTCTGGTCGTGGGTGACGTATATGACGGTAAAGCCGATCTGCTTGTGCAGGCGGGTGATCTCAAACTGCATCTGCTCGCGCAGGTTCTTGTCGAGCGCGCCCAGAGGTTCGTCCATCAGAATGAGCGTCGGCTGGAAGATCATCGCGCGGGCAAGCGCCACGCGCTGCCGTTGCCCGCCCGAAAGCTGCCCGGGGCGACGGTCGCCAAAGGCGGAAAGCTCGACCAGCGACAGATACTCGGTCACCCGCTCTTTGATATCCGCCTTGGACATTTTGCGCACGCTCAGCGGATAGGCGAGGTTTTCGGCCACGGTCATATGCGGGAACAGCGCGTAGTTTTGGAACACCATGCCGATGTTGCGCTTGTTCGGCGCGGTCTTGTTGATCGACCGGCCATTGATCGCGATATCGCCTGAGGTGACGCTCTCAAACCCCGCCAGCATCATCAATACGGTGGTCTTGCCCGAGCCCGAGGGGCCAAGAAGGGTGATGAACTCCCCCTCCTGCACATCCATGTCGAAGCCTTTGACGACGAGATTTTCCTGATCGTAGCTCTTCTTGACGTTATCGAAACGCAGAAAAGTCTCTGCTTTGGTGTCTTTCATTGTGTCGCGGCTCTCCCTGTCGCTGGGGGGAGTTAAACAGGTGCGATGATTCTAAACAATATGTTGCACCATTTAAGAGAATCGCGCCCTTCCCGGCGCTTATCGCATGGGCATTTAGCCCCCGGTGATGGCAGGATCGGCGGCTTTCGCCACGTTCGGCGAGAAATCGGTGATAGAGCACCTATGTAGAAAGCTGACCACGCGGGCAGACTGTCCGGCAGGCGAAACCGATCAAAAGGAGAGGCACCGATGGGCAAGCGTATCGCAATCGTAGGGGGCGGCTATCTGGGGGCCGAACTGGCCAAGGCGATGGACCAGATCGCCGAGGTGACCTTGATCGAGCCGCGCAGTCATTTCGTCCATGCCTCCGCGATGATCCGCGCCGTGGTGCAGCCCAGTTTGGTCGAGGAATCGCTGATCCCCTATGACCGGTTGCTGAAACGGGGCCGCGTCGTCGCGGCGCGGGCGACTGCTGTCGATGGCGAGGGTGTCACGCTGGAGGACGGCACGCGGGTCGAGGCGGATTACATCGTCGTCGCCACCGGCTCGGACTATGCGACGCCGTTCAAGCCCAAGGGCGCAGATATCGACGGGCTGCGGGCCGCGAACCAAGAGACGCGTGAAAAACTTCTGGCGGCTAAGACCGTAGGCATCATCGGCGCGGGCGCTGTCGGGGTCGAGCTTGCCGGTGAGATCGCCCATGCCATGCCCGACAAAGAGATCACCCTGATCACCAAAGACGACAAGCTTTTTGCCGGAAAACCCGACAGCCTCGGCGCCTCGCTGAGCAGGAAGCTGAAGCGCGCCGGGGTGGAGCTGATCCTTGGCAAGAAGGCCGAAGGGCTCGCCTCCATGACAGAGCCACATGCGGGCAGCCTCACCCTCGACGGCGGGGCGGAGCGGGCATTCGATCTGATCTTCCCCGTCTTGGGCGCGCGTGCTGCGTCAGAATTGTTGAAGAACCTGCCGGGGGCCGAGGTTACCGCCGCCGAGCGGATGAAGACCGACGGCTATCTGCGCCCCTCATCCCTGCCCAATGTCTTTGCCGCAGGTGACGTGGCGGACCCCGGCGACAATATGACCATCGTCGCGGTCAGCCGGCAGTTGCCATGGCTGAGAAAGACCCTCACCGGGCTGATCACGGGCCGCAAGCTGGCGGATATGAAAACCTATCGCCCTTGGGGGGCGGAGGCGCCGATTCTGCTGCCCTTGGGACCGGTGCGCGGCAATAGCTTTTTGATGCTCTTCACCGCCGGCGATTGGGTGACGCAAAAGATGAAGGGCGCGCATCTCTTTGTATCGAAGTACCAAAAGCTGCTGAACAGGCATTAGCCGCAGCCCGAGGGAGGGGCGCTCTATACCTAAGAATAGGGCGCTTATCCCGACGCCAGCAGGCATTGCGCGGCGAGATGTGTGAAGGTTGAGACAAGTCAACTCAGGAGCACAAGCCATGTCCATTCAGTTCAGCAACAGTTTCGACGCCGCCCAAGCCGTTAGCGAAATCACCCCGATCACCGCCTGCGTCAGCATGGGCAAATACGCGACCGCACAGGGGGAGCTTATCTGGCAAAGGGGTGAGATCGCCTGCGTGCGTTCCGACTCGGCGATGTTCGTCGGCAAACGCATTTAAGCATTCACGTCATATTAAGTCCCGCACCACTAGGGTGGCCCTTGGGGCGTGATTAAAGTGTAAGGCGGGGCGTGATGAACTGGAATGCTATCGTTATCGACGATTCTGAAATCGCGCGACAGTTCATCCAAGCGTCCCTCGCCGAGGTCGGGTTTTCGTGCGTGGCGGACTATGGCTGCCCCGCCCAAGCTCTGGTCGCGCTGGCGCAGAAGCGGATCGCGACGGATGTGATCATCACTGATTTCATGATGCCCGCGATGGATGGGCTTGAGTTCTGTAGCCATGTCAGGGGCCTGCCGTTCTATCGGGGCATCCCGGTCGTCATGATCTCCACCCGGAAAGACGCCGATCTGCTGCGCCGCGCTTTGGCGGTGGGGGCAAGCGATTGTTTGAAAAAGCCTTTCAGCTTGGCCGAGCTTGCTGCGCGGCTACAGCTTTGCCTGCAAAATGCGGGTGTCCGCGTCCAATAGGGCCGTGCGTGACCGGCGGGTCGCAGCGCCCCGAAGGGATGGTGCGTCGGGGCCGTTTAAGGCCTGACCTTTAGTCAATCATCTGTCGGGGAATATGGTGCCCAGGAGAGGACTCGAACCTCCACACCGTTGCCAGTACTAGCACCTGAAGCTAGCGCGTCTACCATTCCGCCACCTGGGCACGTATCGTGTGGGGTGCTCTAAGGCTCAGCCGGGTGACTGTCAATCGCAATTTATGCGAAAATCGGAAAATCCTGCCCGCGAGGCGCTGCAACCGGGGGTTTGGCCTTGTGACAGGGGCGGTGCGCGGGTACATCCTGTCAGAGAATTTATCTACAGGAGCGGCAGAATGTCTAAGCTGGTCACGATTTATGGCGGTTCGGGGTTTGTCGGACGCTATATCGCGTATCGCATGGCCAGAGCTGGTTGGCGGGTGCGGGTGGCGGTGCGCCATCCCAACGAGGCGCTCTTTGTGCGGACCTATGGTGTGGTCGGCCAGGTCGAACCTGTTTTGTGCAACATCCGCAACGATGGCTCCGTGGCCGACGCGCTGCGCGGCGCGGATGCGGTGGTGAACTGCGTTGGCATTCTGGTCGAGACCGGCAAGAACAGCTTTGACGCCGTCCAATCCGAAGGGGCCGAGCGTATCGCCCGCATGGCCGCCGCCGAGGGGATCGGCCATTTCGTGCATGTCTCTGCCATCGGCGCGGATATGGAAGCCGAGAGCGACTATGCCCGGACCAAAGGCGAGGGCGAGGCGGCCATTCTCAAACATATGCCCCATGCCGTGATCCTGCGACCCTCGATCATGTTCGGGCCAGAGGATGAATTCTTTAACCGTTTTGCAGGCATGACCCGAACCGGCCCGATCCTGCCGGTCGCCGGGGCTTCGACCCGGTTCCAGCCGGTGTTCGTCGATGACGTGGCCAAGGCGGCGGAAAAAGCACTGGAGGGGCAGGTCTCTTCGGGCGTCTATGAACTCGGCGGTCCCGATGTGGATACTTTCCGCGGGTTGATGCAGCGCATGCTCAAGGTGATTCACCGCCGTCGTTTGGTACTCAACATGCCGTGGTTCCTCGCCAAGATCGTCGCCTTCGGGTTCGATATGGTGCAGACGGCTACCTTTGGGCTGTTCACCAACAAGATGCTGACCCGCGATCAGGTCAAGAACCTGCGCAAGGACAATGTCGTAGCGGAAGACGCGCGCGGCTTTGCCGAGCTTGACATCACCCCAACCGCGATGGATGCGGTGCTCCCCGACTATCTCTGGCGGTTCCGGCCCTCGGGGCAATATGACGCCATCAAAGCATCGGCACGTAACCTGCGGCAGGGATAATGGAACAATCGACCACTCTGATCGCCGCCTTTCTGGGTTTGCTGGAGGGGCTGACAGAGTTCATCCCCGTATCTTCGACCGGGCATCTCTTGTTGGCCGGTCATTTCTTGGGTTTCGAAAGCGCCGGACGGACCTTTGAGGTCGTGATCCAATTGGGCGCGGTTCTGGCGATCCTCACGGTCTATTCCGCGCGGCTTTGGGCGGTCTTTTCGGCCGCGCCGCATGATCCGCAGGCGCGGCGGTTCATCTGGTCGGTGCTTCTGGCCTTTCTGCCTGCGGTCGTGATCGGCGTTTTGGCGCATGACTTCATCAAAACGGTCCTTTTCGAGACGCCCCTGCTGATTGCCGTCATGTTGGTACTGGGCGGGGTGGTCTTGCTGGTCGTAGACCGCATTGCCCCTGCGCCGACCCATTCCGATGCGACCAAATTCCCGCTCTCCATGGCCTTCAAGATCGGCGTGATCCAATGCCTCGCCATGGTGCCGGGCACCTCACGTTCGGGGGCAACGATCGTTGGCGCCCTATTGCTGGGGGCCAGTAAGCGGGCGGCGGCGGAATTCTCCTTCTTTCTGTCGATGCCGACGATGGCGGGCGCTTTCGCCTATGACATCTACAAGAACCGGGATGTGCTGGATGCCTCGGCCATGGGGGAGATTGCCGTGGGCTTCGCCATGGCCTTTATCTCTGCCGTTTTCGTGGTGCGTTGGGTGCTCGATTACATCAGCCGCTATGGCTATGCGCTTTTCGGGTGGTGGCGAATCCTTGTGGGCGGGGTGGTTATCCTCGCGCTTTGGGCTGGGTTTTAGTGGGTAGGTCCGCATCGGACCTTAAATGATGCATAAAAATGATGGCCGAGCCGCTCATTTGCTCGGAAAGAGGTAAATAGGTCAGCATTGCTGTCTTTTATTTACTTCGGCGCTCTCGTATACGAGCCTTCTGACGGAATTTGTCGAAGGAACGGGTATATGGCGAAGCAGGTCATGCTAAAATTTACAGACGTTGCGCGGGATATGCCCGAAAAACGCCCGCCCGATTTGCGCCGGACGGATTTCGATGAAATTTACGCCGAATATGCGGATACCAAAGCGGCAGAGCAGTCGAGCCGGTGTAGCCAATGCGGCGTGCCCTACTGCCAGACCCATTGCCCCCTGCACAACAACATCCCCGACTGGCTGCGCCTGACCGCCGAGGGGCGTCTGCAAGAAGCCTATGAGATCAGCCAGGCCACCAACACCTTCCCCGAGATCTGTGGCCGTATCTGCCCGCAGGACCGCCTCTGCGAAGGCAACTGCGTGATCGAACAGTCGGGCCATGGCACCGTCACCATCGGCTCGATCGAGAAATACATCACCGACACCGCTTGGGAGCAGGGCTGGGTCAAACCCGCCGCCCCGCGCGAAGAGCGGCCCGAAAGTGTCGGCATCATCGGCGCGGGCCCGGGCGGTCTGGCGGCGGCGGATATGCTGCGCCGCGCGGGCGTGCAGGTCACCATCTATGACCGCTACGACCGGGCGGGCGGCTTGCTGACCTATGGCATCCCCGGCTTCAAGCTTGAGAAAGACGTGGTTGAGCGCCGCAATGCGCAGTTGGCCGAAGGTGGCGTGACCTTTGAGTTGAACTGCGATGTCGGTGTCGACATCAGCTTTGGCGCGATCCGGGGCAAGCATGACGCCGTGATCATCGCGACCGGCGTCTACAAAACCCGTGAGATCGAAGCCCCCGGTGTGGGCGGTTTCGGCGTGGAGCGGGCGATCGACTTCCTCACCGCCTCCAACCGCAAAAGCTTTGGCGACTCGGTTGAAGAGTTCGAGAATGGCCGCCTGAACGCCGCGGGCAAGAAAGTCATTGTGATCGGCGGCGGCGACACGGCGATGGACTGCGTGCGCACCTCGATCCGTCAGGGTGCGGAAAGCGTCAAATGCCTCTACCGCCGCGACCGGGCCAATATGCCGGGCAGTCAGCGGGAAGTGCAAAACGCCGAAGAAGAAGGCGTGATCTTTGAATGGCTGAGCGCGCCCAAGGGCTTCGTCGGCGATCCGGTGACCGGCGTGATGGTGCAAAAGATGCGCCTCGGCGCGCCTGACGTGACGGGCCGCCAGTCGCCCGAGGTGATCGAAGGCGCCGACTATGTCGAAGAAGCCGACATGGTGATTATGGCCCTCGGCTTTGAGCCCGAAGACCTGCCGACGCTTTGGAACGAGCCGGAGCTGCCGGTCAACCGCTGGGGCACGATCAAGGCCGATTACGTCACCGGGGCGACCGCGCTCGACGGGGTCTATGCCGTGGGCGACATCGTGCGCGGGGCGAGCCTTGTGGTTTGGGCGATCAAGGACGGGCGCGACTGCGCGCAGGCGATCCTTGACGATTTCAACGGCGCGCAGCGCATCGCGGCGGAGTGATGGTACCGGGGCGGCTCTGCCGCCCCGCGCCCTGCGGCGCTGCCCGAGACCAAGAGTGAAATAGACGTGACGCCCGACGGCCCTGCCTTTGCCGCAGCGCACGAGAATAAAACCAAGGCCCAAGTCAAAGCAGGATTTGCGGCGTTTGTGGAAGGAACCAAGCCATGACCAAATATGATGACGCCTGGGTGGCCCGCGAAGAAGCCAAACGCGCGATGATGGCCGAAAAGGGCATGTATAGTTTCGAGGAAGAGCATTCCTCCTGCGGCGTGGGCCTTGTGGTCAACATCAATGGCGAAAAGACCCGCGAGGTCGTGGTCAATGGGATCAACGCCCTCAAGGCGATCTGGCACCGCGGCGCGGTCGACGCAGATGGGATGACCGGCGACGGCGCGGGCATCCATGTACAGATCCCCGTGCCCTTCTTCTATGAGCAAGTCCGCCGCACCGGCCACACCCCGCGCGAAGACGAGTTGATCGCCGTCGGTCAGGTCTTCCTGCCGCGCACCAACTTCGCCGCGCAAGAGACATGCCGAACCATCGTGGAGACCGAAGTGCTCCGCATGGGCTACTACATCTATGGCTGGCGGCATGTGCCGGTCGACATCTCGGTGCTGGGTGAAAAGGCTAATGCGACCCGGCCCGAGATTGAACAGATCCTGATCTCCAACGCCAAGGGCGTGGATGAAGAGACCTTTGAGCGTGAGCTCTACGTGATCCGCCGCCGCATCGAGAAAGCCGCCATCGCGGCGCAGGTGCCGCAGATGTATATCGCTTCGATGTCCTGCCGTTCGATCATCTACAAGGGCATGATGCTGGCCGAACAGGTGGCGGAGTTCTATCCCGACCTGAAAGACGACAAATTCATCAGCGCCTTCGCGATCTATCACCAGCGCTATTCCACCAACACTTTCCCGCAGTGGTGGCTGGCGCAGCCCTTCCGCATGTTGGCCCATAATGGTGAGATCAACACCCTCAAGGGCAATATGAACTGGATGAAGAGCCATGAGATCCGCATGGCGAGCGCGACCTTTGGCGAGATGGCCGAGGACATCAAGCCGATCGTGGCCTCCGGCTCCAGCGACTCCGCGGCACTCGACTCGGTCTTCGAAGTGCTCGTGCGCGCGGGCCGCTCCGCGCCGATGGCCAAGACAATGTTGGTGCCGGAATCCTGGTCCAAACAGGCCGTGGAACTGCCGCAGGCATGGCGCGACATGTATTCCTATTGCAACTCCGTCATGGAACCTTGGGATGGTCCCGCCGCCTTGGCGATGACCGATGGCCGCTGGGTCTGCGCCGGGCTTGACCGCAACGGGCTGCGCCCAATGCGCTATGTGGAGACGTCGGACGGCATGTTGATCGCCGGATCCGAAGCCGGGATGGTGCCGCTGGACGAGGCGCGCGTCGTGGCCAAGGGCGCGCTTGGCCCCGGCCAGATCATCGCGGTGGATATGGCAGAGGGCAAACTCTTCCATGATACTGAAATCAAAGACAAACTAGCCGCCAACCAGCCCTTCGGCGAATGGGTCGGCAAGATCACCGAGATGGATGGCGTCCTTGCCGGTGTCACCGAAAAACCGCTGTTCGAAGGCGCCGAGTTGCGCCGCCGTCAGGTGGCCGCGGGCTATACCATCGAAGAATTGGAACAGATCCTCGCGCCGATGGCCGAAGACGGCAAGGAAACGCTGGCCTCGATGGGCGACGACACGCCCTCGGCGGTGCTTAGCGGCCAGTACCGCCCGCTGAGCCATTTCTTCCGCCAGAACTTCAGCCAAGTCACCAACCCGCCAATCGACTCCTTGCGCGAATTCCGGGTGATGAGCCTCAAGACACGGTTCGGCAACCTCAAGAACGTGCTCGACGAAGACAGCTCCCAGACCGAGATCATCGTGCTCGACAGCCCCTTTGTGGGCAATGCGCAGTTCGATGAGCTGATGGCCCAGTTCAAGGTGCATACCGTCACCATCGACTGCACCTTCGAGCCCGGCAACGGCAATCTGAGCGCCGGTCTGGCGCGCATCCGGGCCGAGGCGGAAGACGCCGTGCGCTCGGGCGCGGGGCATCTGGTGCTGACCGATCAGCACAGCGGTGCTGACCACGTGGCGATGCCGATGATCCTTGCCACCAGCGCGGTGCACAGCCACCTCGTGCGCAAGGGGCTGCGGACCTTTACCTCGCTCAACGTGCGCTCTGCCGAATGTGTCGATCCGCATTACTTCGCCGTGCTGGTGGGCTGCGGTGCGACCGTGGTGAACGCCTATCTGGCCGAGGATTCCCTCGCCGACCGGATTGAACGCGGGCTGCTGGACATGACCCTGACGCAGGCGGTGCAGAAATACCGTGAGGCGATTGACCAAGGTCTGCTCAAGATCATGGCGAAGATGGGGATTTCCGTGATCTCGTCCTATCGCGGCGGTCTGAACTTCGAGGCGGTGGGCCTGTCCCGCGCCATGTGTGCCGAATACTTCCCCGGCATGACCAGCCGCATCTCCGGCATCGGTGTCGTCGGCATCCAGCGCAAGGCCGAAGAGGTTCACGCCAAGGGCTGGCAGGGCGACGGTGTCGTGATGCCCATCGGTGGCTTCTACAAGCTGCGCCGCTCGGGTGAGAAACACGCTTGGGAGGCGAGCAGCATGCATATGCTGCAAATGGCCTGCAACAAAGCGTCCTACCAGATGTGGCAGCAGTATTCGAAAAAGATGCAGAGCAATCCGCCGATCCATCTGCGCGACCTCTTGGACATCAAGCCGCGCGGCAACCCGGTGCCGTTGGAGGAGGTGGAGAGCATCACTTCGATCCGCAAGCGTTTCGTGACCCCGGGCATGTCGCTGGGGGCGCTGTCGCCCGAGGCGCATAAGACGCTGAACGTGGCGATGAACCGCATCGGCGCCAAGTCTGACAGCGGCGAGGGCGGCGAAGATCCGGCGCATTTCGTGCCGGAGGCCAATGGTGACAACCCCTCGGCCAAGATCAAACAGGTCGCCTCGGGCCGTTTCGGCGTGACGGCAGAGTACCTCAACCAGTGCGAAGAGCTGGAAATCAAGGTCGCACAGGGCGCCAAGCCCGGTGAGGGGGGCCAGCTTCCGGGCATGAAGGTCACCGACCTGATCGCGCGGCTGCGCCATTCGACCAAGGGGGTGACGCTGATCTCCCCGCCGCCGCACCATGACATCTACTCGATCGAAGACCTCGCGCAGCTGATCTACGACCTCAAACAGATCAACCCGCGCTGCAAGGTGACGGTGAAGCTGGTGGCAAGCTCCGGCGTCGGCACGATCGCGGCGGGCGTGGCCAAGGCCAAGGCCGACATCATCCTGATCTCGGGCCATAACGGCGGCACTGGGGCATCGCCTGCGACCTCGATCAAATATGCGGGTCTGCCGTGGGAGATGGGCCTCACCGAAGCGCATCAGGTTCTGTCGATGAACAACCTGCGCGACCGGGTGACCCTGCGCACCGACGGCGGGCTGCGCACCGGGCGCGACATCGTCATGGCGGCGATGATGGGGGCCGAGGAATATGGCATCGGCACCGCCGCACTCATCGCCATGGGCTGCATCATGGTGCGCCAGTGCCAGTCCAACACCTGCCCCGTCGGCGTCTGCACGCAGGACGAAGCGCTGCGCGGCAAGTTCACCGGCAATGCGGATAAGGTCGTGAACCTCATCACCTTCTACGCACAGGAGGTGCGGGAAATTCTCGCCTCCATCGGGGCGCGCAGCCTTGATGAGGTCATCGGCCGTGCGGACCTGCTGACGCAGGTCAGCCGAGGCTCGGCGCACCTTGATGATCTGGACCTGAACCCGCTGTTGATCACCGTCGATGGCGCGAATGAGAACGTCTATGACCGCGACAAGCCGCGTCAGGTTGTGCTCGACACGCTGGACGCGCAGATCGTCCGCGATGCCGCGCGCTTCCTTGAGGACGGTGAGAAGATGCAACTGTCCTATGCCGTCCAAAACACCCATCGGACCGTCGGCACGCGGGTGTCGAGCCATATCGTCAAGCGCTTCGGGATGCGCAATTCGCTGCAACCGGACCACCTGACGGTGAAGCTGACCGGCTCGGCTGGGCAGTCGCTGGGGGCCTTCGCGGCGCCGGGGCTCAAGCTCGAAGTCTCGGGCGATGCCAATGACTATGTCGGCAAGGGTCTGTCGGGCGGCACGATCGTGGTGCGGCCTTCGATGGCGAGCCCCGTGGTGGCGTCGGAGAATACGATCATCGGCAACACGGTGCTTTATGGTGCGACGGCGGGCTATCTCTTTGCCGCGGGCCGGGCGGGCGAGCGTTTTGCCGTCCGCAACTCGGGCGCGCATGTGGTGATCGAAGGCTGCGGCAGCAACGGGTGTGAATATATGACCGGCGGTGTGGCGGTGATCCTTGGTGAGATCGGCGCGAACTTTGCTGCCGGGATGACCGGGGGGATGGCCTATCTCTATGATCCCGAAGGCTCGGCCCACAAGTTGATGAACGCCGAGACCATCGTGACTTGCCCGGTCACCGTCGATCATTGGCTCGATCAGTTGCACGGTCTGCTGGAACGCCATGTCGCCGAGACCAAGAGCCGCAAGGCCGCCCATATCCTTCAGCATTGGGAGACCGAGAAGCACAACTTCTTGCAGGTCTGCCCGAAGGAGATGTTGGTGCATCTGCCCGCGCCGCTCAGCGTGGAAGAAACCGCGGTTCCGGCGGAGTAAGTTATCCCCCGCGCGGCTTCGGTCGCGCGGGGAGGCAATGGCCCGGCGCCTTCGGCTTGCTTCCGGGCCGGGGTGGTAGACGGAACGGGATGCGCTACTTCCTCCGCATCGGAGGACTCCATGCATAAAATCCTAGTCGCCCTCGCCCTAGTCACCGGCCTTGCCGCTTGCACCGACACCGCCCCGCGCGGCGGGGGTGACATCCTCGTCTTGGGCGATTCCATCATGGCGTGGAACGGGGCCCGCGCCATCCCCGATGTCATTGCAAATCAAACCGGCCGCAACGTCACCAGCCGCGCCGTACCGGGCGCTCAGTTCGTCAATGCCTCGACCGTAGCCTCTGCCGTCGGCTTTGACATCCAGCAACAGTTCCCCGGCGGGCGCTGGAACTGGGTGGTGGTCAATGGCGGCGCGAATGACCTGAACGCCGATTGCGGCTGTGGCGCCTGCGGAGCCGCTGTCGATGGGCTGATCGCGCCGGATGGTCAAAGCGGCAGCATCCCTGCCTTTCTGCAACGCCTGCGCGCCCAGACCGGCGCGCAGGTCATGTGGATGGGCTATTACGCAGGCTCCGGTTCGGGCGCCTTCGCGGGCTGCCGTGATGATCTGGTCGAAATCGAATCCCGCATCGCGCGCTTCGCCGCGAACCGCCCCGGGGTCCATTTCGTCGATTCCGAAGATGTGATCGACCGGGGGGATCGCGACCTCTTCGCTCGCGACAACGTGCACCCCTCGGCCCGAGGCTCTGCCCGGATCGGGGCCTACCTCGCCCAAGAGATCACCGCGCGTGAGAGCCGTTCACAAAATCCCGCAGACGGCCTATAGCTGATCCATGGCGACACGGAAAAAGACCGCCCCCAAGGGTAAAAAATCGAGCAAGAGCAGCCCCTCGCTCAAGAAACGCGCGCGCCGTTGGGCCTTGCGCGCCTTGGCGCTGGCCTTTCTCTTGGCGGTGCTGTTGGTGCTGCTGTTTCGCTTCGTCAATCCGCCCACGGGTTTCTACATGTTCTCGGAATCGCGCCGTTTGGGCGGGGTGCAGCGGGACTGGGTGCCGTTGGAACAGATCGCCCCCGTGATGGCCCGCGCCGCCGTGGCGGCGGAGGATGCGAATTTCTGCAATCATTGGGGCTTTGACATGCAGGCGATCCGGACCGCCATCGAAAACGGGTCGGCCCGCGGGGCGTCGACGATCAGCCAGCAGACGGTCAAGAACGTCTACCTCTGGCATGGCCGGTCGTGGCTGCGCAAAGCGCTTGAAGCCGGGATGACCCCGCTGGTCGAAACCCTCTGGCCCAAGCGGCGGATCATCGAGGTCTATCTGAATGTGGCCGAGTTTGACGAAGGTGTCTTTGGCGTTGGTGCGGCGGCGCCGCATTACTTTGGCGTCGCGGCGGCAGACCTAAGCGCCACCCAAGCCGCCCGCCTTGCCGCGATCCTGCCCGACCCAAAAGAGCGTTCCGCCTCGCGCCCCGGTGACTTTACCCGCAAGCGCACGGCGCAGATCATGGACGGGGCGGCGACCATCCGCGCGGACGGTCGCGCCGCCTGTTTCGAGAGTTGAAAATCCCTCCGCCAGCAGGCATGGAAGAGTGCAATCCTTTTAACCACACGGACTTTATATGACGGCTCGCTTGTTTCACGTTCCCTTGTCCCCCTTCTGCCGCAAGGTGCGGCTTAGCCTTGGGGAGAAGAAGATCGAGGTGGAACTGGTCGAGGAGCGCTATTGGGAACAAGACCCCGATTTCCTGCGCCGCAACCCGGCGGGGAAGGTGCCGGTGCTGCGGCTCGACGGGATCATGATGGCGGAAAGCGCCGCGATCTGTGAATATATCGAAGAGACCCGCCCCGAGGCGTCCTTGCTGCCCAGCGACCCGGTGCAGCGTTTGGAAGTGCGGCGTTTGGTCAGTTGGTTCGACGACAAGTTCCACGACGAGGTGACCTCGAAACTGCTGTATGAGCGGGTCAACAAGAAGGTCACCAAACAGGGCTACCCCGACAGCAAGAACGTCAAGGCCGGGGCCAAGGCGATCAAATATCACCTCGACTACATGGCGTGGCTGCTGGATCACCGCCGCTGGCTGGCGGGCGACGTGATGACGCTGGCCGATTTCGCCGCCGCCGCGCATCTGTCCTCGCTCGACTATATCTCGGACGTGGATTGGAACCGGTCGGACGTGGTCAAGGATTGGTACGCCAAGATCAAATCGCGCCCGGCCTTCCGGTCTATCCTCGCCGATCAACTGCCGGGCTTCCCGCCTCCGCTGCATTACAACAACCTCGACTTCTGATGCCTGCCGCCCCCCGCGCCGAGATCGGGCCGGAGGCTCTGAAGGCGCGGGTGGTGGCCCGGGCGCTTGAGGAAGGCTTTGTCGCCTGCCGCATTTGCCGCCCCCAAGACGTGCCCGAAGTGCCCGAACGGCTCGCCCGTTTTGTCGAGGCCGGGTTTCACGGGCAGATGGGCTGGATGGAAGAGCGGATGCATTGGCGCGGCAACCCTGCCGCCCTCTGGCCCGAGGCGCGGTCCGTCATCATGCTGGCCGAAAGCTACACCCCCGAACATGACCCCCGCGCGGTGTTGGCGCATCCCGACAAGGGCGGGATTTCGGTCTACGCACAGGGGCGCGATTACCACGATATCGTCAAGAAACGGCTGAAGCGGCTGGCGCGGTGGCTGATGGAGGAGGCGCGCGCGCTGGACCCAGAGGTGAAGGTCTTCGTCGATACCGCCCCGGTGCCCGAAAAGGCGCTCGCGCAGGCCGCGGGGCTCGGTTGGCAGGGCAAACACACCAACCTGCTTAGCCGGAAGTTCGGCAATTGGGCCTTTTTAGGCTCTGTTTTCACCACGCTCGATCTGCCGCCCGACGCCCGGGAGGTGGACCACTGCGGCTCTTGCCGCGCCTGTCTTGAGGCTTGCCCCACGGATGCTTTCCCCGCGCCCTATCAACTCGACGCACGGCGCTGCATCTCCTATCTGACGATCGAACATAAAGGGCCGGTCGATCTGGACCTGCGCGAGAAGATGGGCAATCGGATTTATGGCTGTGACGACTGCCTTGCCGCTTGCCCGTGGAACAAGTTCGCCGTGGCGGCCAGCGATATGCGCTATCACGGTCCGGCGGTGCAGCCCGCCGATCTGGCCGAGCTTGCGGGCCTTGACGATAGCGCTTTCCGCACACGCTATTCCGGATCTCCGATCAAACGGATCGGGCGGGATCGTTTCGTGCGCAACGTGCTTTATGCCATCGGCAATTCCGGGCTGGCGCGGCTGCGCCCCGTGGCGCAATCTCTGACCGAAGACGCTGACCCGACCGTGGCCGAGGCCGCGCGTTGGGCGGCAGCGCGTTTGGCATAGGAGGCACGCCCATGGCGGTGTTATTGGGCGTCGACACGGGCGGCACCTATACGGATGCGGTGCTGATCCGCGATGAGACCGAGGTGATCGCCACCGCCAAGGCGCTGACGACCCGTGCCGATCTGGCCGTGGGCGTGGGCAAGGCGGTCAGCGCGGTTTTGGCCCAATCCGGCGTGGCGGCGGAAGAGATCGCCATGGCCTCCCTCTCTACCACGCTGGCGACCAATGCGCTGGTCGAGGGGCAGGGCGGGCGCGTCGCCTTGATCTATGTCGGGTTTCGGGCGGCGGATCTTGAAGCGCATGGGCTATCGGAGGCGTTGCGGGGCGACCCTTGTCTGCTGCTCTCCGGCGGGCATGATCACGCGGGGGCAGAGGCGGCGCCGCTGGACGAACCGGCCCTGATCGCTTTTTTAGAGACGCAGAAGGCCGAGGTCAGCGGCTTTGCAGTGGCCAGCCAATTTGCCACGCGCAACCCCGCGCATGAGCAGCGGGTCGCAGAACTGGTGGCAGAGGTCACGGGGCGCCCCGTCTCGGCCTCTAACGGTCTCTCGGCCAAGCTGAACGGGCCGAAACGGGCGCTTACGGCGCTGTTGAACGCGCGACTGATCGGCATGATCGACCGGCTGATTGGCCGCGCAGAGGATCAATTGCGCCATCTGGGCATCCACGCGCCGTTGATGGTGGTGCGCGGCGATGGCGCCCTGATGTCGAGCGCACAGGCCCGCGAACGGCCGATCGAGACCATCCTCAGCGGCCCTGCGGCGTCGCTGGTGGGCGCGCGGTGGTTGACCGGGGCAGAGACGGCGCTGGTGTCGGATATCGGCGGCACGACGACCGATGTGGCCCTATTGCGCGACGGTCGCCCGGCGATTGACCTGGCAGGCGCGCAGGTCGGTCCCTATCGAACCATGGTCGAGGCGGTCGCGATGCGTACCCACGGGCTGGGCGGTGACAGCGAGGTGCATTTCACGTCTCAGGGTCTAACCGCGGGCGTGACTCTTGGGCCGAAGCGGCTGCTGCCGATCTCTCTCATCGCGGTCGACGCGCCGGAGGTGGTGCATAACGCCTTAGACGCGCAGCTGCGCCGCAGCGTGGTGGCAGAGCATGACGGCCGCTTTGTCCGTGCCGTAGAGGGGCAGGGGGCCGAAGGTCTGGCCCCGCGCGACAGGGCGCTGTTGGAGCGGATCGGCGGCGATGTCTGGCCGTTGGGGGATGTGCTGCGCAATCGGGTCGATCAAAGCGCTTTGGCGCGGTTGGTCGCACGCGGGTTGGTGCAACTGGCAGGGGTGACGCCCACGGATGCGAGCCATGTGGCGGGGCATCTTTGTGCATGGGATGCCGATGCCGCGCGCAAGGCGCTGACCCTGTTCGGGCGCAAGCGCGGCGGTTCGGGGCTGCGGTTCTGCCCCGATCCTGATGACCTCGCCCAGATCATCCTCGACCGTTTGACCGAACAGACGACTTTGGCCCTGTTAGAGACTGCATTCGCCGAGGAAACCCCCGGTTTCGACCTGCCGCCAGAGGTCTTGGCGCGCCATGTGCTGATGCAGCGCGGCCTGTCGGGACATCGTGGCGTGCTGCGGATCGATGCGGGGCTGAACTTACCTGTCGTGGGATTGGGCGCCTCGGCGGCGACCTACTACCCGCCAGTGGGCAAAAGGCTGGGCAGTGAGATGATCTTGCCCAAATACGCCCATGTCGCCAACGCCATCGGCGCGGTGGTGGGCCGGGTCACCATGCGCGAAAGCGCGACCATCACCGTTCCGCAAGAGGGGGTGTTTCGCCTCCACCTCGCTAATGGCCCGCAGGATTTCCCGACCGCTAAATGCGCTTTGTCCCAAGCGGAGCGCGCTTTGACCGAAGCCGCCCGCGCCCGCGCGCGAGCAGCTGGGGCGGCGGAGATTGAATGCCATGTCACGCGGGATATCCGGCTGGCGGATGTCGAGGGGCGGGAGGTTTTCGTCGAGGCCGCGCTGACCGTTGAAGCCTCGGGTCGCCCGCGGGTGGCGGTGGGCTAACCCCCGGCGCGGGGCCGGGGGCTGCGATTTATTCTGCGGCGTCGCGTTTGGGCAGGACCCAATCGGCGCGCGGGAAGTGGCAGGTGTAGCCGTTGGGCAGCCGCTCAAGATAGTCCTGATGCTCGGGCTCGGCCTCCCAGAAATCGCCCACCGGCTCAACCTCGGTCACAACTTTGCCGGGCCAGAGGCCCGAGGCTTCGACATCGGCGATGGTGTCTTCGGCCACGGCTTTCTGTTCGTCGTTCACATAGTAGATCGCCGAACGGTAGCTCATCCCGATGTCGTTACCCTGACGGTTCACCGTGGTCGGGTCGTGGATCTGAAAGAAGAATTCCAGCAGCTCGCGGTAAGAGGTCTTGGCGGGGTCGAATATGATCTCGATCCCTTCGGCATGGGTGCCGTGGTTGCGGTAGGTCGCGTTGGGCACGTCGCCGCCGGTATAGCCGACGCGGGTCGAGACCACGCCGGGGCGGCGGCGGATCAGGTCCTGCATGCCCCAGAAACAGCCCCCGGCCAATACTGCGCGTTCGGTTGTCATGTCACATTCTCCACTTGGTTGAGATATTCGCCATAGCCTTCGGCTTCCATGTCGTCACGGTGGATGAAGCGCAGGGAGGCGGAATTGATGCAATAGCGCAGCCCGCCCCGGTCGGGCGGGCCATCGGGGAAGACGTGGCCGAGGTGGCTGTCGCCGTGTTTGCTGCGCACTTCCGTGCGGACCATGCCGAGCGAGGCGTCTTCCAACTCTTCGACGTAGGCAGGCTCGATCGGTTTGGTGAAGCTCGGCCAGCCGCAGCCGCTTTCGTATTTGTCCGAAGAGGCAAAGAGCGGCTCGCCCGAAACGATGTCGACGTAGATGCCCGGTTCCTTATTGTCGAGGTATTTGCCGGTGCCGGGGCGTTCGGTGCCGCTGCGTTGGGTGACGTGGAATTCTTCGGGGCTCAGCGCGTCAATCGCGGCATTGGTTTTTTCGTATTGCGGCATGGCGTCCTCCATTCATGGGCTTGGCCTATTAGATGGGGTGTGGCGGTGAAATTCAAAGGGGGTGCGCCTCACACTGGCGTTATGCCCTGCGCTGGCGCGAGACTTGGACGGCGAGGATGCCGCCCGCGATGATCGCGACGCCAAGGATGTCGCGCGGCCCCAGCGTTTCGCCCAGCAGCAGCGCTGCGATGGCCACGCCGAAGAAGGGGTTGAGGAAGTGAAAGGTCGCCGCCCTTGTGGCGCCGATGCGGTTGACCAGCCAGAACCAGACCACAGTGGCGGCCAAGCCGGGCACGAGGCAGGTATAGGCGAAGGCAAGCGTCAGGCGCAGGCTGGGGTCGATCCGGGGCGTTTCGAACAGCGCGGTGGCGATGGAGAGGGCGACGCAGCCGACGAGCATTTGCAGGCCCACGACCATCAGGAAGTTGCCGCCCGAGGTCGCGCCGCGCACCAGCAAAGTGGCGGCGGTGAGGGCCACAACGCCGATGGCGCAAAGGATGAGGCCGTAGAGGTCTACTTGCCCGCCAAGGCGCGCGCCCATGATGATGGCGACGCCGATGACACCGGCGAACAGCCCCGCGATGCCCAGAGGGCGCAGTTTTTCACCCAAGAAGGCCCAAGCGGCGAAGCCGACGAGCAGCGGCATGGTCGAGGCGATGATCGCGGCGAGGGACGCCTCGATGGTCTGCATGGCGATGAAGTTAAGGCCGAGGTAGACCGCGTTTTGCAGCACGCCGAAGATGATCGTGGCCCGCCATTGCGCGGGGGTGAGGCGCCAGCTTTGCCCCAAGGCCAGCGCGGCGCCGACGCCGATCAGGCCCGAGATCAGGTAGCGCAGGGAAAGGGCCAGCAGGGGAGAGGCGTCCATCACGATGATGCGGGCTGAGGTGAAGGCCGAGGACCACATCACGGCAAAGGCCAGGCCCATGAGAATTGCGCGGATGTCCATGAAATGCCCCCTGTGCTGAACTTGCTAAGGAATGGCGGGTTTGTAGGGGGAGGGCAAGGTGGGTTTGGTGGGATATGCCACCCGGTCCGGAAACAGGCCGTAGGCGGTGGCCCTCCATCAATCCTACAACTAAAAAGGGCCGTCCGAAGACGACCCTTTCGTAAACGCTCAGCCCAAGGCTTACTCGTTCACGCTGTCCTTCAGCGCCTTCGCGATGGTCATCTTGACCACTTTGTCGGCGTCTTTCTTGAACTGTTCGCCAGTGGCGGGGTTGCGGACCATCCGCTCGGGGCGCTCACGGCAATAGATTTTGCCCACGCCCGGCAGGGTCACGGCACCGCCGGCGGACACTTCACGGGTGATCAGGTTGCAAACGGCGTCGAGCGCTGCGCCTGCGGATTTCTTGTCGGTGTCCATCTCTTCTGCCAGAGCAGCAACGAGCTGGGTCTTGGTCATCGGTTTTGCCATTTTATTCTCCTTAGACTGCCCGCTTTTTAGGGCCTCATGGCCGGAATGTAACGGTATGTTGTGGGATAACACAACGAATTGTGGCGCTATAAACGCGAAAACATGCGATTTTCCGCTGTTTCCAGCCCTATAGGAACGCTGTTTCGTCGAAGGATCGAAGTTTCCGGCTGTGGATCCGCTCCAGCGGCATGCGGCGCAGCAACTCCATGGCGCGGATGCCGATCATCAGATGGCGGGCGACTTGGGTTTTGTAGAAGTCTGACGCCATGCCGGGCAGTTTCAACTCCCCATGCAGCGGTTTGTCCGACACGCATAGCAGCGTGCCATAGGGCACCCGGAAGCGATAGCCATTGGCCGCGATGGTGGCGCTTTCCATATCCAACGCCACGGCGCGCGATTGGCTCAGCCGTTGCACCGGGCCGGATTGGTCGCGCAGCTCCCAGTTGCGGTTGTCGATGGTGGCGACGGTGCCGGTGCGCATGATGCGTTTCAGCTCATAGCCCTCAAGTTGGGTGACCTGCGCCACCGATTGCTCCAGCGCGATCTGGATCTCGGCCAGCGCCGGGATCGGCACCCAGACCGGCAGGTCGTCGTCGAGAACGTGATCCTCGCGCAGGTAGCCATGCGCCAGCACGAAATCACCCAAAGCCTGCGTGTTGCGCAGACCGGCGCAGTGGCCCACCATCAGCCATGCATGGGGGCGCAGCACGGCGATGTGGTCCGTCGCGGTCTTGGCGTTGGACGGCCCGACGCCGATGTTGACCAGCGTGATGCCCGAGCCGTCCGCCCGCTTGAGGTGATAGGTCGGCATCTGCGGCGTCTTCAGCGTGTCGGCCAAGGGCGCATCGGGGTCGGTGATCTCGGCATTGCCGGTCGAGACGAAGGCGGTATAGCCGCTTTCCGGGTCGCGCAGCATCTCGCGGGCGTATTGCTCAAACTCCGTCACATAGAACTGGTAGTTGGTGAACAGCACATGGGTTTGGAAATGCTCAGGATCCGTGGCCGTGTAATGCGCCAGCCGCGCGAGGGAGTAATCGACCCGCTGTGCGGTGAAGGGCGCCAGCGGGCGCACGTCATCCTCGGGCACATAGGTGCCGTTGACGATATCGTCATTGGTCGTCGACAGATCCGGCACGTCAAAGACATCGCGCAGGGTGAAGTCCGCCGCCCCCTCCTGCGGCACGTTCAGCGCGTTGTCGCCGGACATGGCGAAATGCACCGGGATCGGCGTGGTCGAAGGGCCGACAATCACCGGCTGGTCGTGGTTTTCGATCAACAGGCCGATTTGCTGGATCAGGTAGTTCCGAAACAGATCGGGCCGGGTGATCGTCGCGGCAAAGGTGCCGGGAGAGGAGACATGCCCGAAAGACAGCCGCGTATCCACATGCGCATAGGAGGAGGTGCGAAACCGCAGCTCAGGGTAAAAGGCGCGGACGCGGGCATCGGGCGCCGAGCTCTCCATCGCCTTGGCAAAAGACTCCCGCAGGAAGGTGGTGGCTTGCTGATAGAGTTCGGTCAGACGGTCCACGGCAGCGGTCGCATCGCGGAAGCTTTCCGGGTTCGGGGTGTCCGGGGTCAGGATCGTTGTCATGTTTGCGGCTCTAACAAAGGTATGATTTCAAATTTCTGCACATCGACCAGCCCAAGGTCCGAGATCCGCAGTTCGGGGATCACCACAAGGGCCAAGAGCGAATGCTGCATATAGGCGTTGTTCAGCTTGCAGCCACAGTCGATCATCGCTTGAACGAGGGCTTCGGCATCGGCGGCGACCTCAGCGGCGGGACGGTCGGACATCAGCCCGGCGATCGGCAGGGCGACCAGCGCCAGTTCTTCGCCTTCGCGGAAGATGGTGATGCCACCGCCCACCTCACGCAGGCGGTTGGCGGCGCGGGCCATCTCCTCGGCATCGGTGCCGACGACGATCATATGGTGGCTGTCATGCGCGACGGTCGAGGCCATCGCCATGCGCCCCTCGTAGCCGAAGCCCGAGACGAAGGCATTGGTCACCGTGCCGGTGGCGCGGTGGCGCTCAACCAGCGCGATCTGGCAGACCTCGCCGGTGCCCTGCACGCGGCCTTCGGTCACCGGCAGTTCGAACTTCAGCGCCCGGGTCGGGGCTTGGTTCTCGACCACGCCGATGACATTGGCGGTGACGGCATTGGCGCCTTCGGGGGCGGGGATGTCGAAATCATTGGCCTCAAGATCGCGGGCCATGTTCACCGTGTTGCGCGCGGTGTCTGGCCAATCGAAATGCGGGCAGTCGACAAGGCATTTGCCGTCTTCGGCCACCACTTCGCCGCGCGCGATCACTGTCTCGACCGGGAAACTCGCAAGGTCCGAGGTCAGGATCACATCCGCCCGACGGCCCGGCGTCAGCGAGCCGATTTCGCGCTCCAGCCCGAAATGCGTCGCGGTGTTGATCGTCGCCATTTGCAGAGCAATCAACGGGTCGCAGCCACAGTCGATGGCATGGCGTAGAACGCGGTTCATATGCCCTTCGTTGGTGATCGTGCCCGAGTGGCTGTCATCGGTGCAAAGGATCATATTGCGCGGATCGAGGCCTTTTTCGGTGATCGCGGTGATCTGCGTCTTCACGTCGTACCAGGCCGACCCCAGCCGGATCATCGACCGCATCCCCTGCCGCATCCGCGCCACGGCGTCGGCCTCGCAGGTGCCCTCGTGATCGTCCGCCGGACCGCCCGCCACATAGGCGGCAAAGGCGGGGCCAAGGTCGGGGGAGGCGTAATGCCCGCCCACCGTCTTGTTCGCGCGTTGCGTGGCGGCGATCTCGGCCAGCATCTGCGGATCGGCGTTGCTGACGCCCGGAAAGTTCATCATCTCGCCCAGACCCACGATGCCGGGCCATGTCATTGCCTCGGCCACGTCCTCGGCGGTGATCTCGTAGCCCGTGGTCTCCAGCCCGGGGGCGGAAGGCGCACAAGAGGGCATCTGCGTAAAGATGTTGATGGGCTGCATCAGCGCTTCGTCGTGCATCATCCGCACGCCGTCGAGACCCAGCACATTGGCGATCTCATGCGGGTCGGTGAAGGCCGAGGTGGTGCCATGCGGGATCACCGCGCGGGCGAACTCGGCGGGGGTGAGCATGGTGCTCTCGATATGCATATGCCCGTCGCAAAGGCCGGGCGCCATGTAGCGGCCCTTGGCTTCGATGATGCGGGTGCTCTCGCCCCGGCAATGGCCGGCGTCGGGGCCGACAAAGGCGATGCGCCCGGCGGCGATGGCGATGTCATGGTCGGGCAGGCATTCGCGGGTGTGCACATTGACCCAAATGCCGCCGGTGATGATCGTATCGGCCGCGCGCCGTCCGGCGGCGACCTCGACCAATTGCGCGGCCACATCGGGCCAAGAGGGGAACGTTTTATCTGTCATGTCCAAAGGTGACATAGGGCCGGGGGAGGTTCAAGCGATCACGCCATCGGAAAGGGCGCGCGATGTTGCCAGAGCGCGCCGCTTGCGGCTAACTGGCGCGCAAGGAATTTACGGAACGATTATATGAATTTTCTCTTTGTGCACCAGAACATGCCCGGCCAATACCGGGAATTGATACAATGGCTGGCGCAGACGGGCGGGCATCGCATTTATTTTTTGACCCAACGTCAAAATGCGCCGCAGCTGCCGGGGGTCGAAACCCGTGTCTACCGCCCCCATCACCGCCCCGACGAGAAGGCCTATGGTCTCTCGCGCATTTGGGAGGAAGCCTCAGGCAATGGGTTCGGCGCCGTCAACGCCGCCCAGCAGATCGAAACGAAGGAGGGCTTTCGCCCTGACATCATCATCGGCCACGTCGGTTGGGGGGAGTTGAGTTTCTTCAAGCAACTTTGGCCTGACGTGCCGATCATTGGTTATTTCGAGTATTACTATAACATGACCGGCGGGATGGTGGGCTTTGACCCTGCCGAGAAAATCTCGGCCCATGCGCCCTATCTCAACCACGCGCGCAACATCGTGCCGCTTGCCAATATCGAAACCGTCGATCTGGGCCATTGCCCGACCTATTGGCAACGCGACCGTTTCCCCGAGAGCTTTCACCGCAAGCTCTATGTCTGTCACGACGGCATCCGCACCGATCAGCTTTTGCCCGACCCGGATGTGAGCCTGCGTCTGGGGCGTTTGGCGCGGCCCGTCACGCGCGAGGATGAGATCATCACCTATGTCGCGCGCAATCTGGAAAAGACCCGCGGTTTTCACACGATGATGCGCGCCCTGCCGCGTATCTTGGCCGAGCGGCCCCATGCGCGGGTGGTAATCGTCGGCGGCAATGAGGTCTCCTACGGCAAGCAGAGCGATCACCCCGGCGGTCTGCGCGGAGAGATGGCGGCGGAGTTGCAGGATCGGGTCGATTGGGATCGCGTGCATTTCGTGGGCAAAGTGCCCTATCCCGACTTCAAGAAGCTGGTGCAGATCAGCCGCTGTCACATCTATCTCACGATGCCCTTCGTGCTGTCTTGGTCCCTGCTCGAAGCCATGTCGATGCAGGCCACGATCGTCGCCTCTGATGTAGCCCCGGTGCGCGAGGCCGTGACCCATGGTGAAACCGGCCTGCTGGTGGATTTCTTCGATCCCGATGCGCTGGCAGCGCAGGTGGTAGAGGTGCTCGCCCGTCCGCAGGATCACGCCCATCTCGGCCCGGCGGCGCGGGCCCATGTGGTCGAGAATTATGATTTCCTGACCCGCTGCTTGCCCGAACACCTTGCGCAGATCAACGCATTGGTGCCCGAGGGCAAGCGGATCGGTTAGGGTCAGTTGCTGAGGTTTCCGGCGGTATTCACCAGCCCGAAGACCGAACCGACAAGGCCCAGAATGGTGCGGGTGTCCGACAGCGGGCTTTCCGTCGCGAGCACCAGATCGCCGGATTGAATGTGGAAATTCCGCGCCGAGAACAGCCCGTCGGATGTGGTCAGATCCAGCGTGAACACCACCCGCGTGCGGCGCGGGCCGCGCACGCCCGCACTCACCGCGCTGGCGGGGTATTCGCGCAGGATCAGGATGCCTTCGGGATCGGCGCGGGATTCGTTCACCCCGCCGATGATTGCCAATGCATCCAGCGCCGAGACTTCGTCGCGGTTAAAGGGAAACTGTGCCTCCCGCCCGGCGGCACCCAGCGACAGGAAGTAGCGGCGGTCATCTTCGATGATCAGCTTATCGCCCCCGATCAGCCGGGTGTCGAGGCTTGGGTTCTCATAAAGCCGGTCGATCGAGGTGGTATAGATATTGGCGCCGCGCAGCAGTTTAACCTGCGGGTTTTCGATACTGGAGAGCACGCCGCCGCCAGCTGAGATTGCAGCGAGAACGGTGAAGTTGTTGTCTGGCATCAGGATGTTGCCGGGCTTGTTGACCCCTCCCACGAGGTCCACCGAATTGCCGCGCCCTTCGGTCATTGCCAGTTGTACCTGTGCGGAGGGCACGATCCCCTCAAGCTGCCGTTGAAGCAATTGACGGGCCGAATCCGGTGTGCGGCCAGAGACTTTGACCTTGCCGATATAGGGCATGAAAATGGTCCCGCTTTCCGAGACGCGAATGCCGGGCAGGGTGGCGACTTGTTGAGCCGGCGAGGTCAGCAAGGAGTTATCGCCGCTGTCCCAGACCAAAAGGTCCAGCCGATCGCCGGGGCGGATGACTTGGGCATTTGACCCCCGGCTGGCGCCGATCCAACTATGGCGCTTACTATCGGTACGGGGCCATTGGGCGACATGGGGCAGAAAGGCATGGGTCACCGGATAGACAGCGATATCCGCATCCGGCGTCTCCGCCGCCCGTGTCACCTCTTTCTGAATGGCGGCACCGCGCGGAAGGTTTGCGCAGGCGGCGAGAGAGGATGCCAGCAGGATCGAGAGGAACAGCTTGCTGAGGTGCTTCATAAGATGCGCATCGCTTCCGAATGTTTTACCGGCAAACCGGGGTATTTGATCAATGTCTAATGTAAAATAACGGGTCTCGCAGGATACTGCCTGCACGGCCTATGATTACAATTCTAATTCGGCAGGATAATGACTGAACCTATGGCGTCAATGATTTCAATGGGCAATGCGGCTTCGGGCAGGGGGTTGGCATCTGGCGATGTGCTTTTGCTTGGCGCGACGGGGCGGCTGGGCGGCATGCTGCGCCGTCATTGGCCAGAGCCGGAGGCGCTGCGCAGCCAGTCGAGAGAGCCGCGGCCCGGTTTTTATGATTTCGATTTGCCAGATGCAGAAGAGAGCCCAAGCGACGCGGCCCTCGCAGCCGCGCGTGGGGCAAGAGCGATCATCTCTTTGGCGGGTGTGACGCCAGCCCGGGCGGGGGCTGGGGGTGCCACCTTAAAAGATAACGCCACCCTGGCCATAGCTGCGCTGAAACTGGCAGAAACGGCGGGGGCCCCGCGGCTTCTCGTCGCCTCATCGGCGGCGGTCTACGGTGCAGAGGACGGCCCGCTGCAAGAGGACCTGTCCTGCGCTCCGCTGTCGGATTACGGCAGGCAGAAGCTTGCGATGGAAAAGGCGGTGCAAGAGGCGAGCGGAGAGACCGCAGTCACTGCGCTACGGATCGGCAACGTAGCGGGGGCGGATGCGATCCTCGGGGGCTGGCGGCCGGGTATGCAGATTGATCGCTTTCCCGATGGTCGCACACCAAGCCGCAGTTACATCGGGCCGGTGACCTTGGCGCGGGTGCTTCACGCGCTTTGCCAAGCAGATAATTTGCCGCCCATTCTGAACATCGCGGCCCCCGGCGCGGTGGAAATGGGCGCGTTGCTGGATGCGGCGGGGCTGGCGTGGGAGCCCAAACCCGCCCCTGCCGCTGCCATTCCCGAGGTGCGGCTGGATACGAATGAACTTGAACGCCACGTCGATTTCACGCCAGAAACTCAAACGCCCGCCGGTTTGGTGCAGGAATGGCAGCTGGATATGAATAAACGATGAAGACCCATCAATGACTTGGCGCAAGCGCATTTTCGATCTGTTCTTCGCCAGTCTGCTCGTCGTCATTGTGGGGCCGATCCTGCTGGGGTTGCTGGTCTGGCTGCTGGTCAAAGAGGGGCGGCCACTTTTCCATGTGGCCGAACGGATGAAAACGCCGGAAGAGAGTTTTAAGCTCTGGAAACTGCGCACGATGACCGTGGCAGAAGAGGATCAGGGCGTGTCGGGCGGCAACAAGGCCGCGCGGATCACCCCCACGGGCGCATGGCTCAGGGCGCGGCGCTTGGATGAGTTTCCTCAGCTGTGGAACATCCTGCGCGGTGATCTGAGCTTTGTCGGCCCCCGCCCGCCGCTGCGCGAATATGTTGAGCGTTTCCCCGAGGTCTATGCCGACGTCCTAAAATCCCGGCCCGGCGTGACCGGATTGGCCACGATCCGCTACCACAAACATGAAGAACGGCTGCTGTCGCACTGCGAGACCGCAGCAGAGACCGATCGTGTCTATTGTCGCACCTGCGTCCCGCGCAAGGCCCAGCTTGATCTGATCTATCAGCGCCATCAAAGCATCTGTTTTGACTTTGCCCTGATGCAGCAAACCGTCCAGAACTTCTTCAGCCGAGGTTGAGGTTTTCAGTAGTCGGGCGAGACGCCGCTGAGCACATGTGTTAAGAATTGGTTTTGTTAACCAAAGCGTGACATTGTTTGCCGCATATTTAAGCAATTGTAGATTCGGATGGCGATGTATTATGCGCGTTTGGCCGTTTTCCCCCTTAGTGTGGTGCATCGGCGCCAAGGACAGAAGATGGTAGTGCGCAGGTGGGGAACGCAGTGCATTCTCGAATACAGCCGTAAACAGGGGAGCGGCGCATGTTGAGCATTATCAAGTCGCTGACCAAGCGGCAAAAGCGCGTAATCATGCTGACGCTCGATTCCTGTTTGATCTTGCTGGCTGCCATCCTCGCGCTGGCGGTGCGCGGATTGCCTGAACCCTTCCTCGATGCCTTTTTCAGCTACGCCCTCACGCTACCCATTACCCTGATCGTCGGCGTAATCGTGTCGATCCGCTTGGGGGTTTGCACAACACAACTCAACGCCTACGAGACCGCAGCGGTCGGAAGCACCGCAATACTCGGGACTATCCTTGCGGCCGTATCTCTGCTGGGCGCGACCCTTCTGGGACTGGATTTCCCAATCGGCGTTCATGTGATGTTCGGGGCGATCTTTTTCTCTCTGGTGGTGCTGTCGCGGGTCATCTTGTTGCATATCGTGTTGCAAATCTACCGGACGGGCGACGCGCGGTGCCGCGTTTTGATCTACGGCGCAGGCACCACGGGGACGCAACTGGTTTCGGCCCTGCGCGGCCATGAAACGATCGAACCGATTGCTTTTGTTGATGACAATATCGCGCTTCAGGGGCTCAACGTCTCGAAGCTGCCGGTCTATTCTCCACGGGGCATCGCTGAACTTACCGTCGAAAAGCAGATCGACCGCGTGTTGCTTGCCGTGCCTTCGCTCAGCACCCCCAAACAGGCCCAGATCGCTCGGCGGTTGGAAAAGCTAGGTCTTGAGGTGCAGACCCTCCCCTCCTTCGCGCAGCTGATCGGCGAAGAGGCCTTGGTCGACAAGCTCTCCCCCGTCTCTCCGAGCCGCTTTTTGAACCGGGATGAGGTCACCCCTTTGATCAACGAAGGGGGCGAGAGCTATGCGGGTAAAGTGGTTTTCGTCTCGGGCGCAGGGGGCTCCATCGGGTCGGAACTGTGCCGCCAAGTGTTGCTTTGTCGGCCCACCAAACTGGTGCTTTTCGAGTTGAGCGAACTGGCCCTCTATAACGCCGACATGGAGATCCGCCAGTTGGCCGAGGGCAGCGATATCGAAATCGTTTCGGTCTTGGGGACGGTGACGGATACCCGGCAGCTGCGCAAAGTGCTGTCGCAACACGGGGTCAATGTGGTCCTTCATGCCGCGGCCTATAAACATGTGCCCTTGGTCGAGGCGAACCCGTTGTCGGGGCTGGTGAACAATGTCCTCGGGACCCATGCTCTGGCCGAACAGGCTGCCCGGGCGGGGGTGGAGCGTTTCATCCTCGTATCCACTGACAAGGCCGTGCGCCCGACCAATATCATGGGCGGGTCCAAGCGCCTTGCCGAACTCGTCATTCAGGATATGGCGCGCAAATATGGCGGCCCGGGCGGTGTCATCTTCTCCATGGTCCGCTTCGGCAATGTTCTGGGGTCCTCCGGGTCGGTCGTGCCACTGTTCCAAGAGCAGGTCAGCCGCGGAGGCCCGTTGACGGTGACGGACCGCGGGGTGGCGCGCTACTTCATGACGGTCGAAGAGGCCGTGCGCTTGGTCCTACAGGCCGGATCGCTGGCCCAAGGGGGCGAGGTCTTTGTTCTGGACATGGGCAAACCTGTGCCGATCCTCAAACTGGCCCGGCAGGTGATCGAGACCGCCGGATACACCGTGCGGGACGAAGACAACCCCGATGGCGATATCGAGATTGAGATCACCGGTCTGCGCCCCGGCGAAAAGATGACCGAAGAGCTCACGTTGAGCGGTCTGCTGATCAATACGGCCCATCCCAAAATCTATTCCGCGCGGGAAAACGGGCTGCACGAACTCGAAATCGCCTCTGCCCTGCGAGATCTGCGTGAAGCACTAGTGGCGAATGACGAAGCGCTGGCGCGTCAAGTGGTCTACCGTTGGGTTGAGGGGTTCGCCCCGCCTGAGGCGTTGCGAAAGTCCTCATAGCGAAGTGCATGGTAGGTTCTAATGATCGCAGCGGATCGACCTCCTGAAAGAGTAAATCCACCGCTTGCCGCTTGTGATTGCGGCCCATGCGGGCCACTTTGGCGGTATGGATAAAACGCTTCTTTCCCTCGGCCATGGCTATAGCGCGCGGGCCTTGGCGGCCCGGTTGCTCCCGCAAGGCTGGCGCATCATCGGCACGACCCGCAGCCGTGAAAAACTGGATGAGATCGCAGCGACGGGGGTGGAGCCGATGCTCTGGCCCGGCAGCGATCTGTCTTCGCTTTTGCAAGAGGTGCCCAACCTATTGGTCTCTGCCGGGCCGGGGCCGGAGGGGGATCCGGTTCTGCTGGATTTGCAGGATGAAATCACCGCAGCGGCCCCCCATTTGCGGTGGGTCGGCTATCTGTCGACCACCGGCGTCTACGGCGACCATGGGGGCGATTGGGTGGATGAGACGGCACCGCTCACCCCCTCCACCCGGCGTGGCGCGGCGCGGGTGCAGGCCGAGGCGGCATGGGGCGCGATCCCCGGCCTGCCGTTGCATATCTTCCGGCTCGCGGGCATCTACGGCCCCGGGCGGGGGCCATTCGCCAAGGTGCGCAAAGGCACGGCGCGGCGCATCATCAAGGCCGGGCAGGTCTTTTCGCGTATTCATGTGGAGGATATCGCCCAAGCCTTGGACCTGTCGCTGGCCAAGCCGCAGCCGGGGGCGATCTATAACCTTTGTGACGATGATCCGGCCCCGCCGCAGGATGTGATCGGCCATGCCGCTGCGCTTTTGGGCCTGCCCTTGCCCCCGGCGGTGGACTTCGACAAGGCCGAGATGACCCCCATGGCCCGCAGCTTTTACGCGGAGAGCAAGAAGGTCCGGAACGATCACGCCAAGGCGGCGTTGGGCTGGCAACCGATCTATCCCGATTACCGCTCTGGTCTGGCCGCGCTGCTGGAGGCGGAAGACTGAATCCGAGGCACCGCCAGAGGCACTGAATGCGTCAAGACGAACACACGTTGGCCCATTTGCTGGATAGCATGGAGCGCGCGGCAGAGAAGGAGGCGGTGTCGATCAACGACGTGCTGCATGAGATCGGGGACCGTTCGATCACCCCTCTGATCCTGATCGTCGCCTTGCTGCTGGTCTCACCCCTGTCGGGCATTCCCGGCGTCTCGACCCTTGCGGCGGTGACAATCATCCTGCTGGCCGTGCAGGCGGTGACCGGGCGGCGCAGGCTATGGATGCCGCAATTTCTGCTGCGCCGCGAGGTCGCAGGCCATCGGTTGAGCGGCTGCGTGCGCTTTCTGCGCCGTCCTTGCGCTTTCGTCGACGGGCGTTGCAAGCCGCGCCTTCAGTTTCTCACCACCGGGCCGATGCGGTTCATCACACTGGTGGTGGTCACGATCATCCCGCTCGGCTGGCCCTTTATGGAGGTGCTGCCAATGATGTCATCGCTGGGGGCGGGAACCGTTGCCCTCTTGGTGTTTGGGCTGTTCACCCGCGACGGGCTTTTCGTGCTTTTGGGCTATGTCTGTGTCGTGATCACCTTGGTCGCGGGCGGCCTGCTGGTGCTGACCGCCGCCAGTTAGGCGCGCTGCGCGTCCAAGTCACCGATCCCCAGCACTTCGAGCACCTTGGCAGCGATCTGTTCGGCGTTCATCCCCGCCACGGCATACATATCCGCCGGGCTGGCCTGATCGATGAAGGTATCGGGCAGCACCATGGAGCGAAACTTGAGCCCCTTGTCGAACACCGCCTCATCCGCCAGCAGCTGTGCGACATGGCTGCCGAAGCCGCCGACTGCCCCCTCTTCGATGGTGATCAGCGCCTCGTGGTCATGGGCGAGCTTGAGGATCATCTCGCGGTCCAGCGGCTTGGCGAAGCGGGCATCGGCGATGGTGGGGGTGATGCCCTTGGCTCGAAGCTGTTCGGCGGCCTTCTCGACCTCTTCCAAACGCGTGCCGAAGGATAAAAGCGCGACCTTGCTGCCCTCTTGGATCATCCGGCCCTTGCCGATTTCCAGCGGGGTGCCGCGCTCTGGCATCTCGACCCCGCGCCCTTCGCCGCGCGGATAGCGGAAGGCGATGGGGCCGTCGTCATGAGCGGCGGCTGTGGCGACCATATGGCGCAACTCGGCCTCATCGGCGGCGGCCATGACCACGAAACCGGGCAGGTTGGCAAGGAAGGCCACGTCGAAGGCGCCCGCATGGGTCGGCCCGTCGGCGCCCACGAGCCCCGCGCGGTCGATGGCGAAACGCACCGGCAGGCGCTGGATTGCCACATCATGCACGACTTGGTCGTAGCCGCGTTGCAAAAAGGTGGAATACATCGCGCAGAAGGGTTTCATTCCCGCCGCGGCGAGGCCCGCGCAGAAGGTCACGCCATGCTGCTCGGCGATGCCCACGTCGAAGCAGCGGCTGGGATAGCGTTCGGCGAAAAGGTCGAGGCCGGTGCCATCGGGCATGGCGGCGGTCACGGCGCAGATCTTGTCGTCCTCGGCGGCCTCGGCCAGCAGGCTGTCAGCGAAAACGCGGGTGTAGCTCGGCGCGTTGGAGGGGGCTTTCTTTTGCTCGCCCGTCACCACGTTGAACTTGGCCGTGGCATGGCCGCGATCCCGCGCGGCTTCGGCGGGGCCGTAGCCCTTGCCCTTTTGCGTCTGAATGTGGATCAGGATCGGCCCGGTTGCGCGTTGATGGACGGTGCGCAGCACGGGCAGAAGCTGGTCCATGTCATGCCCGTTGATCGGCCCGAGGTAGGAAAACCCGAGGTTCTCGAACAGGGTGCCGCCAACGGCCATGCCTTTAAGCATGTCCTTGGCGCGTTTCGCGCCTTCGCGGAAGGGTTCGGGCAGCAGGCTCACCGCGCCCTTGGCGGCGGCTTTGAAATCCTGAAACGGCGCTTCGGCGTAAAGGCGGCTGAGGTAGCTCGACATCGCGCCCACCGGCGGGGCGATGGACATCTCGTTGTCGTTGAGGATGACGATCAGGCGTTTCTTCAGATCGCCCGCGTTGTTCAGCGCCTCATAGGCCATGCCCGCGCTCATCGCGCCGTCGCCGATCACGGCAATCGCGTCGCCCAGCCCTTCGGGGATCACACCGCCCAGATCGCGGCCCACGGCAAAGCCGAGTGCTGCCGAGATCGAGGTCGAGCTATGCGCCGCGCCAAAGGGATCGTAGGGGGATTCGCTGCGTTTGGTGAAACCCGATAGCCCGTCCTTCATGCGCAGGCTGCGGATGCGGTCGCGGCGTTCGGTTAGGATCTTGTGCGGGTAGCACTGGTGGCTGACGTCCCAAATGATCTTGTCGCGCGGCGTGTCGAAAACCGCGTGCAGCGCTACGGTCAGTTCCACCACGCCAAGCCCCGCGCCGAGATGCCCGCCGGTTTCCGACACGGCCGAGATCGTCTCGGCCCGCAGTTCGCGCGCGACTTGGGTCAGTTCGGCATCGGACAGGTGTTTCAGGTCCGCAGGGCGGGTGACCTGATCAAGCAGGGGTGTGGCGGGTTTGTCACTCATCGGGGCCTCTCTGGTGCCGCATTGGCGCATGTGCCGCCCGGCTAGCTGTCGCGGGCAATAACGAAGGCGGCAGCGGCTCGCAAGCTCTGCGCCTCTGGTCCATATTCAGATAGGGCGTCGCAGGCCATGTCCACCAATTCGGCGGCGCGGATCTTGGCCCCGGCCAGCCCGAGGTGGGACACGAAAGTGGCCTTGCCCGCCGCGTCGTCCTTGCCGACCGCCTTGCCGACCGTTTCGGCGTCGCCTTCGACATCAAGAATGTCATCCGCGATCTGAAAGGCGAGGCCGAGGTGTTTGGCGTAGGCCCCAAGGGCGGTGGCATCGGCCCCGGCCATGCGTGGGCCAGCCATGGCGGACCATTCGATCAACGCACCGGTCTTGCCTGCCTGAAGCGCCGTGATCTCGGCCAGCGACAGCGGCGCGGGGGCGGTTTCGGCGGCGATGTCCAGCGCTTGCCCCCCGACCATGCCGCCGACGCCTGCCGCTTGGGCGAGGCTGGTCATCAATGTCAGCCGCGCCTCCGCCGGGCAGGGCGCTTGGCCGAGCAGTTCAAAGGCCAGCGTTTGCAGCGCGTCACCGGCCAGAACGGCGGTGGCCTCATCCCATTTGCGGTGCACCGTGGGCTGGCCCCGGCGCAGATCGTCGTCATCCATGCAGGGCAGGTCGTCATGCACCAGCGAATAGGCATGCAGCGCCTCGATAGCTGCCGCCGCAGGGGCGGCCATGCCGGGGGCGATGCCATGCAGCCGGGCGGATTCGATCACCAGAAAGCCGCGCAGCCCCTTGCCGCCGCCGCAGGCATAGCGCATCGCCTCGGTCACGGGGCCGTCATGCGCGCCGAGTGCTGCGTCGATCTGCGCTTGCGCCAGATCGCGGGCATGGGCAAGCGCCTCTGCCAAGGGACGGGGGGTGGTCTCTTGCATGTGGGCGGTCAAAGCCCTTCGACGGGTTTCAGCCCATTCGGGTTGCCATCGCCGTCAAGCGTGATCGCGGCGACCTTCTCTTCAGCTTCTTTCAGCTTGGTCTCGCAGCGCGCCTTAAGCTTGGCCCCGCGTTCGTAAAGCGCGATGCTTTCGTCCAATGCGACATTGCCGTTTTCAAGCTGGCCCAAGACTTTCTCAAGCTCGGCCATGGCGGTCTCAAAGTTCATCTCTTCTACGGGTGTGTCGGACATTGCGCGCCTCGTTTTCGGAATTTCGCGCGACAATAGAACTTCGCGCCGCGCATTGCCAGCGGGCTTGCGTGATGAATTTTACCGGCCCGTTTCGGCAGGCGGGGCGGGGTCAGTCCGGGGCCAGCATATAGCCCGCGCCGCGCACGGTTTGCAGGTATTGCGGCTGTTTCGGGTCGCTCTCGATCTTGCGGCGCAGGCGGGTGATTTGAACATCGACCGCGCGTTCCTGCGCCTGCCCCCGGTCGCGGCCCAATTCCTCGACCAATTTGGCACGGCTCAGCGCGACACCGGGCTGGGCGGCGAAGATCTTCATCAGCTGCACTTCGGTCGCGGTGAGGCGCACCAAATCGTCGCCCTGCCACATCTCCCCCCGCTCCATGTCATAGCGGATCACGCCGAGCGACAGCACTTTTGGCGCGGCATCGGCGGCAGAGGTGTCGGGCATTCGGCGCAGGATGGCGTTGATGCGCAGCAGCAGTTCTTTCGGCTCAAAGGGTTTGGGCAGGTAGTCATCCGCCCCGGCCTCCAACCCTTCGATGCGGTTGTCGGTCTCGCCCTTGGCGGTCAGCAACAGGATCGGCGTTTGCAGGGTTTCGCGCAAAGCACGGGTCAGCGCCATGCCGTCTTCGCCGGGCATCATCACGTCGAGCACGATGAGGTCGAATTCCAACCCCGCGAGCACCCGCCGCGCATGGGCCGCATCGCGGGCCGTGCTGACCAGAAAGCCGTTCCGCATCAGGAACTTCTTTAACAGGCTGCGGATCCGCTCATCGTCGTCGACGACCAGCAGGTGCGGGTCGAGATCGTTCATGGGGCGCTTTCGCGCAGCCGGTCAAAGCTCTGGCGCATTTCGGGGTCCATCATGGCCTCCAATACCGTTCTGAAACCGGCCACGGCTTCGGGTCCGGCGGTGCGAAAGGCCAACCGCATGCGCGCGCGCTGAGCGTCTGATAGCTCCTGTTCCAGCTTGCGACCCTCGTCGGTCAGGAACAGATGCCGCTCGCGCTTGTCATTGCGGCCAACCTTGCTCTGCACCAGACCATCGGCGATCAGCGTGCGCAAGACACGGTTGAGCGATTGTTTCGTGACCCCGAGGATATTGAGCAGGTTGTTCACCGTCGTGCCAGGGGCGCGGTTGATGAAGTGAATGGCGCGGTGATGCGCGCGGCCATAGGCCATATCGGCCAGGATCCGGTCGGGATCGGCAGTGAAACCGCGATAGGCAAAGAACATCGCCTCGATCCCCTGCCGCAGTTGTTCGTCCGTCAAAAACAGCAGGCTGTCGCCGCTGCTAGGGGCCATCATGCGCCCGTCAGCCATAGTATGTCTCATTCTCTCTCGGGCCTGTTGGGGATCAGTTTACGTCAGCGTTGTTGACATTCCAATAGTGAAAGGCTATCGAATCTCGTGTTTTGCGCAATTAAATGTCTGCATCTGCCGATTGTTGCGCAATTTTTGAAAAGATAGCGCGTCATTTGGAGGGGAAACACCATGGCAGGCGGATATGACAACCGGGATGGGCACATCTGGATGGATGGCGAAATGGTGGATTGGCGCGAGGCCAATGTCCACATCCTGACCCATGCGATGCACTATGCGTCTTCGGTGTTTGAGGGCGAGCGCGCCTACAACGGCAAAATCTTCAAAAGCCGGGAGCATTCCGAACGGCTCAAGCGCTCGGCTGAGATGATCGACTTTGAGATCCCCTACACCATTGATGAGATCGAAGCTGCCAAGGCCGAAGTCCTCGCCGCTTCCGGCCTGCAGGACGCCTATGTGCGTGCGGTCGCTTGGCGCGGTGTGGGCGAAGACATGGGTGTCGCCTCGGCCCGCAACCCGGTCCGCATGGCCATCGCGGCTTGGGAATGGGGGGCCTATTACGGTGACGCCAAGATGAAGGGCGCCAAGCTCGACATCTCCAAATGGAAGCGCCCCTCGCCCGAGACGATCCCGAGCCATGCCAAAGCGGCGGGTCTCTATATGATCTGCACCATGTCCAAACATGCGGCCGAGGCGAAGGGCTGCTCGGACGCGATGATGTATGACTACCGCGGCTATGTGGCCGAGGCGACAGGCGCGAATATCTTCTTCGTCAAGGATGGCGAAGTGCACACGCCGACGCCCGATTGCTTCCTCAACGGCATCACCCGGCAGACCGTCATCGACATGCTGCGCGAGAAGAACATCAAGGTTCACGAGCGCCACATCATGCCCGAAGAGTTGGAAGGTTTCGAGCAGTGCTGGCTCACTGGCACCGCCGCCGAAGTGACCCCGGTGGGGCAGATCGGCGACTGGAACTTTGAGGTCGGCGCGCTGACCCGTGAGATCGCCTTGGACTATGAAAAGCTGGTGCGCAGCTAAACGCTGCCGCTGAACTTCGCCAAAGTTACGCCGCCGTCCTGCAAACCCTTGCGGACGGCGGTTGCGATTTGAACGGCCTCTGCGGTGTCGCCATGCAGGCAGATCGTGTCGATCCGGGTGGGAATGTGCTTGCCGCTTTCGGTGATGATCGCGCCTGCCTTGACCATCTCCACCATCCGCGCCGCTGCCGCTTCCGCATCATGGATCACCGCACCGGGCTTGCTGCGGTCGACCAGCGTCGCGTCATCGTTATAAGCGCGGTCGGCAAAGATCTCCCCGGCCCATTTGCAGCCCAGCGAGCGCACCGCCGCCTCCTGCGCCGTGGCGGCCAGCACCATGACGATGAGGTCGGGCGCCACGCTCAACGCCGCCTCATAGAGGTCGCGGGCCAGTTCCTCATCCTCAGACGCCATATTCGCCAGCGCGCCGTGCAGTTTCAGGTGGCGTACCTCAGCGCTAACGCTGCGCGCCATGCCGACGCTCGCGGCGACCTGATAGCGGATCTGGTTCTGCAAGGTGCCACGCGGCACTGAGAGGCGGTTGCGGCCAAAACCGGCAAGATCCATGAACCCCGGATGCGCGCCGATGCCGACGCCGTTTTCATGCGCCACGCGCATCGTTGCCGCCATGACATCGGCGTCGCCCGCATGCCCGCCACAGGCGATATTGGCCGAGGTCACGACGCGCAGAAGCGCCGCGTCGTCGCCCATTTTCCAAGGGCCAAAGCTTTCGCCCATGTCGGCGTTGAGATCGACGGTGGTCATGTCTGCTCCTTCTCGAAGGGGTCGGCAGTGGCTGAAACCACGCCGGAGATCAGTTGATAGCCCAAAAGGTCACGGATGCGCGCCGGATCGCGCAACAGCGGCTGGCGGCGCTTGGGCAGGGCAGCGAGGTCGGCGCGGTGGCGCGTCTCGGCGGCCAGCGCTTCGTCGAGCTCGACGAACGCGAATTGCAGCGCAGCACCCGGCTGCGCCTGCGCGACGATCGGCAGGTCGCAGGGGATCACCGTGCCGATGCGGGGGTAGCCGCCGGTGGTCTGGCATTCGCACATCAGCACGAAGGGCGCGCCGTCGCCGGTGATCTGGATGTCGCCGGGGGTGATGACTTCGGACACGATGGTCAACTGCCCGCCGGTGGCGAAACCTTCGCCCTCGTGATCCATCCGCGCGCCCATCCGGTTGGCGCGGGGATCACGACGAAAGGTGGTTTCGGTGAACCGCTGGCGGGTTGCCTCGTCGAAGGCATCGGTCTGCATGGAGGCCACGATGCGCACCCGCTCGGCCCCGAACCGGCTGTCGCGCGGGAGAGTGAGGTTCGTCTCGCCGCCCTTATCGACCCCTAGCGGCAGAGTCTCACCACTTTGCAGCAGCGCGCCGATGCCAGCGGCCAGATGGCTGGCGCGCGCGTTCATCACCGGCGCCACGTCAAACCCGCCGCCGACATGGAGGTAGCCATAGGCCCCGTCCCGCGCGCCGCCGATGGTCAGCTTCGCCCCGGCGGGCAGGAGGTGGCTGGCGTTCCAGGCGACCGGCTCGCCGTCAATGCTCACCTGCATCTGCGCCCCGGTCAGGGCGATGCGGGTGTCCTGATCGACCTCGAAACTGCCGCCGCTGCCCGCCATCTCAAGCGCGGCGCTGTTCGGATCTTGCCCCAGCAGGGCGGCCCCTTCGTGCAGGGCAGTCGGGTCCGCCGCGCCGCCGTGGGTCAGGCCAAGGGCGCGATAGCCGGGGCGACCAAGATCTTGGATGGTCATGGCCGGACCGGCTTGAAGGATGGTCAGCGTGCCGCTCATGTCAGCGCCTCCCGCTCGGCACCGCCGGTGGGGTCGTCGGCGATGCGGTCGAACTCTTGCCGGGTGATCGACGGAAAGATCAGCTCATCGCCCGGCGACAGCGGAAAGGGCATATCGCTGCCCGGGCGGAAGGTGCGAAAAGCGGTCTGGCCGATGTGCCGCCAGCCGGTGGGGGAGGCATTGGTGAAGATGATCATCTGCCGAATGGCCACCACCAGCGACCCCGGCGGCACCGATTTCGTCAGCCCCTGCTGGCGCGGAATGTCCCAATGCGGGGGCAGTTCGCCCATGTAGGGCTGGCCGGGGGCGAAGCCGATGGTCAGCACCCGGACCCGCGCCTGCGACAGTTCCGCAATGGCCGCATCGGGGTTGAGGCCCGCGGCCTCGGCGGCCTCCTCCAACTGCGGGGCGAGGTCGGTGCCATAGATCGTCGGCACATGCCACAGGCTGCGCCCGGCGGGGAGGGCTTCGGCGAACCAATCGCGGGTTTGCAGCAGATCGTGCAGGCGGTCGGTCATGGTGGCGATGGCCTCTTGAGAGACTTCGAACTGCACGAAGGTCGACACCAGCGAGGTGCTCGTCTCACTCACCTCGGGCCAGTCCTGTTCCTCTACCGCCGCGCGAAAGGCGAGGGCGGCGCGGTTGGCGGGTTCGGACATCTTCTCGGCAAAGGTGACCAATAGGCCGGAGAGGCCGACACTGCGGATGCGGGGCCAGTCATTCATTGCGAAGCATCCTTTCGTAAAGGCGCGGCAGCAGCACCGGGGTCAGATACATCGGCAGTTGCCAGCAGCCGATAAAGATCATCAGCGGCGCGATGACATCCGCAGGCAGCGCCACGAGAAACAGCGCGATATTGCGGTTGCCCGCGCCGATTGCCAGTGGTCCGGCCACGGCGCGCAGCGGGCCGCGCCGGGTCAGCAGCAATGTGCCCGCCTGCAACAGATAGCTTAGGGCGAAGGCCAGCAGCGTCCAGCCCGCCACAGCCCATGGATCGCTGCGCAGCGCGGGGTTCAGCGCCGCCATCAGCCCCACCACGATGACCGAGAAGGCCAGCACCGACGCGCCATCCAGCGCCTCGGTCTGGCGCGGGGTGGGCTGGGGCAGGAAGACATGGCGCAGGGCAAAGCCCAGCCCAGTTGCGCCAAGGATCACGGCCAAGAGCCGCAGGGCGGCGAGGGCGATTTCCGAGGCCGGGCCGAGTTGCGGCAGGGCCGCCAGCACCGGCAGGACGGTCAGCGGAAAGGCGGCGGTGCCCAGCACCATGAGCTGCATCATCCGCCCCGCGTCGAGCCGCATCAACAGGGCGAGGTTCACGCTGCCCGTCAGCGCCGGGGCCGCCGCGGCGAGGGTCACGGCCAGTGCCGCAGGGGTCTGCCCCAGCCCGGCCAGCACGAAGCCCCCCAGCAGCAGCAGGGGCAACAGCGTCTGCAAGGCCAGCACCGAGGCCAGCCCCCAGATGAGATCGCGCACTGCACCAAGGGCCGCGCGGTGCCCGATCCTGAGCGCGGTGATCGTCAGCAATGCCGCCACCATTTGCGGCAACCACCGGGCCAGCGCCGCCGCAAGGCTGGGCAGGGCCAGCCCCGCCAGCAGCCCGGCGATCAGGCAGGCCCGCGCATGGCGCGAGGCCAGTCTCAGCATATAGCGCATGACCTTTCACCGCTAAACCGGTGCGCTGCGCAGGTTTTCGGGTAGCCATGTGGCCACTTCGGGGAACCAGATCAGCACGAAGACCATGAAGACCATGATCGCGAACATCGGCAGCGCGGCCTTGGTGATATAGCCCATCTCGTGGTTGGTCATGCCTTGCAGCACGAAGAGGTTGAAGCCAATCGGGGGGGTGATCTGCGCCATTTCAACGACCACGACCACGAAGATGCCGAACCAGATCAGATCGATGCCCGCGCTGCGAACCATCGGCTCCACCACGGCCATGGTCAGCACGACCGAGGAGATGCCGTCGAGGAACATGCCCAGCACGATGTAGAAGACCAAGAGCGCCATCAGCAGCTCGAAGCGCGAAAGCTCCATCGCCGCGATCCCGTCGGCCAGCGCGCGGGGCAGACCGGTGAAGCCCATCGACAGTTTCAGGAAGGCCGCGCCCGCAAGGATCAGTGCGATCATCGCAGAGGTACGCATCGCCCCCATCAGGCTCTCGCGGAAACTGTGCCAGTTCAGCGAGCCTTGGAACAGCGCCAGCGTGAGGGAGCCGATGACGCCGATGGCCGCCGCCTCGGTCGCCGTGGCAAAGCCGAGGTACATGGACCCGATCACGACCGTGATCAGCGCAAAGACCGGCAGCAAGAAACGCGAGTTGCGCAGTTTTTCGCCAAAGCTCATCCCGGTCTCCGCATCGGGGTTCCAGTCCTTCGACAACATGCTGGTGACGGCGACATAGCCCATGAACATCAGCGCCAGCAGCAGGCCGGGCAGGACGCCCGCGAAGAAGAGTTTGGTGATGCTTTCGTTCACCGTCACGCCGTAGACGATCAGCGCCAGCGACGGCGGGATCATCAGCCCCAGCGTGGCGGCCCCCGCCAGTGTGCCGATGATCATCTTTTCAGGATAGTTGCGCGCGCGCAGCTCGGGGATCGACATCTTGCCTACGGTGGTGAGCGTCGCGGCGGAAGAGCCCGAGACGGCGGCAAAGACCGTGCAGCCGACGATATTGGTATGCACCAGCCCGCCCGGCAGTTTCGCGAGCCAAGGCGACAGCCCGCGGAACATGTCCTGCGACAGCCGCGTGCGGTAAAGGATTTCGCCCATCCAGACAAAGAGCGGCAGAGCGGTCAGCGTCCAGCTTGAGGAACTGGCCCAGATCGTGGTGATCATGGCGTCGCCCACGGGTCGGGTGGTGAAAAGCTCCATCCCGACCCAGGCGACGCCCATCAGCGCAAGGCCAACCCAGACGCCGGTGCCGAGGAGGAAGAAGAGAACGATTAGAAACAGGGTAATGGCATAGATCTCGGTCATGGCGTCATTCCCCGAAGCTTTGATCGACTAGGTCACGGGTGACGCGGTGGTCGCCCTTGAAGATGAGGTGCAAAAGATTGTCTGTCAGCGCGATGGCAAGGATGCCACCGCCGATCACCATGACAGATTGCGGTATCCAAAGAGCGGTGGCGTCTTGGTCTTGGCTGACTTCGTTGAACTTCCACGACCAGTAGACGAACCAATAGGCGTAGTAAGTGAAATACCACGCCACCGCCGCCGCCACGGCGAAACACCAGATATCCAGCAGCCGCTTCCCGCCCGCGCTCAGCGCGTTAAGCAGGATCGACACGCGGATATGCGATCCGCGGTTGAGCGCATTGGCGAAGGCAAGGAAACTGGCCCCGGCCATTGCATAGCCCGCATAGCTGGCAGCGCCCGGAAAGACATTGCCGGTCCAACGGGCGACCATCTGGGCCACGATCAAGGTAAGGATGACCACCAGACAGAGCGCGGCAAGCGCCCCCGCCCCGGTATATAGCCCGTCCAATAGTCTGCGCAGCGCCTTCATGCGGCTCTCCCTCCGTCAAGTCATGCCCGGGCATGAGAACGGCGGCCCGGGTGACGGGCCGCCGCAGGTTTCGTGATTATTGCATCGCCTTGTAGTCGTCGACGATCGCCTGACCGTCTTCGCCCGCGGCTTCGAGCCATTCTTGCGTCATGGTCTCACCCACCTCGCGCAGGCCGGACATCAGCTCTTCGCTGGCCGGTTCCACGTTCATGCCGCCTTCGCGCAGCCCGTCATAGGTGAACTGGGTGTAGTCCTTGGAGGCTTGCAGGCCCCGCTCTTCGGCCTCGGTCGCGCAGGTGGTGATCGCCTCTTTGTTGGCGTCCGAGGTTTCGGCCCAGACATCGGCGTTGATCATCACATAGTTGCGCGGCAACCATGCGTCGACTTCGTAGAAATGCGTGAGGCTTTCCCAGACCTTCTGGTCATAGCCGGTGGCACCCGAAGAAATCATCGATTCCGCGACACCGGTGGCGAAGGCTTGGCTGACTTCGGCGGCCTCGATGGTGACGGGCGACATGCCGGTCAGTTCGGCCAGACGCGCGGTGGTGTTGTTGTAAGAGCGGAATTTCACGCCCTTCATGTCCTCGACCGAGTCGACTTCTTTTTTGAAGTAGAGCCCTTGGGGCGGCCATGGCACGTTATAAAGCAGGACGAGGTTCTGCTCTTCCAACACGGATTCAACCTTGGGCTTGGCGGCTTCCCAAAGCTGGGCGCTGGCCTCGAAAGAGGGCGCGAGGAAGGGGATGGAGTCAAAGCCGAAGACCGCGTTCTCGTTCTGGTGGCCGGAGAGCAGACGCTCGCCCAGCTGCACCTGCCCGGTCTGGATCGCGCGCTTGATGTCCGCGCCGGCAAAGAGCGCGCCGCCCGGGTGCACGGTGATCTCGATCTCGCCGCCGGTCTTCTCGCCCACGCATTCGGCGAATTGCACGCCGTTCTCGGAGTGGAAGTTCGAGGCCGAATAGGCCATCGGCATGTCCCATTTCTCGGCCGCGAAGGCGGGCATGGCGGTGCCCAGCGTCAGGGCGGTCATCGCCGCGCCGGCCATCAGTCTTGCTGTCAGTGTCATGTGGTTTCTCCCTTGTTGTTGCAGTCCCACGCTTGGCGTCATCCGTCGAAGCGTTGGGGGTGATACGGGGTCAGATCCGTGTTTGGCGTCTGCCCCGTGATCAATCCGGCGATCAGTCGGCCCGTTTTCGGACCGCCCGTCAACCCGATGTGATGGTGCCCGAAGGCAGTGTAGACCCGGCTCGTCCCGATCTGCCCGATCAGGGGCAGCGAGTCGCTGGGGGCGGGTCGGTGCCCCAGCCATTCGATCTCTTCCGTGGCGGTGAGATGTGGAAAGGCGGCCTTGGCCTGACGGTGCAGCAGCGCCAGTGGGGCTTTGGACGCGCCCGCTTCCAACCCGCCGAACTCGACGATCCCGGCACAGCGCAGCCCTTCGGCCATGGGCGTGGCGACAAATTTGCCCGCCGCCATCATGGTGGGGCGCGATGGGCCGCCCTCGGCATTCTTGAAGACGATGTGGTAGCCGCGTTCGGATTCCAGCGGCACGTTGATCCCCAGTTTGCGCATGAGCGGTTTCGACCAGACACCAGTCGCCAGCAGCACGTCATCGCAGGGCAGGGAGCCTTGATCGGTGAGGACCGAAGTGACCTCCTCGTCGACGATCGCCACGTCCTGCACCTCGGCCTGCCGGATGGTGCCGCCAATCCCCTCGAAAGCCTTGGCCAAAGCCCGAACATAGCCGCCGGGGTCGGCGATGAAGCCGTGGTCGGCCAGCCGTGCGATGCAGGTGATCTGCGGACCATAGGCCGGGTCGAATTCCCTGACCGCGCCGCCTTCGATGATGTCCGGCTCGAAACACGCCTCGCGGCGCAGCGCCCAAGTGTAGGCTTCAGCCTCGAAGGCCGCGCGGTTGGTATAGGCAAAGCAATAGTCGCTGTCGCGGACCCAATCCTCCAGCCCCAGATCGGTGCAGAGGGCTTTGTGCTGCGCCACGCTGTCGCTCACGATGGGCACCAACCCGGCAGAGATGCGGCGGGTATCGCGGTCATTGGCGTGGGCCATGTAGCGGCGCAGCCATGGCAGTAGGCGGGGCAGATAGGGCCAGCGCAGGAACAGCGGAAACTCGGGGTCGCGCAGCATCCCCGGCGATTTGCGCAGCAGGCCCGGCCCGGTCACCGGCGCGACGCCCGCCGCCGCCAGCACGCCACCGTTGCCATGCGAGGTGCCGCGCCCCGGCTCGGCCCGGTCCAGCAGCGTCACCTCCGCCCCGGCGCGGCGCAGCCAGATCGCGGCAGAGACGCCGACAATCCCGGCGCCGATAACAACGACATGTTGGCTCATGGATGACGGCTTTCGATTTCGCGTTGAGTCATAGCTTGTTTCCTTTGGGGCATCTTTTACACAAAAAATCACCACGTCAACAAAATGCTGATAAAATGTCATCGTTAGGGTTTCGCTTGTCTCGCCCCGCCCGCAAAGGCACCCTGCGCCCAAACGGAGGGCATATGACAAACGAGACGGGCGCGCGGCTGGGAATACTCATGCTGGACACGCGGTTTCCGCGCATTCTGGGGGATGTCGGCCATGCGGGCAGCTGGGATTTCCCGGTGCGCTACGCCGTGGTGCCGGGGGCCACGCCCGAAGCGATCGTGTGCGACGATATCGACCCCTTCGTGCAGGCTTTCATCGCCGTGGGGCGCGACTTGATCGCCGTAGGCTGCACGGGCATCGCCACCACCTGCGGGTTCTTGGCGCTGATCCGGCCTCGCCTCGCCGAAGCGCTGGGCGTGCCCGTTGCCGCCTCGGCGTTGGAGCAGGCGGGGCAGATCGCGGCCTGCCTGCCGCCGGGGCAAAGGGTGGGCATCTTGACGATCTCCGCCGCCACGCTTTCGCCCGCCCATCTGCACGCGGCGGGCGTGCCCGAGGGCAGCCCGGTGGTGGGGATGGAGGGCAGCGGCTTCGCCCGAACGATCCTCGGCAATCTGCCCGACCTCGACGTGGCGCAGGCGCGGGCCGAGATGGTGCAGGCAGCGCAGCAGTTGGTGGAGGCCCACGCGGATGTCGGCGCGATCCTTTTGGAATGCACGAATATGGTGCCATATGCTACGGATATCGCGGCGGCGACCGGGCGGCCCGTGCACTCGATCCACAGCTATCTCAACTGGTTTCACGCAGGGCTGCTGCCGCCCCGTTTCTGCTAATGCGACACGCGCAGCCAACCGTCGGTGAAGCTGACCCGGCGCACCCCAGCCAGCGGCAGGAGGCGGTGCAGCTCTGCCTCGAAGGCCGCTTGCCGCCCCTTGCCCCAGCGAACCCCGCGTTCGGGCCAGAGCGCGGTGACGCGCAAGACGTCCAGATCGCGATGCGCCTTCATATCGACCCGTCCCACCAGCCTGTCGCCCTGTAGCAGCGGAAAGACATAATAGCCGTATTCGCGCTGCGCCTCGGGCACGAAGACCTCGATCCGGTAGTCGAAACCGAAAAGCCGGGCGGCGCGTTTGCGGTCGCGCAGCGCGGGGTCGAAGGGGCTGAGCACCCGGAGCCGTTTGGGCGGTTCGCGGGTAAGGGCGGGGTCATCGGCCCAGCCGGGGCGGGCAAAGGCGGGGCGCAGGCTGCCGTCAGCGCCCTCAATGTCGATCTCCTCCAGCCGCCGCGCGGCTTGTTCTGCCGCGCACCAGCCGCGCGCCTCGGCGGGGGAGATATGGGCCCAGAAGGCGGCCAATTCCCCTGCCGTGGCAAAACCCAAGCGCGCCAGCGCTTGATCGCAGCACCAGTCGATCGTCTGCTCTATGTCGGGGGCATGCGCCGGGTCGCGCAGCGCGGCGGGGACCACCCGCTCGGTCAGGTCATAGCGCTTGCGAAACCCCTCGCGCCCGGTCACGGCCAGCGCGCCGCTGCGCCACAGATACTCCAGCGCGGTTTTCGACGGATGCCATTGCCACCAGCCCCCGCTGCTGCGCGGCTCGTCCCGGCCCACGTCGGATGAGGTGACGCTGCCCTCGGCCCGGACCTGCGCGAGCACGTTTTGCATCTGTGTTTCGAAGTCGTGCCGCTGCCAATCCTTCCAGCGGCCCAGCAGCTTGGCCGCATCTCGGGTTCGGCGCAGATGCCATTGCGGGTAGAATTCCATCGGGATGACGGCGGCGTCATGGGTCCAATGCTCAAAGAGCGCCCGGTCTTTTTCATAAAGCCGCTTGAGCGCAGCGGGGCGATAGCGCGGACGGCGGGCGAACAGGATCAGATCATGCGCCCGCGCCACCGTGTTGATGCTATCGAGCTGCACAAAGCCCAAGTCATGGATCAGCTTGAGCAGTGCCGCGCCCTTGGCCGGGCCCTGCGGCGGGTCCGACAGCAGGTGACGCGCCAGAAACAACCGCCGCGCGGCGGCATTGCCGAGCCTTGGGCGGCTCACCCCTGACGGCGGCGGCGCAGGGTATCGCCCAGCGACAGCGTTGGCGTCAGGGTGATCTGGGTTTGCATTTCCGGGTCCGGCTCGGGCTGGGTCTGGTTGAGGATGATCCGCGCCGCCGCCTGACCGATCTCGTTCCGGCAAGCGTCCATCGTTGCCAATTGCCGCGGCAAACCTTGCAGCAGTTCGACGTTGTTGAACCCGGCAAGGCCGATCTGCCCGGGAATGTCGATGCCTTGGTCGATCAGATGCAGCAGCCCGCCCGCGCCGATCATGTCATTGGAGTAATAGAGAAAATCAAGGTCGGGCGAGCGTTCGAGCATCTCTTGCGTCATCTCGCGCCCCTTGGCCAGCGCGGAGCCGCCGGAGTAAAAGGCCCGGTCTTCGATCTCGACCCCCGCTTTGGCGAGCCCTTCGGTAAAGCCCTCGAACCGTTTGCGCGCGCGGTGGTCGAGGGGCATTTTCGTGCCCATGAAGCCAATGCGCTCATAGCCCTCGCGCAGGATCGCCTGCGCCATCTCGCGCCCGGCGCGGCGGTGGGAGATCCCCACCATCGCATCGACGGGTTTGCCATCGGTGTCCATGATCTCGACCACCGGAATGCCCGCATTGCGCAGCATGGCGCGGGTGGCGTCGGAATGCTCCAACCCCGCGATGATCACCCCCGAGGGCCGCCATGAGAGCATCTCATAAAGCACCCGCTCTTCCTTCTCGGGCAGGTAGTCCGTCACCCCCACGACCGGCTGCAGCGGTGTGTCTTCGAGCACTTGGTTGATGCCGTTCAGGACTTCGGGGAACACCATATTGCCCAGTGAAGGGATCACGACCGCCACAAGGTTCACGCGCTGGCTGGCCAGCGATCCGGCGATCTGGTTGGGCACATAGCCAAGCGCCTTGGCGGCGGCGAGAACGCGGTTGCGGGTGGCCTCCGACACGTCGCCGCGTTTGCGCAGGACGCGGCTGACCGTCATCTCGGAAACGCCGCAAGCATCGGACACATCACGCAGGGTCAACGGGCGTTTGGGGGGTGTGGTCAATTTGGTTTTCCTGTTTGCCTCACCCATAGGTAGCGCGAAGCAGGAGGCGCGATCAAGCATTGCCGCAGCCCTGCTGCGAGGCGCAGTCATTCGGTTGCCAATCTGCCAATGACATCGCCAGACGCTTGCGTTAAACCCAAGCCTGTCGGCCCCGTGGCTCAACTGGATAGAGCAGCCCCCTCCTAAGGGGCAGGTTGCAGGTTCGAATCCTGCCGGGGTCGCCAAAACTGCCTGAAAAATATGGCTTATTTACAGGACGTTGTGCGGAAGCGTGCAAAAAGTCACGTGGGCTTTCGCGGCGAAATCAGCTGAAACGGCTGATTTCTCGTACAAAACCTGTACAAAATCCGCACGTTTGTGCGTATTTCGGGGGTCAATCATGAGCCGCCATAGCTTTGATCCTGAAGTCGCCGGACGTGTCGGTCTCAATGCAGCGGTGATTTTCCAGAACATCACCTTCTGGATTGAGAAGAACCAAGCCAACCGCCGCAATCTTCGAGACGGGCGGTATTGGACCTACAATTCGATCTCGGCTTTTGGTGAACTGTTCCCCTATCTTAGCGAAAAGCAGATCCGAACAGCGCTCGAAAAGTTGGTCAGCGCAGAACTGATCATCAAGGGCAATTTCAGCGATGATCGCTATGACCGGACCTGTTGGTATGCCCTGGGCAACTCCATTTGCCCAAATGGGCAAATCGATCCGACCGAAAGGGAAAATGATGCATTTGCCCGTGAGGGCAAGCCATCTGCCCCAGAGGGCAAATCCTATAAGAACAGATATAAACCATATCAAAAACCAAATCCTTCGCACGCGAAGGCGGCGGTGAAGGATGAGATTTCAGAAAAGATTTTGTCCGCCTATCCGGAGGATCGCATTCGCGGCAAAGCGGTTTGTCTTTCGCAAATCCGCCAAGCTCTGTCCGACGGAGTGGACGCCAAAGACCTCGAGGACGCTGTGCGGGCCTATGCGGACGAGAGCGAAGGTTTCACCCGCTCCAAGGTGTGCTTCTCCGACAACTGGTTCACCTCTGACCGTTGGTTGAAGTACCTTCACGACATCGAGGAAGCGCGAGAAGCGGGCAAAGCCAAAGAGGCTGAACTGCTGAAAGGTTTGGCCGACTGGGTCACGGACAAGCACCCCCTTTGCCGCCACATAACACCCGGCCAAGTGACCGCGATGCTGGCCGCAAAGCTGGTCAGTCCTGCCGAAGTCAAAGCGGCTGGGCTCAGAGCATGAGTGCGACCGACCCCTACAAAGAGCAGAGAGCAAGGTTACCCACCGATTACATCGGCGGGACTTGTGAGGGGCGGCAAGCCTCCCCTTCAAACCCCAACCAGACGCGGGCAAGCGGCGTCAAAGAGGGCCTTTCCGAAAGCGTGATCTTTCGATGCACACCGTTAGAAAAGGCAGCGCTTGTGGCCAAGGCGCGCGCCGCTGGCTTGCCCAATGCCACGCTGATGCGCGAGGCCTTGGGGTTGACCGAGGCACGTCGACGCAAGCCCGTCCCTCGCGTTGACCCGAAGCTGACCTTTGCGATTGCCCGCGTCGGCGGCAACCTCAATCAGCTGTCACGTTGGATCAACGGCGCGGTCAAATCCGGCCGAGCGAACCAAATCGATGCGCTCCAGGTCGCGACGCAGTTGGTGATCATCGAACGGCAGTTGGCGCAGATCGTGGCGGCACACACTGGCGGTGGAGAATGATCATCTCGTTCTTCTCCACCGGCACCGGTGGCGGTGCGGCCCCCATTGACTATCTGACCGCCCGCGAAGTTCTGGCTTATGACGAGAACCGCAACCTCATCCGAGACGTCACCGGTGAACCGCAAACCAAGATTCGCGACCCGCCGCCCGAGGTGCTGCACGGCAATCCCGATCAGACCCGCGACCTGATCGATGCGAGCCCCAACAAGTGGAGCTACACCGCAGGCGTTATCAGCTTTGCCGATAGCGATGATCCCAGCCCCGATGCCCAGCAAGAGGCCATTGAGCTATTTGAGGCTCTGGCCTTTGCTGGGCTGGACAGGGATCAATACGATTGTCTCTGGGTGCGCCACTCGCATGAAGGCAACGTCGAGCTGCACTTCTGCACGCCACGCCTTGAGCTCAGTACCGGCAAAGCGCTGAACATCGCTCCGCCGGGACATGAGAATGCCTTTTCCAGCCTACGCGACCTGTTGAACAAGACGCACGGTTGGGCAGACCCTTTGGAGCCAGAACGCGCACGGGAGGTAAGGGCGACGATTGAGGCCCCAACCCGCGCGCAGGGTCGCGAAGCGCTGCACGATTGGATCCTCGATCAGATTAGCGTCGGCACCATTACTGACCGCGCCAGCATGATCGACACACTCACTGACGCGGGATTCGAGATCCCCCGTGCCAGCAAGAATTACATCACCGCCCAAGACCCCGACACCGGCGAGCGCTGGCGATTGAAAGGAGAGATTTTCCATGACGACTGGCAAGCCGAACCGCCTCGCCGAGAAATTGAACGCGGACCTAGAGACAGTACGCAGCGACCACGCCGCCTTGATGGCATCTCAACTGGAGAGCTTCAGGAGCGATTTCAGCAGCATTGCGACCAGCGCGCTGCATACAATCGAGACCGATATCAGGTTCTTTCTGAGCGACAGCAGGAGCGAGTTGGAGAGGCGGAGCGAGACGATCAGGCGCTGGTTGACGATCTCACCCTGGGTGATCGTGGCGATGGTCTCATCCTGGATCGCGACAGTGCTGATCGCGAGTTGGTTTTGGACGGCTTTGATGGCGCATTCGGAGATGACGAGGCTTGGCTTGGGTGGTGTAACTTCAGGTCTGGAAATTCATTTGATGCTGGCGCCATGAGCTTCTGCCGGGGCGCGCCCCCGCAGAAGCTGCCCATTCTGGTATTCCATGGAAGTGCAAACTCATCATGGAGACGGAC
>Ga0208794_1000070_pt1 | contig 120686 bp, 124 predicted proteins | sample 32_taG_FD_184106 | JGI IMG/M metagenome (GOLD analysis project Ga0208794, IMG submission 184106) | Marine viral communities from the Gulf of Mexico - 32_GoM_OMZ_CsCl metaG (SPAdes) (version 2) | ecosystem: Environmental > Aquatic > Marine > Oceanic | place: Atlantic Ocean: Gulf of Mexico... | reverse complement strand
GCGTCGCCTGAAGGGCGCCAACCAGTTGCCAATGGTGATCGAGGGCGTCAAATTCACTGACGGCGTCCTCGACGCCAAGAACCGCGCCGCCTGATCAAAGCGCGTCACCTAAATTCAGTCATAGCTCGACTTTCTCGCTATATCCGCAGATCCGCCACACCGCTGTCGATATGCGGTGCCCAGAAAGCGATGCTTTCGGCTATCGCCGGGATCACCTTGCGATCGTCTGGCTCGCGCTCCTTGAAGGACAGCTCGAGGCAGATCTCGTTGTCGCGCGCACCGCCCTCGGCAAGCGCCGCGAGCAGCGGCTCGGGCTGCACCCGGCCGGTGGCGTTGTGCTCGGCGGTGAAGGGGCGATGCCCGCCCTTGTCCATCGTGGACTGCTTGATGTGGATGATCGGCGAGACCCCGGGCACCGCCCGCGCCCAGGCATAGGGATCGGTGTCGTCGGGGTCCGGGCTGGTGACATCGCCGTGGTCGATATCGGCCATCATCCACATCGGCACCGCCATCCCGGCCGCGGACAGCCGCTCCTGCAGCGCCATGGTCTCGGCGATGGTCGGCCCGAACTCGCGGCCGACGCTCATCGGCTCCCAGAACACGTAGGACAGCCCCGCCGATTTCGCGTGCTCCGCCACTTCGGCCCAGCAATCGATGGCGATGCGGATCATCTCCTCGCGCCGCGCCGGGTCGTCGAAATCGCGATAGGTCAGGATCGCGAACTGAGTGCCGACCGAGGTCCCGCCCAGATCGCCGATGATGTCGGCGAAGCTCTTGAACCAGTCGACGTAATAGCGCCGCACGTCGTGATCCGGATGGCCAAAATGGTTGAGGCGGCCATAGGGGCCGGTCATACCCGAGGTCACCCGCACCCCGGTGCGGTCCAGCGCCCGGCCCATCTCGCGGGTCAACCGGCGGATCACCGGCGCGGGCCAGGACGGGTTGATGAACTCATGCGTGAGCTGCAGGTCGCGGATGCGCAGGTCACGGGCCACGGTGTCGATCAGGTCGTCGGCCTCGGCGAAGCGATTGACCAGCGGGTTGGTGTTGAGCGAGAGCGTCAGCGCCATCACGCGGCCTCCCGCAGCGTACCGTCGAACCAGGCGGCGAAGGCCGCCTGCTCGGCATCGGACAGATGCAGCCGGTGCTTGGTGCGCCGCCACAGCACGTCCTCGGCGGACCTCGCCCATTCATGGGCGACGAGATAGCGCGCCTCCGCCTCGTAGAGCGTTCCGCCGAAATGCCGGCCCAGCCCGTCGAGCGAGGTGGCGCCGTCCACCACCATGTCGATCCGCGTGCCGTAGAGCCGCGCGTAGTGCCGCCGCAGATCGCGCGGCATCCACGGGTAGCGGGCGCGTAGGCTCTCGCGGAAGGCCTCGAAATCGGCGTTCCCGATCTCGCCGCCCGGCAGCGGCGCGTTCTCGGTCCAGTCGCCCTTCATGCCCGGGAAGATGCCGCCGAGCTTGTGCAGGCCGCGCTCGGCCAGCTCGCGGAAGGTGGTGATCTTGCCGCCGAACACGTTCAAGAGCGGCGCGCCGCCGATCTCGTCGAGGTCGAAGACGTAGTCGCGGGTCACCGCCGAGGGGTTGCCCTGCCCGTCATCGAACAGCGGCCGCACCCCCGAGAAGCTTTCGAGCACGTCCTCGCGCGCCAGCTTCTCCTTAAAGTAGCGGTTCACCGCCGCCAGCAGGTACTCGATCTCGGCCTCGTCGGCGGTCACTTCCTCGGCGCGGCCCTCATAGGCGACGTCGGTGGTGCCGATCAGCGCCTTGTCGCCCTCATAGGGGTTGATGAAGATCACCCGCTTGTCGTGGTTCTGCACCAGATAGGCGTTCGAGCCCTCCCAGAACTTCGGCACGACGATATGGCTGCCCTTGACCAGCCGGACGTTGCGGGACGAATTCGCGCCCGCCACCCGGCGGACGACGTCGGTGACCCAGGGCCCGGCGGCGTTGACCAGCACCCTTGCCCGGTGCTCACGCGTGACCCCGGTCTCGGCGTCGCGGGTGGTGACGACCCAATGGCCGTCCTCGCGCCGGGCCGAGACGCAGGGGCTGCGGGTCAGCACCTCGGCGCCGCGCTCTGCGGCATCGACGGCGTTGAGGACCACCAGCCGCGCATCGTCGACCCAGCAGTCGGAATATTCGAAGCCGCGGGTGTACTTGTCGAGGATCGGCCCGCCCTCGGGATCGCGCTTCAGGTCGAGCGTCCTTGTGCCGGGCAGGCGCTTGCGGCCGCCGAGATGGTCGTAGAGGAACAGCCCCAGCCGCACCAGCCAGGCGGGCCGGTCCTCGGGGCTGTGCGGCAGCACGAAGCGCAAGGGCCAGATGATGTGCGGCGCGTTGCGCATCAGCACCTCGCGCTCGATCAGCGCCTCGCGCACCAGCCGGAACTCGTAATATTCGAGGTAGCGCAGCCCGCCATGCACCAGCTTACCCGAGCGCGACGAGGTGCCCTCGGCGAGGTCGTCCTTCTCGCACAATACCACGCGCAACCCGCGCCCGGCGGCGTCGCGGGCGATGCCGGCGCCGTTGATGCCGCCGCCGATCACGAAGAGGTCGATGAGCTCATCGGTCATGTCGCTGTCCTTTCGATGGCCGCCATCGCGGCCCTGTGTTGGGCGAGGTCGGCCCAGACCGGCGCCAGCGCGGCGCGGGCCGCCCCATAGGCCGGAAAGAGCGAGGCGTAGATGTCGCGCAGCTTCGGGTCGGGGCGCTCGGGCGCGCCAAGGAGCGGCGTCACCCATTTATTGATGCAGGCATCCATGTCCGGATAGGCGCCGATCGCCACCGCCGCCATCATCGCGGCCCCGGCTGCGCCCGCCTCCTCGCGGGCCGAGACCCGCACCGAGGATCCGGTCGCCGCCGCCAGCACGCCGCGCAGCGCCCGCGACCGCGCGGCGCCCCCGGTCAGCCGCAGCTCGGCGGGCATCTCGCCCATCGCGGCGTAGCAGTCGCGCGCCGCCAGCCCCAGACCCTCGACCACGGCGCGGATCAGATCGTGAAAGCGGTGGCCCTGGCTCAGCCCGATGAAGCCCGCCCGCGCATCGGCATCGACGAAGGGGCCGCGCTCCCCGGCCTCGGAGATATAGGGGTGATAGAGAATCTCGCCGGGGCGGCTGCGCGCGAGCCAGCCCTCGAGCCGGGCGACGAGGTCGGCGTGGCTCGCCTCGACCCCCATCTCGGCCATCAGATCGCCCGCCACCGCCAGCGCCCAGTCGATGTTGAGCGTCGCGGCCATGTTGGTCTGGACCTGGGTCACCATCCCCGGCGCGGGCAACGCGATGACGTAGCCGGTGCCCTCGGCACTGAGCACCACGTCGTGGTCGCGGACCGCGCGCATATGCACCCCGGTCGAGCCGACGGTCGAGCAGGCCGCCCCCGGCGTGCCGGTATGAACCCCGGCGCCGAGTGCGGTCATCACCATGTCGACATGGCCGAGGCTCACCGGCGTCCCGGCCCGCAGCCCGGTTTCGCGCGCCGCCTGCGCGCTCAGCGGATGGGTGGTGCGGGTGCCGTCGACGATCTCGGGCAGCAGGCGGCGGCGATGTTCCAGCCCCAGCGCGGCGATGACGGTGTCGTCATAGGCGCGTGTGCGGAAATTTCCGAAGGTGAAGCTGGCCTCGGAGGGGTCGGTGGCGCGGATGCCGGTGAGCCGCAGATAGAGCCAGTCCTTGCAGTGCAGCGCCGCCTCGGCCCGGTCGAGCCGTTCAGGAATGGTCGCGTCCATATGCGCCAGCTGCGCGCCCATCTGGCAGGTGTTGAGCCCGGTCCCTGTCGCCTCGAAGCGGGCGCGCTCCAGCGGCCCGGCCTTCAGCCGCGACACGGTGGGCGCGGCGCGGGCATCGAGCCACAGCCAAGCATCGCCCACCGGCGCGTCATGCGCGCCCACCAGCCAGGTGCCGTCGCCCTGCGCAGTCACCGCGAGCGCGGCGCAGCGGGCGGGCAGCCGGTCGATGCGCTCGCCCAAAGCCCTGAGCGCCCGCGCGCAATCCTCCCAAGTCCGCTCCAGCGGCTGGGTGGCGACGCCCCCCGGCCCGGTGTCGTAGCGGTTGGGCACCGCCGCCGCGGCGATCTGGCGGCCCGAGAGGTCGAACCCTACCGCCTTAATCACCGAGGTGCCGGCATCGATGCCGACGATCAGATCGCCCGTCTCTCCGGTCATGCTCTCCTCCCCCTGCCCCGGTTTCAGTCCGGCAGCGCCGCCAGCGCCTGCGCGGTCGCCTCGTCGGTGATCAGCCCGTCGAGCCAGCCGCCGCGCAGCACCGCCGCGATCGCCGCGACCTTGTCCGGCCCGCCGGCCAGCGCCACCACCCGCCGATCCCGCAGCACCGCGAGCGGCGGCGCCACGGTGCGCTCGGACAGCCCGGTGGCGACCGGGCGGCCCTGCGCGTCGAGGAAATGGCCGAGCATCTCGCCCACTGCGCCGCCGCGCGTGACCTCGGCGATTTCCTCGGCCCGGATCATCCGGCTGGCGACCAGCTGGGCGTCGGGCTCGGTGGTGCCGATGCCGATCAGCATCAGGTCGGCCCGCGCGCCCATGTCGAACACCTCGCGCACGCCGGGTTGCGCCAGCAGCACCTCGCGGTCGGCGCTGGAATTGGCGAAGAAGGGCAGCGGCAGCACGTAGGCTTCGGCGCCGCTCCGGCCCGCGAGGCGGTGCATCACGTCATGCGGGTTGGCGGCGTAGTTGCGCGCCAGCCCGCCCAAGAGCGAGACGAAACGGGTGCCCTGCGGGTCGAAGGGCGGCATCTGCTCGACCGCCGCCGCCAGCGTCCGGCCATGGCCGATGCCGAACACCCCGCCAGTGCGTTGCGCGATCTCGCGCTGCAGAAAGGCGGCGCCCGCGGCCCCGAGCGCGCGTAGCGGCAGCCCGACCTCGCCGAGATCCGGCACTACCTCGCAGCCCTTGAGCCCAAATCGCCCGGCGATCTCGGCCTCGAGCCGGACGCAATCGGCGATCTCGCCGACCACCGACACCTTGACCGCGCCGTTCTGCGCCGCCCAGTTGACCAGCCGGTGCGCCTTGACCGGCGAGACGCCGATCCGCTCGGCCACCTCGGCTTGGGTCAGCCCGCCGGCATAGTGCAGCCAGGCCGCCCGGATCGCCAAGCTCTCGTCGATCTCGCGTCGCTTTGCCATCGTCGTAGCCATGGCGGCCTTCCTGAAAGAATTTTCCCCTGTTGAGATTTATTGCAGATTCCAGCCCCACAGGTCAAGATAATATATCTCACACATAACACGAGCAACGCGCGCTTGCCGAGGCCTGCGGCGGCGCTGCGGCGCAGCAGGGCTGCCGCGGCAGAACACAAGGGTAGATAACGGCTGATAACACACCGCCTTTCGCCCTTATCAGCCAGGACTGACTGCGGTATTTTTCCCAAAGCGAAATTTCTTGCACAAACGCGTTGACAGGCGGATGAGTTCTTAACATTATGATCACACGTCTAGGCGCATAGCCGGACCAGACGCGACCGGCAGGAGGGTCGGGCGCGCTGCGAGGAGGAGGACGGCGCCGGGGCGCCAGACCCATCCGTCACACCGGGGCCGCGCCGCGTGCCCCCGCATGTCACACCGGGACCCGTCCCGAGCCGGAGGCCAGACCCATGACCACGAGGGCCGACATCACCGAACCGCGACGTCGCGGCGGCTGGAAGATCGCCGCCGTCGCCGGCGCCACTGCCTTGCTGCTCGCCGCGATGGCGCTCGACACCCATGTCGTGGTGCTGGGCTCGAAGCAGGACCTGCGCGAGCAGGCCTTCTCCCCCGCCCGCTACGGCGCCGAGACCTTCCCGGGCGTCCGCGACAGCATCCTTGCCCGCGCCGTTGACGCGACCGAGCTGGCGCCGCTGGTGCTCGAGGACCGCGCGGCCGCCGCCGAGGCGTACGGCGTCGGCGAAGGCACGGGCGCGGTGATCCCGGTGCGGCTCACCGGCACGATGGGCGAAGCAAAATCCGGCATCTACACCGTCGCCGTGCCGGAGCTGCCCGATGAGATCACCGTGCGGGTCCAGACCGGCCCGGCGATCAACGGCACTGAGCTGCGCGACGCCACCGGCGAGATCGATTTCGGCCAGTTCAAGAACCAGATCGAGTACCAGAACGCCGGCGCCGCGCTCAACGACGCGATGAAGGCCGAGGTGCTCGAGGGCATCGACACCGCCGCGCTTTCGGGCCGGGAGGTCGAGATCACCGGCGCCTTCCGGCTGATCAACCCCAAGAACTGGCTGATCACCCCGGTCGAGTTGGCGGTCAAATGAGCGGCGCGGGCATCACCGGGGAGGCCGTGCTGCAGGCCCGCGACGTCGCCAAGTCCTATGGCAGCGTCCAGGCGCTCAAGGGCGTGAACTTCGACGTGCATCGCGGCCAGGTCACCACGCTGTTCGGCGAGAACGGCGCCGGCAAATCGACTTTGATGAAGATCCTGTCCGGCGTGATCCGGCCCACATCGGGCGAGATCGTGCTCGATGGGCGGCCGGTCGCCTTCCACTCCACCACGGAGGCACGCGATCTCGGCATCTCGATCATCCATCAGGAGCTTAGCCTCGCGCCCAATCTCAGCGTGCGCGATAACATCTTCATGGGCCGCGAGATCACCACCGCCACCGGCGTCGACTATGCCGAGGAGGAGCGCCAAACCCGCGCGCTGATGGAGGAGCTTGAGGAGGACATCGACCCGCTGACCCCGGTCGAGGATCTGCGTCTCGGCCAGCAGCAGGTGGTCGAGATCGCCCGCGCGCTGTCGGTCAACGCCCGCATCCTGATCATGGACGAGCCGACCTCGGCGCTCTCGGCCTCGGAGGTCGAGGTGCTGTTCAAGGTGATCCGCGATCTCAAGGCGCGCGGCGTCTCGATCGTCTACATCTCGCACCACCTCGAGGAGGCGTTGACCATCACCGACCACGCGGTGGTGCTGCGCGACGGGGTGATGACCGCCTATGCGCCGCGCGCCGAGATCGACCTCGAATGGATCGTCCGCAACATGGTCGGTGAGAACTTCGACCTCGGCTCGCCGCCAGAGGGCCACGAGATCGGCGCGGTCGCGCTCGAGATCGACAATCTCAGCGTCCCAGACGCCTCGGCCACCGACCGCCCGGCGGTCGACGGGCTGTCGCTGAGCCTGCGCGCGGGCGAGATCGTCTGCCTCTACGGGCTGATGGGCGCGGGCCGGACCGAGATGCTCGAATGCATCGCCGGCCGGCTGCCGAAATCCGGTGGACGGGTGCTGCTCGAGGGCCGCGATCTGGGCCGCGCCAGCATCGCCGAGCGGATCGCCCGTGGCCTAGTGCTGGTCCCCGAAGACCGGCAGCGCGACGGGCTGGTCCAGACCATGAGCGTCGGCGAGAACCTGTCTCTGGCCTCGATCGGCGCCTTCACCCGCGGGCTGTTCACCTCACGCAAGCGCGAAAGAGCGCTGATCGAGGACTCGATCCGCGAAGTGACGATCAAGACCGATGGCGGCGCGGCCGCGATCGGCTCGCTCTCGGGCGGCAACCAGCAGAAGGTGGTGATCGGCAAGATGCTGGCCACCAACCCGCGCGTGGTAATGCTCGACGAGCCGTCGCGCGGCATCGACATCGGCGCCAAGGCCGAGGTGTTCCGCCTGCTGGCCGAGGGCGCGCAGCGCGGGCTGGCGGTGGTGTTCTCGACCTCCGAGGTCAACGAATGCCTGTCAATCGCGCATCGCATCATCGTCATGCGGCGCGGCAGGATCTCGGCCGAGTTCGGCCCCGACGCCACCAAGGAACAGATCATGGCCGCCTCCGGCGAGGCGGTGGTCGCATGAGCAACAACATCGGAGTCATCGCCATGACCGATACCGGCATCACCCAAAAGCGCGGACCCTTCGGCCAGGGCTTCGACCTCGGCCGGCTGCTGCTCGAGGGCCGCGCCTTCTTCGCGCTGATAGCGATCATCATCACCTTCTCGATGCTGTCGCCCTTCTACTTCTCGACCGGCAACTTCCTGATCATGGCCAGCCACGTGGCGATCTTCGGCCTGCTGGCGGTCGGCATGATGCTGGTGATCCTCACCGGCGGCATCGACCTCTCGGTCGGCTCGACGCTGGGCCTCGCCGGGGTGGTCGCGGGCTTCCTGATGCAGGGCGTGACGCTCGAGGGCTTCGGCGTGGTGCTCTACCCGCCGGTCTGGGTGGTGGTGATCCTGACCTGCGCGGTGGGCGCGCTGGTCGGGCTGGTCAACGGCGTGCTGATCGCCTTCTTCAAGGTGCCCGCCTTCGTCGCCACGCTGGGCCTGCTCTACGTCGCGCGCGGCGTGGCGCTCCTGATGACCGATGGCCTGACCTACAACAATCTCGGCGGGCGGGAGGAGCTCGGCAACACCGGCTTCGACTGGCTCGGCTTCAACCGCGTGTTCGACGTGCCGATCGGCGTGCTGGTGCTGGCCGCTGTGGCGCTGGCCGCGAGCCTGCTGCTGAACCGGACCGCCTTCGGCCGCTGGGTCTATTCGACCGGGGGCAACGCCCGCGCTGCCGAGCTGTCCGGCGTGCCGGTCAAGCGGGTCACCGTCTCGGTCTACGTGCTGTCGGGGATCTGCGCCGCGATCGCCGGGCTGGTGCTGAGCTCACAGCTCACCTCCGCTGGCCCCACCGCCGGCACCACCTACGAGCTGACCGCGATCGCCGCGGTGGTGATCGGCGGCGCGGCGCTGACCGGCGGGCGCGGCAATATCCGCGGCACGCTGCTGGGCGCCTTCGTGATCGGTTTCCTGTCCGACGGCCTGGTGATCATCGGCGTCAGCTCCTACTGGCAGACCGTCTTCACCGGCGCCGTGATCGTGCTCGCTGTGCTGCTGAACTCGATCCAGTACAGCCATCGCCGCCCGGCGGCGAAACCCAAGACTTCCGCGGCCCAGGCCCCCAAGGCCTGACCGCGCAAGAGCGCCGGGCGACCGGCATCCAACACCCAGGGAGAGAGAGAACCATGCCGACCAAACGCACCATCCTGCTCGCCGGCGCCGCCGCGATCGCCACCCCGCTCCTCGCCACCGGCGCCATGGCGCAGGACCAGGGCCTGATCTCGATCATCGTCAACGACCCGTCGAACCCCTACTGGTTCACCGAGGGCGAGGTCGCCAAGGCCACCGCCGAGGAGCTCGGCTACCAGGCCGCCGTCGCCTCGCACAAGGGCGACACCAATACCGAGAGCAACCTGATCGACACCGCGATCACCAACCAGGCCAAGGCGATCATCCTCGACCCGGCCAATGCCGATGGCTCGATCGGCGCGGTGCGCAAGGCGATCGACGCGAACATCCCCGTCTTCCTCGTCAATGCCGAGATCAACGAGGCCGGTCTCGCCAAGGCGCAGCTGGTGTCGAACAATGCCCAATGCGCCGCCGACGGCGCGATCAAGTGGGTCGAGCTGGTGGGCGACAGCGGCAAGTATGTCGAATTCTTTGGCAACCCTGCCGACAACAACGCTGCCACCCGCTCCAATGGCTACGAGACGGTGCTGAGCCAGTACCCCGATCTGGAGAAAGTCGCCGAGGAGGTCGCCAACTGGGACCGCACCCAAGGCTACAACAAGATGCAGTCAATTTTGCAGGCCAACCCCGAGGTCGACGCGATCATTTCCGGCAACGACGAGATGGCACTCGGCGCAATCGCAGCGCTCAAGGAGGCGGGCAAGCTTGAGGGCGTTGTGATTGGCGGCTTTGACGGCAATCCCGACGCGGTCGACGCAGTCAAGGCAGGCGAGCTTGCCTATACCGTGCTGCAGCCGGTCGCGGTCTTCGCCGAAGAAGCCGTGCGGCAGGCCGACCATTTCATCAAGAACGGCGAGACCATGGTCGATGAAGAAAAACAGCTCTTTGGCTGTGAGCTGATCACAACCGACAACGTTGACGGCTACACCGCGCCTTTCGTGCTGGAGCAGTGATCCTCCCCGCGCGCCGCCGATTGGCAGCGCGTCCTCCCCGCGATGGCGGCTGGCCAGGCCAGCCGCCATCGCTATGATGGAGAGATCATGACACGGGCTACCCCCTCACCTGCCCCGGCCATGCTGACCCTGCTGGGACAGCAAGTGCCGGCCGACAGCCGTCAGGCACGCCAGCTGGAGCGGCGGCAACGCATGACCGAACTCGTCATGGCCGAGGGCACGATGCGGATCGAGGACCTGACCGAACGTTTCGGCGTCAGCCTGATGACCGCGCATCGCGATTTGGATGATCTCATCGCACGGGGCCTACTGCGCAAAAGTCGCGGCCTGGTCACAGCTGCGCCAAGCGGGCTGGCCGAAGCCTCCGATGTTTATCGCGCCAGTCAGAAAACGGCCGAAAAAGCAGCGATCGCACGCGAGGCCGCGAAACTGATCGAACCTGGCCAAGCGATCTTCATGGATGATTCCACCACGGCCCTTCAGATGGTGCCGTATCTGGGTGAACTAGCGCCACTTACAGTCATCACCAACGGCCTCACCCTGATGGGGGCCCTACGCGGCCAACGAGACCTCACCCTGATCGGGCTGGGCGGACAGTTGCACAACTGGTGCAACGCTTTCCTTGGCCGAATGACCACCGGTGAAGTCGCACGCCTAAGGGCGGACACCGTATTTCTCTCCATGTCAGCGATCGACGGCGACGTGGTGCTGCATCAGTTCGCCGAGGTGGTGGACGTCAAACGCGCGATGTTCGACGCAGCAGCACGACGGGTACTACTGACCGATCACAGCAAGTTTGGCCGTCGGGCGCTGCACGCCATGGCTCGGATCGATGAGTTCGACGTTGTGATCACCGACCAAGGCACCCCAATCGAGATCCGCGAAGCAATCACGGCGCAGGGCGTCGAAGTGATCGTCGCCCCGCTTTAGAACTTTCAAATCGCTAGATCAGCAATGGCCAGCACCGCCGCCACCGCCTCTCGGCCCTTCTTGATGAAATGCGCGGTATAGAAATCGCGATGCTCGATCGTATCCTGAAAGTGATGCGGCGTCAGCGACACCGAGAATACCGGCACCCCGGTCTCGAGTTGCGCCTGCATCAGCCCCGACACCACCGCCTGCGCTACGAAATCATGCCGGTAGATGCCGCCATCGACCACCAGCGCCGCCGCAACCACTGCGTCGAAGCGGCCGGACTGCGCCAACTTCTTGGCCAGAAGCGGCATCTCGAAGGCGCCAGGCACCTCAAAAGGGGTGACGGTAGCAGCGCGGCCACTTTCAACAATGGCAGCGTCAAAGCCCTCCTGCGCGCGGTCGACGATATCAGCGTGCCAGCGTGCCTTGATGAAGGCGATTGAAAGGTCGGTCATGGCTATCTCCCTGTCAGTCCAGTCGATCAGGGGACGCGCAACGGCAAGCGTGGCGGCGCCAATCGGCCCACCCCACTCATTCCGTTCCCTCACATCCGGACTTTGACCGTCGGCGCCGGAGTTTCACCGGACTCTGCTGACCCCCGGCCATGCGGCCGGGGCGCTCGCGGGCTTTCACCGCCGGTGGGGAGTTTCACCCCGCCCCGAGAACATCTGCGATCTGCCCCGGAACGCCGCCCGGGGCAAGGCCCATCAGCGGGCCGCGTGGTAGCGCGCGTCGAGCGCGTCGATGGCGCTGACGTTGCCCGCCGACTTTCCCTCGGGGTCGAAAGCTGCACCAAGAAAAGCGTCGGCGATATCCTTGGCCAGCTCCGCCCCCACGACCCGCGCACCCATGGTGATGACCTGCGCATTGTTCGAGGTCGCGGCCTTGCCCGCCGAATAGGTGTCGTGGGTCTGCGCAGCGCGAATGCCCGGCACCTTGTTGGCCGACAGGCAGACTCCGATGCCGGTACCGCAACACAGGATCGCGCGCTCGTATTCGCCTTTGAGCACGCCCTGACAGACGCGGTCAGACAGGTCGGCGTAGAATTCGCCACCTTGGGGCGGTGTGGACAGGTCGGACACGTCATGCCCCTTGGCGCTCAGATGTTCGGCCAGCGCCTTGACCAGCGGCACGCCTGCGCTGTCGCCTGCGATTGCAAGTTTCATAATGGGTCTCCTTCCGGATTGAATCAGATGACGGCGGCACAGCGGCGCAGGATGTCGAGATACCCCGCGACCTCCCAAGCCGAGCGCCCGATGAACAGCCCGTCGATCGCGGGCTGGGTGATGAGTTCGGCGCAATTGCCGGGATTGACGCTGCCGCCATAGAGACAGGGCAGCGGCCGCCCTGCGATGCGGGCCGAGACCTCCTTGATGCGGGCATGACGCGCCTCGGCATATTCGGCCGAAGCCGGCACTCCGCCTTCGCCGATCGCCCAGACGGGCTCGTAGGCTAGCAGGATGGTGGCCCCCTTCTGCCCCTCATCAAGCCGCGCCAGAGCGCCCTCGACCTGCGCGGCCAGCACCGCGTCGGCGCGGCCCGCCTCCTTCTCCTCGGCGGTCTCGCCGATGCAGATCAGCGGGACCAGCCCGTGCCGGATGGCGGCCTCGGTTTTCAGCCCGACCGTCTCGTCGGTCTCGGCGAAATGGGCACGGCGCTCGGAATGGCCCAGCTCGACGATGTCGAGCCCGCAATCGGTCAACATCGGGGGCGAGATTTCGCCCGTCCAGGCACCTTGATCTGCCCAATGCATGTTCTGGGCGCCGACCTTCACATCCCTCTCTGCCAGGATCGTGGCGACCTCGCGTGCGGCGGTAAAGGGCGGGATCACGAATCGTTGGATGTGCGGATCGCCCTCGGCTTCCGCCAGCCCCTCGGCAAAGGCGCAGGCCTCGGCCAGCGTCTTGTTCATCTTCCAGCTGGTGCCGATCCAGAGCCGGTCGTCCATGTCAGTCCCTTTCCGCGAAATGTAGCCTGATGCCATCCTGGCGCAGCGTCTCGGCGCGGGTGCGTTCCAGCGCGTCGCTGGTCACCACACCGTCGAAATCCTCCAGATCGGCCAAGAGATGAAGCGCCGTGCGCCCGAATTTCTGATGATCTACCATCAGGTAGCGCTGCGCCGCCGAGGCGATCATCGCCCGCTTGACCCCCAGCACCTCCTGGTCCTGATGAAAGGCGCTCCGCTCCGAGACCGCCGAGGAGGAGATAAGCGCCATGTCGGCGCGCAGGTCGCGCAGCGCGGTTTCCGTCAGCACGCCGAAAAAGCCGTTGAACTTCGACGCGTAGTTGCCGCCGAGCGCGATTAGCTCGATGCCCGGCTTGCCGGACAGATCGGAGATCAGCCCGAGATTGTTGGTGATCACGGTAAGCGGCCGGATCGCCGCCAGATGCGGCGCCAAGGCCTGGCTGGTCGATCCGTCATCGACCATCACGCTCATCCCCGGCTCGACGAAGCCTGCAGCGTGCTGGGCGATCCGCGCCTTTTCCTCGCCCGCCATGCGCGCGCGGTAGCGAAAATCGCTTTCGAACTGGCCCGAGGATTCGAGCGTTGCGCCGCCGCGCAGCTTGCGCAGCCGCCCCTCGGCCTCGAGCGCGTCGAGATCGCGGTGGATCGTCATTTTCGACACACCGAAATGCTCTGCCAACGCCTCCAGGGTGGCGCTGCCATGCTCGACCAGCATCTCGACGATCTCGTGGCGGCGGCCCTCGGGTCTCAAATGAAGTATCCTTGTCTTCCCATTCGACGGGATATCACAAGCTAACGACGCTTACAACATCATATATGTGATATTGTGATTTGCAGTTGTGATGTTTGTGATCCTGCGCTAGGGAGTGTCACGACTCGAACAGAGGAGCTCCCGATGACCGAACACGCCCCGGCGCTGGCCCGCGCCGCCACCGATGCTCGCGCCTTCGCGCTGGCCAACTGCATCCGCGCGCTCGCCATCGACGGTGTCGAGGCCGCGAATTCCGGCCATCCTGGCGCGCCGATGGGCATGGCCGAGGCCGCCACCGTGCTCTGGACCCGGCACATGAAATTCGACGCCGCGCGGCCCGATTGGCCCGACCGGGACCGCTTCGTGCTGTCGAACGGCCATGGCTCGATGCTGCTCTACGCGCTGCTGCACCTCACCGGCTTCGAGGACATGCCGATCGAGGAGCTGAGGAATTTCCGCCAGTGGGGCGCGAAGACCGCCGGCCACCCGGAATACGGCCACGCCGCGGGCGTCGACATCACGACCGGCCCGCTGGGACAAGGCCTCGCCGGTGCGGTCGGCATGTGCATGGCGGAGGCGCATCTTGCGGCGCGTTTCGGCCGCGAGGTGGTGGACCACCGCACTTGGGTGTTCTGCGGCGACGGTTGTCTGATGGAGGGCATCAGCCAGGAGGCGATCTCCCTGGCCGGTCACCTGAAGCTGGACAAGCTCTGCGTGCTCTACGACGACAACGGCATCTCGATCGACGGCGCCACCGACAAGGCCTTCACCGAGGACACCACCGGCCGCTTCGAGGCAGCCGGCTGGCAGGTGATCGCCTGCGACGGCCACGACGTAGCCGCGCTCGACGACGCGATCACGCGTGCCAAGGCCGAGACGGCCCGCCCGACGCTGATCCGCATGCGCACGGTGATCGGCCTGGGCTCGCCCAACAGGGCCGGGACCGCCGCCTCGCATGGCGCGCCGCTGGGCGCCGAGGAACGCGCGCTGGTGCGACAGGCGCTCGACTGGGCCAACGAGGATTTCTCGGTCCCCGAAGACCTGCTGGCCGAATGGCGCGTCGCCGGGGCGCGTGGTGCCGCCGAGCGCGAAGCCTGGGAAGCGCGGCTCGCGGCCCTGCCTGCAGACCGGCGCACCGAATTCGAGCGCCGGATCGCGGGCGACATGCCCGATGGTTTCGACGCCGCGGTCGCGCGGGCCCGCGAGAGCCTCTATGCCGAGCCGCAGAAGGTCGCCACCCGCAAGGCCAGCCAGATCGCCCTCGCGACGCTGGCCGAAGCCTGCCCCGAGATGATCGGCGGCTCGGCCGATCTGACCGGCTCCAACCTGACCCGGGTCAAGGCCGTCGACAGCGATTTCCAGGCAGACAGCCCCGAGGGGCGCTATGTGTCTTGGGGCGTGCGCGAGTTCGGCATGGCCGCGGCGATGAACGGCATGAGCGTGCATGGTGGCGTCATCCCCTATGGCGGCACCTTCCTCGTCTTCTCGGACTACGCGCGCAATGCGATCCGCCTTTCGGCGCTGATGGGCGTCGGCACGATCCATGTCATGACCCATGACAGCATCGGGCTGGGCGAGGACGGCCCGACCCACCAGCCGGTCGAGCATCTGATCTCGCTGCGTGCCATCCCGGGGCTGACCGTGTTCCGCCCCGCCGACGCGGTCGAGACGCTCGAATGCTGGGAGCTGGCGATCCGGTCGCGCCGCGCGCCCTCGCTGCTGGCGCTGTCGCGCCAGGCCGTGCCGCAGCTGCGCACGACGGGCGAGGAGAATCTGAGCGCCAGGGGCGCCTATGTCATCCGGCGGTTCGGCGAAAGCCGCGATGTCACACTGATCGCCACCGGCACCGAGGTGGCCCTCGCCGTCGAGGCCGCCGAGGCGTTGCATGCGAAAGGCCATGGCGTCGCGGTGGTCTCGATGCCGAGTTGGGAGCTGTTCGACGCGCAGGCGCCGGACTATCGGGCCGAGGTGCTGGGCGCCGCGCCGCGCATCGCGGTCGAGGCTGCAAGCAAGCTCGGCTGGACCCGCTACGTCGCCTCCGAGGACGATGTGATCGGTATGGATGGCTTCGGCGCCTCCGCTCCCGCCGAGGTGCTGTACGAAAAGTTCGGCATTACCCGGGACGCCATCGTGGCGCGGGCCGCTGCGCTGATCGGGGCGGCCTCGTGACACCGCTCCCCCTGCCCGGCGACGCGGCCATCGCAGCGCCGACGCTCGAGGCGCATCTGGCCGCGCGCGGCGCGGACCCGGCGCTGTCCGCCCTCGCCCGCGCCATCGCCCATGCCGCCGTGCCGATCGCGTCGCGGCTGGCCCTGGCCGCGCTTCCGGGAGACCCGGCCCGGGTCGTCGGATCCAATGACAGCGGCGATCGGCAGAAGGCGCTCGACCGCGCCGCGCATGAGCACCTGCTGGAGGCATTGGCGCGAGCCGATGTGCGCGCCGTGGTCTCGGAGGAGGCCGTGGATGAAATTCCACTGCATCCCGAGGGCCGCTTCGACGTCGCCATCGACCCGATCGACGGCTCGGGCAGCATCGGGATAGGCGCGCCGTTGGGCCTTTTATTCTGCGTGTTCGAGGCGGGCGAGACGCTGCAGCGTCCGGGCGCGGAAGTGGTGGCGGCAGGCTACATCTCCTTCGGTCACAGCACCGACCTGGGGCTGAGTTTCGGCGCCGGGGTGGACCTTTTCACCTTGGAGCCGGCCTCTGGTCACTTCCGCCTTGTCGATGAGCGGGTTCGCATTCCCGAAAACAAACCGATGATTGCTTACAACGCCTCGAACACGGGCCATTGGCCTGCGCCTCTGCGCGATCATATCGAGACCAGCATTGCAGCCGGCGCCAACATGCGCTGGATCGCGGCCGCCGTGGGCGACCTTCACCGGATCCTGCTGCAGGGGGGTATCTTCCTCTATCCGGCGGACGCGCGGAAGGGCTACGAAAATGGCCGCCTCCGGCTGCTCTACGAAGCCTTTCCGATTGCCTTCCTGATCGAACAGGCGGGCGGCGCGGCCACGGATGGGACGAACCGCATCCTCGATCGCACGCCTACGAGCTTGCATCAGCACTGCCCACTCATTTTCGGCGACCGCAAGATGGTCGCTGCCATTCCCCGCCACTGAGGAGACACCCCATGGCCCGCATCACGCTTCGCCAGCTTCTCGACCACGCCGCCGAAAATGGCTACGGCGTGCCTGCTTTCAACATCTCCAACATGGAGCAGGGCCTCGCCGTCATGGCCGCCGCGGACAAGGCACAGGCGCCCGTCATTCTTCAAGCCAGCCGCGGCGCGCGCGCCTATGCCGGCGATGGCGTGCTGGCCCGGCTGATTGACGCCCTGGTCGACCAGTACCCGCACATCCCCGTTTGCATGCATCTCGATCACGGCAACAATCTCGCCACCTGCGTCACCGCGATCCAGAACGGCTTCACCTCGGTGATGATGGATGGCTCGCTCAAGGCCGACGGCACCACCCCGGCGGATTACGTCTACAACCGCGACATCACCCGTCGCGTCGTCGAGATGGCACATGCCGCCGGGGTCTCCGTCGAAGGCGAGCTGGGCGTGCTTGGCAGCCTCGAAACCGGAATGGGCGATCAGGAGGACGGTCACGGCGCCACGGAAAAGCTGTCCCACGAGCAGCTTCTCACTGATCCTGAGGAGGCCGAGCGTTTCGTCGCCGAGACCGGCGTCGATGCGCTCGCCGTCGCCATGGGCACCAGCCACGGTGCCTACAAGTTCACCCGCGAACCCGATGGCGAAGTGCTGGCGATGGGCGTGATCGAGGCGATCCACAAGCGGTTGCCTAATACCCATCTGGTGATGCACGGCTCCTCCTCGGTGCCGCAGGATCTCTGCGCCTCGATCAACGCCCATGGCGGCGCGATCCGTCCGACCTGGGGGGTGCCGATGGAGGAAATCCGACGCGGCATCCGCCACGGCGTGCGCAAGATCAACATCGACACCGACATTCGTCTGGCGATCACCTCCGCCATTCGCGAAACCATGGCGAATGACCCGGCCGAGTTCGACCCGCGCAAATACATGAAGCCCGCGATGGCCGCTGTAACGAAGCTCTGCGTCGAGAAGTTCGACTCTTTTGGCACCGCAGGTCATGCCGAGCGTATTCGCGCCCTGCCGCTCGACAAGATGGCGACACTCTATCGCGCAGCCTGAGAAAGGCCGGGTTGCGCCGCACGGGATGAAATGGCCCCCTCCGAAGAAGCGAGCCCGGAGGGAGCCATCCTTACCATGAGCTAGATCGCACGGCACGCTCTGCCCGCCACCCGTTCCGCGGCTGCCCGGACCCATCATCAACGCACCCGAAGGGAGAGCTGATATGACGCAGTACCTGCTCGGCCTCGACAGTGGTCTGACGGTCACCAAAGCGGTGGTGTTCCGCACGGACGGCACGGTGGTCGCGCAGGGGAAATGCTCGGTGTCCCGGCTCAAAGACGTCGCGCATCACGTGGAGCGCGACATGGGTGGATTCACGTTCGAAGTGCAACTTCTGTATATAAACAGCTGGTTATACCAGCGGCTTGAGGCTCTGACTCGTCGAGGATTCCCAAGGCTGCAAAAGGCTGATTCACTTCCTTTCGATACGAGGGAGGGTCAGCATGGTGGTCGAAATCACTCGGACGGAAATGTCGGCGACGGAGCTGCGGAGGGCTGCATCGCGGAGCAGAGATGCAAAAGCCTCTCGTCGGATGCTCGCGCTTGCGCTGGTGCTCGATGGACGGACCCGGACGGAGGCGGCGGAGAGCTGCGGAATGGATCGGCAGACCCTGCGCGACTGGGTTCATCGCTATAATGCGGAAGGGCTTGCTGGCCTTATTGACCGCCCCCTGCCAGGCCGGACGCCCTTGCTCGACACCGAGCAGATGAACGCGCTGGCGGTGATCGTCGAGGCGGGGCCAAATCCGGAGCTGGACGGCGTCGTGCGCTGGCGACGGATCGATCTCTGCGCCGTGGTGGAGCAGCGTTTTGGTATCCGCTTGGCGGAGCGGACGATGAGTTCGATCCTGCGCCGGCTCGGTTTCGCAAAGCTATCGGCACGGCCGCGTCATCCGCAAAGCGATCCAGAAGCCCAGGAACTATATAAAAAACTTCACCGAACTGATGCGCGCGGCACTGCCTGACGGGGCGAAGGGCAAGCCTCTCGAGCTCTGGTTCCAAGATGAAGCGCGCGTCGGTCAGCAGGGGACGCTCGCACGGCTTTGGGCGCGCCGGGGCACGCGCCCACGCGCTCCGAAGGACTGCCGCTATGCTTGGGCCTACATCTTCGGTGCCATCTGTCCTGCTCGCGAGACCGGCGCCGCGCTGGTCATGCCTTACGCAAATACGGAAGCAATGGGCGCTCATTTCGCCGAAATCAGCCAGCGTGTCACAGCTGGCGCGCATGCCATCCTCGTCGTTGACGGCGCCGGCTGGCACAGTTCCAAGGACCTCATCGTGCCGGCGAACATCACCTTGCTGACGCTTCCTCCTTACAGCCCGGAGCTGAACCCGGTCGAGAACATCTGGCAGTTTCTCCGCCAAAACCATCTCGCGAACCGCGTGTTCGATAGCTACGACGCTATCGTGGACGCCTGCTGCGCCGCGTGGAACGAACTCCTCGCAGACCCAGAACGCATCGTCTCAATCACCTCCCGTGACTGGGCGAAGGTCAGCGAATAATGCCGTTGGTATTACATGGAGAGCACTCGATGAGCACCTGCTACGCACATTTGGATCTCGAAGAGCGTCAGAAGCTCGCGCGGTGGCGTGAAGCGAAATTGCCGATGAAAGAAATCGCACTGCGGCTCGGCCGCGCGCCTTCCACGCTTTACCGGGAGATGCGGCGCAATCGCTTCGTGGATGATGAGATACCCCATCTGAGCGGCTACTACGGCATGACCGCGCAACGGGCTTACGAGAAGCGTCGTGCCATCCATCGCAAGCTGGTCCGGCACCCGGCCCTGAAGGCTGCCGTGGTCGATCGTCTCAAGGCCGGATGGTCGCCCGAGCAGATTGCGGGCCGGATGAAGCTCGAGCGCCATGCCACGTCTGTCAGCCACGAGACCATCTACCGCTATGCCTATTCCGGAGATGGCCGGTCCGAGGCGCTTTATCGGCACCTGCCGGAGCACCGCCGGCGCCGTAGACCACGCGGCACGCGACGCTACCACGGCCGCAGATTCAGCAATGAACACAGCATTTCGCTGCGGCCCGGGGAAAGAACTCTGGGACAATGCGCCTATTGAAAGGCCTTGATACAGCGAGGCCCGCCGTAACAGCGGGCCTCGACGGCTTCCAACGGGAGCGGGAGCTGGCGGTCACATGCGAAGTAGAGCCGATTGGACAAGCTCCCTTGCTCAACTAACGACCGAGCTATGGCCTTTCCCTACGGGCGCCCTGAACACTATTGGAATGGGGCCACGCCTGGAAAGCGCAGCAACTCCAAGAACGATGAGCCAGCCGGCGGCCACAGCGGCGAACCAGACGGTGCTACCGGAGGGCGCGATCACAGCCACGAGGCCGGCGAGGCCGATCGGCGCGCGTGCGCCCCAGGACAGCGGCCGGCCGCACCAGCCACCGAATGCGACAGCCCAAAGCGCCGTGGATAGGAGCAGCGACATCGCACTAAGCACGACCTCTGTGGCGCTGCCTTGAGCGAGTACACCCGGATCGAAGACGAAGCCGAAGGGCACGAAGAAGGCAACGAGGCTGAGCCCGAAGGCCGAGAGGCTGGTCTTTACCGCCGATGCTTTGCCAACGGCCGCCGCGGCAAAGGAAGCCAGCGCTACAGGTGGGGTCACCATCGACAGCACGCAGTAATAGAAGATGAAGAAGTGGGCTGCGAGCGGCTCGATGCCGAGATCCTGGATCGCCGGGACGAAGAGCACTGCGCCAATGATGTAAGCGGCGACTGTTGGTAGCCCCATGCCCATGATGATGCAGCCGAACATGGCAAGCGCCAACGAGGCATAGATCGACCCTTCGGACAGCGTGAGCAGCGAGCTCGCGAACTTCAGTGCCAGGTTCGACTGCACGGCGACCGCGATGATCAGACCGATCGCAGCGATCGGCACGGCAACCTCGGCAGCCTGACGGGGCGCATCCCGCAGGCCTTCAGCAATCTCGGTCCAACCGATGCGGGTAGCAGGACGCAAGAACGGCACGACAAGGCAAGAGATCGAGGCCAGCACCGCCGCATAGGAAGCCGAGTAGCCCACGATCAGCAAGGTGACGAGGACCAGGGGCGGCAGGATCAGGTGCAGGCGCGGCCCGATGGCAGCCGTGTCCGCGACTTCCTCGGCGGTCAGGGCCCGGATGCCGTCGCGCCGGGCGCTGAGATCGACCACGATCAGGAGCGCCAAGTAGAAGGCTACGGCCGGGATCAGGCCTGCAAGAGCAATCTGTGCATACGGCATTCCCAGCAACTCGGCCATGATGAAGGCGGCCACGCCCATGATCGGCGGCATCAGCTGTCCGCCGGTTGAAGCAATGGCTTCAATTCCTGCTGCGCGATGGGCCGATAGGCCGGTGCGCTTCATCAAGGGGATGGTGAAGACGCCGGTGGACACCACATTGGCCACCGCCGAGCCGCTGATCGACCCCATGAGAGACGAGCCGATGATTGCCGCTTTTGCAGTGCCTCCGGTAGCACGCCCGGCGGCGCGGATGGCAAGATCGATGAAAAGCTGCCCACCGCCCACGGCGCCGTAGAATGCGCCGAACAAGATGAAGTAGAAAATAAAGCTCACCGAGGTGGAGGTGGTGATGCCAAGCACACCCGCCGTCGTCATTGTGGTGATCTCGGTGGCCGCCTCGAGCCCGAACCCGCGGAAGTTCAGCCAGCCCGGCAGCAGATTGCCCCAAAATGCATAGGCAATGAAGGCAAGGATCACCCAAACCAATATCCAGCCCACGGCGCGGCGCGCGCCTTCAAGTAGCAGGAAGACCAGAGCCGCTCCCATGACGATATCTATGGTGAAGATCGGCGAGACGTTTTCCATCCGCGTGGTCAACCGCTCGAAGCCCAGCAGATAATAGGAGAGCACGCCAATAGCGGTGGCAATCAGTGCACCGTCCAGAGTTATACGAAGCCAGCTTGGGAGCTTCGGGGTGCGCAGCGGTCGGTAGAGAAACAGCAGCACCAGGGCGAAGACGAGGTGGATCGGGCGCTCCACTAGAGGCTGCTGCGGAGCAAAAAGCAACCAGGCTTGAAAAGCGATGAAGGCGATGCCGATGCAGAAAGCCAGCATCTGGACGGGGCTGTAGCGGGTTCCTGCGGACATGGTTTCCTCCCTGGGCGCAAGACGGCAATGGATTGTCGGAATGCCCGTGAACCGCGGCCCTTGATAGGCCGCGGTCCGGGTAGGCTTACATCAGCCCCGCTTCCTCGTAGTAGCGCTGAGCGCCGGGATGCAGCGCGATGCCCGTGTTCTCCGGCAGCATCGCTGTCGCGGGGTCGAACTGCGACCACGCCCCGTGCGAGGACTTCAGTTCCTCGGCGTTCTCTACGATCGCCTTGGTAATCTGGTAGGCTGTCTCATCATCAAGCGAGGCGTTGGCGATCAGCACCGTGCCGAGGTTCGCGCCGGTGGTGGCCGCCTCCTGCCCATCGAACCAAGGGCCGTATTCCCCGAGCTCCAACCCGTTCTCCTCAAGCGGTGCGACTGCTTCCTCCGGGATATCAAGGAAATCCACGTCCACGGTGAGGGCGACTTCGGTAATCGTCGGGTGTCCCTTGATCATGGTATCGATGTAGAGATCAGCGTTGCCATTGCGCATCTGGTCGGTGATCTGGCCGGTATCGACCTGGATCACGTCACCGCCGTTCTTCTTGATCTCCTCAGCACTGGTGCCGAGGCTCTCGAAGAGCATTTCCGCCACGGGCACTGCCGAAGAGCCCACGGGCTTCATCAGCACCCGCACCGGCTCACCCGAAGCGAACAGTTCGGCGAGATCGCTGGTCCCGCGCTTCTCGATGAATTCTTCCCGCGCGATGACGCCGACAAAGACATCGTTCAGGCCACCAACAAGAGCGCGAATGTCCGGAGCGGACATGCCTTGATAGACATCCGAGCCGCTCTGAGCCCAGACCGCAGAGGCGACGTTCGAAAGCGCGATCTCGGCCTTGCCGCCCTGAACTACCATCGGGTTGGCGACGCCGCCGCCGCGGGCAATGACCTCCATGGAGTTTGCGCCAATGATCGGCTCGACGATCTGCTCAAGCGTGGCTGCAAATACATACCATGATGAGCCCTCGCGCATTGCACCGATCCGCACTTCCTGAGCCGTAGCGGCATTGGCCCCGAGCGCAAGCAGGCTCGCTCCAAAGGCTGCCGCGCGGACTTGGGTCCGAATGAAATTAAGCATGTCTGTTCCTCCCCTGATCAAGATGCCCCCGCGCCAAGCGCGGGGGCAATCGGTCACTCGGCAGCCATGAGGTTCTCGACCCGGCCAATCCCTGCGGCGTCAAACGCGGCCTCGATCTCGCGCTCGGCATCGGCGCCCAGATCTTTCAGCGGCTCGCGGATCGTGGCGTGATCGAGCAGACCGCGATGGCGCAGGCCGATCTTGAGAGCGACCGTGCCCTCCATGTGGCTTCCGCGGTGGTAGACGGCCTTGGTTACCGGCAGAAGCTGCTCGGAGATCTTGCGGGCTGCGGTGTAATCCTGCTCCTTGCCAGCCTTGATGAGGTCGATCAGCAGTTCGGGCGCGATGTTGCCATAGCCCACGAGCAGACCGTCGACATCGAACATCGTCGGCAGCAGCCATTCGTCGTGGCAAGAGAGGATCTGAAGGTCCGGCTGCGCCTTCTTCAGCTCGGGGATTTCGGTATACCAGCGCTTCATGTTGCGCACGCCGTTCTTGGTGGCCACGCAGCCTTCCTGGGCCGCAATCTCGAGTTGGGTATCGAGGTCATAGGAGGCTTTGGTGGCATCGGGATACTGGAACAGGATGGTCTGGAGACCGCCCTCTTCGTAGATTGCCTTGTAGCGATCCTGCGGTGCTCCCTTCTGGAAGCCGAAGCGCAGCCAGCCATGGTTCGGATAAACCAGTGCGCCCGTGGCGCCGGCGTCACGCGAGCGCTTGGCTTCCTCGGCAGCCACCTTGGTGCCCTCGCCAGTGATGCCAGCGATGATCGGGACGTCAACCGCGTCCTTGTAGGCGCGGATCAGCTCCAGCCGCTCCTCGGTGGTCAGGAAGGTGCCCTCACCGGCGTGGCCGAGAATGACCAGCGACTTCACTTCGTCGAAGCTGGCAAGCCATTTCGCAAGGCGCACGTTGGCCTCAATGTCGAGCGATCCATCCCGGTTGAAAGCGGTGACGGGGGCCGGGTTGAGGCCGCGAAGATCCATGGGTTGCATTGTGGTGCTCCTCAGTTTGCAAGGCGATGTCTGACCCACGGAACCGCGTTTGGGAACGATTGTGGGAACGTTCCCAAATTGCCGTTGCGATGAAGCTGAGTCAAGTGGTAGTTTCAAGAGGAAGCCGACTGGCCGGCTTGGGAGGACCCCCGATGGACGAGATCAACGAGGCTCAGAAGGAGCGGGGGCGGGTTACGCTACACGACGTGGCTCGGGCGACCGGCGTCTCGAAATCTACAGTTTCCCGCATGTTGGACGAACGTCTGCCCCGTTCCGACAGCGAGAAGGCCCGCCGGGTCCGACGCATCGCAGAAGAACTCGGCTATGTTCGAGATGTCTCGGCGGCGAGCCTGCGCCGCGGAAAGACCGGCATGATCGGCGTCATCGTACCGCGCTTGACCGACACCGTCATGGCAATGCTCTATGAATCATTGGCCAAGGCCGCAGCGCGGACAGGGCATTTCACGATCGTGGCCACAACCGACGACGAGCCTGACGCCGACCGCCGAGCCGCTGATATGCTCTTGCGTCGGGGCGTGGATGGCCTCGTGCTGTCGACGGCCCGTGAAGGCAACGGCTTCACCAAGGAACTCACTGAAAGAGAAGTGCCCTTCGTCTTGGCTCTGCGGCACAACGGCAGCAGCCTTGCCTCCGTCGGTGACGACCGCCTCGGCGGCTATCTGGCGACCCGCCATCTGATCGATCTTGGTCATCGCCGGATCGGCATCCTGACCGGCCCCGATTATGCCACGTCGGCACGGGGCCGAGTGGAAGGGTATCGCCGGGCGATGGAAGAGGCAGGCTTCGACGTCGACCCTCACCTGGTCATGCCCTCAACCTTCAGCATCGAATCCGGCGCAGACGCGGCCGAAGAGCTTCTGCGCCGCGATCCGAGGCCGACCGCAATCTTTGCGGTCAACGACAACACCGCTATCGGCGCGCTTTCGGCAATTGCCCATGCCGGGCTCTCTGTGCCCGAAGACATCTCTCTCGTTGGTTACAATGACATCCCGATCGTGCGCCGCCTGCCGGTGCCTCTTACAACCGTGCGAGTGCCATTCGATCAGGTCGCTTCGGCAGCATTGGAGCTACTGACGGCCGAGAACCTCTCCGCAGGAGATCGCATCAGGGTTACGACGCCGACCTTGATCCCCAGAAAATCGACCGCCAGACCGACGGGTGGAGTCTGACATGGTCGCTCCGGAACGCGAAGGCGCGGACCTCAAGCTGCGCGCCCGCACGGTCATGGCCGAGCAGGTCAAGGGGCGGACCGGACGCCAGGCGCTGCAGCACGATCTCGAAGACCGCCTCCAGATTGATCGATAGCCCAGATGATCGCGCAGCGCCGCCTCCGCCGCGGTGCCGAGGATCAGCGGCTTCGACCAGCTGCGCAGTTCACCGGGCGCGCCGAACCCTTCGAAGCGGGCCAGCCCTCGCCCTGCCTCTCGAGTACCATGCCCTAGCTAGCGACAGCAGCGCCAACCCCGCCGCCACGTCCCAGATGTTCGGTGTCTCGAACCGCACCGCCTTGAGTATCCCGGCCGCGACAAAGGCGCATTCGATCGCGGCCGCGCCGGCCTTGCGCGCGTCCCATCGCCCCAATGCGCAGATCGAGCCATGTCCCCTCCTTCGTCACCCGGCGATAGTAGCTGCAGGCGCCGAGCTCGGCAGTGGGAAGGCGAGCAACGGGTTTTCAGAATATCCTGCAGTCGCTTGGCAGCACCTTCAACGGATGGCCGCGATGAGGGGGCGGGTCTGCTCTTGCTGAACAACCTGTTCGCCGGCGACGGCAGCATTCGGCCTTACTTGCCTGAATCGCCGCGCCCTGCCCCTGCCCGCCTCTGTGACGCCCGGCAATCTGGCCTTTCCAGGTAGCTCGGCCGATCGCGTTCCGCGCCAGGATCGTGTGTCCCTCCACCATTCTTGTTCAGGTTCTCCCGCCCAGCTTCGACCGCATCTTCGGCGGCTCTGATGAAATCCTTGGTCGAGAGGCCGGAGGAGATCACGGGACGGTACGAAACGGCTATCGTCCCTGGCCGTTTGTAAGGCAGGTTGCGTCCCCAGAACCTTCCGGAATTCACCGCAACAGGCACAACAGGCACGTTCAGCCTGGAGTAGAGCATCCCTACCCCACGTTTGAAGATCAGTTCGTCCTTACCGTTGCCTCGCGTTCCTTCCGGAAAGATGAGAACCGACCGGCCCTGTGCCAGGACTGCCCGGCTTTCATCGACCATGGCCTTCAGCGAACGCATGCCCGCATCTCGATCGATGATGATCATGGGGGATCGCCTCAGGTACCAGCCGAAGACCGGAATCCGGATAAGCTCGTCCTTTGCAATGATCGCCACGTCGGGAACGAGAAGGAGAAAGGCAATGGTCTCCCATGTTGACTGATGGTTGCAGACGATCAGACAGGGTTCCTCGGGGAGAGCTTCACGCCCGCGTTCGACGTAATCAAGACCGACGACGTGCTTCAAACCGAATAGCACGCCGCGTGCCCAATACCGAGTTGCCGCTCTGATCGTACGATCATGCACGCGCAACAGCGTCAGGGCGGGAACGGCGAGGCCAAACAAGGCGGTCCAGACGGCTAACAGCAGGTCAAAAAGTCGAGACCGAATATTTTGAGCAGCCAGGCGAAACGTCCTGACCATCGATTCCTTGTTCGGGCGGTTCATCAGCTCGACCTGTTCGTTGCTACAAGGCGGGGCGGGGCAGCAATCGCTATTCCCGTTCAGTCTTCTTCACAAAATCTTTTCGGGCGCTCCCCACTCGAACACCTACGTGTCGATGAACAACAAGAACACCTTCGAACCCGGCACCGCGGTGTCGATGCCGAACCTTGATCTGCTCAACATGCCGGCCTCGGGCTTCACCCACAACACGGGCCTCGATGCAGCCTTGAAGGTCGAAACGCAGGACATCCGGGAGAACCGGCACCTGCCGGACATCATCGCAGGCCTGTCGAAGCCCGGCCCACCGCATTATCCAAGCTACCTGCCCAGCTCGGCGATCATCGACATCTCGAAGAGCAAGTATACTCCGAGTGACTTCCAGGCGGGCCGCATTTACCGGCTGGGCTGCAACGGCGGCACGGCGAAGATCGACCCGGATATCATCCTCATCGTCCGCAAGGTCGTGCTGCTGACGAGCTGTGATGTGCAGCTCGGCGCCGGGGTTGCCCTGGAGGACGCCGTCATCGCCACGACCAGCAGCAGCACCGCATCGATCAAGGGCCCATCCGGCGTTCGCCTGGGTCGGATCGACAACTGCCAGCCTGGCGGCGGCGCGCAGCTGCTGACACTCGGCGGCGTCAGTGCTCGATCCGTGGCAGGAACCATGTCAGAAGTCCGGCCACCGGGAGAAAGGCGCAGATCTGATAAAGCGTTTCAACGCCGTAACTGTCGGCCACCACGCCAAGCATCGCAGCGGCGATGCCGGCCAAGCCGAAGTTGAGACCATAGAACAGCCCGCCGATGAGCCCGATACGGTTCGGCAGGAGTTCCATGGCGTAGATCAGGATCGAGGCGAAGGCGCTGGCCATGATGAGGTTGATCATCACCGTCAGCACACCGGTCCAGAACAGGTCGACATAGGGCAGCAGCAACGTCAGTGGCAGCGGGCCCAGGATCGAAATCCAGATGATGCGATACCGTCCGATGCGGTCTCCGACTATGCCACCGACAAGAACGCCTACGGCGGCGGCCAGAAGGAAGACGAACAGCATCATCTGGGAGCTGCGGATCGACACCTCGAACCGCTCGATGAGATAGAAGGTATAGAAGGACCGGAAGCTCTCTCCATAGGCGTTCTTGATGAACATCAACAGGGTCAGGACGACGAGACCGACAGCGACCGTCGGACGCGAGTGCTGGGGCGTGTCGGAGCCTTTTCGTGTTTGGGCACGAAGCTGAGCAAATGCGGCGCTGATCCGAGCCTGCTGACTGCCGATCCAAGTGAGCAGGATCATCGCGGTCAAGGCTGCCACGGCGAACCAGGCAAGACTTGGTTGGCCCCAGGGAACGATGATGAACGCGGCCAGCACGGGGCCAAGAGCGCCACCGGTCTGCCCGCCAACCTGAAAGATGCCTTGCGCCAATCCCTGTCGGCCACCGGCCGCGTAGCGCGCGGTTCGGGTTGCTTCGGGGTGGAAGATCGACGACCCGATACCGATGAGGGCCACCGACATCAGGATCATGGCGTAGCTTGCCGCGAAAGCGAGGCTGATCAGCCCAGTGAGCGTGAACATCATGCCGGCGACGGGCGAATATGGCGCCGGGCGCCGATCCGTGACCATTCCCACGACGGGCTGAAGCAGTGCGCCGGCGACCTGGAAGGTTAGGGTGATCATCCCGATCTGCGCGAAGTCCAGCGCATAGGAGGCCTTCAGGATCGGGTAGACGGCCGGGATCAACGACTGCATCAGGTCGTTGAGAAGGTGGGTGACCCCGAGAACGGACAGAACCGCCAGGTAGGTTCCGGAACGAGCCGCAGTTGTCATGACATCGCCTCTCTCCGAGTTCCACCGAGCCGGGTGACCTTATGCGCGGCACCGGCGGCTGCAAGGGGCAGAAGTTGCAACCGCCTGAGCCGAACTCGCCTACAGAGATCGGCGTGTCCGTCGTCTGGCGGCCGCCATTCCTGACAAGATGGAGGGACCCGCGAGCTCAGGCCGCTTCGGGCCGCCGCGCCTCAGCCCGAATGTTCAGGTAGTTGCCGCCGACGATCAACGTGGCGCCGAGTAGCATCAGCGGACCGATCGGTTCGTCGTAGAGTACCAGCCCGACCACCGCGATGACCGGCAGACGGAGAAAGTCGAATGGCATCACCAGTGTCGCGGGTGCGAGGCGCAGCGCGTTGGCGATGCAGAAATGCGCGCCGAGCCCGGCCGCGGCGATCACGCCGATCCAGGGCAGTGTCGCCTGCGACGGGACGGCGATGTTGCCATCGATCCCGGCACAGACAAAGCCGAGCACCGTCTGGCTCGCGGTCATCCACCAAAGGATGCAGGCCACCGACGCCTCTGTCGTGAGGCGTCTTGTCAGCATGTAGGTGAGGGCGAAGCCCACGGCGCAGCCCGCCGCGGCCAGAAGCGCGGGGCTCAGCGGTGCGGCGCCGGGGCGCGCGACCAACACGATCCCGACGAAGCCGAGGATCGCCGCGATGGCGCGCGGCCGGGTCAGCCTTTCGCCCAAGAGCAGCGGCGACAGCACCAGCACCCAGAGCGGCGCGGTGAATTCGAAGGCAAAGACCTGCGCCAGCGGCAACGAGGCGAGCGCGTAGAACCACAGGTTCTGGGCGCTGAAATGGGCGATGTTGCGCGCCATGTGCAGGCCGGGGCGGCGCGGCGTCACCTCGTGCCAGCGGCGCCCGAGGCTCAGGACGAGAGCGACGATCGCCATGCCGATCAGCGACCGCCAAGCCATGATCTCGAAGGTGTCGAGCTCGATCGACACGGCCCGACCCGCCACCGCCATCGATGTGAAGGCTATCACGGCGCCCATCATCCACAGGGCGGAGCGCAGTGGCGCGGTGCCCGATGGCCGGGCGATGCTGGGGGTCATCTCTGCGCGCTCCTCAACCGCAGCGTGGATCCTCGGGCCTCACTAGCGCAGGCCGTAGGGCTTTCCCAGCGCCGCGATCCGAACTCGGAGCTGAGCCTATTAGCGCCATCCCTCCGGCGGAGTTGGAGGCGGACGAATGCACGGCTCAAGAGCATCGAGCATGGCCGCGCAGCTGAAACCAATCAGCTTCTTGGGAACATCGGACGGTTCACGATGCCTACTCGGGTCGCCTTGCCATGTCTGCGGATTGGCAAAACGGCGAGCGTCTGAGGGGTCGACGCACGGCAGAGCTGCGCGCGGGCGGCTGTCTCGCGAAGGGGATTGTCAACTTGGACGGCGGGAAGATCTGTTACCTTTCCGGCACAGGCTGGTACGCTAGGATCGGGATAGATGAGAGCAAAGGGGAGCGCTGGCTTTGCTCAGAAGCCGAAACTGGCGCGATGTCGTGGCGGAATGCGGGGGAATGACGCCGTCACCGACCATGTTGAAGCTTGTTGGCCGCGCAGAGGCTGGTCTTTAGCATGAAGCGCACCCGAGACTCGGAGAGGGAGGATCCGGCCACCAGCGAAGTGCTCGCCGGCCTGGTCGAGCGAGTGACGTTTCACAGCGCCGAGAGCGGCTTTTGCGTGTTGCGGCTGAAGGCGCGAGGACACCGCGATCTGGTCACCACCATTGGGCACGCCGCCACGATCTCGGCCGGTGAGTGGGTGACGGCCTCCGGCGAATGGGTCAACGATCGGACGCATGGCCTGCAGTTTCGCGCGCGGTTCCTGAAAACATCGGCGCCGTCGTCCCTGGAAGGCATCGAGAAGTACCTCGGCTCCGGAATGGTCCGCGGGATTGGGCCGGTCTACGCCAAACGCATGGTCAAGCACTTCGGCAAGGACGTGTTCGATATCATCGAAGCCGCGCCGGAGCGGCTGCGCGAAGTCGCAGGGATCGGCCCGAAGCGCGCCGACAAGATCACTTCCGCCTGGGCTGACCAGAAGGTGATCCGTGAGATCATGGTCTTCCTTCACCAGCACGGGGTCGGGACGGCACGTGCGGTTCGCATCTTCAAGACCTATGGCACCGACGCCGTGCAGGTGATGAGCGAGAACCCTTACCGCCTCGCGCGGGACATCCGCGGTATCGGCTTCCGTACGGCGGACCTGATCGCCGAGAAGCTGGGCATCGAGAAGACTGCCATGATCCGCGTACGCGCCGGGATCTCCTACGCGCTCAGTGAAGCGATGGGAAACGGGCATTGCGGGCTGCCCGTGGTGGAATTGACTGCTTTGGCCGTGAAGCTGCTTGATGTCTCCGCAGACCTCGTGGGGACGGCAATGGAACTCGAGCTGGCAGACGGCACAATCATTGCCGACAGCGTCGCAGGCAAACCCTGCGTCTTCCTCAGCGGCCTCTATCACGCAGAGAAGGCTATTGCAGAGCGGATCCAACGGATCACTGTGGGCGAGGTGCCGTGGCCCGAAATCGACGCTGACAAGGCCCTGCCCTGGATCGAGAGCCGGACCGGGCTGTCTCTGGCGGATAGCCAGGCAGAAGCCATCCGCCTGGCTCTGCGCTCCAAGGTGCTGGTCATCACGGGTGGTCCGGGCGTGGGGAAGACAACGATCGTGAATTCGATCCTGCGCATCCTGCAAGCAAAGTCGGTCGAGCTTTTGCTTTGTGCTCCGACCGGCCGCGCCGCCAAGCGCATGACCGAAGCGACCGGAATGGAGGCGAAAACGATCCACCGCCTTCTTGAGTTTGACCCCCAAGCCTTCGGCTTCAAACGAGACCGCGAGAACCCGCTCGAATGCGAGCTTCTGATCGTGGACGAGAGTTCGATGGTCGACGTCCTGCTGATGCAATCTTTGCTCAACGCCGTCCCCGATCACGCGGCATTGTTGATCGTCGGCGACATCGATCAACTCCCATCCGTGGGCCCAGGGCAGGTACTGGCCGACATCATCGGCTCGGAGGCCGTTCCGGTGGTTCGGCTGACGGAAGTGTTCCGTCAGGCGGCCGAAAGCCGCATCATCACCAGCGCACACCAGATCAACCGTGGGCGTATCCCCGATCTCGCAAAGCCCGAAGGAGAAACCGACTTCTACTTCGTGCCAGCGACAGACCCGGAGCAAGCAGTCGCCCGGGTCGTGGAGCTTGTCCGCTCGAGGATCCCGCGACGTTTCGGCCTTAATCCCATTCGCGATGTGCAGGTCCTGTGTCCGATGAACCGTGGGGGCGTGGGTGCGCGCTCGCTGAACATTGAACTGCAGGCCGCCCTCAATCCCGCCGGCGGCAGCAAGGTCGAGCGCTTTGGCTGGACCTTCGCACCGGGGGACAAGGTCATGCAGATCGAGAATGACTACGACAAGGACGTCTACAACGGCGACATCGGCTATGTCAGCAGCGTCGATCTCGATGACGGAGAACTCGTGGCAGACTTCGATGACCGCTCCGTCGCCTACGGCTTCGGCGAGCTCGACACGCTCGTGCCTGCCTACGCCGCCACGATCCACAAGAGCCAAGGATCGGAGTACCCGGCGGTGGTCATCCCGGTCCTGACCCAGCACTACGCCATGCTGCAGCGAAACCTGCTCTACACGGGCGTGACCCGTGGCAAGAAGCTCGTGGTCCTCGTCGGGCAGCCGAAGGCCGTGGCGATGGCAGTGAAGAACACGTCCGGTCGCCGGCGGTGGTCAAAGCTCGACGAGTGGCTGAGTGGTGCAGCCGGAGGCAGAGCTCAAGTCGCCCCCTGAGGCTGATTCAAGACTGATGGCCATGTCTGAAAAACGCGTTGGTCATACAGCCATCAGCGGATCCCATGCATCTTCGAATCCCTACTGTCTCCACGTACCTGAGCAAGGCTGCGCCACGACCGCCTATGCCGACCAAGAAGCATTACATGCCGGCCACTTGAAGCATGTTTGTTGCCCGGTAGGTCTCAAGCGCCTCATCGGGATCGGGAAACGGATAGACATCGAGCACGTCGGCACCACCACCGAGGGCTGACCTGAAATGCGCCATCGCTTCCCGCGCATCCACAGGGTCGCCACCGCCCAGCTCGTTGAAATCTACCGTTGTGGCCGTGGGTTCTACCTCGCCGGAAGGTGTGAAAACGGCAGTCCAGTGACTGTAAGCCGGATCAATCGACATGGGAGCCCTCCCGCTGTTGTCTTTGTTTAACCAAGCTCCGTTGGAGCTGTCAGGAGAGGCCTCTTATCACAAGGTGGCCCACTTGGTCCGGCCCGTGACGTCATGTCACAGCAGGGCGGATGCCCCACAGATCGCAGGCCAGAATCGGCGCGCAGTTCAAAGATCCCCTATGCTTGGCACGAGCCCATCTCCCCGCGGTTCCCCGAAAGATGGCTATTGATACCGCAGGGCTTGGGCTCTGCGGTGGCGGCGGCCAGCGCGCCCCGATTGGGCCGCGGTCGCGGGCGGAGAGCATCAGGCCTGAACCCTCGCGCGATCCCGGATGCGGCAATACGATTTCTCACTCAGACTGCCGCGCTATCCTCGGGCTGCGGTCGCATACCCTCGCTTGAATGTGGCTCGCCGCAAGGCCATCACTACGAGACATCTGCCATCATGTCGGAGGGATCATGGCGAACATGACGGTAAGAAACCTGCCGGACGAGGTTCACGAGCGCCTACGCGCGCAAGCCCAATCGAACGGACGCAGCCTGGAGGCAGAAGTACGCTCGATCCTCGTGCACTCTGTCATTGCATCCAGCGACGGCGGTTTCGGACACCAGCCTCGCGAGCGCTACGGGCGCCACCTCGGGGATGAGCTGGCGGTCGAGCGAGACCAGACCACGAACCAGCTGAGCCTGTTCGATTGATCATTCTTGATACGGGGGTGATCTCCGAGACCCAGAAGAAAGTCCCCGACGATGCTGTCATGGACTGGCTCAACGCACAGGATCCCACGAACCTCTTTCTGAGTGCGATCACGGCGGCGGAGCTGATCTTCGGCGTTCAGGCAATGCCGGAGGACAAGCGGCGCGACGGTCTGATGGAGGCTGTCACGGCTATTCTCGAAGAGGACTTTTCTGGCCGGATCCTGCCCTTTGATGGCGCGGCGGCGCGGATTTACGGCGCGCGTGTCGCGGTCGCATGCCAGCAGGGCTACGCCATCTCGATTGCGGATGGACAGATCGCCTCGATCGCCCTCTCCCGACCGGGGGCGATGGTCGCGACGCGCGATCCCATGCCGTTCATGGCGCTCGGAGTGGACGTCCTCGACCCTTGGGCGCTTGGCGGGCCGAAACGCCGTTAGGCGACTGTTGTCACTTCCGGGCGCGTGCGGGCTCCTCGGCCCGCCGAGCCGCATTCGTTGCTCCTCTGGCGAGGACCATCGGCTGACCAGATCCTCGGCGCGCCGCCGAGGCGGCCAGCAGGGCCGCCGGCGAACATCCGAAGTTTCTCTTCACATAAGTGGGGTGACGAGTTCTGGTGAGGCTGCAGGGCATGCCGCTTCGTCGATGGCGGGAGGGCTTTGGACCCGCCCTTGCCAGTGCGATCCTCCCACCAGGCTGCCCTTTCCGGCCGTCCAACCGGCACTAGAAGCGGAACAGTTCGCGAGAGCGAGGCAGGGCCGCATCCTTCAAGGCAATGGAGGAGAAAGATATTCTCTTCTTGCCCGTTCCCATGATAGCGGATGATAAAGCGGAACTCCAAGGGGGCTTTAAGGCGTCATTTCCCAATCATGACAAAGCTGCGCGACGACCAGGAAACCATCTACGCGGTGGAGCCGCTTCTGCCCGAAGAGGCTTCAAAACACCGGCCCGCCCTCAATGACCTTGCGCTTGAGCTGGCGACGGTTTCGGCAGAGCTGAGCGCCGCCCTGCCCCCGGCGGTCCGCACGCCCCTGAGCGGACTGGTCCGCTCGATGAACTGCTACTACTCGAACCTGATCGAGGGGCATGACACGCATCCGATCGATATCGAGCGGGCGTTGCGTCAGGACTTCAGCGCCGACCGGGAAAAACGGAACCTTCAACTCGAGGCCGTGGCACATATCGCGGTCCAGAAGTGGATCGACGATGGCGGGCTGACAGAGCACCCTCTGCATCCGGAAAGCCTTCGCGAGCTTCATCGGCGCTTCTGTACGGGGCTGCCGGAGGAACTGCTTCTGCAGAAGGATCCCACCGGCAATCCCCTACCGGTCATCCCGGGTCAGTTCCGGGAAGGTTATGTGAAGGTCGGGCGCCATGTGCCCCCCAGTCCCGGCGCAGTGCCCAGGCTGCTCGCGCATATGCATCGGATGTATCGCATGCAGGGTCGTCTTGGCAGCGTTCTGGCGGTTGCCTGCGCGCATCACCGGCTGGTCTGGGTCCATCCCTTCACCGATATGAACGGACGGGTCGCCCGTATGGTGGCACATGCCATGTTGCGCGATACGGTGCGATCGGAAGGCCTCTGGTCGGCGTCCCGGGGGCTTGCCCGCAACGTGGTGGACTACAAGGCTCGCCTCGAAGCCGCCGATGCGAAACGCCCCGGCAGCGCCGATGGGCGCGGCGCGCTCTCGGAAGCCCGGCTCGCCGAGTTTGCGCAGTTCTTTCTGCAGTGCTGTATCGACCAAGTCTCCTTCATGTCTGGCCTGATGCGGCCGTCCGAGCTGAGGGGACGCGTCGTGGACTGGGCGCGGCAGCAAGAAGCACGCGGAGGCGTTCTCAAGGGCAGCGATCGGATCCTGCGCGCCGTTTTGATGGAGGGCGAGATTGAGCGGGGAACGGTTCCCGACATGCTGGGTGTCAGCGACCGTCAGGCACGGAAGGTGACCGCCCGGCTTCTCGAATTGGAAGCCCTGTCCTCCGACAGTCCGCGCTCATCATTGCGGCTGAACTTTCCAGCGACACTCGCATCGGCATGGATGCCAAATCTCTTTCCAGAGAAATAAGGGGCCGGAGACAGAGCGTGTTCTCCGTCGAGATGACAGGACGATTGCTTAGATCGAGGCTTTCTACCCGGGTTACTTGGCAGACGGGCTCATCATCGTTCGAGGTCAGAGAATGTCCTGACTGAACTCAATCCGTGATGTGAGACACATGTCGAGCGGCCGCGCGATTGGCACCGCCGAGCGCTGTTGCGAAGTCCGCACCGGCTGCAAGCTGCCCGACCAGCGCGCCGATGAAGCAGTCGCCCGCACCATGCGTTGAGACCAACTTGACCTTCTCGGCCGGCAGCGCCGCGTGGTTCTGCCCGCTCCGGAAGGCCACACCATCCCCACCGGCGGTGACCACGACACAAGGGAAGCGCGCGGATAGAACCTCAGCGGCAGCTGCCGCCGTGTCCAGAGACGACACGGCCATACCGCACAGGCCTTCGGCCTCCAACGCATTGACGACGAGGATATCGACGAGATTCAGAAGGTCCGGACCCATGTCCCGCCAAGGCGCGGCATTGAGGCAGACCGCGACACCGCGCGCCTGCGCCGCCCGCGCCGCGGCGACATTGATTTCTTCGCGCACTTCGTTCTGCAAAACCAGATGGCTCGCGCCGTCCCAAAGCCTGTCTGAAGCCAGGCTCTGCTCCGCGATGTCGAGGTTCGCGCCGGACACGATGACGGCGCCGTAGTCGCCGCTTGCGTCGGCAATCGCCACGCTCATACCCGAGCGCGTCTCCGGCTGCCGCGCCACATGGCTTGTCGACACACCCTTGTGGGAAAGACGCTCCAACAGGAAGGCGCCGAAATCGTCATCCCCCACCGCCGATACCATGCGCGCCTCGACCCCCTCCGCCGCGACGGCAACCGCCTGGTTGCCGCCCTTGCCCCCGAACTTGGGGTACCAACGGCTGCCGGTCACGGTTTCGCCCGCTGCGGGACGATGTGGGGCTTCGACGAAGATGTCATAGTGCAAGCTGCCGACAACGATGACGGCACCAGGTGTCCTTGTCATGGGGTGTGATCCTACTTGTTGCGCTTGTCGCTCACCGATCGCATCGTCTTGGCCAGACGCGCCTCGGCGGTAGGGAAATCGCGCTGCGCCACCGCGACGAAGATGGCATCCATGATGTTGAGTTGCGCAATCCGCGCGGCGGCGTTCTCGCCCAGAAGCGGGGAACCTTGAGCGGTCGAACACAGGGTGACGTCCGCGATCTCCGCCAGAGGTGCATTCGAGTAGTTGGTAAGCGCGATGGTGCGCGCGCCGTTGGCCCGGGCAAGCCTAGTTGCTTCGAGCACGGCCGACGTGGCTCCCGAATGCGAAAACGCCACCACCACATCTTCGGGCCCGAGGAGCGAGGCGGACATCAGCATCATGTGCGCGTCGTCCTGCACCGTGGCACGCAGGCCGATCCGCAGGAACTTGTGCGCCACGTCGCGGGCGATCTGCGCCGAACCGCCCAAGCCATAGAAATCGCGATTACGCGCGCCGTGCAGCAAGGCAGCTGCGCGCTCGAACGCCTCCATGTCAAGGATCGACATGGTTTCTTCCAGTGCCTGCACCGCCGTGTTGAACACCTTTCGGACGATGTCGGCCGCGCTGTCCTCTGGCGAGATCTCTGCGTGCAGAGAGGCCACATCCGATTGCCGGTATTCCACCAGCGCCTCACGGAAGTCGCGATAGCCATTGAAGCCGAGCTTCTTGGCGATCTTGACGATCATCGCATCCGAGACGCCTGCTTCTTCGGCCACTTCGCGCAAAGACGTGGTCAGGTCGAGATCGGCGCGCCCGGTCATCGTGTCGACCACCCGCGCCTCGAGCGGTGTCAGCGACGGAGTCCGCATCCTGACCTGAGCGCCGACGGTGCGCGGATCGATCTTCATGGTTTCAGCCTCTCCCCCGCGTGGCGCGGTCAATCAACATGGCGAGGATGATGATAATGCCGGTGGCGAGGAGTTGATAGAACGCCTGAACGTTCATCAGCGTGAGACCGTTTCGCAGCGAACCGAGGATGACTGCACCCAGCAGCGTACCCACGACCGAGCCCTTGCCGCCCATCAGCGAGGCGCCGCCAATGGCCGCCGCCGCGATCGCGTCGAGTTCCCACAGATTGCCCATGGTGGGGTCGGCCGCTCCGAGACGGCCCATCAGGATGAGTGCGGCCACCGAGGCCAAGCCTCCCGACATCACATAGACGGTGATCTTTGTGCGCGCGACCGGCACGCCGGCGATCCTGGCCGCTTCCTGGTTGCCGCCCACGGCCAGAATATACTCACCAAAGGGGCTGCGGTTGAGGACCACCCAGAGCAGCGCCGCGATCACGCCGATGATGAGGACCGGGACCGGGACCCCCAAGACATCTCCATTGATCACTGCGCGAAATTCCTGCGGGATGCCGAAAATCGGATTACCGCCCGTGAAGATCAGCGCCAGTGCCCGGTACAGAGACAGCCCGCCCAGCGTGACGATGAAGGGTTGCAGGCCGGCAAAGGCGATCAGCGTACCATTGAAAAGCCCGCACGCCATGCCGGTGGCAAGTGCTGCCAGGATCGCCAGGGGCAGCGGCACTCCGGCGGCCATCAGGGCCGCGCCAGCCACTGCCGAGAGGGCCGCGGCGGGGCCGACGGAGAGATCGATGCCGCCGGAAATGATCACGAATGTCATGCCAAGCGCGATGCAGGCATTGATCGAGGATTGCTGAAGAATGTTGAGCAGGTTCGGCGCAGTCAGGAAGACCGGGTTCAAGCTCGCAAAGACGATCAGGATCAGGACGAGGCCCAGAAGCGTGCCTGCATCGCGCAGGCTCAGCGAGGCGGGCAGGAACGACCGCAGACGGTGGACCGGGGTCGTGGCATCGGAGGTGTCGGTCATTTTGGGGCTCATGCGGGTTCGGCGGCCAGGGTAGGGCCACGGCGTTTCGATTGGGGGATGGCGTGAGCGGCGATGTTCGCCTCCGTGATCTCGGCGCCAGCCAAAGTGGCCGCCACCTCGCCTTCGCGCATCACCATGACGCGGTCGGACAGCCGCAGGATTTCAGGCAGCTCGGAGCTGACCACCAGGATCGCCTTGCCTTGGGCGGCCAGCCGCTCGATGAGATCGTAGATTTCGGATTTGGCACCGATGTCGATGCCGCGTGTCGGTTCGTCGAACAACAGGATGTCCACGTCGGCAGCGAGCCAGCGGCCAATGATGGCTTTTTGCTGGTTGCCCCCTGAGAACTGGCCGATGGCGCGATCGACATTGGGCGGCCGCAGGTTCATCTGCTGCATCAGCTCGGTTGCCTCTCGCCTGAGCGCGGAACGGCGGATCAATCCCATTCGACTGAAGCGACGCATCGAGGGCAACGCGATGTTGGAGGCGACCGAGCGATCCCGCACGATGCCGTCCTTCTTGCGCTCCTCGGGCACCAACCCGATGCCTGCCGCAATCGCCTCACGGGGCGATCGGAAGGTGTGGGATTGGCCATTCACCTCGATGCGCCCGGATCGGGCTCGGTCGATGCCTGCCACGAGCCGCAAGAGCTCGGTGCGTCCCGACCCCACGAGGCCGGCAAGGCCCAACACCTCGCCCTTGTGCAACGTGAAGGACGCGTCCCTGATCATGCGGCCGTCGCCCAAGCCCTCGACCCGAAGCGCCGGAGTGGCGGTGGCATAACTCACATGGCGCTCGTGCTGGATGTCGCGACCGACCATGCGCGAGACCACGTCCGCTTCACTGGTCTTGGCCAGATCGACCGTGGTGATGAAGCGGCCATCGCGCAGGATCGTCGCGCGTTGGCAAACACGGAAGACCTCGTCCATCTTGTGCGAGACGTAGATGATCGACACCCCCTGCCCGCGCAGGCGTTCGATCAGTGCGGCGAGGCTCTCGAATTCAGATGGCGTAAGCGAGGAGGTCGGCTCGTCCATGGCGATGATCTTCGCCTCGTAGAGCAGGGCTCTGGCGATTTCGACGATCTGCTGCTGCGCCACCTTCAGCTCGTGGATCGGACGCGACGGATCGATGGAGGGATCGAGATCGGCCAGGATCTCGCGAGCCCGTGCCTCCTGCGCGCGACGGGCGACGAGGAGACCGCCAGCGGTCTTGAGCGGTCGCCCGAGATAGAGGTTCTGCGCAACGCTGAGGGCCGGGATATGCTGCAGTTCCTGATGGATCATCGCGATCCCGGCTGCGCGGGCGTCGGCGGGGCGGTGCAGGTCGAGTTTGAGACCATCCACGCGGATCTCGCCCGCATTGGCCTTGAGCACGCCCGACAGGATGTTGAGCATCGTCGATTTGCCGGCACCGTTCTCGCCGAGAAGTCCGTGGACTTCGCCAGGGCGGACTTCAAAGGAGACGCCATCGAGCGCCTTGATCCCGGGGAAGCCCTTCTCGATGCCGTCCACTGCGAGACGAGGGGTCTGGGAAACCATGTCGGATCCTTCCGCATTGAGCGGCGCGCGCAGGGAGGCACGCGCGCCGCAACTGAGGCGTCGCGGTTACTGCGCGAGCAGCGTTTCGCGCAGCGCAGCGGTATCCTCGACGGCATACTGCTCGATATTGTCAGCAGTGATCAGCGCCTGCGGCGTCGCCACCACGCGCGGCAGCTCTTGGCCCGCGATGAGCCGCAGCGCGACCTCCATGGCCACTTCGCCGGTCAACACCGGAAAGCTGTCGACCGTGCCAGTCAGGTCGCCGGCACGGATCGAGTTGTAGGCGTCCGAGATGCCGTCGGTGCCGAACACTGCGACCTGCTCCTGCAGGCCGGCATTTTTCACCGCCTCGACCACGCCGAGCGCCATGCCGTCGTTGTTGGCATAAAAGCCGATCAGGTCGGGATGCTGCTGCAGGATCGTCGAGGCCGCGTCATAAGCCTGCTCGCGGCTCCAGTTGGCGGGAACGCTGGCCACCACCTCGAAGCCTTCGGCCTCGTTGATCGTGGCGGTGAAGCCGTCGGTGCGCTGACCGGCGGCGAACACGCCGGGCTGGCCTTCGATCACCGCGAGCTTGCCGCCCTCGGTATTGTCGATGAACCACTGTGCCACCCGCACACCATTGTCGCGCTGCACATTGCCGACGTAATGCTCTACCGACGGGATTACCGCATCGTTGACGTTGAGCACGGGAATGCCTTGGGCGCGCGCCGTCTCGAGTGCCGGCTGCAGGTTGTTGTCGGTCTGCGGCGAAAACAGCAACGCGTCGTAGCCCTGCAGGATCATGTTCTCGGCAATCGAGAGCTGTCCAAGCTGATCACCTTCCGACGGCGCGGCCTGATAGGCGAACTTCACGTCGTACTCCTGGGCGAGGTTCTCGTACCCCTCCCCCAATGAGCGCCAGTATTCGTTGGTCAGCGTCTTGGAGACGCCGCCCACCGCAGTGCCCGCCTCAGGTGCAGGCAGTTCGCCAAAGCGCGCATCGAGCTCGCTCCAGTCCATACGATCGGGCTCCTCGTCGGAGTTGAGCGGGGCGAGATCCTGGGCCATGGCGGCGGTGGCCATGCCCAGAACGGTGCCTGCCATCAGCAGGGTTTTGAGGCTCGCGGTCATCAGGTTTCCTCCCTTTACGATGATCGTGGTATTCGTGAAGTCAGCTCATGCGCCGGCCAGAATGCGCTGAATTGCGCGTTGGGCGGCGGGTGAGTTCTGCGCGGCGACGGCGTCGTGCAGCACATTGTCGGCGTCGACGCGATCGGCCATGGCCATCAGCCGCTCGACCATCTCGATATTGGCCGTGCATTCCTCCACCGGGTCGATGCCGGAGGCGTCGGGAAAGGTGTCGAAATAGATGACGCCGTCATAGCCGTCGCGGCGGATCTGCCAGAGCAGCTCAAGGGTCGCCTGGGGATGCACGGAACCCACCATCAGACCATCGTCGCGCTTGGCGTAGCCGTCATTGAGATGAACTCCGAGGAGCTTCGAACGGCGCGCGATCAGCGTCGCGGCGAAAGCGGGCATCTCGTCCGCATAAAGCACGTGCGCGAAGTCGAGCGTGACCCCGAGATTGGGCGCACCGGCTTCATCGATGGCGAGAAGCGTCGTGGCAACATCGGGCAACAGAGCAAAGGATCGCGGCTCGTTGGCTTTGTATTCGATGGAAATCATGCAGTCAGGGGAGTGCTCGGCTACCTCGCGGATGGCGCTTACCTCGTCATCCCACATCCGTCCGTAATCACCCTGGAAGCTGTAGTCGAAGCCATCCTGCCCCATCCACAGCGTCATCAGCGGCGCTTCCATCTCCAGCGCCGCGTCGATCCCCCGCTTGGTCAGATCGATCGCTTCACGCCGTACCGACCTGTCGGGGTGGGTGAAGGCACCAAGTTTGAAGGCTGGGTTCGTATAGTAGCGCATGGCGAGACCGTTGATCCCGAGCCCCATGGCCTCGATCTCTTCCTTTACGGCCCGCGGGTCATCCGTGACGTGATCGGGATAATTCAGGTCGACATGGGTGAGCCCCGGGACCCGCGCGGCACGGCGCGCCATCATCAACGCCGTGGGTTTGCCCTGCAGATCTGGCCATTCCATCTCAGCCTTGGCGGCGAAGGAGTTCAGGCGGGTTGCGAATCGTGTCATGGTGCCTCCAGCTTTCTTCACGTTGTTGCGTAAACTTGTGAAGTTTGCAAGAGGGCTTCTACAGCGATTTCGGATGCGATGGAATGCCCAGGGCAGAAAAGGAGAAAATCATGACGCCGTTCCGGGCCATCTCGGTGTTCTACCATGTCGCCACGCTGAACTCCGTCATGGCCGCCGCTGAACAGCTCGGCGTCACCGCCTCGGCGGTCAGCCAGCAGCTGCGCGCCCTCGAGGCGCAGCTTGGTACTGTGCTGGTCACCCGCCAAGGACGACGGATTCGGCTGACCGAAGCTGGCGAACGCTATTTCGAGCTGATTTCGGACCAGGTCGAGGGATTGATCCGCGCAACGGAAACGATGCGCGGCGCTCGCACGACGGCAAAACTCACCATCCGGGCCACCCCGACCGTCTCCACCAAGTGGTTGCTGCCGCGCCTTTCCGGGTTTCTCGAGGCCAATCCAAGCATCGATGTCCGCCTCGATGGTACCAATGAGCCGACGGACTTTGCTCGTGACCCTGTCGATCTGGAAATCCGCCATGGCACGGGGCGGTGGCCCGGGCTTCACATCCTGCCACTAGCAGAGGAAAGCTTCATCCCCGTTTGCGCTCCTCAGTTGGCGCAAGGGGCCTCGATCGGCCCCGAAGATCTAGTTGATCATCGCCTGATTCAGTCGCTCAAGGCGCAGGTGCAGTGGCCCGCCTGGTTCGCGGCACAGGGCCTGCCAGCCCCGAATACGGCTCGGCGGCTGAGTTTCGATCGTTCGCACATGGCGGTGGATGCAGCCGTATTGGGCCTCGGCATGGCCTTGGAGAGCACGTTCATGATGGAAAGCGAGCTTGCCGCGGGCAAGTTGGTTCAACCCCTTCGTGAGGCTCCCCTGATCCGCATCACTACCCAGTGGCTGGTCTGCCCGCCCGCCAACCTGCGCCGTAGCCGGGTGCGGCGCTTCATCGATTGGGTCACTGCCGAAGCGCACTCCTGGCAGGCCGCACAGCCCATGCAGAAAGATTAGAAAATCTAATCTGCCGTCGAGAAAAGTTAAATTGTTCTCAGGCTAGGTGGCGACGATCATTCACCTGTCAGGTCGATACCGGCCTGCGGGGGGAGCACCATTAGGACATGTCGCACGTATTGCGGCCCCCCTGCCCATCCCGGCCGCAGAGGCCCGAACGGAGTCCCTTATGAATCTTTCGACCATGCTCAGCGAACGCAATGCCGCCGGCCGACCCGTGCGCGTCGGCCTGATCGGCGCCGGCAAGTTCGGCTCGATGGTGCTGGCGCAGGCGCGCAAGATCGACGGCTATCAGATTGTCGGCATCGCCGATCTCGATGGCGCCAAGGCGCGCGCGGCGCTCAAGCGGACTGGCTGGACTGAGGAGGAATATGCCGCGACCTCTCTCTCCGACGCTCATGACACGAGCCGCGCCTTCGTCACCGAGGATGCGAACGCGCTGTGTGCCTTCGAGGGGATTGACTGCATCATCGAAGCAACGGGTCACCCGATTGCTGGCACCCGCCACGCGCTCGCGGCGATCGAAGGGGGCAAACACATCGTCATGGTCAACGTCGAGGCCGACGTGATGTGCGGTCCGATCTTGGCGCGCATGGCACGGGAGAAAGGTCTCGTCTATTCGATGGCCTATGGCGACCAACCCGCTTTCATCTGCGAGCTGGTGGATTGGGTTCGCGCTACCGGATTTGAACTAGTGTCCGCTGGCAAGGGCATGAACTTCCAGCCCGAATACCGCTACTCCACCCCCGACACGGTATGGGGCTATTTCGGCTGGTCCGAGGAGTTTGTCGCGAAAGGGGATTTCAACCCTAAGATGTACAATTCCTTCACCGACGGCACCAAGGCGGCGATCGAGATGGCGGCTGTGGCGAACGGGACCGGTCTCGACTGTCCTGACGACGGGTTGGGGTTCTATCCCGCCGGACTGCACGACCTCGCACAGGTATTCAAGCCGGCCACCGATGGCGGGCGACTACCCACTGGCGGTCTTGTCGATATTGCCGCCAGCCAAGAGCCAGATGGTCGCGAGGTGTTCAACAACATCCGCTATGGCATGTTCGTCACCTTCCGAGCCCCCGATGCCTATACCCGCGACTGTTTCGAGCAGTACGGGCTGCTGACGGACAAGTCCGGGTGGTACGGGTCGATGTGGCGGCCATTCCACCTGATCGGCCTCGAAACCTCTGTCTCGGTTCTTTCCGCAGTGCTGCGCGGCGAACCCACCGGTACGCCCCGTGAATTCCGCGGAGATGCGGTGGCGACCGCCAAGGCAGATCTCAAGGCCGGAAGCTTTCTCGATGGCGAAGGCGGCTTTGCCACCTGGGCCAAGGCAATTCCTGCCCGGATCTCGACAGCCCATGACGCGCTGCCCATGGGGCTTGCGCATCACGTCAAGCTCAAGCGCGACATCCCGCGCGATCAGGTTGTGCGCATGTCGGATGTCGAGTTCACGCAAGATCTCGACGTGGTTGAGCTGCGGCGCCGCATGGTCCGCGAGATGGGGCCAAAACTTGCCGAGGCGGCCGAATGAGCTTTGTCGTCGTGCCTCGCTTCAGCTTGCCTGAGCAGCGTCTCAAAGCTTTTTTGGATGCCGCGCAAGAAGACGCGTCGTGCTCCTTGGCAAACGAGCCAGGCTGCCTCCAATTCGACATATGCGTCGACCGCGGCTCACACCCTGTCGAAGTGCTGTTCTACGAGGTCTACGCCGATAGGCACGCATTCGAAGCTCACCTTCGCACGGCGCATGTCGAGCGCTTTCGGGCCGCTATCCTGCCTGGCGAGGAGGGCACAGTGCAATTCTTTGACCGGATCGCAGCGTGAAACAGATCGCGGTTCTTGGAACAGGGCTGATGGGCGGACCCATGGCGCGCAGCCTCGCACGGGCGGGGTTCACCGTCAGGGCGTGGAACCGAGACATCGCCAAGGCCCGGGCATTGGGACACGGGATCCTTGTGGCCCACACGCCCGAACAGGCCGTGACGGGCGCGGATGCAGTGATCGTCATGTTGTCGTCGGGACCAGTCTGCGAGGAGGTGTTGTTCGGTCCGTCAGGAGCGGCGCGCAAGATGCCACAGGGCACCTTGCTCATCGTTATGTCTTCGATCGCGCAAGACGAGGCCGAGGCCATGGCGAACACAGCCCAAGAGCTGGGGCTGCGCTGGATCGATGCCCCAGTTTCCGGCGGTACGCCCGCAGCCGAGGCCGGCACTCTTTCGATCATGGCGGGCGGGGCCGCTCCGGATGTGGACGCGGCTTGGTCGATCTTCGATGCGATGGGCCGGGTCACCCTGGTCGGTCCCGCCGGGGCGGGTGCACTGACCAAGCTCGTGAACCAGGTGGTTGTGGCAACCACGATCGTCTCAATCTCCGAGGCATTGCTCTTGGCACAGGCGGGCGGCGCAGATCCCGCCCGGGTACGCGAGGCGCTGATGGGGGGCTTTGCGGCCTCGCGGATCCTCGACCTCCACGGAGCCCGGATGATCGCCGACGACTACGTCCCCGGCGGCCCGGCGAAGTACCAGATCAAGGATACTCAGGCAGCGCGCGCCGTCGCGGAACGGCTCGGCCTCGATCTGCCGGCTTTGACGCTGGCGGATCGGCTTTTCACCGACCTCGTCGCGCATGGCGGCGGCGATCTCGATCACTCGGCGTTGCTTCTCGAACTCAGGCGGCGAAACGGCCTGCCCGTGCCGGTGACATCGCTACACGACTGAACTGTCTCAAAAGGGAGGAGACCCATATGACTGTTAAAATCACCCGCCGCCGTATGATGGCGCAGATCGGAGGTACGGCTGCTCTCGCTTCTGGCCTGGGCCTGCAAGCCCGGCCCGTCTGGGCGGCAACCAGCCTGCGGCTTGCCGTGCCCGACCCGGCCGAAAGTTCGGTCGGTCGCGCGGCCACTCGCTTCGCCGAATTGGTCTCCGAGAAGACCGGTGGAGAAGTTGCAATCCAGGTCTTTCCCGACGGGCTGCTGTTCGGGAAAGATCAGAACGCTGCGGTCAACCAGCTCGGATCCGGGGCACTTGACGGGCTGATCCTTGCCAGCTCCGTCTACGCCTCGTTCGAGCCCAAGATGAATGCAATCTCGCTGCCCTACCTGTTCTCGGACTACGACCAACTGCGCGGCTATCTCGGCGGTACCCCGGGGCAGCAGCTTCTCGCGTCGCTCGACCGCCTCGGCATCCATGGACTGGGCTTCTTCCTGCGCACCTTCCGCAATGTGACGACGCGCGAGACGCCGATCACCGCCGCCGAGGATTTTGCGGGCGTCACCTTGCGCACCCCCAACAACCCGCTCTTCGTCTCGCTTTTCAAAGCGCTCGGCGCCAATCCCACTCCGATGGCATTTTCCGAGGTGTATTCGGCGCTGCAGCTCAAGGCGATCGACGGGCAGGAAAACCCGGTGGAAGTGCCTTGGAACAACCGGCTCTACGAGGTGCAGGGACACCTCAACATGACACAACATCTCGCCGACAGCTTCCTTGTCGCGCTGTCGGGGCAGGCGTGGGACAAGATCCCTGAGGCGCACCATGCGGCCGTGGAGGAGGCGGCCGCCGAAATGATCGCCGAGCATGATGATCAGGAGATCGCGCAAGAGGCGGAGATCATAGAACAGCTGAAGGGCGCCGGCATGCAAGTGAACCAGTTTGCCGAAGGTGAGCTGGCGCGTGTGCAGGACATCGCTCGCGGCATCTATTCGGACTACGAGGACCAGATCGGTGCCGACTTCATGGCCGAGAGTCTCGCGTTCGTGCAGGGCTGAATGACGGCGGGGCGGTCGGGGAGGCCGCCCTCCACTAAGGGAGGGGCGAAATGAAGCGGATCGACCGAGTGCTATGGCGCATCGTCGACACTGTGATCGCGGTCAGTGTTTTGGGCATGGTCATGCTCATCGCCTTGCAGGTCGGCTCTCGGCTGGCGGGGGCCTCCATTGCTTGGACGGAAGAATTGTCCCGGTTGCTGTTCATCTGGACGATCTGGCTTGGCCTCGGGACGGGATTTCGACATGGCGCGCATCCCTCCCTCTCCGTGCTGACCTCACTTCTGCCTGTGCGCGCGGCCTCCGCGCTGAAGCTGCTGCCGCCTCTCGCGGCCATGGTCTTGTTCGCTCTGGTCGCCTGGCATGGGACTGAACTTCTGCGCCAACAGCTGCGCTTCGGCGAACAGTCGGCCATTCTTCAGGTTGGCATGTGGCTCTTTACCGTGCCGCTGGTGCTGGGCGCCGGACTGTCGATGCTCGGCGCTGCGGTGCATGCGATCGAAACGATATGTGGTGAGAAGCACGGCAACCCTGCGCAGGCGATGAACGTCGACCAGCTTGCTGATCGCACAGCCAAGTCCGCTGCTCCTGTCATGGAAGGTCACTAGAATGAGTGCGACGCTTCTCCTTGTTTTCGCCGTGCTCGCTATCCTCGGCGTACCGCTCTCGGTTTCCCTTGGACTCGCCACGGTTGGCGCACTCTGGTGGTTCGACTTGCCCTTGTCGATGCTGACCCAGTCGATGGCGACGTCGATCAACTCGTTTCTGTTGATCGCCGTGCCGTTGTTCATTCTTGCGGGCCAGATCATGGAACGCGGCGGTCTCTCGGAGCGGATCTTCGACGCGGCGGAGGCGGTGGTGGGCCGGATGCGCGGCGGACTGGGGCATGTAAACATCGCCTCGTCTTTTGTCTTCGGCGGCATATCGGGCTCTTCGGTGGCCGATATTGCGAGCCTCGGGCCGATCACCATTCGCTCGATGACGTCTCGCGGCTATCCCCTGCCCTATGCGGCGGCTTTGACCCTGATCACATCGACCTTGGCAACATTGGTGCCGCCCTCGATCCTCATCATCGTCGCGGCCGCTGCAGCCGGGCAATCGGTGGGCGGCGCCTTGGCCGGTGGCCTCGGGCCGGGCCTGCTGTTGGCCTGCGCGCTGGCCGGATACAATGTCTTTGCCGCCCGCCGCTATGGCTATGGCACCTTGAGCGCCTTCGATGGACGCAGGATGCTGAGAGCGTTGTTGCGTGCCTCGCCGTCAGTGGGCGCGCCGGTCATTATTCTGACTGGCATGTTTTCGGGTACCGTCACCCCGACCGAAGCGGCAGGTCTTGCCGTGCTCTACACGTTCGCCGTCGCTGCTCTGGTGCACCGAGAGGTGGGGTGGCGTGATCTTTGGGACCTCACGGTACTGGCGGGGCAATCGGCCGGATCGGTCCTTCTGATCCTTATGGTGGCAAGCGCCGCAACCTTCGTCTTCACGGTGGACATGCTACCGCAGAAGGCCTCCGGCGTCCTGTCGCTGCTTGGCGGCTCAGGCTTTGCCACTCTGCTGCTGATGGGCCTGATTTTTCTGATCGTCGGCATGCTGATGGATATCGTCGCGGCCGCGCTGATGTTGATCCCTGTGCTGATGCCCGCCGCCGTGGCCGCGGGCGTGCATCCGATGCACTTCCTGATCTTCATGGTGGCAAGTCTTGCAGTCGGTCTCGCTTCGCCTCCCGTCGGAACCTGCCTTTTTGCCACAGCCTATGTCTCCAAAGTTCCGGCAGAGAAAATCGTCGTCGCCGCTCTGCCCTTCTATGCCATCAACATCGTTGTCCTGCTGCTGGTCGCCGCGCTGCCACAAATCGTACTTTGGCCTATGGCTTGGCTGACGTAACGCTGCCGGGAAGCCCCATGGACTGGCGGATCAGCATCAAAAGGGAATGGGACGCGGGCCTCGCTTACTGTCCGCCCAACCCTGAGGGCAAACATGCGTTGACCGCGGAGGGAATCCCAGAGCCGGTACGCAGGACGGAAGCATTCGAAGATCAGACCTTGACGGAAGCGACTAGAGAACCCTTGGGACAATACGCCTATTGAGAAGGCCCTGATACGGCGAGGCCCGCCTTACCAGCGGGTTGCGGGCGAAGGAGGCCGATATCCTGCTGCGGGTCGCGCAAAAGCTGCTCGAAGACGTTTCGGTCGAGGCGTTCACCCGGTTCTGTCTCGACGAAGTCTGCTCGGTCGCCGGACTGGACGCAGGCCACCTCTTCTTTGTTCGGGACACAGGCGGCCAGCCGGTCCTGCTGCCCTCGGGCATCTGGCACATCAGCGATGGGCGCTTCGCGCCGGTAATCGATGCCAGTCGCGCCTGTCGCTTTGCCATGGGCGAAGGCTTGCCCGGTCGGGCCTGGCAGTCCGGGGACCTCGTTGTGCAGCGGAACCTGGCAGAGGATGCGCAGGTCCCCCCCCGCCAGAGCTTCTGCGAGGTCGGGCTGACGCGCGGCATGGCGCTCCCGGTCCGGCAGAGCGGCGAAATCCACGCGGTGCTCGAATTCTACGGCACCGAAGCCTCGCGCTTCGATGCGGCGCTGCTGCAGTTGGTGCGCACCGTGGGCACGCAGGTCGGGATCGCCATCCGCCGCAAGCAGGGAGCGGAGCACCGCGAGACGCTGCGTCGCGAGGTGGTGCATCGAGTAAACAACAGTCTTGCCGTCGTGACCTCGATCTTCCGCAGCTGCGCCCGCACCGCGGGCAGCGTGGAGGAGCTGAGCGCGACCTACCTGAACCGGGGCCCAGACGCTGCTTGCCGCCCGTCGAATGCTGTCGCGGCACCAGGCCGAGCCAGGCGGCAAAGTCCCGACCCCTTCGGAACGTCTCTGGCGGTGGCGCCAGAACCGCGATCGCCGTGGCGATCAACGGACCGTATTCTGTTATTAGATTGAATTGGATTGACCGCGCCCTGCGCCTGCCTGCAGGCCCGCGCGATCACGTCCCAGCCTCGCCTGCATCTGCGGGCCGAACCAAAGGGCCGAACATGAGCACGTTCCCGACCCACCGGACCAAGATCAATCGCGCTATGGCGCTGGCCGAGATCGGGGAGAACAAGGCGACCGCCGAGGCGCTACTGCGCGCGATCCCTGACCGCGTGATCGCCAAAGTGACCGGGCACGAGCTCGCCGAACTCCTCGATGCCATGTGGCAGCTGTCGTGCGAGACCAGGCGGATCACTCAAGCAGAGGTCGTGCGAGACGGCTTCGTATGGGATGAACGGGACCATGTCCTCCGGGATCTCGCCTGATGGCGCTCATCGGCTACGCCCGCGTCTCCACCGACCTCCAGGACACCGCCGCGCAACGGCGCGAGCTGAAGGCCGCCGGCTGCACCGAGGTCCATGAGGAGTTCGCCTCAGGCGCCATGCGCGCCCGGCCGGTCCTCGCGAAGCTCGTGGCGAGCCTCGGGCGCGGCGACGTGCTGATCATCGTGCGTATCGACCGCTTGGCGCGCTCGCTGTCGCACCTCCTTGAGGTCATCGAGACGCTGGAAGCCAAGGGGGCGCATTTCCGATCCTTGGGCGATCCGATCGACACCACCTCGCCGCAGGGCAAGTTCACCCTGCAGATCCTCGGCGCCACGGCGGAGTTCGAGCGGGCGCTGATCCGCGAGCGGACCATGGCGGGGCTGGCCTCGGCGCGCGAGAAGGGCCGCGTCGGCGGCAATCCGGGGCTTCGGGACCGCGACCCGGAAGCGATCGCCAAGGTCAGCCGGGCGCGCGACCGCAGCTACTTCGACAAGCTAAACGAGGAGGCGCAGCAGTGGCTACCCGCCGTCCGTCAGTTCCGGCCTCGGCTGCCCTGGGAAGATGTCGTGCGGATCATCAATAGCCGCCATCCGGGCGCGAAGCCTTGGACCGTGGAGCGGCTGCGCCGCGCGGCCGGGCGCTTCGTGAAGGACGGGCTGCTGGATCGGGACGTGCTGGATCGCGCCCCGCCCCCGCAGAAGGACGACCGGATCCTGGCGATCATCGCGGGCATCAAGAGCTCGGCGCCGGAGATGACGCTGAAGGAGATCGCGGCGCGGCTCGAGGCGATGCGGGAGCCGACGCCGCGGGGGCGGTCGAAATGGGCGACGTCATCGGTCGCCCATCTCCTGGAGCGGGCGCGGCAGGCCGGGCTTCTTGAGAGCGGCGCCGGCGGGCAGACGTAGCGCAGGTTCTCCGAATGGCACGGCTATTGCGAGGCGTTCGGGGCAGCGTGCGATCCATGAACAGCACATGCCCTTCCCTCGCTGAAATTATCCGCAGCCTTGAGACCATCGCGGCGCGGCGCCGGGGAAGCTTCAACGCCAAGACCGAGATCCGTGTCGTGGTCGCGCCGGACGCGCTCACTCCGGCCGTGTTCATGCGTTTTCTGGAGACCAGCTTCGCGGCAAGCGCCCGCGAGATCGAGCGGGTCGACATGAGCGAGGGGCGCATGTCGCTGGGCGAGCTTTACGACACGCTCACCTGACCGGTCCGGCGGCGGGGCGTCAGAGCCCCGCGACCTCGAGCGCGTTCGTCGCGCGCCAGGTCTCGAGTGCCTCGTCGGGGTTGTCGAACGGGTAGAGCTCGAGCAGCTCGGCGCCACGATCGAGCGCGGTCCGGAAATGGGCCTTCGCCGCTCGCGCATCGACCGGATCACCCGCCCCCATCTCGCTGAAGTCGGCCGTGGTGGCGGTCGGTTCATCTTCGCCGGCAGAACGGTAGACGGCGGTCCAGTGGGTGAAGGTGGGATCCATCAGCATGCGCTTTTCCTGTTGTTGTTGATTGGCGTGCCCAAGCGGTGGTCGCCGCCCCGGAGCGAAACTCATAACACAGAAATGGCGGCGCGGTTCGCGGCGTGACGCGATGTCGCGGCGGGATCGGGGCGCGCTTTGCCAGACGGCATACGACAACCACCTTCAAAGGGCGCCAGGGAAGACAACCTCGGCGCTGCGCAAAGCGCGTCGAGGTTAAAAGGCACCCCGGGAAAGACAGCCTGCGAGAATGCTAGAGGCTCAAGTCAGGCGGCGCACCAGTTCCGCGATATGCGCCGGGCCGACCTCGCAGCAGCCCCCGACGATCGTCGCACCCTTCTTGACCCAGTCCCCGGCAAACCCGGCATAGACCTCCGGTGAGAGATCCTTGCGCGCCGACAGCTCTTTCACCGTCGCACCCGCCTGGACGAAACTCGGGGCAATCCGGGTGAATCCGTTGGCATAGGCGCCGAAGGGTATCTCCACCCCCTTGATGACGTCCAGGGCGACACTCACCGCCTCAGGGGTCGCGCAGTTGATCAGCAGCGCATCGGCCTTGGAGGTCCACTGCATGACCTCTTCGAGGGGTTCGCCGGAACGGAGCCTGGTCCCATCGTCATCGTCGACCGACACGGCCAGCCAAACCGGCTTTCCATGACCGGACGCCCCGGAGAGCGTGGCGCGGACCTGCTCGATCGAGACGACCGTCTCGATCAGGAAGAGATCGACGAAGGGCGCCTGGATGCGACAGATCTCGGCGAAGAGCTCCACGGCATCGTCAGGCAGGGGGTCCGAACGGTAAGACCCGCCCAAAGGCCCGATGGCGCCCGCAACGCGCCCGCCACCGGCGGCATCGCGCGACGCGCAGGCGATCTCGCAGGCGGTGCGATGCAGCGCCTCGAACTGGTGATCGAGCCCGAAGGGGATCAGCCTGTCATGGTGGATCGCATAGGTGTTCGTGGTGGCGACCGTGGCGCCTGCGGCAAAGAAGTCGTCATGGACGGCACGCACCAGGTCCGGCTCGTCGAGCATGACCTTGGTCGCCCATAGCGGCGTCGGCTCGGCTGCAGTTCGGGCGATCAGCTCCTGCCCCATGCCGCCATCCAGGATCGTGATCATGTCTGCCATCCAACCTGTTGCCGAGTGAAATCGAGTGGGCCGCAGGCCCGATCCGACTTGATCGCCGGACGGGGCACATCCCATCTTACTCAATGCGGCACGATGCAGGACTGGCCGATCCTCTTAGCGGGACAACAGTCATCGAGCGCCGGGACGTTCAATGCGGAGCAGGCCAATGGCAGCCTAGTAGTGCATCAGGCCGAGACCGTCCCGTCGCCGAACTTGCCCGTCCGTAGCCGTCGCAGGTTGGCCATGAGCCCGGCGTTGATCTCGGAGCCGTTCGGCATGCGCTCCACCCCCGCGGGGATCCCCATTGCCTCGTTCCACAGCGTTGGATCGAGCCCGGCCTCGTCGAGCATTGCCTCGGCGCGCTCGAGCTGGCCGAAGAGCTGCGCAAGCATCTCCCAAGCCGCCGGCGGCACCTCCCGGCTGCCGTCTACCCAGCCCCGGACCATCTCGGCCGGCTGATCGAAGAAGTCGATAGCCTCCTCCTCGTCGAGGCCGCACAGACAGAGCACGCGCTCGAAGGACGTCATCGGGCACCTCGGCAATCTTATGGATCGAGGCTAGGCGGATTTCACCGGCGCTCGCCAGCCGGAGGGTGACGCTGGGTCGCGCGGCTGTAGCGCGCGGATCGTAGTGCCGCAGCGCCGCAACGGCTCGGGATTTTCGGTCGCAGGATGGATGGTGCTCCAGAGGCCGGCGACCGGCCGCCATCCGAGCGAGGAGCACGACATGTCCACCCGACCGCAGATCCAGAACGCTGGCCTGAACGGCACGCGCGAGCCCGGCCCCCTGGGCGCGCTGGAGTTCGAGCGCATCCTCGCGACCGAGGGCTCTGTTGCACGGAGCGCCTGAAGGCTGAGCTTCCCCTTACCCCGAGCGGTTTAGGCGACGGGTTCTGTGAGGGGAATGCCGAGTGCGGTGAAGCGGTTTAAGATCGCGATGCGGACCTGAAGCTCGGCGGTCTGGCGATCGAAGTCTCGAGCCATCAGTTTCTGGCCGAGCAGCTTCATACAGTTCATCTTGGTCTCGGCGCGGCTTCGGCGGTGATAACCGGTCCAGTGCCGCCAAATAGCCCTGCCGAGGTGCTTGATGGCGCGCAAGGCCTCGTTCCTGTCTGCCGCTCCGGGGCTATCCTTCTTCCATGGCTTGGCGTTGCGCCTGGGCGGTATGATCGCGTCCGCGCCCCGGTTCGCGATGGCGTCGCGGCAGCCGCGAGTGTCGTAGGCGCCGTCAGCCGTGACCGAGGCGATTGCCTCGCCCTGGGGGATCTGGGCGAGTAGATCAAGCAACACAGGCGCATCGCCCACGCCGCTGCCGGTGATCTCGATAGAACGCACCTGTAAGGTAGCCTCATCCATGGCCAGATGGACCTTGCGCCAAACCCGCCTGCGCGAACCACCGTGCTTGCGCGCATGCCATTCGCCTTCGCCGCGGACTTTGATGCCCGTGCTGTCGATGAGCAGATGCAGCGGCCCGTTGCTGCTACGGTAGGGCAATTGCACAGCCAGCGTCTTCTGCCGCCGACAGAGCGTCGAGAAGTCCGGGACCGGCCAATCGAGCTCTGCGAGCTTCAGCAGGCTTGCCACGAAGCCGGTCGTCTGGCGAAGCGGCAGGCCGAACAGGACCTTGATCGTCAGACAGGCTTGAATCGCGGCATCGCTGTAGACCGGCTGGCCTCCGCGCTTACCCGATGGCGTCGCGTGCCAGGGCGTCGACGGGTCGAACCAGACGGTCAGCGATCCACGCTCACGCAACGCCGCGTTGTAGGCGGACCAGTTCAGTGTGCGGTAGCGGGTGGGTGCAGACTTGGACATGCCACCCAGCTACGCCGTAAGACTCGCAATGTGAATCCCGGGCAGGCTTCGTGCAACAAGGCCCGCTCACTGCGCAAAATGATCGCAATAGCTTGGGCCCTAGAACTGCTATTCGCCAGCGCCATGGGACAGCCCGCTTACAGTAGCTCTATGCCTCTCGGGCATACATCAATTCGCGATTGATCAAGCGATGCCTGCCGAGGTTGCGAAATCAGTCACCGGATGACATCGCCTTCAATCGCTTTCCCGCTCGGCGATTGCGATCAGCACGAGCGCATCGTCGACGCGATCGCTGAGGGTGACGGTGCCGGCGCGCATCGCGCCATGGCGCATCATCTTGCGGTCATCAGCCTCGACATGGGTGTTTTCCGCCCCGGGGGGCCGGATGCCCCCTGACCGCCGTGCCCCCCGGCCCGCGACGCTCCCGACGCCCCGACCCGATGCGATCGCATCGCCGCGGACGGGATCCGGGGGGTAATGACTTCACTCGCCATGCCAAAAGAGGTGTGGCCGGACAGGGTCCATCTTGATCCTGCAACTTCGTCGGGAGGCTCTCGACGCGGCGGGCGGGCCGTTCGGGTCATCGGTGCTCCGGCCCGTCGGCTTCGGCGGCCGCGAAGACCCGAAGCACGGTCAGCACCCGCCGTGTGCCGCTTCGTGTCTGCCAGTGCAGTGAGGCCCCCTCGGCCAGACCGATCAGGGCGACTCCGATTGGTGTTAGGATCGAGATCCGGCCGCGGGTGTTGTCGGCCTCCTTGGGAAACACCGGCGTGACGGTCCGCTCATGGCCGGTGGTCTCGTCCCGATAGGTGACCGCCCGCCCGATCGCGACGACGTTCGCGGGAAGCTTCGCCACCGGAAGAGTCCGCGCTCGGCCGATCTCGCCCAACAGCCGATCGGCCAGATCCGGGTCGCGCCGGAGGGCCTGGCCGACAAGCGTCTCGAGCCGGTCGAGGCTTTCGACGCCGGTGACGACCCGGGGACGCCGGCCGGTCGGTCGCAAAGTAGCGCGGGGCTGTGCCATCGGATGTCCTTTCCTGAAGATGGACTGTACTGTCGGGGATTGATCAGGCCGCGTCAGTATCGGGTGGCGGCATCGTGTCGAGCACGACGACGGTGTCGATCCGCCCGTCGTCGCGCAGAAGCGGCGCTGCTTGCAGATGCCGCATCCCGATCAGGGTGGCGCCAAGCAGCGAGGCGACGAGGACATGCCCCGGACGGGGAGCCGGGCACATGGACAGCAGGCCCGCGCGCGGCTCCTTGTCGGCGATCCTGTAGACGACGCGGCATCCGGCCACCACGAATTCGGGCGATACCGGTTCCCGCGCGCCGCGGGAGATGCGCAGTTTGTAACGCAGCAACTCGTTCAGAAGCACGGGATCGGGGGAATGACGGGTGTCGTGGCGCCGCAGCAGACCCTCGATCCCGGCCCGGTCCCGAACCGTGAGAAGAAACCCAGTTTCGAAGGCGCAGCGTTCAAACACGGCACGAAGATCGCGGCGCCTGGGCAGCCGCACGACATTGGCAATGGACATGGATGATCTCCCGAAGCGGCAGGACCGCTATCTCTGGCAAGGATGCGAGAAAGCCCCGGGCGGTCGAAATCGCGCCTAGACGCGGGCCGCCCGGGGTTCCGGGCGGTTCAGAAGCAGAAACCGGAAGTGGTTCTCATGCGTGACCATGCCGCGACGGTAACCGACCTGCTGGGCCTGTCAATGCCCTAGCCACACGGCGCGCCGCCCGTATTGATCCTACGGCGGCGGCTGCCGTCCGGCACGGACCGGACGGCAGCCGCTCGTGTCACGGATGGGATCCGGCCACGAGCGTTTTTCGCCTTGCCGGTGTGCCGAGACGTTGTTCCGGGACCGACCGTGCCGAGGGAACGATTTTCTTTTCTCGCTATAGCCGTTTCAACTCCGCCCGGTTTCGAGGCAGGGAATGGTGTCGGTTGCCTGTTTACCGGGCACGCGGCTGACAGGGAGAACGAGCGAATGCGCGTCTGGCACCACCTTCATCCGGTCCTTCCGCCCTTCCACGGCCTCGAGCAGCTCAGATCCGGGATCGGTGCGCTGGTCGGGATCGGCCTGTGCAGCCTGCTGGTCGGGATCGGGTCCGGTTTCGGCCTGACGTCTCTGCACCTCGTGGCACCTCTCGGCGCAACGGCGGTTCTGGTGTTCTGCGTGCCGAACTCGCCATTGGCCCAGCCCTGGTCCGCGATCGCAGGCAACATGGTGTCGGCCTGCGTCGCGCTGCTGATGATCTGGATTTTGCCCGCGCCGTGGTCCGCCGGGTTGATCGTCGGCGCGGCAATCGTGGCGATGATGGCGATCCGGGCCCTGCATCCGCCCGGCGGGGCAGTCGCGCTTTTGACCGCGCTGGATCCCGCGCCCGCCATCGAGGGCGGCCCGGCCTTCGCGGTGCTGCCGGTCGGACTCTTGACCGCCGGGCTCGTTCTCGCCGGCGCCGCCTACAACCGCGCCACCGGACGGGTCTACCCGTTCCGACAGCCAGAGACGGTCGAGGCGGAAGGCGCCTCGCTGCGGCTGGGGCTGACGAGCCATGAGCTCGAGCAACTGCTCGATCGCTTCAACCAGACGCCCAACTTGGGCGTGGCCGATCTTGGCCGGCTGCTCGCGGCAGCCGAGGCCGAGGCCGCCCGGCACCGCTTCGACGGCACGACCTGCGCGGACGTGATGACGGTCGATCTCATCACCGTCCGGCCCGACACGCCGCTGCGAGAGGCGGCCCGCCTGTTTCGTACCCGCGCCATCAAGAGCCTCCCGGTGGTCGACGTGGAAATGAGGCCGCGCGGCATCGTGCTGCAGGCCGATCTTCTCGGCGAGCTGGAGGGGCGGAACGGTCCGATGCGCCTCAGACCGCGGCGCAAGGTGGCCGAGGTGATGCGGCCCGCCGACCAGACCGTTCCGCATGATCTGCCGGTCGGCGCGCTTCTCGACCGGTTGGCGGTGCAGGGCAACGAGGTGGTCCCCGTGACCCGCGATGGGCGGCTCGTCGGCATCCTCACGCGGTCCGACATCATCCGCCTCCTGCTGCGCGGCAGCGAGGAGCGATCGGCCGCGTGACCGCGCGGCCCGATCCCGCGTCACCGCCCCGCCATCAGGCTCCGCTTTCCGTCGGCTCGGGGCCACGCTAAGTTGTGCTCGCCAGCCCCGGGCCGAGGGAGCAACCCGAATGCATGATGACAACGTAGGCGGCTCCGAACCCTGTTTCGCGCATCATCTGGTCGGCGGGCACCCGGTCGATCTCCAGACCGCCAAGGACGTGGCCCGTTTCCGACGGGCCGAGCGTCAGCGGCTCATCGCGGCACGCGGATTGGCTCCGGATGAGCGCACGCGCGCGACCGCGGCGCTCATCGAAGGGCTCGATCGGATCATCGGGATCGAGCGCGACGTGGACATTGCCGTCTACTGGCCGATCCGGGGCGAACCAGACCTGCGTCCTTGGATGCATAGGGCCCATGCCGCCGGCGCGCGGATCTCGCTCCCGGTCGTGGTCGAGGCGCGGGCCCCCCTTGCCTTCCACGCTTGGATGCCGGGCTGCCAGATGACGCGCGGGATCTGGAACATACCCGTGCCAGCCAAGGGCGCGATCAGCCGGCCCGACATCATCGTCGCGCCGCTGGTGGGTGCGGACAGGGCAAATCACCGGCTCGGCAATGGCGGTGGCTATTACGACCGCAGCTTGGGCGAGATGGCGCCGCGCCCGCGCAGCATCGGGGTGGGGTTTGAGGGATGTTTGCTGCCAACCATCTTCCCGATGCCTTGGGACGTGCCGTTGGATGAGATCCTGCTGTCGGATGGCACCTATTCGACCCGCTGAGCGAACGAGACTCAAAGGAAGAAGAACAGCAGGGTCAGCACCGCGCCCACTGCAACGATGGCGGCCCTCAGGAGTTCGGTGCGCCTGATCCGCCGCGCCTGTCGCGCACCGACATATCCGCCCAGCGTCGTCGCCAGCGCCAGGATCAGGGCGGGCTCCCAGGCGATCAGGCCGGCGGCGGCGTAGCTCGCTGTCGAAACCAGCGCCAGCACGGCCGAAAGCAGGTTCTTCAAACCGTTCATGCCGTGCAGGTCGCGGAAGCCGATCATGGCGAACACCGCCAGCAGCATGATTCCGAGCCCGCCGTTGAAATACCCCCCATAGGCCGCCACAACACCTATCGCCAAGGCCGAGAGCCGCGGGCCGGTGACGCCGTGACCACGCTTTTGCACACGCGCGAGCAGACGTGGACCAAGAGCGAACAGCAGTGTGGCGGTCAGCAGCAGCCAAGGCACGATGCCCACGAAGGCGTCGCCCGGCGTGATCAGCAGCAGACCGGCCCCGGCTAGTCCGCCGATGGCGGCAAGCGCGATGATCCGGCGCAGCGAAAGGCTCCCCTCGGCACGGATGTCCTGCCGATAGGCCCAGCCGCTACCCATATAACCGGGTAGCGCCGTCAGCGTGGCGGTGGCGTTGGCCATGACCGGCGGGACACCCAGCCAGATGAGGACCGGAAAGCTCAGCAACGTGCCGCCCCCCGCAATGGCATTGACGACTCCGGCAAGAAGGCCGGCAATGGACAGAAGGAATATGGAAAGCATGAACAGGATCCCCCGCTACGGTTCCGGTTCGATGCACTATCCCGATGTTGGTCTGCAAATTGGTCTGATTGGTTTGCTCTCGCGACGATTTGTACCGACCCGGCTTCTTGCGGATCCTACTGCCCCTCACGCGCCCATGCGGCGGGTGGCGGAAAGAGACCGACCGAACTGCTGGCTGTAGGCGCGAGATAATGTCGAGGCCGAAGCAAAGCCGCAGCGCAGCGCAATCTCGCGCAAGGGCAAGCCGGTCTCGGTCAAGAGGTTCTGTGCCCGCGTCAGACGCAGAGCGCGGTAATACACGCCCGCTGAGGTGCCCAGTTCACGCCGACAGAGCCGGTCGAGCGTGCGCAGTGAGACCGCCGCATGAGCCGCGACTTCGACCAGGCTGCGCGGCTCCTCGATTGCATCGAGCATGAAGCGCACGGCACGACCCAGCTGCGGGGACAGCGCGCCGCTCTCGGCGCGACGGCGCTCGATATCGTCGTGTACGAAAAGCGTACGCACGTCGTATGCCAGAGCATCCCCCCCGAGCCAGCGGATCGCCTCGAGTGTCAGCTCCATCGCTGAAGTCGCGCTGCCTGCGCTCTGACGGTCACCGTCGGTTACGTAGCTTTCGGCCACCGCTTCGACGCCGGCAAACTCTTCCGCGAACGCCTCCATCTCATGCCAGTGCACCGTAGCGCGGTAGCCCTCGAGCAATCCTGCTGCCGCCATGATCCATGCCCCCATGTCGAGGCCCGTCACCGTCCGGGACCGTCGCGCTGCGGCACGGATCGCGGGCAGCAATTCGGGACGGGCCGCGGCTTCCCGAGCCCCATAGCCGGCTATCAGGACGAGTGCATCGCATTGGCCGATTTCCGACAATTCGATCTCGGCGGCCAATCGTAGCCCGGAGGAGCTGCTGACCGCTTCGCCACCCGGCGTCGCCACGCACCAGTTGAACAGGGGCCGACCAGAGAGATCACAAGCCGCGCGCAGCGGTTCGATGGCGCTGGCCAGCACCATGTTGGAAAAGCCGTCGAAGGGCAGAAAGACGATCCGGAACGTCATGGTTGTCATTTTGTGCAATATAAACGGCAGAAATGGCAATGCGGGATCGATGGACCGCGGCTAGCTTCTCCTCAATCGACCAATCCAAGCCGATCGGAGGCGCGACCGTGAACTGGGACGCATTCATTACCTGTGCCGTGACCGGCTCGGGGCAGAGCCACCTCAAGAGCGACAAGGTGCCGGTGACGCCCGAGCAGATCGCCGCGTCCTGCGTCGAGGCCGCCGGTGCCGGCGCCGCGATCGCCCATGTCCATGTCCGCGACCCCGAGACCGGCGCGCCGTCGCGCGATCCGGCGCTCTACCGCGAAGTGGTGGCGCGGGTCCGCGACAGCGGCACCGACGTGATCCTCAACCTCACCGCCGGCATGGGCGGCGACATCGTGCTTGGCTCCCCCGAGGCGCCGCTGCCGCTCGACGCAGCCGGCACCGACCTGATCGGCGCCACCGAGCGGCTGGTGCATGTCGAGGAACTCCTGCCCGAGATCTGCACGCTCGACTGCGGCACGATGAACTTCGCCGAGGCTGATTACGTGATGACCAACACGCCCGGCACGCTGCGTGCCATGGCGCAGCGGATCCAGGCGGCGGGGGTGAAGCCCGAAATCGAGGTGTTCGATCTTGGGCATCTGTGGCTCGCCAAAACGCTGGTGGACGAGGGGCTGATTGATGATCCGGTCCTGGTGCAACTGTGCCTGGGCATTCCCTTCGGCGCGCCCAACGATCTCAATTCGCTCACCGCGCTGACCAACAACATGCCCGAAGGCTGGGTCTACTCGATGTTCTCGATCGGCCGGATGCAGCTGCCCTATGCCGCGCAGGCGGTGCTGGCGGGCGGCAATGTTCGCGTGGGGCTCGAGGACAACATCTGGCTGGAGCGCGGCGTTGCGGCCTCGAACGGCGATCTGGTGGACCGCGCGGCGACAATGCTTTCGGCGATGAACGTCAACCTCATGACGCCCGCGCAGGTGCGCGAGAAGCTCAAGCTGAAGAAGCGCTGGTGACCCCCCACCCCATCACATGCCGCACGCGGCTTTGCGCGCGGCCGATTTCAGGGAGATTTGCATGACATTCACCGATCTCAGCCGCCGCGGCTTTCTGGCCACCGGCACCGCCGCTCTCGCCCTCGGACCCACCGCGCTGCGCGCGCAGGCCGGGCCGAAGCGCGGCGGCGCGATCCGCATCGGCCATTCCGGCGGTGCCACCTCGGACACCATCGACCCCGCGACCTATGCCGCGGGACCGGTGGTCACCGCGATGCTCGGCGGGGTGTGCAACAACCTCGTCGAGATCGACGCCGAAGGACGCGCGGCGCCCGAGCTGGCCGAGAGCTTCGAACCCGATGCCGAGGCGCGCGTCTGGACCTTCAAGCTGCGCGACGTGGCCTTCTCCGATGGTCGCAAGCTCACCGCCGCCGACGTGATCGCCTCATTCAACCACCATCGCGGCGAGGACACCAAGTCGGGCGCTAAGGGGCTGCTCGAGCAGGTCGCCGAGATCCGCGCCGATGGCGACCGCGTGGTGGTGTTCGAGCTGACCGCCGGCAATGCCGACTTCCCCTTCGTCGCCGCCGACTACCACTTCGTCATCATGCCCGATGACGGCAATGGCCGGATCGACTGGCAAGCCGCGATCGGCACCGGCGGCTACACGCTCGAAGAGCACGAGCCCGGCGTGCGCATTCGCCTCAAGCGGCGCGACGATTACTGGAAGGACGACCGCGCCTGGTTCGACGAGGTGACGCTGCTGACGATCAACGACCCCACCGCGCGGCAAAACGCGCTGGTGACCGGCGAGGTCGACATCATCAACGGCGTGCCGCCCAAGACCGTGCACCTGCTGAGCCGCCGTCCCGGTCTGTCGCTGGTCGAGGTCACCGGCACCGCGCATTACCCCTTTCCGATGCATTGCGACGCCGCGCCTTTCGACGACGTGAACGTGCGCCTCGCGCTCAAGCACGCGATCAACCGGCAGGAAATGCTCGACAAGGTGCTCAAGGGCCATGGCTCGCTTGGCAATGATCACCCGATCGCACCGGGTAACCGCTTCCACGCCGCCGATCTCGAACAGCGCGCCTACGATCCCGACCGTGCGAAGTTTCATCTCAAACAGGCCGGTCTCGACAGCCTCGATGTCTCGCTCTCGACCTCCGACGCAGCCTTCGCCGGCGCGGTGGATGCCGCCGTGCTGTTCCAAGAATCCGCGGGCAGGGCCGGGATCCGCGTCAATGTCGACCGCAAACCCGCCGACGGCTACTGGTCGAATGTCTGGCTCAAGGATCCCTTCGCCATGAGCTACTGGAACGGCCGCCCGACTGAGGATTGGATGTTCAGCCTGGTCTATGCCGACGGCGCCGAGTGGAACGAGAGCCGCTGGGGCAATCCGCGCTTCAACGAGTTGCTGGTCGCCGCCCGCGCCGAGCTCGACGAGGGCCTCCGCGCCGAGATGTATCACGAAATGCAGGCACTGTGCCGCGACGATGGTGGCTCGATCATCCCGATGTTCGCCAACTACATCGATGGCAAAAACGACCGCATCGCGCATGGCGACCTCGCCTCGAACCGCTTCCTCGACGGCTGGAAGGTCGTCGATCGCTGGTGGGCCATCTGACCTCCTCATGCTCCGCCGTCAGCCGGCGGCGGGGCGCCCCGAACGACAGTCTCGAAAGGCCCATCGCATGACCCGAACCCTCTCCCGCGCCGCCTGCATCGGCGGCGGCGTCATCGGCGGCGGTTGGATCGCCCGGTTCCTGCTCGACGGCACCGACGTCGCCGTTCACGACCCTCACCCCGAAGCGCGCCGCATCATCGGCGAGGTGCTCGACAACGCCCGCCGCGCCCGCGCGCGGCTGATCTCCGCACCACCCGTGCCCGAGGGGCGGCTGAGCTTTCATGACGACATCGCCGGCGCGGTCCAAGGCGCGGAGTACATCCAGGAAAGCGTGCCCGAACGGCTCGACCTCAAGCACAAGGTCTTCGCCGCGATCGAGGCGGCGGCATCCCCCGAGGCGCTGATCGGCTCCTCGACCTCCGGGTTCAAGCCCTCCGAGCTGCGCCGGGGCGCTGCCCATCCAGAGCGGATCTTCGTGGCCCATCCTTTCAACCCGGTCTACCTCGTGCCGCTGGTCGAGCTGGTGGGTTCCGGGCCGGAGGACGACGCCATCCTCGATCGGGCAGCGGGCATTCTCGCGCAAACCGGCATGCACCCTCTCAAGATCCGCCGCGAGATCGATGCGCATATCGCCGACCGGCTGCTCGAGGCGGTCTGGCGCGAAAGCCTCTGGTTGGTGAAGGACGACATCGCCACCACGCAGGAGATCGACGACGCGATCCGCTTTGGCTTCGGGCTTCGCTGGGCGCAGATGGGCCTGTTCGAGACCTACCGCATCGCCGGGGGCGAAGCGGGCATGAAACACTTCATCGACCAGTTCGGACCGGCGCTGAAATGGCCTTGGACCAAGCTCATGGACGTGCCCGAAATGACCGAGGAACTGTCGGCCAAGATCGCCGCGCAGTCCGACGCGCAATCGGGGCAACACACGATCCGCGAGCTGGAGCGGATCCGAGATGACAACCTGATCGGCATCCTGCACGCGTTGCGCGCCAATGGCTGGGGCGCGGGCGAGACGCTGCGCGCCATGGAGGAGCGCGCTTTCGCGCAGGCCCATGCCCGCGCAGCAGCGGCCGCGCCCGACCCCACCGAACCGCTGCAGCTGCACCGCGCGAAGGTCGGTGGCAACTGGCTCGATTACAACGGCCACATGACCGAATTCCGCTACCTGCAGGTCTTCGGCGACGCCACGGACGCCTTTCTGGGCCATATCGGCATGAATGCCGCCTACCGCGCGCAAGGCTTGTCGGTCTACACGGTCGAGACGCATATCCGTCATCTCGCCGAGACCGCCGCGGGCACGGATCTCACCGTACGCACCACCGTGCTGGGCTTCGATGCCAAGCGCATCCGGCTGCATCACGAGATGGTCGATGCCGATGGCACGGTGCAGGCCACGGCCGAGCACATGCTGATGCATGTCGATACGCAGGCCGGCCGCGCCTGCCCGATGCGCGCGCCGTTGACCGATCGGCTGGCCGCGCTGGCGCCCGGCCAGAGCGCTCTGCCCGCGCCCGATCACGCGGGCCGCCCGATCCGCGACATCGGCTGGCCGCTCGGGGAGCCCGCCTGACATGCATCCCCTCCTGCACATGACGTTGCAGCGGTTGGCCCTCGGGCTCCTGACCCTCTTCGCGATCTCGCTGTTCATCTTCCTCGCGATCGAGCTTCTGCCCGGCGACCTGACCGAGGAGATCCTCGGCCAGTCCGCCACGCCCGAGACGGTCGCGGCCTTCCGCCGCGAGCTGGGTCTCGATCAGCCGGCGCATCTGCGCTATCTCGACTGGCTCGGCGGCGCGCTCCGGGGCGATTTCGGCACCTCGCTCGCCAATGGCCGCGAGATCGGCGAACTGCTGGCCGCGCGCTTCGGCAACACGCTGTTCCTCGCCGCCTACGCCGCCGCAATCTCTGTGCCACTGGCGCTAGGACTTGGGCTTCTCGCAGCGCTCTACAGGGGCAGCTGGTTCGACCGCTTCGTCAACGTGGCGACGCTCAGCTCGATCTCGTTTCCCGAGTATTTCGTGGCCTACATCCTATTGCTGTTCCTCTCGGTCAAATGGGGGCTGTTCCCCTCGATCGCCGATTTCGGCAGCGGCGCGGATCTGGGCACGATCCTCTACCGGACCTTCCTTCCGGCGCTGACGCTCGTGCTCGTGGTCACCGCGCATATGATGCGGATGACCCGCGCCGCGATCATCAACCTCATGGCCCAGCCCTATATCGAGATGGCCCGGCTCAAGGGCGCCTCGCCCGCGCGGGTGATCCTGCGCCATGCCCTGCCCAACGCGCTGTCGCCGATCATCAACGTGGTGGCGCTCAACCTCGCCTATCTGATCACCGGCGTGGTGATCGTCGAGGTGGTCTTCGTCTTTCCGGGGCTGGGACAGCTGATGGTCGACTCGGTGGCCAAGCGCGACATCCCGGTGGTGCAGGCCGCCTGCCTGATCTTCGCGGGCATCTACATCCTGCTCAATCTCGCCGCCGATCTGCTGGCCATCGCCACCAATCCGCGGCTGATGCACAGGAAATGACCGATGACGCTGACTGACATCAAGACCGCTCCGCCGACGGCCTGGTTCGGCATCGTGGTGATCGCGCTCTACATCTTCGTCGCCCTCTTCGCCCCCCTCATCGCACCCTTCGGCGAGACCGAGATCGTCGGCATGGAGTTCGAGCCCTGGGGCGGCGCCTACCCCTTGGGCACCGACAACCTGGGCCGGGACGTGGTCTCGCGGCTGATCTGGGGCACGCGCAATTCGCTCGGCATCGCCCTGGCCACGACCGTGCTGGCCTTCGGCGCGGGTGCGGGGCTCGGGCTTCTGGCTGCGGTGACGGGGGGCTGGGTCGATCAGCTCCTGTCGCGGCTCGTCGACATGCTGATCGCGATCCCGGCGCTTCTCTTCGCGCTTTTGCTGCTGTCGATCTACGGCACCGGCATCGTCAACCTCGTGATCGTCATCGCGGTGATCGAGGCGACGCGCGTGTTCCGCCTCGCGCGCGCCGTGGCGATGGACGTGGTAGTCATGGATTACGTCGAAGCCGCGCGGCTCCGGGGCGAAGGGCTCGGCTGGCTGATGCGCCGCGAGATCCTGCCTAATGCCACGGCCCCTCTGATCGCCGAGTTCGGCCTGCGCTTTTGCTTCGTGTTCCTCGCTATCTCCGCGCTGTCCTTCCTCGGGCTCGGCATCCAGCCGCCCACCGCCGATCTGGGCTCCATGGTGCGCGACAACGCGGCCCTCATCACCTTCGGGGACATCACCCCGCTCCTGCCCGCCGCCGCCATCGCGCTTTTGACGGTGAGCATCAATTTCGTCGTCGACTGGGTGCTGCATCGCGCCTCCGGCCTCAAGGACTGAGAGGTTCAAGATGACCGATCCCCTCCTCACCATCCGAGATCTCAGGATCGAGGGCCGGCAGGGCCGAAGCTGGACCCCGATCGTCAAGGGCGTCGATCTGGAGCTGAAGCGCGGCGAGATCCTCGGCCTGATCGGCGAGAGCGGCGCCGGGAAATCGACGCTGGGCCTCGCCGCCATGGGCTATGCCCGCGACGGCACCCGCATCTCCGGCGGCTCAATCGACTTCGACGGGCAAGACCTCCTCGCACTGTCGGAACGCCGCAGGCGCGGTCTGCGCGGTCGGCGCATCGCCTACGTCGCGCAATCGGCGGCGGCCAATTTCAACCCGGCGCACCGGCTGATCCGGCAGTTTTCCGAAGCCCCGACCGAGATCCACCGCATCAGGGGCCGCGACGAGGCCGAGGCCGAGGGCCGCGCACTATATGCCCGGATGCGTCTGCCCAATCCCGGCGAGATCGGCTTTCGCTATCCGCACCAGGTCTCTGGCGGACAGCTGCAGCGCGCGATGACCGCGATGGCGATGTCCTGTCGTCCCGACCTCATCATCTTCGACGAGCCGACCACCGCGCTCGACGTCACCACACAGATTGAGGTGCTGGCGGCGATCCGCGACGCGGTACGCGAGTTCGGCACCGCCGCGATCTACATCACCCACGACCTCGCGGTGGTCGCGCAGATGGCCGACCGGATCAAGATCCTGCGCCATGGCGAGGAGGTCGAGGAACAGCCTACCCGCGCCATGCTCTCCGCCCCGCGCGAGGACTACTCCAAATCGCTCTGGGCCGTGCGCAGCCACGAAGCCGCTGCCCGCCCGGCCCCCGCCGAAGGCGAAACCCCGGTGCTGCGGCTGTCGAAGGTCTCGGCCGAATACGTGCGCGGCACGCGGGTGCTGCGCGATGTCAGCTTCGACATCCCCAAGGGCCGCACCGTCGCGGTGGTGGGCGAGAGCGGCTCGGGAAAATCGACCACGGCGCGGGTGCTGACTGGCCTCCTGCCGCTCAGCGCGGGACAAGTCGAGCTCGATGGCGCGCCCCTGCCCGACCGGCTCGCCGGGCGGTCCAAGGACCAGCTGCGGCAGATCCAGATGATCTACCAGATGGCCGACACAGCGCTGAACCCCAAGCAGACGATCCGCGAGATCATCGGCCGCCCGCTGCGCTTCTACCTCGGACTCAGGGGCGCGGCGCAGGAGGCACGGATCCGCGAGCTGCTGGCGGCGATCGAGCTCGACCCCGACAGCTACATCGACCGCCTGCCCGGCGCGCTCTCTGGCGGGCAGAAACAGCGCATCGGCATCGCCCGCGCGCTGGCCGCCGAGCCCAAGCTCATCGTCTGCGACGAGGTGACGAGCGCGCTCGACCAGCTCGTGGCCAATGGCATCCTGCGCCTCCTGCGGCGCCTGCAGGAGGAGCGGGGCCTGAGCTACATGTTCATCACCCACGACCTCGCCACCGTCCGCGCCATCGCCGACCACGTGGTGGTGATGCAAAACGGCGAGGTGGTCGAGCAGGGCCCGCGGGACGAGATGTTCGCGCCCCCGCACCACCCCTACACCGAGACTCTGCTCGCCTCGGTGCCGCAGATGGATGCGGACTGGCTCGATACCGCGCTTGCCCGCCGGGGGGAGATCTGAGATGCGCGTGACCGATCCCGAGATCCTGCGCTTCATCGCCGAGACCGAGGCCGCCTACCCGGCCGAGGCCAACACCGCCACGCCCGCCGAGAACCGTCGTCACTACGACGCGATGTGCGCGGTGTTTCGCAGGCCCCGACCTGAAGACATCGTCGTCACCGACGCGGTGGTGGCAGGGGTGCCGATACGCCGCTACCGCCCGCGCGGCGCGGCGGGGCCCTTCCTTCTCTACCTGCATGGCGGTGGTTATGTGGTGGGTTCGCTCGACAGCCACGACGACGTCTGCGCCGAGATCGCGCTGGCCACCGGGGCTGAGCTGGTCGCGGTCGACTACAGGCTGGCGCCCGAGCATCTCTACCCCGCGCAGCTCGACGACGTAGAGACCGTCTGGAGGAACGATAGCGCGCACCGCCCCGGCATCGTGTTGGGCGACAGTGCGGGCGGCGCTCTGTCGGCGGCGCTGTGCCGGCGCATGCGGCGCATGGGTGGGCCGATGCCGCTGGCGCAATGTCTGATCTATCCCGGTCTGGGCGGCGACATGTCCGCGCCCTCCTATGCCGAGAACGCCGAGGCGCCGCTCCTGCGCACCGCCGATCTCGTCCATTACGCGGGGGTGCTGACCGGCGGCGACATGATGCTGCGCGAGACCGATCCCGAGCTCTCGCCGCTGCGCGCCGCCAATTTCGCCGGGCTGCCCCCGGCCCTCGTCGTCACGGCCGATGTCGATCCGCTGCGCGACGACGGCCCCGCCTATGTCGACAAACTCGTCGCCGCCGGAGTCGCCGCCGAATGGCGCAACGAACCGCAGCTTGTACATGGCTACTTGCGGGCTCGGCATCGCAGCATTCGCGCTGCGCGAAGCTTCGAAGCGATTTGCGACTGGCTGCAGGGGCAGCTTCGCTCGACGGGCTAACAGCTCAATAGCTGCCTTTCGTCACAGCTTGGCCCGAGGTCGAGTCTTTCTAAGGGAATGGAGCGACCAGCCGGATAGGCGTGCCTCGGATCGCGATGATCGACCGGCATAGCGGTCGGCCCTGAAACTTGGCGGAAACACTGCCAAACCCGGGTCGACGCGCGTTTTCCGCACTCGGAGGTGGCCCACTTCAACTGGTTGCGCTCTTCTTCAATGGGATCGAGATCATAGCTCCGGGTGCACTCCACTGTGCTGTCAGGCCGCATTGAAACATTCGGTTTCTCAAACGACAGCGCCTTTGCGCAGTGCTACACCTTCGACGTCGAACAGGTGCAGATGTTCAGGCGCTACTTCTATCCCCACCGTATCGCCCGGCCGTGGGAACTGACCCCCAGGCACACGAACATTTATCCGGCCCAGCGGCCCGGCATCCACGAACACGCTGTTGTCCGCCCCGAGGTATTCGTTGAAATCGATCCGCCCCGAGATCTGCCCCCCGCCCGGCTCCACGAGGCGAATGTCCTCGGGTCTCAGCCCAAGATGAACGGCTTGGCCTGATACCCCCTTCGGCACAGAAATCGTCCCGCCGCCCGGAAGGTTGATCGGGCTTCCACCATGCATGTCGCATGGCAGGACATTCATCTTCGGACTGCCGATGAACTGTGCCACGAACAGGTTTGCAGGTGCGGTATAAAGATCTCGGGGTGAGCCGATCTGCATGACTTCGCCGTCGCGCAATACGACGATACGGTCGGCCAAGGTCATCGCTTCGACCTGATCATGCGTGACATACAGCATGGTCGCGCCCAGCTGGCGATGCAGTGCCGCGATCTCAAGCCGCGTTTCAGCCCGAAGCGCCGCGTCGAGGTTCGACAGCGGTTCGTCGAACAGAAACCCCTGCGGCTTTCGCACGATCGCCCGACCAATGGCGACACGCTGGCGCTGACCACCGGATAGGGCCTTGGGCTTACGATCAAGGTAGGCGTCAAGCTGCAGCGCGCGGGCGGCTTCGGTCACTCGGGCGTCGATTTCGGCCTGCGGAAGCTTTTCGGTGTGAAGCGCGAAAGCAATGTTCTGCCGGACCGTCATATGCGGATAGAGCGCGTAAGACTGGAACACCATCGACAGTCCCCTGTCGTGGGGCGCCAGATCGGTGACATCGCGCCCACCGATGCGGATCCGGCCGCGGCTGACCGCCTCGAGACCGGCCACGAGACGCAGCAAGGTCGACTTACCGCAGCCGGAGGGCCCGACAAGGACCACAAATTCGCCCTGCTCGATCTCGAAGGAGACGTTGCGGATGATCTCGGTGGTCCCGAAGCTTTTGCCGACGGCGTCCAGGCTGATCGTGCTCATGATGGCTCCTTCGCCTTGGGATGTGTCTAAATGACCTGCCCGTCCACGACGACCCCGGTCGCGTGCAGATCTTGGTCAAGCAGGGTGACCGAGGCGCGGTGCCCCGGCGCGATGCGACCCAGTTCCTGGCCGAGGCCCAAGACCTCGGCCGGTGTCGTTGCCGCCATTCTGAGCGCCTGCGCCGGGCGCGCACCGCCCAGACGGCACATGTTGCGGACCGCTTCGTCCATCGCCAAATGCGCACCGGCAAGACGCCCTTCGGCATCTGCGAGGCGTCCGTCCCTCTGGGAAATGGTCTTGCCATTCACGACGAAGGTCGCGTCGGGTGCGTCGAGCGTTGCCATCGCATCGGTGACGAGACACAGCCGAGCGTCGGTCATGGCGCGAAGCGCCAGTCGCAGGTTGGCCGGATGCACGTGGATATCGTCGGCGATGAGGCCCGCGAACAGTCGCGGGTCGTCGAGCAGCGCGCCGGCCACGCCGGGAGCGCGGCCTGTGACCTGCGACATCGCGTTGAAGAGATGGGTGCCGCCGCTCAGGCCCTCATCCGCCGCGCGCATCATCGCGGCATAATTGGCGTCACTGTGCCCCGCAAAGACCGTCAGACCGGCGCGGGTCAGGCGCGCGATCGCCCCAGGCGGGGCCTTCTCTGGGGCGAGCGTGAGCAGCAAGGGCCCGCCCACGCCCTCGCACAGCGCGTCGATATCCACGGTCGTCAGATCACGCACTGCCGCGGGCGGGTGGATGCCCGGCCGCGCGGGCGACAGGAACGGTCCTTCCAGATGCAGGCCCAAGATCCCCGGCTCGGCCTCGACCAGCGCCGCGCGCACGGCGCGCATTGCGGCGAGGTAGGAGGTCCCGGGCGCGGTGATGAAGGTCGGCAGGATATGCGCCGTGCCCCCCCGGTGCGCCGCATTGGCCATGCGTTTCAACGTATCGTGCGTCGGCACGTCGTTGAACATCACGCCATCGCCGCCGTTGATCTGCAGGTCGATAAAACCGGGGGCCGCCACGGGCATACGAAGCACGCGCCCCGGTGGCGCGTGGCTGGCCGAGGTGACGTCCCGGATGAGGCCGTCCCGGATGACAACCGCCCGATCTGCGACCGGGTACTCCACGTCGCCATCGTAGAATGCATCCGGTAGGAGGATCAGCGAGGCCGCGTCAGACAAGCGTCACCTCCTGACCCTGCGGGTGGACAGTTTCGTAGTACTGACGCAGTTCCAGGCCTGCGGCCGCCTCGGTGTCGAGCACGACCGTCACCTTGGGATGCATCTGCAACGCCGAGGCCGGGCAGCGGGCGCTCAGCGGGCCCTCGGCCATCGCCGCGACCGCTTCCGCCTTGGCGGCACCTGTGGCCAGCAGGACGGCGTGGCGGCTGCGCAGGATCGTGGCGATGCCCATGGTGATCGCAAAACGCGGCACCGCCTCGTCCGGGCCGAAAAAACGGGCATTGGCCTCGCGGGTCGCGCGGGTAAGTGTCTTGACCCGCGTCGGCGAAGCCAGCGAAGAGCTGGGCTCGTTGAAGCCGATATGCCCGTTGCGGCCGATCCCCAAGAGTTGCAAATCGATACCCCCGGCATGCGTGATCGCCGCGTCATAGCGCGCGGCTTCGGCCACCGGGTCGGGGGCGTCGCCACGGGGCAGATGGGTCCGCGCCGGCTCGAGTTTGAGTGGCGCGAACAGCCGCTCTTGCATGAAGGCGTGGTAGGATTGCGGATGTTCTGGCGACAGGCCGACGTATTCGTCGAGGTTGAAGCTCGTCATCCGGTCAAGCGACACCTGGCCCGCTCGGGTACGATCGAGCAGACCGGCATAGACCGGCTCCATCGTGCCTCCGGTGGCCAGCCCCAGAACAGCGTCTGGCTTATCGGTCAGGGCGTCGGCGATCAGTGCCACGCAGCTTGCCACGGCAGCGTCCCGGTCGGGCAGTATCAGTATTTTCATGGTCTCAGCCTTTCACGGCGCCGGCGGTCATCGACCCGCCGATATGTCGGTACATGAACAGGCCCAGCAGCAGCGGTGGAGCCGAGGAGATCATGATGATCGCCGCCGCCACCCCCCATTGCACGCCGCCACCACCCGAAGCGAAGAAGAACGAGGCGCCCACGGTGATCGGCACGGCCTCCGAAGTGGTCAGCATCAGGCCGAAAAGAAACTCGTTCCAGGCGGTGATGAAGCCGAAGATGAAGACCGTCACCAACGCCGGACGGCATAGCGGCAGCACGATCTGCCACAGCAGCGTCGAGAGTCGTGCGCCATCCATTCGCGCCGCCTCTTCAAGCTCAAGCGGCAGATCCCGGATTGTGTTGACGAGGATCAGCATCGCCAGTGGCAGGTTCACCACCGCGAGGATCAGTCCAAGCCCCATGCGCGTGTCCAGAAGCCCCAGCGACTGATACATAAGATAAAGCGGGATCGCGAAGACGATCAATGGCAGGGCGCGCAGGTTGACCACGGCGGGAAACAACCAGGCCGCCCCGACACCGCGCCGCGCGACCGCCCAAGCCATGGGGAAGCACAACACCATCGGCAGCAGACTTCCGATCAGCGCTGCCACGAGGCTGTTGCCAAGATAGGCCCAGACGTCGAGCCGCCCTCCAGTCGAGAGCACGGCGGCGTAGTTCTCGAGCGTCGGGCTGCGCACGCTCAGGCCCGGGTTGCTGGCAATTTCACCCGCGGATTTCAGGGAGGTGACCAGCGTCGCGATCACCGGGAAATTGAGGATGAAGGCGGCGAGGCCGAAGACCAGCCAGCGCATGCCTTTGTCGAGCCCGCGCATCATGCGTCCTCCCTGCGCAGCTGACGCGCTGCCAGCCACAGCATGGCAAAGGCTGCCGCGAACAGGATCACGCTCGCCGCCACTGCCTTGCCTATGTCGCCCGACCGGAAAAAGGTCACGTAGATATAGATCGACAGCGAGGTGGTGGAGCCGCCCGGACCGGTGCCGGTCAGCACCCAGATGTTGTCGAAGACCCGAAAGCCATCAATGAAACGCACGAAGAACGCGATCGCCAACGTCGGCGCCATAAGCGGCAGTTCAATCCGGGTCAGCATTCGCCAGCTGCGGGTGCCGTCGACCGAAGCCGCCTCGCGAATATCCCCGGGGATCGCCTCGTAGGCCATATGGAACAGCAGCAGAGCAAAGGGGGTCCATTGCAGCGTCTCGATCACGAAGATCGTAAGGAAGACATTGTCGGCCGTGAGAAAGCCGGGGCTGTCGCCGAACCATGACAGCAGGTAGTGCGGCAGAGGGCCGATGAATTCGTGCAGCACGAGCCGGTACATGAGACCCATCATGGCGGGTGCCACGATCATCGGCATGATCAGAATGGCCAGCAGCCAGGGATGACGGCGCAAAAGCGGCGCGAGATAGATCGCAAGCGCCAGCCCGAGCAGGCATTCCGCGCCCGCCGTCAGGGTCGCGAACTTCAGTGAGAACCAGCTCGCCTGCCAGAACTCCGGATCGGTCAGCACGGCCGCAAAGTTGCCCAAGCCGATGAAGTTTGGAGCGCGCAGGGTCTCGAACCGGACTTCCGAGAGGCTATAGACGATGTCGAGCAGCGTCGGAAAGCCGAGCAGCGCCAGCAGAAAGAGCACGAGCGGCGCCGCGAGTGCCGCGTTTTCCAAGCGGGGTCCGTGGATCATCTCATGTCCTTTGAAAGGGCGGCGACCTTTTTTCAGGCCGCCGCGAGAGTGAGACCTACTTGCCCAGCAGATCAGCCATGCCCGCCTGCGTTGCCGCAAGCGCCTCATCGAGGCTCTGGGTGCCGCCCCAGTAACCAGTGAACTCACGCGCCTGCAGCTCATAGACCGACAGGGCCTCGGCCGACGTCGCCCCGGTCATGACGAAACCGTGGTCCGACGCGTATCGCCCAAGCGGCACCAAGTCCGGCCGGTCCGCCGCCACCGCCTCGACAGCGGAGCCCGTCAGGCCCGGGGCGCCGCCGGCCTTGGCATAAGCCACCGCGGCCTCTTCGCTCGACAACCAGTCGAGAAAGGCCCGCGCGCCATCGGGGTTGCGCGCGTTGGCGTTGAGTCCCAGTCCCAGACCGTGAATATGAGTAAACCGACCATCGGGCCCAGCGGGGGGAGCCACGCTTTCGGTTGTCTCCGCCGTGGCGGGTGCTGTCTCGGCATCGGTTAGCGACGCCGCCGCCCCGTTCCACTGCACCATCATTGCCACCTGACCGGAGGTAAAGGCAGCATTGGCTTCGGCAAATTCATATGACAGCGAGTCGCGCGGTGTAGCGCCCGCGTCGAGCAGCAGTTTGTACATCTCGAGACCGGTCCGGTAGGCTTCGGAGTCGACCGTGATCTCACTCGCCTCGTTCATCCAGTCAGCGCCGTAGGCCCGGGGCAGGGACTGAAACACCATCATGTTGAACAGCAGGTTCTTCATCTGCAGGACCGTGCCGTAGCGGGTCGGGCTGTCAGGGTTCACGGCCTTGGTGAAATAAAGCGCCGTTGCCGCAAAGTCCTGCCAGGTCCATTCGTCGGGGTGCTTGGGCTGCAGTGCCTCGCCCAGATGCTCCTGCGCGATGGCCGCATAGGTTTCGGCCGCCTGCGGGTCGGCCAGCAGCGCCGTGATCAGGTCCGAGCGGAAATACAGGAAATGCATCGAGAGATCGGTGGGAACGCCGTATTGCTGCCCATCGTATTGCATGGTCGACAGAACGGTCTCGCCAAAGACGGCCTCGGCTTCGGGCGACAGGGTGATCGGCTCTAGGTAAGGGGCGTAACGGCCGATCGAATAGGTCGCGAGAAGGTTTACGTCGAAGGCATCGCTGCCAGCGGCAAGGTCGGCCTGAAGCTTGTCGAAAAAGCCGTCGCGGCTGAAGAACAGAAGTTCGACCTGATCGCTCTCAGCAACCGTCTCACGGGTGTTGTAGATTTCGGTTACGGCGCGAAGCGCCTCTTCCTCCGGGCCACCCGGCCAGCCCAGAACGGTAACTTCGGCCTGAACGGCCGTGGTCGAAAGCAGTGCTGCGATGCAGGCCATGCCTGCGAACAGTCTCGTGGTGTTCATTGTCTCATCTCCCTGTTGTTCGTCTGATAATCGTCGTCAGGTGCCAGCGTGCCCGGCCAGACCGGCAATCCCGATGATGCCCGCCGCGCCTCCCAGTGCGGCGACCCGAAGGTCGGGTCTGAGCGGCTCCGGCAGTTTTGACAGCCCGGCGCGGATCCGGTCGAGAAAGCCCGGTGCCAGCCCGACCCCGCCACCGATCACGATGCGGGGCGGGTCGATCAGCATCTGCAGATCCGCGCAGAGCGCGGCCGCGCGGGCCGCCGCCGTCGACACAATCTCCTCGGCCCAGCCCGCCCCCTGCCCCGCGGCCTCGAAGACACCGCGGGCATCGGTGTCGTGGCCGGACAGGGCCGCGGCCTGCGCGATCCAGCGACCGGACATCTGGTCCTCGACGAGAGCGCCGCGCAGATCCAGGCCACGCATCTGACCCGCATGACCGGCGAGCCCGCTGCGGCCAGACAACAGGCGCCCACCCACCACGATGCCACCTCCGATGCCGGTGGAGATCGTCAGATAAACCATGTCCTGAGCCTCTCCCGCGCCATGCAGGAACTCTCCCCAGGCCGCAGCCTGCGCATCGTTGGCCAGCGTCACGGGACAGTTCAGCCGTGCTTCGGCCATGAGCGCATAAGGGGTCTGCTCTGGAACCGACAAAGTGCCTGGATTGAGCGCCGACCACATCCCCTCCGAGACCCGGCCGGTCACGGCGATGCCCACGCGCTCAAAGCGTCCCTGCCATGGGGCCGCGAGCCGTGCGGCGGCATCGAGCCATGCCTCCGGACCTGCCTTGCGCTCGGTGGGTGTGGTAACCTGCTCGATCACATGGCCCGCTTCGACGAGGGCGCAAAGCAGCTTGGTCCCGCCTTGGTCGATGGCCAGAACCGGGCCGGTCATGCCGCGCCTCCGGCCCGGCGCACGGCCTCTGCGAACCAGCCGGTGACGTGTTCGATGCGGGTGATCGCCGAGCCGACAACCACCGCATGCGCCCCGGCACGGATTGCAAGGGCCGCCTCTTCGGGGCGGTGGTAGCGTCCCTCGGCAATGGCCGGCAACCCGCAGGTTGCCAACGCCGTGACCAGATCCAAGTCCGGCCCGTCCTGCGGCGCTTCGGCCCCGGTGTAGCCCGACATGGTTGAGCCGAGCAGCGCCGCTCCGGCGGCGGCGGCGCGGCGGCCCTCCTCGGCGGTGGCGCAATCGGCCATGGCCAGTCTTCCGGTAGCGCGCACCGCTTCAAAGAGAGCGGCCACGGTTTCGGGGCGGTCGCGATCGGTTGCGTCGACCGCAATGATGTCGGCTCCGGCGGCTGCCAGATCCGCGACGTCCTGCGCGAAGGGCGTGATCCGTACCGGGCTGTCCGCAAGATCGCGCTTCACTAGGCCAATGATCGGCGCATCGGTCAGGGTGCGCACCGCGCGCAGGTTGGCGATTCCTTCGATCCGAAGCCCCGCTGCGCCCCCGTCGAGCGCAGCCTTCGCCATCGCGGCGACGATCTCAGGACGGTCCATCGCTCCGCCGGTTACCGGCTGACAGGACACCATGAGGCGGCCGCGTAGTTGATCGAGCATGAGACGGGATCTCCGATTCTATGTGCTCCCCACATAGAACCAGATGAAATACCGGTATGCAACTGGTCTTATAACGACTGTCGTTCTGTCAGCTTTGCAACTCGGTGACGAAATCGTACATTTCGCCGTTGTAGCGGGTCTCGGTGAACTCCACGCCGCGCCCATCAGCAAGGCGACAGCGCCGTTCCACGATGAGGAGCGGCCCCCCCGCCCGGCTGTTCAGAAGCTTCGCCTCCGCTTCGGACATGATCCCAGCCCTGATCCTCTGCGTGCCCAGGTGCGGCCGAACCCCGCGCGCCTCTAGCGCCGCATAGAGAGATTCCCCCTCGAACTCGGCTGATGGCAGCAAACTGCGCGGGATAACGGCATGTTCGATGGCAATGGGGTCGTCATCGGCGAGGCGCAATCGACGCAACCGGATCACCTCGTCGCGGGCGTCAAGGCTGAGCGCCATGACCTCGGTCGGGGTCGCGTGCCCCTCTTGTCGATCAAGCCAGCGCATGCCGGGCTTCATGCCTCTGGCGCGGATTTCCTCGGAAAAGCCGACGAGCCGCGATAGGCTCTTCTCGACCCGCTGTGCCACGACGGTGCGCGCACCCTGTCGCCGGGCCAGCAGGCCACGACCGATCAGCTCCTCAATCGCCTTGCGTACGGTGACCCGCGATAGCGCAAGGTCTTCGGACAGGCGGCGTTCGCCCGGCAATGTGCCGCCGCGTGGCAGCTCTCCCGCTTCGACCGCCTGCGCCATCGCATCGGCGAGCTGTCGATAGAGCGGCTCTGAGCTGTCGCGGGGCCCTAACCGCGCCGCGAGGCGCTCCAGCATTTGCGTGTCATTCATCTGCGTTCGCTTTGACTTGCCTGAAACCCATACCACTGGTCCTAACCTGTGCCGCGTCCAATGGACAGAAAACGCCCAACTCTGACCCACCTATATGCAAGGGGCCGCCCCCACCGGACGGCCCGTTCACATCATTGAGCGAGAGCGCGGGTTGCTACTGCATCAACCCGGGCAGTCCGGTCGCAAGAAACGGAAAGACGCAGACCAGCAGCAGCACCACCACAGGCGGGATCAGCCACGGCAGGATCGCCCGCGCCAGCCGGTGGAACGGGATCTCACCGACCTGGGCCACCACGAAGAGCGCCATGCCCATCGGAGGGGTCAAGATCGAGATCATCAGGTTGAGGATCACGATGATCCCGAAATGCACCGGATCGATCCCGAAGCCCATCGCGATCGGCACGAGGATCGGCACCACGATCAGCAGGATCACGAGGCTCTCGATGAAGCAGCCGAGCAGGAAGATCATCAGGTTGACCGCGATCAAGAAGGAGATCGGCCCATCGGCGAGGTTGAGGAACATCGAAGCGATCTGCTGCGGCGCCTGCTCGCGCGCCAGCACGAAGCCTAAGAGCCCCACCCCCGCCACGATGGTGGCGATCGAGGCCGAGGTCAGCGTCGAGTCGTAGATCGCGTCCCATAGCCGGCGCAGCGTCAGCTCGCGGTAGAACAGAAGGTCGATCGCGATGGCGTAGAGCACCGTCACCGCCGCCGCCTCGGTGGGCGAGAACAGCCCAGAAAAGATGCCGCCGACAATCACCGCGGGCGTGAGCAGCGCCGGCAGGCTCTTGACGAAGAGAAGGCCGACAGCGCGCGCCTCGGGCCGGGGATCGCGCGGATAGTCGCGCTTCTTGGCGGTGGCATAGACCATCACCATCAACGCCACGGCGCAGAGCACGCCCGGCACCACGCCGCCGAGGAACAGCGCCCCGATCGAGGTATTGGAGATGACGCCGTAGAGCACCATGGTGATCGAGGGCGGCACCAGCGGGCCGATCATCGAGGACGAGGCCGTCACCGCGCCCGCGAATTCCTCGTCATAGCCCGCCTCGCGCATCGCCTCGATCTCCATCTTGCCCAAGCCCCCCGCATCGGCGAGCGCCGAGCCGGACATGCCCGAGAAGAACAGCGAGGCCAGCACGTTGACATGACCCAGCCCGCCGGTGATGTGTCCGACGAGGGCGCGGGCGAAGCCGAACAGGTGATGGGTGATGCCAGCAGAGTTCAGGATCGCGGCGGCGAGAATGAACAGCGGCACCGCGAGGATCGGAAAGCTGTTGAGGCCGTCGACCATGCGCTGCATGGCAAAGCTCAGCCCCATGCCGGTGTGATAGAAATAGCCCATGGAGACGATGATCATCGCCACGCCGATCGGCACGCCGATCAGCACCATGAAGAGCCAGACGAGACCGACGGAAGCGAGGATCATGCCACGTCCTCCAGGCCGGGGCCGCCCGGGGCCTGCATGTCCGGCCCTTGCCTAAGCCGCGCGAGAATGCGCCGCGCCACGCGGTGCAGCACGAGGATCACCGCGACGAGACCGGCGGCATAGAGCACAGCGTCGGAAGCAGGCAGTGTTACCGCCTCGTTGTTCCAGGTGCGCAGAATCGTCTTCCACGAGATCCAGACGAGGTGGCACAGGATGCCGCCCCACAGCAGGTCCACGGCAATCGCGAGCCAGTGTCTCGATCGAGCGGGCAGTAGGTCAGCGAGGAACCCCATGCGCAGCTGGGTGTCGTTGCGCTCGACCGCGGCGATGGCGATGAAGGCCATCCAGACCCAGATCCAGCGGGCCGCTTCCTCGGTCCAGACCGGCCCCCGGAACACAGGGGTGCGGCCGAAGATCTGGATCATCAACACGCCGAAGAGGACGATGAAGAGCGCCGAGGCGATGATGCCTTCAAAACTGTATCTGCGCATGGGATCTCCGATCCGTCGATTGGGGTCGTGGCGGCGGAGTGGGAGCCCCGCCGCCGGGTCTTGGCGGCAGGCCGGGCGGGAGGCCCCCGACCGCCGCCCGTCCGCGGCTTACTCGCCGCGTACCTTGGCGATCGCGCCCTCGCCGAACTCGGCTTCGAGCTCGTCGTAATAGGGCTGCATCGCGTCGCGGAACGGCGCGAGATCGGGGCGGGTGATGGTCAGGCCGCGCTCCTCGAAGGTGGCGATCAGGTCTTCTTCGGCCTTGACGGTCATCTCGTCCGAGACCTCGCCACCTGCCTCGATCGCCTCGCGGACCCACCCCTTCTCTTCTTCACTCAGGCTCTCCCATGTGTCGCCCGACATCAGGATCGCAGCGCTGGCAACGAAGTGGTTGGTCATCGCGACGTGGTCCTGAACCTCGTAGAACTTCATCGCATCGATGGTGGGCAGCGGGTTCTCCTGCGCGTCGACCTGGTTGGTCTGCAACGCGAGATAGACCTCTTGGAAAGCCACAGGCGCCGGGGTGGCACCGACATTCTCGGCATAGGCGATGAGGAACGGCACGTTGGGGGTGCGCATGCGCAGGCCCGTCATGTCCTCCATGCTCTCGATCGGCTTGTTCGCCGTGGTCTGGCGGGTGCCGTAATACCAAAGATCGAGCATCTCGACGCCCTGCTCGCCGAACTTCGCGTCCATCTCCTGGCCCCAAGGGCCGTCCACGATCTCTTCGAGATGCGCGAAATCATCGACGACATAGGGCGCGCCGACGAGCTTCAGCTCGGGGATGACATAGCTCATGTCCGGGTAGCCGGTGATGACCATGTCCAGCTCGCCCGCCTGCACCTGCGCCACCATGGCCTTGAAGTCGCCCAGCGTGCCGGAGGGGAACAGGTTTACGGTCAATTCGCCGCCTGACAGCTCCTCTAGCTTCTCGGCGAAAGCCTGCGTGCCCTTGAAAACGTTGGACACCTCGTTGTCCTGCATGCCGAAGGTCAGTTCGCGCGCCTGCGCGGTCCCGGCGATCAGAGCCAGCATCGCGGTCGCAGCGAGCATCTTGGTATGGATCATGGTCGTTCTCCTCCTTGGTAGGTCGTTGGCCCCAGGGCGGCGTCAGCCGCCGTCCGTTGGCAGGTCTATCCCGGTGCTGCGCGGGGCTTCGAGCCGGGCGCGGTAGGATCTGGCAAGATGGCGATCCATTACGTCGGTGGCGGTCACCACATCGCCCGCGAGCACCGCCTCGTAGATCGCGCGGTGTTCTTCATAGGCGATGCGGTCGTAATGGGCCGGGTCGTCCGTCGGCGCGCGGCGCGCCAGCATGCCGCTCACGAACATGTCGTGCAGCGCCAAGATCACCGGGTTGTCGATCACCGTGACCAGAGCCCGGTGAAAGGCGATGTCGGTGCCTGCAAACTCGGCCGTGCCGATCGCCTCGAAATTCCGATCGAGCGCTGAGCGGATACGGGTGATGCGGATGTTGTCAGCATGCATCGCTGCCTGTCGCGCGGCGCCGCTCTCGATGAACTGGCGCATCTGTTCGAGATGGGCGCGGCTTTCGTTGTCGCCCAGCACGTCGCGCAGGTGGTCGCCCGCCGCTGTGAGAATGCCTTGCAGCGACGGTGTCGCGGCGCGGGGACGGTAACCGGTCTGGGTCTTGAGATATCCGCGAAGCTGCATCTGCGCGAAGGCCTCGCGCACGGTGGGGCGGGACGCGCCGAAACGTTCGCCTAGCTCGCGCTCGGTCGGAAGCGGTGCGTCGGGGGCGATGTCGCCCGAGCGGATCTCGGCGATCAGCGTTTCGGCGATGAGGCCGGATGCGCGTTGCGTGGTCATGTCGTCCCCTCTCTCAGTGCAAAACCCTGTCTCCCGTCACTCTTGGTATTTTCAGGATTACATATTGTCAAACCAAAAACTCCAATATAGGCAATATTGGTATACAGGCACCACGCTGGGCCCGATCCTCGGGCCGGTGTCCATCACCAGAGGGGGAACGCCAAGGTGGCCAAGCAATTTTCGGGAATGTACGCGGCGCTGATGACCGGCATGGACGACGCCGGGGAGTTCTCGCCCGAGCGCCAGCGCAATATCGATGCCTATGTGCTGCGACAGGGGCTGGGTGGCCTTTATGTCGGCGGCAGCAGCGGTGAATCGGGGCTGCTCGACACCGAGGAGCTGCTGGCGCAGCAGGCCGTGGTGGCCGAAAGCGCCAAGGACCATGACGCCCGGTTGATCGCCCATGTCGGCGTACCGTCGCTGCGCGACTCCGTCGCGCTGGCGCGCCGGGCCGAAGCCTTGGGCTATCACGCGTTGTCGGCCCTGCCGCCGCATGCCTACCCCTTCACCGACGACGAAGTGCTTGCCTATTACCGCGAGCTTTCGGCCGCGACCGCACTTCCGCTGATCGTCTACGAAGTGCCGATCCGCACAGGACGCCCCTTCGGCCTCGACACCTTGGTGAAGCTTCTGACGATGCCGGGCGTCGGCGGCATCAAGTTCACCTCGACCGACCTGTTCAAGTTCTCGATGCTGCGGCGACGCTGCCCCAATAGCTTGTTCTTCTTCGGCTTCGACGAGGTCTACATCACCGGTGCCGCGCTCGGGGCCGATGGCGGGATCGGCACGACATACAACATCCTTGGCAGGCTCTACGTGGCGCTCGACGCCGCGATGCGCGGGGGCGATCTGGCGCGCGCGCAGGAGCTTCAGAACTTGTCGCAGCGCTTCGTCGAAGCGCTTCTGGAGATCGGTGTTCTGCCCGGCATGAAGGCGGCATTCCGAGCAATCGGCGTCGATTGCGGCCCGACCCGCGCGCCGCTCACCCCTAAGATTGTGGATGCCGAGGCGCGCATGAAGACGGTCCTGGATCAACCCGAATTCAAGCGCTGGCTTGCCTGAAACAGCTCTTGCCCGGCGGCCGAAGCGGCCGGGCAAGACCACGACCCTTTTGGCAGCAACCGACCCTGCGTCCTGCGCCGTTCAGGCCGCCCCAAATCCGCCCATCGAGAGCGGTTCGGGCGCCACCGGGCGCGCTTTCTAGGATTTCGGCCGTCTCGCGGACGAGGCGAAAGCCGCCTTGATACTGCCGAATGCAAGACAGGATCGGCCGGATCTGCGAAAGCCGGGCCCCGGCTTTCGCAACGCGCTTGCCGGCCGAAGACTTCAATGCTTGGAATGCGTTCCATTTGAAAGAAGCGCTTCATCCATCGGAACGTCCCATGGCATCGGATAGATGGTCGGCAGTTCGCATCCCGCGAAGCCCATGCCGATGATTCGTGGCCGCTGCTGAAGCCGCGCCAATATCCGGTCATGATAGCCGCCGCCTTTGCCGAGCCGGTAAAGATCCCGGTCAATGCCTACCAGGGGCGCGATGACGATATCCGGTACGCGGGCCTCGCCATCCGCCGGCACGGGAATGTTCCAGATGCCACGGGTCATCAGGCAGTCGGGCGACCAGTCGCGGAATTCGAGCGGCATGGCCTTCGCGACCACGACCGGAAGCAGGATGCCCGCACCCGCCGCATGGGACTTGGCCATCCATGGCCGCAGATCCGGCTCCCCGCGGATCGGCCAGTAGACTGCGATGGTCATGCCGGCTTTCGGCGCGATGATCCTGTCGAGACCCGGGATCAGGGCCGCCGTCCCGCTTTCGCGCTCACGCGAAGACATGGTGCGAGCCGCGAGAAGCCGCGCCCGTTCGGCGCGCCTGTACCGCGCCACATCCCGCGCCGTCCCCGCATCGACCGGATGCCCGTCGACGAGCAGATGAGCAAAGCAGGGTGAGGAACCTCCATCAGTGTTGTCCTCCATCTCGGATCACCCATTGCGGTCCATGCGGTCCGAACAGCCTAGCGCAGACACGGGCAAAGACGATAGCGCCCCATGCCGGTTGATCGCGATGCGCCTTAAGCGGCTGCGCCGTCCCCTGCCCCGCGCAGCAACAGCCGAATGATGTCGGAGCGGGTCAGGATGCCGACCAGCCGCTCCTCTCGCACCACCGGCATGACCTCGCTGCCCTGCGCTGCCAGCCGGTGCAGCAGCGCGCCGACCGGGCATGTCATGCGGCACCGCCCGCGCGGCGGGCCGCATCACCTCCGATACACTGAGGCGCAGCGATCGGGGCTTAAGGGCCAGCGGGCGCCCCTGGGCCACCACGGCATCGAGCAGGCGGCCTGCAGCACGATACCGCGCAGTGTCATGTCGACTTCGACGACGGGAAGGCTCTTGATGACGTGACGGCAGAACAGCCGCGCGGCCGCCGGCAGCGGCATGTCGGGCCGCACGGTGATCAGCCCGGTGGTCATAATGTCGGCGCAGGTCGTGCCGTCGAACCGGTACCGGGCCGCCTCCGCCTACGCCGCCGCCAGCATTCGACGATTTCATTCCGTGTTTTACCTCCGAAAGTTCGTCGAACGGCATAGGCATTGGTCCGCTCATCATCACGCAAGCGCTCAATGGCTACACGGTAGATAGCAGCGTTGGCTTGCCGGTTGCCGCCGCGGTTCAAACGCATCCGGTTTGTCTTGCCGCTGGATGCCGGGACCGGACAAACGCCACACAGCTTGGCCAAGGCGGCTCCGGTTTTGATGCGCTCAGGATTGTCTCCCACGAGGATAAGCATCTCGGCCACGGTTTTTGTGGAGATGCCATACGATTTCATCAGCTCGGGTGCTTTCTCGCGAACCAACCGATTCAAGCAGCTGCTCGTGCGCTTGAATTTCCTCATGCAGAACAAGCCAGCACCGTGCGATCGCGCGCATGGCCGCTTTAGCGGATGCCGTTGACGACGTGATCTCTCCCGGTCGCAATGCCGCAACATGGCGTACCAAGGAGATCCGCCCCCTGATAGCATCGAGTGTATCGCGGAGTGCGGCTGGCGCGTTTATGATCAATGTTTTCAGCGTGATGATCGCTTGCGACTTGGCTTTGACAGCGCTGTCTTGCGCGATTTTCTGGATGACGGATCATCTCCGATGACCCGTTCTGCGCCTTGGCATGGGCCGTGGCTTGCCCGTTCAGCAGCGACCTGGCCGCGCTCGCGGCGTCGAAGAAGTCAGATTTGCTGTGAAGATATCGTAATTGCCGATTGGGGTGCATGACGTCGAGGACCTTATGTCCCTTGGCCAGCAGGTCTCTGGACGGGCCTGCGCCGTAAGAGCCGGTTCCCTCGACACAAAGGCTTTGACAGGACCAAACTGGGACGCCCAGACTTCGAGATTCTGGTATCCCTTCTGCGTCGTTGGAATGGTGGTGCTGCCCAAACGGGCACCGAGCGCATCGATAGCAACGGCTATGTTCGTGGATTTGTGCGCGTCGACGCTGATGATAACGTGATCCATGAAGGCCCTTTCGTTGGAATGGCCCGGGCACCGATCGAAGAGGACGGGACCGTGATGGTACGCAGACCGTCAGGCTGCTATGAAGTCACGTCTCGCCCGACGCCGGGGCAACCTGACAGCCGACACGTCAATGCAATTACACGAAGGCAGTCATAGCAAGGGTCAGACCATCATGCTGCGATACCACATTCACAGTCATGGCAGTTGCCGGTTCTGATGCTATGACCGGGTCGACGGCTCGAACCACGGTCAAATTCCGATCTATCTCTCTATATATATCAGACAATTGATCCTCATCATTGCCACCTATAGTTGCATTTTAGGTGGGTTCGTTCGGCTATCGTAGCGGCACCCGGGATGCGAGTACCGCCGCTTATGTGTCATTCCCGCTCGTATCGACTGAGCAGCGCCAGCAGGTCGCGCTCGAACTCGGCACGGTTCTGTTCGGGCACGCGGATGTTGCGGACCGCCAGCGTCATGCCGCGCGCCGTCTCCTTCACCGCGACAGAGCCGCCCCGCGGAAGGTGCAGCTTGCGCCCAGTGGCCCGGGGCTGGGCGGGTTTCGGTCGGGCCTCGTCTGCCGCCTCACCGGTAATCTGCCGCCCCTGCCCCAGCGTCGGTGCAAGAATCCGCAGATCGCGGTGCGTGGCATCCGCCGGTGCGCGCCGCAGCAGCTCGTCGCGGTTACGAAAGCAGGTCAGCCCGATCGAGACCGTGGCCTGCGGCACATTGAGCCGGCTGGCGATGGCGCGCTGACTCATCTCCGGCAGCAGCGCCGCAATCTCTCCCACCGACAGGAGCTGTTCAACCGGCGACAGCGCTTGGCGCATGGTGTTTTCAGCGAAGCGCTCTTCGAGATCGGCCAGCGCCTCGACGCTGCTTCCCGCGGCCTGTAGCTCGGCGGCGCCCTGCCCGAAGGACTGGGTGATTTCCGTGGCAACCAGCGCCCGAACCGGCAGCCCGAGCTTGCGGCAGGCGGCGAGCCGACGCCGCCCCGACTGGAGCACGAAGCGCGCCGCTTTGTTGACAGCGAGCGGATCCGCCTCGGCCGGACGCCAGGCCGGATCCTCGGGCCTCACCCGGATCGGCTGAGTCTGGCCGCGCTCGCGGATGTTGCGCACCAGTGCGTCGAAATCGGCGTCGCCGTTCCAGTCGCCGATCCGGTCGGTACCCACCGCATCGACGATCGCGTCGGTGTCGATCTCCAGCGCGATCACGCCGCGCAGCACGCCCTCGCGCACGGCCGTCAGCCGTTCGCGCGCAGCATCGAGCTCACGCCGGGTCACGGCGATCTGCCCCTTGATGGCGCCGCCCCACTGTCCGCCGAGCGGCACCGCCTTGGCCGCAGGGGCCGTTGCCTGACGTTCCTCGATCTCGTCGGAGGCCAAAGGTTTCGCGTTTAACTTGCGCTTTCTCATTCCTGCCACCTCGCCTTGATGAAGTCTCTCGCGTAACCGCGGCTCGGCAACGCGCTACCCCAAACCACCCCGACCAACGCGTCATTCACGGCGTTGGCGCTGTCTATGAAGGTCTTGGTCGAGGCCCGGCGCGACCGGGGCGGATCGTATTCGTAGATGCTCTTGTACTCCTCGGCGGCGTTGGCCACCGCGTCGGATCGCGGATACCAGACCTGCAGGAACAGTTCGGGCGCGCGTTGGTACAGATCGACGATCTGATCGACGTCCTTGTCGTTCGCCTCCTGCACAATCGTCGGCAGCACTACGTGACGGCCAATGCCGATAGCGTCGGCGGACGTCTCTTCGATGTAGTCGAGGTACTCGGCGATGTTCTGCGAATAGGTGCTGAGCGTGCTCAGGTCGAAGCCCTTCATCGTCTGCGGCACGATCACCGAAGTCGCGGCGACGAGACCGTTGAGCTGCATCAGGGTCAGGCTCGGCTGCTGGTCGATGACGATCACGTCGACGGTTTCGCGCAGCGCCGCCGCATAGCGTTCGGTGTCGAAGCTGCCATCGGCGCGACGCAGATCGGCAAATCGGTTCTTCGGGCCATAGTCGTCGTCCCAACGCTCGATCGCGTTCTTCAGCACCGAATGTACCGGCACCTGCGCGCGCTGCGCCAGTAGGAACAGGCTGATGTCGCCGTTCTGAATATCGCTGCCGCCGGGAATCAGCCGGATCCCGGCCCAGGGGGTCGGCTGCCACATCGCGTCGAGTTCGGCGGTGGGCCGGGTTACGAGGTCGGTCTCGCCGGGTTCGGACACACCCATGAACGCGGCGACGGTGGCGATCTCCGGGTCGAACAGGTGCGACTCGTCATCCGCGAAGTAGAGGCTGGCGGTGGCCTGCGGGTCGCAGTCGATCAAGCCGACGCGTAGGCCGTAATTCATCGTCAGATACTGCGCGAAATGCGCCGCTGACAGGCTCTTGCCGGTGCCGCCTTTTTGCGCCCCGAAGGTCACGATCTTCAGCGGGTCGCCCGGCTGGCGCCAATGCAGGTAGGGACGGCGCCGGTGGGGCAGGCTTTGCAGATGCGCGCGGATCAGCATCAAATCATCCAGCGTGTAGTGACGCTCGCGACCGTCGCGGACGCCGGCAGGGAAGCTCGGCTCCTCCTCAGCACTCTTCGACAGCATGCTTTCGTAGTAGTTTTTGGTGAGACCGAGCAGGTCGCCCACTTCGCGCATAGAGAATTTCTTTTCGACCCGCGAGCGCATCGTCAAGTCCCGCCGCAGCCGGCTGTTGACCACCTGCATGGTGCCTGAGAGTTCACCTATGAATGTTCGCAGCATCCGGGTTGGCGCCTTTCTGTGTGGAATGATTACCGCGGTAATCAGCCTAAAACTCGTGTTCGATCTTGTTGCATGCAGGGTGCCGCGTCAGCCTGCAATGTCGACGTTCCCGATCCACCCGCGCAAAATGCGCTCGACCGTTGCCGCGACACTGCGGTTTCGCCAGCGCTAGAAGCTTTATAGCCTGGATGATTACCGCGGTAATCATCCGGTTTCCCGAAGGCGCAGCGCCGCATGTCGTCGCAGGTCGCTAGCCAGAAGCCGCAGCTTCACCCCGAGATCGGCGGGCTGAGTTGGCAGGCCTGCGATCATCGCCTCGAACTGCGCCGGCGTCGACATACGCCGCCAGTGGCGTGGCCAGTGTTTCGCGAGATGCGCACCGAGCCGTTGCAGCAGACCGCGCGGATCGGGGTCACGGATCAAAAGCCGCAACTGACCATCTAGCAGCGGCTCCTCCACTTTGATACCGCGATCCTGCCAGAGCTTCTGCAGTGCGATCCGGATCTCGGACGGGGCAGGGGGCGTCTGCGGGACGGTCATCGTTTGAACCAAACGTCGCGTTTCGGTGACCAATTCGTCTGGCACCTCCGCCTCAAAGCTTGGGAACGGGGCGCCGCCCTTGGCCGTCTGCCAGCGACGAACCAGATCATCGACCACCACCACCACAGCCTTGTCGCCCACGCGATCGGTTGCCGGTTTCGAGACTGGCTCCGGCCGCGCCGTAGGGGTGTGGTTTACCTGGATATGGTTTTCTTCCTTATGGCGTTCGGCGAGCTGAACGGGGCGTTCGACGGGCTGAACTGCCGATGCTGTCCGACGTTGCCGCAGCGCCGCCCGCCAATCGCGCCAGAACGTCACCAAGTAGCGGAGACGATAGTTGCCGCCATGACGGCAGATCTGGTTTTCGGTCTGTACGAGGCCGAGCCCGCGCAGCTCCTTCACATAGGCCGAGACGCTGCCCTTGCTCTTACCCATCATCGCGGCGAGCTGCGATTGCGACGGGTAGCACTCGCCGGTCTCGGACGAGGCGTGAGAGCATAGAAGAACCAGCGTTCGAAAGGCGCCATCGCTCATCGGGAAGGTCATCAGTTCCTGGGGCAGGGCAGTGTAGCCGGTGGCTACCGGATTGAATCTAAGCATTTCGCACACTTTCGTGGTCTCGCGAGCCATAAAGGCTTGCAAAGGGATCGAAGCGGCTGCTAAAAGAAGAGTGTATAGGGCTTTAGCAGCCAGGACATGTAGAGAGCTCGGTCAGCGCCAACTGGTCGGGCTCTCGTCTTGTTCGGGGCGGTATCTACAGCGGCATCGGCATCCGGCTTTCTCTATAGGCAATGCTGTTAGCAGAGATGCACAATTGCCCCTAGTTAAGCAATCACAAAAATGTATCCGCGTCATGCTAGGATCGAGCGATGTGTCAGAAATCCATTTAACACTATGAATACAAATGCTTTTGTCATCAGAACTTGTTTCTGATCTCGGCTGCAGCGAAGCAGCGGCGGTTTGGTTCGGACCAGACAGCAGTGCGGGATCGCGTCAAATTGGAGAATCGTCGGACCAACTCAGGGACGATTCTGGCTGATTTCGCGGGCTGTTAGCCGCTAAGCCGTGTGCAGTAACCCTTGAGGGTTCGGGTTACGCAGTTTTGTAGAGTAGCAGGGTTCCGAATGGGCACTAAAAGGGCAGGGTGGTCGGGACCTGTTCGGCAGTAATCGAAGTCATCAAAGGGCGGCGTCATACTGTGACCCCACCCCACAGCAGCAAGCTGCGCTCGCGAAGAGGCGTCGGTCAGCGATTTCGATCCCGATCATGCCCACATGCGACTTCTCGAGGAACGCCTCCTGCGCCGCGCGCAGATCGCGCAGCTTGTAGGTCTCGGCGAGGACAGGCCGGATCTCGGCCCGCTAGATATAGCCCACCAGATCGGTAAAGACGCGGGGGTCCTGCCGGGTACTGCCGATCAACGTCAGGTCCTTGAGGTGGAGCGTGCGCAGGTCCAACTCGACGATCGGTCCCGCGATCGTACCGGAGGTTACGTAGCGGCCGTGCGCCGCCAGCGCCTCGAGCAGCGCGGGCCAACGCGGCCCGTCGACGAGGTCGAGCGCGACGGCGAAAGCGCGCGCGGGCAGCAAGTCGTCGCGCCAAGATGGCGTCGGCGCCGAACGCCTGCAGTTCGTCGGCCTTGGCCGCGCTGTTCACCGCCGTCACATGCGCGCCGCGCCGCTTGGCGAGTTGCACCGCCGCCGAGCCGACACCGCCCGAGGCACCGGTGATCAGCACCCGCTCGGCGCCGAGGCGTGCGCGCTGGATGATCCCCTGGGCGGTCGAGAAAGCGCAGAGGAGGGAGGCTAGCTCGACATCGGAGAGCGGGCTGTCGATGTGTAGGGCGTGATTGCATTCGACCGTGACGATCCCCTTGCACCGACAGAGCTCCGCAACGCTGTCCTCGCCATCCAGCCCATCTAGGACGATGCGGATCTCCTCCTAGGTCGAATGGTGCTTCCGCGTGCGCTGACGGATGTCCTGCACCAGCGACTCCGTCGTCGGTCTGGCTGTTCGGCGTTTCTGTCTCATCTCCACTCCTCAGTGGTTACGATGAGCCAGAACCCCTCCGTTACAAAATCAACTCAGATGTCCCAGAGGCGCCGACGGGGGACAGGCCGCAGTTATGTCCACCCCTGGCAAACGGGAGATGGCAGAAAAGCTCTCCGCTGAGATCGGCGCTATGTCCGTCGGAGTGATCGCCCGGGCCGAAATGCATACCCCTACCTCCGTTACGGACGAGGCACTATCCGAGGTGCAGAATTTGGGCGCCGACTGCCTGCTGGCGATCGGCGGCGGCTTGACGATTGGCCTTGGCAAGGCCCTCGCCTGGAGAACCGGCCTCCCTCAGGTCGTTCTTCCGACGACCTATGCCGGTAGCGAGGCAACCCCGGTGCTGGGTCAAACCGAGGGGGCAGCAAGACCACTCTGAGCGATCCTCGGGTGTTGCCGCAGGTCGTCCTCTACGACGCAGAGCTGGTCCGCTCGTTGCCGATCCAGATTACGGTCACAAGCGCGCTCAACGCCATGGCTCATGCCCTGGAAGGGCTCTACGCAGAGGACCGGAACCCGATCTCGACAGTGCTCGCCGTTGAGGGACTCAAGGCGTTTTGGACCGGTCTTCCGGCTGTTCGCGGCAATCCCGACGATCTTTATGCGCGCGGCCAGACACTCTACGGGGCTTGGCTATGCGGGACTGTCCTCGGTCAGGTCGGAATGGCGCTACATCACAAGCTCAGCCATGTCCTCGGCGGCACTTTCAACCTGCCTCACGCGGAGACCCATGCCGGCATCCTGCCCCACGTGATTGCCTTCAACGAGGAGGCCGTAGGCGCGCTGCTCGACCCAGTCAGGGAGATTTTCGGCGAGCAGGATGCAGGGACGGCGCTGGCAGCCTTCTCTCGCGAGCTGGGGCGCCCCAGCCACTGCGCGTTCTGGGCTTGCAGGAGGCCGATCTCGAGCAGGCCGCCGACTTGACCATGCATGCATCCTACTGGAATCACAGATCGCTAACGCGGGACGAGGTTCTTCAACTTCTGAGGGACGCTTGGGCCGGAAGAATAGCCGGTCGGCAGGTCCGCTTGAACCAGCCGATACTATCCTCGAGATCGAGGGGGGCAGATTAGGCACGTCCTCGCGGTGTTCAGCGGTGAACATGGTGATCGCCCCCAATGAAGTGCCGCGGCTCGAAGGAAACGAGCCGAAGCGAAAACAGACCGGTCAGGCGAATTGGCCGAGGCGGCGATCCAGTTCGGGCACGCGCAGGGCGAAAGCCCCACGCCCCAGCACGGCGACGATGCCCTGCACGACGGTCCAGAAGAGCGGGTATTCCCAGCCGCCACCTTCGTTGGAGAAGCTCCAGCCAAAGCTGGAGTGGGCCCAGGTGGCACCGAGAAGGACGGGTATCAGCGCAATCGACACGAGCCGGGTGCCAACGCCCAGGATCAGGGCGACACCGCCGGCCAGTTCGGCGAAGATCGTGAGGTAGGCGAGAAAGCCGGGCAAGCCGAGACTTTCGAAGAAGGCGACGGTGCCGGGGATGGTGAAGGCGCTCACTGAATAGCCCCGCGATTCACAGGGCGCGCCTCCGCGGGAAACCTGCGGAGGCGGCTGGCGTCATCGCCTTTTGTGAGCTCAGACCGGGTCCCAGTTGAACACATCGGCCGAGACGTCGAGTGGCACGTAGCTCGATTTCAGCGAAGCCATCGCATGGCGCGTCACGCTGTCGATGTCCCAGCCCTCGCCGCGATGGACGGCCCGTACCGGACGGGGCTGGGACATCAGGAAGATCTCGTTGCTGCGCACTGCAAAGATCTGTCCCGTGGTCTCGGCGCCTTGGTCCGACGCGAGGTAGAGCGCGACGGGGGCGATCTTCTCGGGCTTCATCTCCTTCATCCGATCGACCCGCTCCTGCTGCTCGGGGCTATCGACCTTGATCGAGGAGGTCATCCGGCTCCAGGCGAAGGGCGCGATGCAGTTCGAGCGGATGTTCCAGCGCTTCAAGTCGAGCGCCATGGATTTCGACAGGGCCGCGACACCCAGCTTCGCGGCGGAGTAGTTGGCCTGAGCGAGATTGCCGATCAGGCCCGAGGTCGAGGTCATGTGGATCAGGCTGCCGGAGCCCTGCTCGCGCATCACCTCCGACGCGGCCCGGCTGACGTTGAAGGTGCCATAGAGATGCACTTTCACGACAGCGTCGAAGTCCTCGAAACTCATCTTGTGAAAGAAGCAGTCGCGCAGGATTCCCGCGTTGTTGACGACGCTGTCTAGGCGGCCAAAGGCGCTGACGGCCTGCTGCACCATGTTCTTCGCACCCTGCGGGTCCGAGACATCGTCACCATTGGCGATGGCGACGCCACCCGATCTTTCGATCTCGGCCACGGTGTCCTGTGCCGCGGCGCTGGACTCGCGCTGGCCATCGAGGGATGCGCCGATGTCGTTGACGACGACTTGCGCCCCGGCTCTTGCGGCCTCCATCGCGATGGCGCGACCGATGCCGTTGCCGGCACCAGTTACCAGCATGACCTTGCCACTGAGGGGTTTCATGTCGGGCATATCTCCTCCGTTCTTCATGGATGTTTCGAGTGGTTTCTCGAGGGGCACGGCATTGAACCTAACCGCGTCGCGTTATTTCCCTAAAAGAATATTATTTACTATACAGAATACCGTTTGTAGAACAAGGGAGGATGCAGTTCGTGCCAAGGGGAGGACCAACCATGGCGAAAGGTGTGGACGAGGATGTTTTCGAGCAGCTCGTGGAAACGGTGGGTCGTTTCGCTCGCGAGCGGCTGATCCCGGCGGAACGCCGGGTCGAGGAGGAGGACGCGATCCCTGAGGAGATCGTGACCGAGATGAAGGAGATGGGGCTTTTCGGACTGTCCACGCCCGAGGAGTTCGGCGGCATCGGCCTGAACGTGCCGCAGGAGGCGCGGTTGATAGAAACCCTGTGCTACGCCTCGCTGACCTTCCGCTCGCTGATCGGCACGAATGTGGGCATCGGCTCACAAGGTATCGTCATGGACGGCACGCAGGCGCAAAAGGAGCAATGGCTGCCCGGCGTGGCGAGCGGCGAGGTGATCGCTTCCTTTGCGCTGACCGAGCCCGACCATGGCTCCGACGCGGGCGGCATCCGCACCTCGGCCCGGCGCGACGGCGATGATTTCGTCATCAACGGCACCAAGCGCTACATCACCAATGCCGTGCGCGCCGGGGTGTTCACCGTCTTTGCCCGGACCGATGCCGACAAACCCGGTGCCGACGGGGTCTCGGCCTTCATCGTGCCCGCGGACACGCCCGGCATCACGGTGGCCAAGCCCGACCGCAAGCTTGGCCAGCGCGGCACCAAAACCTCTGACGTGATCTTCGAGAACGTGCGCGTGCCCGAAAGCGCGATCCTGGGCGGGCCGGAGCGGCTGCATCAGGGCTTTCGCACCGCGATGAAGGTTCTGGACCGGGGCCGCATCCACGTGGGCGCGATGGCGGTGGGCCAGAGCCAGCGCATGCTCGACATCGCCACAGACTACGCGCTGGAGCGCCGCCAGTTCGGCAAGCCGATCGGCGAGCACCAGCTGGTGCAGGGCATGATCGCCGATTGCCAGGCCGAGCTTCAGGCAGCGCGCGCGCTCGTCCGGGCCACGGCCGACACCTTCGACCGCGAGGGCAAGGCCATCCTCGAGGCCTCCTGCACCAAGTATTTCTGCACCGAGGCCGCCGGGCGCATCGCCGATCGGGCGCTGCAGATCCATGGCGGCGCGGGCTACATGGCGGAATACGATATCGAGCGACTCTACCGCGACATCCGGCTGCTGCGGATCTACGAAGGCACCAGCCAGATCCAGCAGCTCGTCATCGCGCGCCGCACGCTGGCGCAGAGGGCGGGCTGAGCATGGTCGCGCATGTGCCCCGCGGTATTGACGATATGCCGCCGCAATCGGCGTTCTCGGTGCTGCTGGGGATCGAGATCGTAACCTGCACACCCGAGGAGGTGGTGTGCCGGATGCGGGTGACCGAGGCGATGGGCAACCGCAACGGCGTGCTGCATGGCGGCGCGATGATGACGCTGGCCGACACGGCGGCGGGCACCGCATCCTTCATCAACAGCCCCGCCGAGATCTCCAACACCACGGTCGAGGCGAAGACCAATTTCATCCGGCCCGTCAAGATCGGCGACACGGTGATCGCGCGCTGCGTGCCCGTCCACGTGGGGCGCACCACGGTGGTGCTTCAGGTCACGCTGACGCGCGGCGATGGCAAGATCGTCGGTTCGACCTCGCAGACGCATCTGTTTCTGGGCTGGAAAGACTGAGACGAAGGGGAGGGACAAATGACCGAAACTGAAATCGCGAAGCTCGGCCCGCAGGCCGCCTATGAGGCACATCTGGCAGCGGGGCGGTTCATGATCCAGCGCGCCGCGAGCACGGGGGAATACGTATTCTGGCCCAAGGTGACATCGCCGAGCGGCGCCACCGACCTTGAATGGGTCGCGGCGAAGGGCTCCGGGACCGTGCATGCGATCACCGTGAACCGTGCGCGCTCGGGCGACTACAACATCGCGCTGATCGAGCTCGACGAGGGCGTGCGCATGATGTCGACGCTGCCCGAGGTGGAAACCGCCGAGATCGGCGCGAGGGTCAGGGCACGGATCGAGGATGCCGGGGACGCGCCTCGCGTCGTCTTCGACCTCGCAGGCGAGGGCGCGGCATGAGCGCGGACGCCATCCGGGGCAAGACCGCCATCGTCGGCATGGCGACCGCCGGCATGGGCGCAGCGCCAGGGTTTTCGGCGATGGAGCTTCTGGGGCAGGCGGCGGTCAAGGCCGTCGCTGAGGCCGGGTTGAAGCTGCAGGACATCGACGGTGTCTTCGCCGCGACCAGCAGCCATGCCTTCCCGACCATGAGCGTTGTCGAATATCTCGGGCTGATGCCAAGGTTCTTTGACGCCACCAACGTCGGGGGCTCCAGCTTCGAGATGCACTTGCTGCAGGCCACGCTGGCGCTTGAGGCCGGGCTGTGCGACGCGGCGCTGGTCTGCTACGGCTCGAACCAGCGCACGGCGGGCGGGCGGCTCGTGTCGATGAGCGAGCCGCAGTGGCACGAGACCCCCTACAATCCGCGCCACCCGATCACCGCCTATGCATTGGCCACGAGCCGGCACATGACCCAATACGGCACGCGGCGCGAAGATCTGGCGGATGTGGCGTTGGCCGCGCGCGACTGGGCCAACCTCAACCCCGAGGCCTTTGCTCGCGGACCGCTCACCAAGGACGAGGTGATGTCGGCGCGGATGATCTCGGACCCGCTGAGCAAGGCCGATTGCTGCCTCGTCACCGACGGGGCCGCCGCCTGCGTGCTGGTGCGCGCGGACCGGGCGAGGGATCTGCCGGGCAAACCGGTCTATTTCCTCGGCGCAGGCGCCGCGAACTATCACCGCTCGATCGTGGCGATGCCCGATCTCACCACCACCGCCGCCGCCGAGAGCGGGCCGCGCGCCATGCAGATGGCCGGTGTGACGCAAAAGGACATGGACCTCGTGATGGTCTATGACGCCTTCACCATCAACACGATCCTGTTTCTCGAGGATCTGGGCTTTTGTCCCAAGGGCGAGGGCGGGCGCTTCGTTCAGGAGGGACGCATCGCCCCGGGGGGCGAGCTGGCGGTCAACACCAATGGCGGGGGCCTGTCTTGCGTGCATCCCGGGATGTACGGGCTGTTCCTCATCGCCGAGGCGGTGGCGCAGATCCGCGGCGAAGCGGGCGAGCGCCAGATCGCCGATTGCGACCTCGCGCTGTGCCACGGCAATGGCGGCACCCTGTCGAGCCAATGCACCGCAATTCTCGGATCGGAGGCCGTCCTGTGACCAGTCTTTCGCATATCGACGGGCTAATCGCCCCGAAATCCGTGGCCATCATCGGCGCCTCCGATGACCCGACCCGGATCGGCGGCCGCCCGATCGCGGCCATGCTCAAGGCGGACTACGAGGGGCGCATCCTTCCGGTCAACCCCAAGCGCGACACGGTGCAGGGCCTGCCCTGCTACGCCAGCGTCGAGGCACTCCCCGAGGCGCCCGAGGCGGCGCTGATCGCGGTGCCGGCCAAGCTGGTCGCGCAGACCATCGAGGCGCTCGGCCGCAAGGGATGCCGGACCGCGACGCTGTTCTCGGCGGGATTTGCCGAGATGGGCGGGGCGGGCGAGGCGGCACAGCGCGATCTAGTCGCGCTGGCGCGACGGCACGGCATGCGGCTTCTCGGGCCGAACACGCTTGGCGTTTACAACGTGGACATCGGCTACTTCGGCACCTTTTCCTCTTCGCTCGACACCGGGCACCCCAAGCCGGGCAACATCGGCATCGCCAGCCAGTCGGGCGCCTTCGGCGCACATCTGGGCGCGCTCGCGCGGGATCGGGGGCTTGGCGCCTCGGTGTTGATCACCACCGGCAACGAGGCCGATATCACCGTCGCCGATGCGATCGGCTGGATGGCCGAGAGCGACACTATCGACGTGATCTGCACCTATCTGGAGGCCGTCAACGACGCGCCTGCGCTGCTAGCGGCGCTCGATGCGGCGCGCGCGGCCAAAAAGCCGGTCTTGATGCTGAAGTCGGGCCGCTCGGCGGTGGGCGCGCGCGCCGCCGCCTCGCACACCGCCTCGCTCACCGGCGATGCCGTGGTCGCGGATGCGGTGCTTTCCGATCATGGGGCGATCATGCTGACCGACCCCGAGACGATGATGGACATCGCCTATGCCGCCTCTAAGGGCGTGCTGCCCAAGCGGCATGCGCTGGGGGTGGTCACGGTCAGTGGCGGCGCGGGGATCGTCATCAGCGACGAGGCCGAGCGCATCGGCCTGCCGATGCCCGCCATGCCCGAGGCCGCGCAGGCCCGGCTGCTGGAGGCGCTTCCCTATGCCTCCGCCGCCAACCCGCTCGACTGCACGGCGCAGGCGCTCAACGAGCCCGCCTTGCTCGAACAGTTCACCCGCACAGCCCTCGAGGAGGGCGGCTACGGCGCGGTATTGTGCTTCCTGACCTATGTGGCGGGCAGCCGGGCGATGTCCGACGTCATCCTCGAGGCGATGGCCCCGTTGCGCGCGGCCTACCCTGATCGCATCATCGCCTTTTGCGCCCTCGGAGACCCGCAGGTGCTGCACCGCTACGACGAGGCGGGCATCCTCGTGTTCAACGACCCCTGCCGCGCGGTGCGCGCGCTGAACGCGATGCTGCGGCTCGGCGCGGCGCAGAACATACCTCGGGCCGCGGCGCTGCCTGCGCCCGATCCGGTAACAGTGCCGGCCCAGAACATCGACGAGGCCGAGGCCAAGCTGCTGCTGGCCAAGGCGGGCATTGCCGCCGCGCCCGAACAGGTGGTGCAGAGCGCCGATGCCGCGATCCTTGCCGCCGAGGGCTTCGGCTATCCCGTCGTGATGAAGATCCTGTCGCCCGATATCCTGCACAAGTCGGATATCGGCGCGGTGAAGCTTGGGCTTGGCGATTTGCAGGCTGTGCGCGCGGCCCATGCCGAGATCTTGGAGGCCGCGCGACAACACGCCCCCGAGGCCGCCGTGACCGGCGTGCTCGTGGCGAAACAGCTCTCGGGCGGGGTGGAATGCCTAATGGGGATCAACCGGGACCCGACCTTCGGGCCGATGGCGGTGTTCGGGCTCGGCGGCATCTTCGTGGAGCTTCTAAGCGACGTGGCGCTGCGCGCCTGCCCCTTCGATGCCGCCGCGGCGCGGGAGATGATCCTGTCGATCCGAGGCGCGGCGATCCTTCAGGGCGCGCGCGGCACGGAGCCCGTGGATATCGAAGCGCTGGCAGAGATGCTGTCGAAGCTGTCGCTCTTTGCTGCCGCCGCAGGGGATCGGCTGGCCTCGATCGATCTCAACCCGGTTCTTGCGATGCCGGCGGGGCAGGGGGCCTATGCGCTCGACGCGGTCATCGAGCTCGGCCCAGGGGAGGCGCGCGCCGATGGCCATTGATCATGATCACCTCATGAACTTCGACATTCCCGAGGTGCGGCAGAGCTACGGCCTTGCCGAGGTGGCGCGCTTCGGGCTGACGGTGGGGCTCGGGCAGGACCCGATGGACATGCGCCAGCTGCCCTATGTCGGGGCCTTGGCGGATGATGTCCGGGTCATGCCCGCGATCGTCAACGTGCTCGGCCATCCCGGCTTCTGGCTGGCAAACCCCCAGACCGGGGTCAATGCGCTCAGGCTGGTGCATGGCGAGCAGGGCATCACCATCCACAAGCCGATGCCTGCCGAGGCCACGATCATCGCCAAGACCCGCGTCACCGGGCTGATCGACAAGGGGGAGGGGCGCGGCGCGCTGCTCTACTACGAAAAACGGATCCGCGAGGCCGAGAGTGGTGACCACCTCGCCACCTGCCGGGGCACGACTTTCCTGCGCGGTGATGGCGGTTTCGGCGGCCCGATGGGCCCGGTGAAACCGGCGCACAGCCTCCCAGAGCGCGCGCCGGACCATGTGTTCGACACGCCCACCCGGCCGGAGCAGGCGCTGTCCTACCGCTGGAACGCCGATCCGAACCCGCTGCACCTCGACCCGCGCGTCGCGGCCAAAAGCGGCTTCGACCGGCCGATCCTGCACGGGTTGTGCACCTTCGGTTTCGCCGCGCATGGGCTCCTGGCGGTGATGTGCGACTACGACGCCGGGCGTTTCGGGTCGATGGACGCGCGCTTCACCGCGGCGGTCTATCCGGGCGAGACGCTGCGGACCGAGATCTGGAACGACGGCTCGTTCCGGACCCGCGTGCTGGATCGCAACGCCATCGCCATCAACAACGGACTGTTCAAACTCAGGCAGGCATCATGAGCATCGACATCGAAACCGACAGCGACGGGCTGCGCACAATCACCCTGAACGAGCCCGACCGGCGCAATCCGATTGCGCATCTTGGCCGGACCGAGCTCCGCGCGGCATTCGGCGATGCCGCCGCCGATGAATCCGTGCGCGCGGTCGTCCTGACCGGGGCGGGGGGCAATTTCTCCGCCGGGGGCGACATCCGCGATCAGGGCGAGCGCAGCCTTGGCGCGCATCGCGAACGCTTCGCGGTCATCGCCGACATGGTGACCCGGATGGCGGGGTTCCCCAAGCCCCTTGTGGCCGCAGTCGAAGGCTGGGCGGCGGGCGGCGGCTTCGCGCTCGCGCTGGCCTGTCCAGCGGTCGTCGCTTCGCGCGAGGCGCGCTTCGTTGCGGGGTTCACCAAGATCGCGCTGATGCCCGACATGGGCCTGCTGAGCACGCTGCCCGCCCGGATCGGCCCGGCGCGGGCGCGCCACCTGCTCTTGAGCAACCGCATCGTCGAAGCGGGCGAGGCGCTCGATCTGGGGATCGTCGATGCGCTGGCCGAGCCCGGAGAGGCGGCGCGTGTGGCGGGCGAGATGGCGCTGCAGGAGGCCGAGGGTGCCGCCCTGCCGCGTCAGTTCATCCTCGACTGGTTCGCGCGGGATCTGGCCGCCGCTCTCGACTACGAGGCGACGCTGCAGCCCATGTTGCTCGGCAGCGGCGATGCTGCGGAGGGCCGGGCAGCCTTTGCCGAAAAGCGTCGGCCCGTGTTCCGCGGCCGATGATCGCGAATGAGCCGATCGGCACACTGCCGCCACGTCCGTAGATGCCGGAAAGGCCCGCTTCTGTAGAAGCGGGCCTTTCTTCTGTCGCAGTTTGACATGTCAGCAGTCAGTTGCGAACACCGATGATCGAGGGGCGTGCTACAGCTTTTCGGTGAGCTCGGGCAGCGCGGTGAACAGGTCGGCGACGAGGCCGTAATCGGCGACCTGGAAGATCGGCGCCTCTTCGTCCTTGTTGATCGCCACGATCACCTTGGAGTCCTTCATGCCGGCGAGGTGCTGGATCGCGCCGAAGATGCCGACCGCGACGTAGAGCGCGGGCGCGACCACCTTGCCGGTCTGGCCGACCTGCCAGTCGTTCGGCGCAAAGCCCGAGTCGACCGCGGCACGCGACGCGCCGACGGCGGCGCCGAGCTTGTCGGCGAACTTCTCGATCAGCGCGAAGTTCTCCTGCGAGCCGACGCCGCGGCCGCCCGAGACCACGATGCCGGCGGAGGTCAGCTCCGGCCGGTCGCTCTCGGCGAGCTTGTCCTCGACCCAGGAGGACAGGCCCGGATCGGCGGCAGGCGCCACGTCCTCGACCGCCGCCGACCCGCCATCGCCCGCCGGCTCGAAGCCGGTGGTGCGGATGGTGATCACCTTGGTCGCGTCGCGCGACTTCACGGTCTGCACCGCGTTGCCGGCATAGACCGGGCGGTCGAAGCTGCCGTCGCCATGCACCGCCAGCACGTCGGGGATGATCATCACGTCGAGGAGCGCCGCGACGCGCGGCATGACGTTCTTGGCATCGGTGGTGGCGGGGGCGGCGATCACCTCGTGGCCTTCGGCCAGCTGCGCCACCAGCGCCGCGACCGGCTCGGCCAGGCGGTGGGAGTAGAGCGGATCCTCGGCGCAGAGCACGCGGGCCACGCCTTGAATCGTCGCCGCGGCGTTTGCGGCGTCCTTGGCCTTGGCGCCGACGCACAGGAGCGTCACATCGCCCAGACCCTGCACCGCCGAGACGGCGCGGGCGGTGGCGTCACGGTTCAATTCGCCGTCCGTGACCTCGGCCAGAAGCAGCACGCTCATCCCACGACCCCCAGATCCTTCAGCTTCTCGACCAGCTCGTCGACCGAGCCGACCATCATCCCCGCCTTGCGCTCCGGCGGCTCGGCGGTCTTCACCACCTCCAGCCGCGGGCTGACGTCGACGCCGAAATCGGCCGCCGTCTTCTCGTCCAGGGGCTTCTTCTTGGCCTTCATGATGTTGGGCAGCGAGGCGTAGCGCGGCTCGTTCAGCCGCAGGTCCACCGAGACGATCGCCGGCAGCTTCACCGAGATGGTCTGCAGACCGCCATCGACCTCGCGCGTCACCTGCGCCTTGTCACCGTCGATCTTCACCTCGGAGGCGAAGGTGGCCTGGGACCAGCCCAACAGCGCCGAGAGCATCTGCCCGGTGGCGTTCATGTCGTTGTCGATCGCCTGCTTGCCGCAGAGCACCAGCTGCGGCTGCTCCTCCTCGACCAGCTTGGCGAGGATCTTCGCCACCGCCAGCGGCTCGATGTCCTGATCCGGCGCGTCGGCCGCGACCACCAGGATCGCCCGGTCCGCGCCCATGGCGAGCGCCGTGCGCAGCGTCTCCTGCGCCTGCTTCACGCCGATCGACACCGCGACCACCTCGGAGGCCACACCCGCCTCCTTCAGCCGGATCGCCTCCTCGACCGCGATCTCGTCGAACGGGTTCATCGACATCTTCACGTTCGCCAGATCGACGCCCGTACCGTCCGACTTCACACGCACCTTCACGTTGTAGTCGATCACCCGCTTCACGGGGACTAGGATCTTCATGCTCGCTCTTTCTCCTGATGGTCACCCCTGTGCCGCGCCGGATCGCCAGTCTGCCTCGCCGTCGTGATGGGCGGATCTCTCACGAGGGGCCGCTCGCGGCGAGGATGGTCCGGGCGCGAATGCGGACTGGCTCGTCCACCATCGCACCATCGATCACGACTGCGCCGTCGCCCGAGGCCAGCACGCGGCGGGCCCAATCGCACTCGGCCTCGCTCGGCAGGAACGCGGAGGCCGTGGGCGCAACCTGCCTTGGGTGAATGCACAGCTTGCCCGTCATGCCCATATCGCGCGCATGGCCCGCATCGAGACGGGTGATCTCGGGGTCCGACAGGTCGGTCGTCACGCCGTCCACCGGTGCCGCGATGCCCGCGAGGCGCGAGGCCAGCACCAGCTCGGCCCGGGCAGGCTGCAGCACCTCGCGTAGATGCGCGCAGCCCAGATCGGCGCAGTAGTCGATCGACCCGAAGGCGAGCCGGACGACGCCCTCTGCCGTCGCGATGGCGCGGGCTTGGGCGAGGCCGCGCGCGTTCTCGATCAGCGCCAGGATCGGCATCCCCCCGCCGAGCTGCCGATGAACGGCAGCCAACGTTTCGGGCGTTTCGGACTTCGGCAACATAACCGCCGCGGCACCAAGGGCGCAGACCGCCGCGAGATCGGCGTCGTGCCACTCAGTCCCGATGGCGTTAACGCGCACGATCACCGGCAATTCGGTAAAGCGCATGTCGAGTGCTGCGCGCGCCATCACTTTGTCCTCGCGCGCCACCGCATCCTCGAGATCGAGGATCACCGCGTCGGCCCCGGATGCCGCCGCCTTGGCGAAACGCTCGGGCCGGTTGGCGGGCACGAACAGCAGGGTTCGGATCGTCGCGACATCTACCATCGGGCACGGGCCTCCATTGCTACGGGACCGGCGTCGCGCGCGGTCCAGAGGCGCAGCGCATCGGCCTCCTCATCAGCGTTCAGGGTGAAGTCATGGGTGTCGAACAAAGGCGAGAGGCTGCGGAAATCGAACCGCGCGGGTGGCGCGCCGCGAATATCCTGCGCCATTTGCAACAGCATCGTCGCCTGCATCGGTCCATGCACGACAAGGCCGGGATACCCTTCCTCGTCGCGCGCGTAGCTCCTGTCGTAGTGGATGCGGTGGCCGTTGAAGGTCAGCGCGGAGTAGCGAAACAGCAGGGTCGGTGTGGCCGCAACGGAGAGACGACTGCGTCCTTCGGGGGCAGGGGGCGGACTCGGTGACGCGGGCGCCGTCGCCTGAGCCATGCGGTAGACGATGTCCTGCCGCTCGGTCAGCGCCCGCCGGCCGCCGCTTTCGACGTGGTGGATGACGGTGACGAAGCACAAGGGCCCACTGCGACCCTCCTTCAGCACGACATCCTCGATCACCGAGCGGCGGCGCACCGTCTCGCCGATGCGCAAAGGCGCGTGGAATTCGAACGCGCCTCCGGCCCACATACGCCGGGGCAGAGGAACGGGCGGCAGAAAACCTCCGCGAGCCGGATGCCCGTCGGGGCCGAGCTCGGCAGCCGGGGAGTTAGGCTGGCCGAGGCACAGGTGGATCATCGGCGGCGCGTCCGCGCCGTCCTCGCAAGGGTCGCTTCGATCGAAGGTGGCGTTGAACCGCGCGACCAGAGCGCCGGTCAGCGGCTCGGTCTGCACCTCCTCGCGGCCGATCCAGCCGCGCAGATGGTCGATGTCGAGATCCATGCTAGCCCTCCATCGGGGACAGGCCCGGCACCGCGCCGAGCCTGCGCGCGGCCCCGTCGAACAGCGGCGCGGGCGCGGGGTAGGCCACCGGGCCGTTCGGCGTCTCGACAGTGATCCGTCGCAGATGCGGATGCTCGGACAGCCCTGCCATGTCGTTGACCTCGGCCAGCGCCACGTCGGCTCGGGTCAGCGCCGCGACGGCCTCTCGGCCCGTGCGCCGCGCGAAGGCGGCGGCGACCAGCGCGTCGGTGCGCGCGCGGTTGGAGACGCGGGCGAGATTGGTGGCGAAATCGGGGTCGGTGCCGAACGTCTCATCTTCGAGGAATTCGCGCGCGAGCTTGCGCCATTCGCGGTCGCTCTGGACCGAGATCAGGATTGATCGGCCATCGGCGGTGGTGAACACGCCGTATGGCGCGATGGAAGGATGCGCGAGACCCACGCGGCGCGGCGTCTTGCCGCCTTCGTGGTTCAGCAGCGGCACGGTGAGCCAGTCGGCCATGACGTCGAACATGGATATGCCGATGTCGGTGCCGTGCCCGGTGATGCCGCGCCCGATCAACGCTTCGAGGATCGCGGCATGGGCGGTGGCGCCGGTGGCGATATCGACGATCGAGACGCCGACACGGGCGGGTTCTTCCGGTCCACCAGTGATCGAGCAGAGCCCGGATTCGGCCTGTATCAGCAGGTCATAGGCCTTGCGCTCAGTCATCGGGCCGTCCTCGCCGTAGCCGGTGATCGAGCAGGTGATGAGCCGGGGATGCGCCTCGCGCAACCGCGTGGGTGCAAAGCCCAACCGGGCCAGCGCGCCGCGCCGCAGATTCTGCACCAGCACGTCGGCACCGTCGAGGTGGCGTGCCAGCTCGGCCTTGCCCGCCTCGGAGGCAAGGTCGAGCGTCACGGAGGTCTTGCCGCGATTGAGCCAGACGAAATAGCTCGACTGGCCTGCTGCCACGTCGTCGTAGCCGCGCGCGAAATCGCCTTCGGGCCGCTCAATCTTGATCACTTCGGCCCCCGCATCGGCAAGCCGCGCCGTGGCGAAGGGCGCGGCCACGGCCTGTTCGATGGCCACGACTTTGAGCCCTTCAAGCGGACGGTGCGCTGCCATCAGAACGACCTCGGCAGGCCGAGCACATGTTCGGCGACATAGGACAGGATCAGATTGGTGGAGATCGGCGCCACCTGGTAGAGCCGGGTCTCGCGGAACTTGCGCTCCACGTCGTATTCGGCGGCGAAGCCATAGCCGCCATGGAATTGCAGGCAGGCATTGGCCGCCTCCCACGAGGCCTTGGCGGCAAGATACTTGGCCATGTTGGCCTCTGCGCCGCAGGGGTCGCCCGTATCGAACAGTCGACAGGCCTTCTGGCGCATCAGGTTGGCAGCCTCGATCTCGATATAGGCCTCGGCGATGGGAAACTGCACACCCTGGTTCTGGCCGATGGCGCGGCCGAAGACCTCGCGCTCGGAGACGTATTTCACCACCCGGTCGGTAAACCAGTAGCCATCTCCGATGCATTCGGCCGCGATCAGTGTGCGCTCGGCGTTGAGCCCGGTCAGGATGTACTTGAAGCCCTTGCCCTCCTCGCCGATCAGGTTCTCCTCAGGGATCTCAAGGTTGTCGAAGAAGATCTCGTTGGTCTCGTGGTTGACCATGTTGAGGATCGGCTTGACAGTCATGCCGCTCTTCATCGCCGCCTTGATGTCGACGAGGAAGATCGACAGACCGTCAGACTTCTTCTTCACCTCCGACAGGGGCGTGGTGCGCGCCAGCAGGATCATCAGGTCCGAATGCTGCACCCGGCTGATCCAGACCTTCTGGCCGTTGATGACATAGCGGTCGCCCTTCTTGACGGCGGTGGTCTTGATCTTGGTGGTGTCGGTGCCGGTGGTCGGTTCCGTCACGCCCATCGACTGCAGGCGAAGCTCTCCGCTGGCGATCTTGGGCAGGTACTTCTGCCGCTGTTCCTCCGAGCCGTGCCGGACCAGCGTGTTCATGTTGTACATCTGGCCGTGACAGGCGCCGGAGTTGCCACCCGCGCGGTTGATCTCCTCCATGATCACGGAGGCTTCCATCAGCCCCAGTCCCGAGCCGCCATATTCCTCGGGGATCAGCGCCGCCATCCAACCCGCGCGGGTCAGCGCTTCGACGAAGGCCTCGGGGTAGCCGCGCGCCTCGTCGATCTCACGGTGATAGGCATCAGGAAACTCGGCGCAGAGCGCGCGCACGGCATCGCGGATGTCTTGAAACTCGTCAGTGCTGGAATCGTACACGTGCTCGTCCTCCGGGATCGATCAATGCGGGGCGCTCCGCATGACCCCATCATCGGATCGGCCGATCCATAATACAAATATCTGGTCGAACTTTCAGATATGCCGAAAAGGCATGAATGAATGAAGCAGTTCGACTGAGGGGCATTCCGCGCAAGGCCTTCGCGTCTTCATCACGGCGCCGGAGCCTCGGCGTGACGGCCAAAGAGACAGCGTTCGATCTGTCTTGCAGCCTCGGCCAGCGCGCTTGCGACACGGGCGAGATCCTCTTCGGTCTTCTGGCCTGCGATGGTGATGCTGCTCATTCCAAGACGGGGCGATCCCTTAGCGTCGCAGGCCAAAGAGGCCACGATGTCGAGGCCGCGATAGAGCTGGCCTCGATCGCTGGCAGTGCCGGTCTCGCGCGCGGTCTGCACATCGCGCCAATAGCTATCGAAGCTCGGCGCGTCCTGCCAGCGCACCGTCTCAAAGCCCTTGCGCGTCCGGGCCTCGTCATACCCCATTGTCGCCGCGTAACAGCGCCCGATCGCGCCCGAAAAGGCTGGCAGCCGGCTGTTGCGCGCCAGCACCGCGTGCAGGATGTTGGGCGCGGTGAAGCGGTCTGTCAGCACGATCCGCCCCTGCTCGGTCATCTGCCACAGCGCGATCATCACCTCGTGCTCCTGCGCGATCGCGGTCAGGGCGGGCCGGATCATATCCGAGGGGTTCGCCCCCAAAAGCGGCGTGGCGAACTCCATCAGCCCCATACCGATCCGGTAGGTTTTGGTCTCGGGATCGAAGCTCAGGAGCCCTTCGTGGCTCAGCGTGCGCAGGATGTTGAAGGCCGACGAGATGTTGAGCCCGGTTTCGCGCGCGATATGTGTCGCCCCCATGGGACGGCCGTGGGCGGCGAGCCTGCGCATGAGCGTCACTGCGTTCTGCACGGCTGGCACAGGCTTATATCCGGTATCGTCTGTCACCATGTTCCCCATAAAGAATGCCGTTTACCATATAGAACACATCTGTTACCGCAAGAACGCGAGGATCTCGATCGGAGGGGGACCGCCAATGCCCAATGGCGTGAAGGGCAATGTGTTCGAACCGCTTCCTATCACGGCGACGATGGTCAAGCCTATGTCAGGCGATACACTTTGCCGGGCCGCATGGCGCGGGGGACAGGTCGCGCTGACCGAGCCGGGCCGCGCGAACCTTACCGCAGAGATACGCCTGCAGTCGCCCGGATGCTGAGCACGAGGGCCGCGCTGCCACATCCCGGCAGCGCCTCTATAGCGGCAACGGCGCGGCGGGGGATGATGGCAGTCGTCATGCTGACGACGCTGCTGCTCATCGTCGTGGAGTCCCGGCTGCTGACACTGCTCGCCACGGCGGCGCTGGTGTCGTTCCTCATGCTCGGCTGGCGCCAGTTCCGTGTCGGCACATGGGTGCCTCTGCTGCTGTGCGGCGGGGCATTGGCACTGGCGCTCTGGCGCGGCGTGGCGGCCGCGACGCTGTGGCAGGCGGTGGAGCGCATGCTGTTCCTCGCATCTCTCATCGCGATGCTGGGCACGCTGCGCTCGGCCGCAGCGATCGCGCCCGAGGTGCGGCAGGCGGGGCTCTTTCTTACCAACCAGCCAGCGTCGCACCGCTATCTTTCGATGACATTCGGCGGCCATCTCTTCGGCGTGCTGATCAATTTCGGCGGGCTGGCGCTGCTGCTCGATCTCGCGCGCCGCTCGATGTCCGACGAAAGCGCCACCCGGCTGCCCGCCCCGGCGCGCGAGGCGCGGCTCAGGCGCATGAGCATGGCGGTGATCCGGGGGTTCTCGATGATCTCGCTGTGGTCCCCCTTCGGTTTTGCGACCAACGCGCTGCTGATCTCGCTGCCGGGCCTGTCCTATATGGATTTTGGCCCCATCGGTTTTGCGATGTCCTTCGTCTTCGTCGCCATCGGCTGGGGCTTCGACCGCTTGGAGGGGCGTCGTTTCCAACGCCTCGGCTTGCCGCGCCCGAGCCCGCCGCCGGGCAGCTGGCGCGGCGCTGTGGCGCTTGTGGGGCATGTGCTTGCACTTGGAGCGGCGGTGTTCGCGGGCGAGGCGCTGACGCCGCTCGGGTTCCAGCAGGCGCTGATCTTCGCGGTGCCCGGCTATGCGCTTGTCTGGGCGGCGGTGACGGGTCACCGCGCCATGGACGGCGCGGCGGCGGGGGTCGGAGCCGCCGTGCGAGCGGCATGGACGCGGCTGTCGGATCTCGGCGCCGAGGTGGGCGTCTTCGCCGCCGCGGGCTTCCTACCAGTGGTGCTGCTTGAGATCCTGCCGACCACGCCTCTGCGCGCTGGGGTCCTGGCGCTCGGGCTCGGGCCGGTTGCACTTGCGCTGGGGCTGAGCCTCGGGGTTGTAGGAATGGCGCTGGTAGGGGTGAACCCGATCGTCTCGGCCTCGGTCTTCGGCACGCTCGCTTCGCAGCTCGCGGTACCGGGGCTGAGCGACACTGCCATCGCGCTTGCAATCACCGGCGGCTGGACCGCGGTGATCGGCCTGTCGCCCTTCATCACGACGCTAGTGATCGCGGCCACGATCGTCGGACGGGGCAGCCATGTCATCGGCCTCGTCTGGAACGGCCCCTATTGTGCGGCGATCCTGACCACATGGATGATATTTCTGGCAACGCTGATGCTGGCTGGCTGGATCTGATCCCTGCCTGCAGGGGCTCGCATGTTGCGGCAGCCGACCATGCCGGGGTGGCATTGCTACCGCGTCAGAGCGTGGTGCCTGGCCATTCGCCGCTGCCCACCATCGCGTGGACCTCCGCCCTGAGGAATTCGGCGAAGCTGGTGGTCAGGCGCGAACCGGGCCGGTTCAAGGGCGACATCAGTACCAATGTGCGGTCGATGGTGCGCCGGATGATGGGCCGGGCGATAAGCCGCCCGTCGCGCACTTGGTTGATCACACTGACCAGCGGCAGGATGGTGCTGCCGAGCCCGCGCTCGACGAAGACGAGCATTGTCGGCAGGATGTCGATCTCGAGCACCACGTCGAGGTCGATCTGCTCGTCGCGCGAGATCGCTTCGATGCGCCCGCGCAGCCCATGCTCGGGGTTGGGCAAGATGAGCGGCTGCGCCAGCGCCTCGGCAAACGGGATCGGCACACCGTCCCGGCCGGGGGCCGTGCGCGACGACTGGATCAGGAACAGTTGTTCCCTGATCATGGGGTGCGTCCTGATCGAGGAGGACTTCTGCCCCTCGTAGGCCACCCCGAGGTCGATCTTTCCGCGCAGCAGCCAGTCCTGCACATGGCCGCTGAAGCCGGAGATGACCCGCAGCTTCACTTGCGGATAGCGGGCCATGGTCCGCTCGATCATGTGGGTCGCGAGGATTTCCGACACGGTCGGCGGCAGGCCCAGCGTTACCGCGCCCGAGAGCGGCACACGGTGTCCCGAAATGTCGCCCGCCATGTCCTCGACCTCCTCGAGGATCGCCCTGGCACGCCGCGCCAGCCGCAACCCCTCCTCGGTCGGCATGACGCCGCGCCCGTGGCGGCGCAACAGCGAGACGTTCAACTCCTCCTCCAGCGCCTGCACCTGCCGGCTCAGCGCCGGCTGAGCAAGACGCAGGTGATCGGCCGCGGCGGTGATGCCGCCGAACTCGACGACATGGATGAAATTGCGCAGCTGCTTCAGTTCCATTCATGCCCCGACCATATCGCTGATATGTCTATAATGCATTTGAAACATACCTGCCAGCCCGGCAGTCTTGTGCCGTACAGGACGTCATCCCTGTTTGGAGTGCGCCAAAGCGCGCCTGACGGGGAACGGGTGGGTGGAGGATCGACCCGTGGACGGCTGCAAGCGCACAGGGAGGATAGCATGAAGACCGCGATCACTTACGGAGCCGCGCTGAGCGGCCTCATGGCGCTGGGGGCGCTCACCGCCTCGGCGCAGGAGCTGCCGCAGACCATGGTCTGGACCTCCTACGACGTCGGCTCCGCCGGCTATGCCGAGGCCTCGGCCATCGCCGACGCCTTTGGCAAGGAGTTCGGCACCCGCGTGCGGATCCAGCCCTCGGGCAGCGGCATCGGCCGCCTGCAGCCGCTGCTGCAGGGCAAGGCGGATTACGCCTTCCTCGCCACCGAGGCCTTCTTCGTCGCCGAGGGCGCCTTCGATTTCGCGACGCCTGACTGGGGTCCGCGCAACCTGCGCGCCGTGGCGGGCCGACCCGCCGGCATCACGCTGATCGCGGCGGGCGACGCCGGGATCGACACGGTCGAGGACGCGCGCGGCAAGCGCATCGCCTTCGTCGCCGGAAACCCTTCGGTGAACGTCAAATGCGAGGCGATCCTCGCCTTCGGCGGGCTGACGCTCGACGATGTCGAGGTGATCACCTTCCCGACCTACGCCTCGGCCATGTCGTCGATGACGCGCAACGAATCCGACGCGACCTGCACCACGCCAACCACCAGCCAGCTCTACGAGCTCGCCGAAAGCCCGCGCGGCATCCACTACGCGCCGCTCGAGGCGGACAACACCGCCGGCTGGGAGGGTCTGGCCAAGGTGCTGCCGATCATGGGGCCCTCCGACGAGGACATCGCCGCCGGTCTGCCCGAGGGCGAAATCGCCAAGATGGCGGCTTACCGCTACCCGGTGATCACCACCACCGCCGAGAAGTCCGCCGACGAGGTCTATGCCTTCATCAAGGCGCTCGACGAGACCTACGACCTCTACAAGGACGGCACTGCCACGATGGAGCGCTGGACGCTGGAGATGTCGGGCAAGCCGGCGATCGACGTGCCGTTCCACGAGGGCGCGATTCGATACCTCGAGGAAAAGGGCATCTGGACCGAGGAGGACACCGCCTGGAACGATAGGCGCACCGCCCGGATGGATGCGCTTCTCGCGGCATGGGAGACGTTCCAGTCTGAGAACGAGGGCCTCGAGGCCGAGGCCTTTGCCGAGGCCTGGATGGCCCGGCGCGCCGAGGTCGTGGCCGGCTTGAACTGAAGCGCGAGGCTCGGACGTCTCCCCGCCGCGACAACGGCCGGGGAGACGTCCCGCAAGGATCGGAACACCGCATGCAGTCGGAAAACACCACCGAGGCGCTGGCGCCGACAGGGCGAACCGCGCCTGCGCCGGGCGCCGCGCCGCGCCGCGGCATCATCCGCGTGATCGTCATGGTGATGGGCGCGCTCGGCGTCATGATGGCGATCAACCAGCAGTTCTTGCTGAACCTTTTCGGGTTCCAGCCGCTCGGCAACGCCTATCTCTACTACCTGATCGGGCTCTTTCTCGCGCTGGCCTTCCTGACCCTGCCCGCCAACCCGCTCAAGCCGCGCCAGCTGTGGTGGCTCGATCCAATTCTTGCACTTGCCGCCGTCGTCAGCGGCGGCTGGCTCGGGCTGCACGGGCTGGAGATTATCCAGAAGGGCTGGGAATACGACGCGCCGGTCACGGCCGACGTCATGGCTTTCGTGCTGATCGTCTTGGTGCTCGAAGGGGTGCGCCGTTCGGGTGGGCCGATCCTTCTGGTCACGGCGCTGCTGTTCGGTGCCTACCCGCTCTACGCCGATTTAATGCCCGGGTTCCTGTGGGGCACCGAATATTCGCTGGTCGGCACCGTCAGGGCGCATGTGCTCGGCGTTGAATCCATCATCGGCATCCCGATGCAGGTGGTGGCCGAACTGGTGATCGGCTTCGTGATCTTTGGCTCGGTGCTCGTCGCCACCAAGGGCAGCGATTTCTTCATGGAGCTGGCCTCGGCGCTGCTTGGTCACAGCCGCGGTGGCCCGGCCAAGGTCGCGGTGCTGGGCTCGGGCATCTTGGGCTCGCTCTCGGGCAGCGTGATTTCCAACATCCTGACCTCCGGGCCCTTCTCGATCCCGACGATGCGGCGCGTGGGCTATCCCGCACATTACGCCGCCGCGGTCGAGGCCTGCGCTTCTACAGGCGCCACGCTGATGCCACCGGTGATGGGCACCGTGGCCTTCGTCATGGCCTCGTTCCTCGGGGTGCAATATTCGGCCATCGTCATCGCCGCGGTGATCCCGGCGCTGATGTTCTATGTGGCGCTGCTGCTGCAGGTCGACATGTATGCCGCGCGTCGCGGGCTGATGGGCCTGCCGCGCGAGGAGCTGCCACCGCTCTGGCCGGTGCTCAAGTCGGGCTGGCCCTATCTTCTGAGCCTCGCGGTGCTGATCTTCGTGCTGATGGGAATGCGGCTCGAGGCGCGCTCGCCCTATTACGCCTCGGTGGTGATGCTGGTGGCGACCGCGTTCAACCGCGACACCCGGCTGACATGGGCACGCGCCAAGGCGCTGCTGCTCGACACCTCATCGAACATCGCGAGCCTCGTCGCCGTGTTGGCCGGGATCGGCCTCGTCGTGGGCGGGCTGTCCTATACCGGCGTGGCGGGTGCCTTCTCACGCGAACTGCTGCTCTATGCGGGCGGCAACACCGCGCTCATGCTGATCGCGGGCGCCGTGACGAGCTTCGTGCTCGGCATGGGGATGACGGTGACGGCCTGCTACATCTTCCTGTCGATACTGCTCGCGCCCGCGCTGGTGCAGGCCGGGCTCAACCCGATCGCGAGCCACCTGTTCATCCTCTACTGGGGCATGCTGTCCTACATCACGCCCCCCGTGGCGCTGGCCGCGATCACGGCGGCCAACGTGGCAGGCTCCAAGCCGATGCAGACCGGCATTCACGCGATGCGCCTCGGCATGCCGCTCTTCGTGCTGCCTTTCATCTTCGTCTACGACCCGGCGCTGATCATGGAAGGCACATGGCTGCAGATCATCGAGCGGGTGGCGCTGACGCTGGTGGCGATCTGGGCGATCACCTCGGCCTTCGAGGCCTGGATCTACGGGATCGGCCGGATCGGCGTGCCGAGCCGGATCGCCTTCGCGGCAGGCGGCGTGCTGATCCTGTTTCCCGAACTGACGACCAGCCTCATTGGCGCGGGCGTCCTGGCTGCGGTGATCGCCGTCAATCTCGGGCTGAAACGGCGCGCCGGCACCGTCAAGGTCTGACCAGAGAGACAAGAGAGACTTATGGACAAGAGCAAGACGGATCTGGCCGAGGCGGTGGCCCCGATCACCGACGGCGCCTCGGTGATGATCGGCGGTTTCGGCTCATCGGGCATCCCTTTCGGGCTGATCGACGCACTGCTCGAGCAGGGCGCGACCGGGCTCACGGTGATCTCCAACAACGCGGGCGCGGGCGACACCGGCATCGCGAAGCTTCTGAAGGAGGGGCGGGTGGCCAAGGTCATCTGCTCCTATCCGCGCTCGCCCGGCTCGATCTGGTTCGAGCGGCGCTTCGAGGCGGGCGAGATCGCGCTCGAGGTCGTCCCCCAAGGCACGCTGGCCGAACGCATCCGCGCGGCGGGGGCAGGGCTTGGCGGGTTTCTCACGCCCACCGCCTACGGCACGCTTTTAGCCGAGGGCAAAGAAACGCGGATCATCGATGGCAAAGGCTATGTGCTGGAGCCACCGCTTCCAGCCGATTTCGCGCTGCTGCGCGCAGATCGCGGCGATCCTTGGGGCAACCTGAGCTACCATGCGACGGCGCGCAACTTCAACCCGGTGATGGCCATGGCCTCGCGCCATGCGGTGGCCGAGGTGCGGCAGCTGTCATGCACGCCGCTCGATCCGGAACTGGTGGTGACGCCGGGCATCTTCGTCCAGGGCGTCGTGGAATACGGGGTGCGCCCATGAGCGTCATGTCTTTCAACTCTCTGACCGATGCCGAGCTGGCCGCGCGTGTCGCGCGCGACATCCCCGACGGCACTTACGTCAACCTCGGGATCGGCAAGCCCACCCATGTCTCGGCCCATGTGCCCGAGGGGCGCGAGGTGATCTACCATTCCGAGAACGGTATCCTGGGCGTCGGCCCGACCCCGCCCAAGGGCGAAGAAGACCTCGAGTTGATCGACGCCAGCAAGCGCTATGTGACGACCGCGCCTGGGGCGGCCTATTTCGAACACGCCGACAGCTTCGCGATGATGCGCGGTGGTCATATCGATATAGCCGTGCTCGGCGCCTACCAAGTGGCCGAAACCGGCGATCTGGCGAACTGGGCGACGCTCGACGAGAAGTTCCCCCCCGCCGTCGGTGGCGCGATGGACCTCGTGGTCGGGGTGCCGACCATCCTCGTGATGATGCGTCATGTCGACCGCGACGGCAGCCCCAAGCTTCTGAAACGCTGCACCTATCCGCTGACGGGCCTCGGCGTCGTGCGCCGCGTCTACACCGACCTTGCGGTGCTCGACATCACACCCGATGGCTTCGGGCTCGTGGAGCTGACCCCCGGCAACAGCCTCGACGCCGTGCGCGCCGTCACCGGGGCCAACATCCTGACCTGAAAGGACGACCCATGCCCAAGCGCAAGGACCACCTGACCTCCGAGATCGGCTGGAGCACCACCGACCGGATCACCGTGCGCGGCCTCGACCTGCCGAGCGAGATCCTGGGCGAGATGAACCTTGGCGACCTCGCCTTCCTGCTGACCGCGCACCGCAAGCCGACGCCCGAGGAGTCGAAGGTCTTCAACGCCATCGTCATCACGCTGGTCGAACATGGCATTACCCCTTCGGCCATGGTGGCGCGGCTGACCTACATGGGGGCGCCGGAGTCGCTCCAAGGTGCGGTGGCAGCGGGGCTCAACGGGCTGGGCACGGTCTTCGTGGGCTCGATGGAAGGGGCTGCGCGGATGCTCTACGAGGCGCTACCCGCCGAGCGGACAGGCCAAGGTGCCGATCTCGACGCGATCGCGCGCGAGGTCGTCGCCGATTACGCCGCGCGCAAGGCCATCGTGCCGGGGCTGGGCCATCCGCTGCACAAGCCCGTGGACCCGCGCACGCCGCGCCTGTTCGAGATCGCGGCCCAGAACGGCCTGTCGGGCGACCACGTGGCCCTGATGCAGGCGATCCAGCGCGAGGCCGAGGCGGCGCGGGGCAAGTCGCTGCCGATCAACGCCACCGGCGCGATCGGGGCGATCTGCTGCGAGTTCGGCTTTCCGTGGCAGATCGTGCGCGGCTTCGGCGTCATGGCCCGCTCGATCGGCCTTGTCGGGCATCTGCTGGAGGAGCGCAGCGATCCGATGGCCTTCGAGCTGTGGCAGAGGACCGAGGAAGAGATCCTGCGCAACAGCGGCCCGCAGGGCGGCTGAGCCGGGGGAGGGCATGGATCATGCGCGCGCGCTCACCGGGCCATCAGGGGCGTTGCCAAGGGTGGAGGACCGCATGGAGTTGATCGACCCGGGCGAGGACACGCCGCGCTTTCCGCTCTTCGTGCCCGCCGACAGGCCGGATGTCTTTGCCGCGGCCTGCGAGGCGGGGGCCGATGCCGTGGTCATCGATTTCGAGGATTCCGTGGCCCCCGACAGCAAGGCGGCGGTGCGGCGCATTCCGGCGGGCGCGCTGCCTGAACACCGCGCGGTGAAACTCTATCTGCGGGTCAACGGCACCGGCACGCCGTGGCACCGCGACGATGTGGCCTTTGCCCGGATGAGCGGCGTCGACGGCGTCGTGCTGCCCAAGGTCGAGAGTGCCGAGCAGGTCGCGCGGCTGCGCGCCGGTCTGGGAGAGGGGCAGCGGATCGTGGCGATGATCGAGACGGCACGCGGCCTGTCGAATGTCGAGGCCATCGCGCTGACCGCGGACCGGCTGGCGTTCGGCTCAATCGACCTGTCGGAGGACATGGGTTGCGCCCACACCCGGCTGGCTTTGCTGCCGCTGCGCAGCCGCATGGTGCTCGCCTCGCGGCTTGCCGAGCGTCCGGCACCGCTCGACGGCGTGTCGATCGGCGTGGAGGATGCGGCGGCGGTGGCCGATGACGCGCGGCATGCCCATGAGCTCGGCTTCGGCGGCAAGTGCCTGATCCACCCCCGGCAGATCGCCCCGGCGCGTGCCGGCTTCGGTGCGATCCCGCAGGATCTCGACTGGATCCGCCACATCGGCGCCATCGACGGCGGCGCGCCCGCCGAGCCCGTGCAGTCCCCGGTGGCGGTGCGAGCCCGGCGTCTTCTCGCGCGGAACGGCGCAGAGACAACGCGGCCCGCCGACCCGGCGACGCGCCCATCATCGACAGCAAAGTGAGGACGACATGACCGAGCAACGTCACATCACGGCAGGCGGGCCGGCCTCGGCGCTCAAGGCGGGGATGAAGCTGCCGCTGATCTGCGCGCCGATGTTCCTCGCCTCCGGCGTCGATCTGGTGGTGGCGCAGTGCTGCGCCGGGGCGATCGGCACCTTTCCGTCGCTCAACGCTCGCCCCGCCGAGCGTCTGGACACATGGCTCACCGAGATCGAGACCCGGCTGGAGACGCATCGCCGCGACACCGGGGAGACCCCGGCCGCCTACGGGGTCAACCTCATCGTCAACGACTACAACACCCGGCTCGACGACGACCTCGCCGCCATTGTGCGCCACAAGGTGCCGCTGGTCATCACCTCGCTCTCAGCGCCCGACAAGGTGGTCGAAGCGGTGCATGGCTATGGCGGCGTGGTGTTTCACGACGTGATCAAGCCGCGCCACGCGCGCCGCGCGCTCAAGGCCGGGGTCGACGGGCTGATCCTCGTCTGCGCGGGCGCGGGCGGCCATGCCGGCACGCTCAGCCCATTCGCGCTGGTCGAGGAGGTGCGCGGCTTTTACGACGGGCCGCTGGTGCTGTCGGGCGCCATCGCCAATGGCCGCGCCATCCTCGCAGCCCAAGTGCTGGGCTGCGAGTTTGCCTATGCGGGCACGGTCTTCATCCCGACCGAGGAGGCGATCGCGCCCGAGGGGCACAAGGAGATGATCCTCGCCGCCGCATCCGACGGCATCACCTACACGCCGCTGTTTTCGGGCACGCATGCCAACTACCTCACGGCAAGCGTCGAGGCGGCGGGCGTCGACCCCGAAGAGGCCCGCCGCGCGCAGCCGCGCCGTATGCAGGACAAGTCCGACCCTGAGCGGCCCAAGGCCTGGAGCCAAGTCTGGAGCGCCGGGCAGGCGGTGGCGCAATCACGCGCGCTGGAGCCCGCGGCACAGGTCGTGGCCCGTCTCGCGCGCGAATACGATGCGGCGCGGGCGGCGCTGCGCCAATGAGGGCGGGCGAGATGCCGGTAAGCGAGACAGGGGTGCCCGACAGCCGCGGGCAGAACAGCTACCGCAGCGATCCGGCCTTCGCGGCGCTGATATCGGTCTATCTGCCCGAAGCGCTGCGCCCGGTGATCGAGCCGCAGCTCGACCGCATGGGCGCGCTGGTCGGCGACCGGCTGGAAGGGCTGGCGCTGACCGCCGACAAAAACCCGCCCGTGCTGACGCTGCGCGACCGCACCGGGGCGGCGTGCCAGCGCATCGAGAAACATCCCGCCTATGTCGAGCTCGAACGCTATGCCTTCAGTGAGTTCGGTCTTGCCGCCATGTCGCATCGCGGCGGCGTCTTCGGCCAGCCGGACGCGCTGCATCCGATGGCGAAATACGCGCTGGTCTATCTCTTCGTACAGGCCGAGTTCGGCCTGTGCTGCCCCCTGAGCATGACGGATTCGCTCACCCGCACGCTGCGCAAGTCCGGCTCGGGCGATCTGATCGAGCGCTATCTCGACCGGCTGACCAGCCAGGGCATGGACGAGCTGTTTCAGGGCGCGATGTTCATGACCGAGCAGGCGGCGGGCTCGGATGTCGGCGCGGTGGAGACGGTGGCGCGGCACGAAGAAAGCGGCTGGCGGCTCTACGGCGACAAGTGGTTCTGCTCCAACCCCGACGCCGCGCTTGCGATGGTGCTGGCGCGGCCAGAGGGCGGCGGCGCGGGCACAGGGGGGCTGTCGCTGTTCCTGCTGCCACGGCACCTGCCCGACGGCAGCCTCAACGCCTACCGGATCATCCGGCTCAAGGACAAGATGGGCAGCCGCTCAATGGCCTCGGGCGAGATCGTGCTTGAGGGGGCGCAGGCGCATCTGGTGGGCGAGGCGGGGCAGGGCTTCAAGCAGATGACTGACATGATCAACATGTCGCGTCTGGCCAACGGCGTGCGCAGCGCCGGGCTGATGCGCCGCGCGGTCTCGGAGGCGCTCCACGTCGCCCGCAACCGCTGCGCCTTTGGCCAAAAGCTGATCGAGATGCCACTGATGCGGCGGCAACTGGCGAAGATGCATCTCGCCGCCGAGCAGGGCCGCGGCATGGTGTTTCATACCGCGCGGGTGCTGGAGGCGGCTGATCGCGGCGACGCGGGCATGGCCCGCGTGCTGCGCATCCTCACACCGCTGATCAAGTTCCGGGTCTGCCGCGATGCGCGCAAGGTGGCGGGCGACGCGATGGAGGTGCGCGGCGGCTGCGGCTATATCGAGGAATGGTCCGACGCGCGGGTGCTGCGCGACGCGCATCTGGGCTCGATCTGGGAGGGCACGAGCAACATCGTGGCGCTCGACGTGGCCCGCGCCACGCGGCGCGAGGGCGCGCTCGATGCCCTGCTCGATTATCTGCGCGACTGCCTGCACGAGGTCGAGCCCGATCTCGCACAACCTTTGAACGAGGCGCTGACGCGCGCGGCCGCACTGATGCGCAGCGTCGCGGGGCAGGAGGGCCCGCCCGAGCCGCATGAGACGCGCCGCGCGGCGACGGCGCTTTATGACGCCACCTCCGGCGTCTTTCTCGCTTGGGAAGCCGCGCGGCTGAGCCAAGGTGCAGCCGCGCGGGACCGGACACGGCTCGCAGGGCTGGTCCTGTCCGAAAAGCTCGCCGCGCGAGACCCGCTCGCCCCCGCTATGCCCGAGCCGGACTGGCTGCACGATCTGCTGCTGCGCGCGGGCGGTGCGGAGGAGCCTTCATCATCCCGGACAGGAGACCCGAAGCCATGACGATTGCCCGCACTCTCGCTGATTTCGCATCCGGGCCGGTGAATGCGGACGCGCGGATGCAGCGGTTCGTCACCCTGTCGCTGTTCGACTGGGCCAGCGTCGGCCTTGCCGGCACGGGCGAGCCCGTGGCGCGGGCGGCGCGCGGCATGGCGCTTGGCGGTGATGCCATGCGGGGCGCCACTCTCCTGGGCGGCGGTCGCGCGCAGGCGGCGCAGGCGGCCTTGGTCAACGGTGCGACAAGCCATGCGCTCGATTACGACGACACGCATTTCGGCCATATCGGTCACCCGAGCGTCGCGGTGATCCCCGCGGCACTGGCCATCGCAGAGACCGAAGGCGAGGTGGCCGATCCGCGCGTGGCGCTTGCCGTGGGGCTGGAGGTGGCCTGCCGGGTCGGGGGCTGGCTGGGGCGCAGTCACTATGAGGCGGGGTTTCACCAGACCGGCACCTCCGGCGCCTTTGGTGCCACGGCGGCGGCCGGGCGGATGCTGCGGCTCGATCCTGAGCGCATGGCGCAGGCGCTGTGCCTGACCGCGACCCGCGCGGCGGGGCTGAAAAGCCAGTTCGGCACCATGGGCAAGCCGCTGAACGCGGGCTTCGCCGCAGAGGTCGGCGCGACCTCGGCGCTGCTGGCGCGGGCCGGCGCCACCTCGGCCCCCGATGCCATCGAGGGCGCGCAGGGCTTCGGACCGGGACTGTCAGGTTGTTTTGGGTGGACGGAGAAGCTGCCGCCCGCGACCGCTCACGCGGACAGTTCGGTCGTGTAGGCGGCCCAGATGTCGAACGCATCCCGTCTTGCGTTGCGGTAAGAGCGGGCGGAGAGGCGGTGACGGCGTGGACGGAAGATGGCAGCTGTCTGGTCGTGGACCGACAAGAACCGCTGGGCGTGTCGCGATGACTTGAACCGCCCCATGATTTTCTCTCGTCGGCGGGTGTGCCGGTGCGATGCTTCGGCCGCGTTGTTGATCCCCTTGTGCCGGCGATGCGCGACGCCGGGGGCGAGTTCCGCCTTCGCGGCCGGATAGGATCCGAGCTTGTCGGTCACCATCACCCGCGGCAGACCCCACCGCTTGAATAGCTTGCGAATGAACCGCCTAGCGGCCGCCGTGTTGCGGCGCGACTGCACGAGGATGTCCAGCACGTCGCCGTTCGCGTCGATCGCCCGCCACAGCCAATGTCTGACGCCGTTGATCTTGAGGACGACCTCGTCGAGATGCCATTTGTCGGTTGGCCCGGGGCGGTCGCGTCGAATCTTCGCGGCGAACTGCGTCCCGAACTTCGCGACCCAGATCCGGATCGTCTCGTGGGACACAGTGACCCCGCGCTCCGCGAGAAGATCCTCCACATCGCGCAGGCTAAGAGCGAAGCGGTGGTAGGCCCAGACGGCGTAGCCGATCACGGTCCGCGGAAATCGATGGCCCTTGAGGCGCGAGAGATCGTCGAGGTTCAGCATGTCAGCCGGCTATCCGGCCTCCGCAGCACCATCAACCTGACAATGCCCCTCCGCAGCACCATCAACCTGACAATGCCCGCAGGACTGGTCCGGCATGAGCGACGTGATCGAGCCCTGGCTCGACGAGGCGGGCGAGGAGCTGGCGCGCGCCGCCGCCACGGTCTGCGCGGTGATCGACTTTGAGGCGGTGCTGATCGATGGCGGCTTTCCCGAGCAGGTGCGCGCGTCCTTGGTGGAGCGGGTCAGGGCGGGACTCGACCGGGTCGATCTTCGCGGTTTGATCCCGCCACGGATCGAGGCGGGCGCGGTGGGTGGCAATGCGCGTGGTCTCGGCGCCGCCTGCGCGCCGATCTTCGCGCAGTTCCTGCTCAACACCCATTCGGGGTTTGCCACCGGTTGACCTGGTGCGACAAGCTCGATGTCGTTGGCGAGCCACCTTACTGTAATCATGGGCGATGGCACGTCGATTGCCATTTATGCAACCCAGTGCCCCTGCATGTGGCTCGACAGCCATATGCGCCTGCGTTGCGGTGGCGCAGAGACCGTTTACAGTATCAGATCGGGCCACCGACCCTTGGCCTCGGGGCCCTTCGCGCTCGAAGTCATGGGATATGACATTCTGGGCAACTCCCGCGCTCGACATCCGCTTAGCGCGATCTCGCAGCGCCGAAGGTTGTCGGTCTGCTTCAAGATGAAGGCAATCTGCTGTCTTCCGAACCAAGATGTCCGCATCGGTCTTCCTCGCGTTGCATACCCGGCAGCTTACGAGAACTCTCCCAGATCGGGCGGTTCAGCTTTGCGGAAGTAGGCTCGTGCAGCACTCAAGTAGGCTGGTCCAACTGGCGCCGATCTGCATTGGCCCGACACACCCCTTACTGTGAATCAGCGCTCTCCCATCCGTCGTAATGGGCCGGGCAAGCGATCGCCTGCAAATCGCATCGGAGGCAGTATAGGCGGAACATTTTCCCTAATTTGTCATTCCGCGAGAAATATTGTGCCCGCAGTCAACGACCCGGGCCATTCGGCACTGGCATGTCCCGGCGGACGCTTCCAAAAGGCGCCGCGCAACCGCGGTCCCACGTGTGGCCGCGGTGCCCGGAGGCTCGAGAGGGAGAACACATGAACCAGCCGACACGATTTCTGCATGCCGGCATGAAGCTGCCCTTCATGCTCATCGTCACCTGTTTTGCCGCCTGGGGCATCGCGGCCAAC